>ERZ778510.181-NODE-181-length-63123-cov-7.215910_pt1 | contig 63123 bp, 59 predicted proteins | sample MGYA00510348_ERZ778510 | MGnify/ENA primary metagenome ERZ778510 (study PRJEB29527, sample SAMN07138969) | mouse gut metagenome | material: feces | host: mouse | place: China:Nanjing | collected 2016-01-25 ... | reverse complement strand
TTAACAAGGATATCATACGTTAAGTTCGATGATCCATCTAACTTAATGACATTGGATTTGAAGATGGAACCTTTGTTCAATTCAACTAAAAAACTTGGCTTTGGCCTGATGCGCCTGCCCCTTACAGATCCGGATGATGCGGCAAGCATCGATCTGGAACAGACATGCCGGATGGTCGATGAATTCCTTGCGCAGGGATTCACTTATTTTGATACGGCCTGGATGTATTGCGGCTTTGAATCGGAAAACGCGGCTCGCAAGGCGCTTGTGGAACGCCATCCGCGCGATTCCTTTACGCTGACGACAAAGCTGCACGCCGGCTTTCTGAATACGAAGGAGGATCGGGATCGTATTTTCAATGAACAACTCAAAAAAACCGGCGTGGACTATTTTGATTATTACCTGCTTCATGATATGGGCAAAGATCATTTCAAAAAATATACGGAACTTGACTGTTTTAACTGGATCAGGGACAAAAAGGAAAAAGGTCTTGTCAGACATATCGGCTTCTCTTTCCACGACACGGCCGATGTCCTGGATGAAGTGCTGACGGCTCATCCGGAAATGGAATTCGTGCAGATCCAGCTGAATTACCTGGACTGGAACAGTCCGGCCATCCAGTCGCGAGAGTGTCTGGAAGTGGCGCGAAAACACGGCAAACCGGTCATCGTGATGGAGCCGGTCAAAGGCGGCACGCTGGCCAAGCTGCCTGAAAAAGCCGAGAAAGCGCTTAAGGATCATGCGCCGGACGCATCCATTCCGAGCTGGGCCATTCGTTTTGCGGCAAGCCAGGACGGGGTCGCGATGGTTTTATCGGGAATGAGCAATATGGAACAGCTCAATGACAATCTGTCCTATATGAAAGACTTTGTTCCTCTGGATGAAGAGGAAACGAAGCTTGTGGAAGACGCGGCAGATGCGATCAACGAAAGCATTACCGTTCCATGCACAGGATGCTCCTATTGTACGGATGGCTGCCCGATGCATATCAATATTCCGAAGTACTTTTCCTTGTACAATGCCGATCTTCAGGAAGCTGAAGAAAAGGGCTGGACGCCGCAGGGCGAATACTATGACCGCCTCACACAGTCCTTTGGCAAAGCGAGCGACTGCATCGAATGCGGCCAGTGCGAAGGGGTGTGGCCTCAGCATCTGCCGATCATTGGCTATTTGAAGGATGTAGCGGCGCATTTCGAAACAAAATAGCTTTGCAATTCATCTCCCCCTATAGAGGTGAAGGTTTTCTTGCTAAAGAATGATAAAAACCGGAGATCAATGTGATACTTTCTATGTGCGTATCAAATGGCTCCGGTTTTATATTTTATTGATCTTGTGACTTGATATAGTATTCCTGAATGATTTCGGGTGTTAACGCTTTATTGTGAGCAATAGCTCCGTAAAACTCTCCGCTTTTTTTCAAATGCCGGTCATAGTTTTTATCACAATAAGCAAGGCCGAAAACTGGCGCGAAGCTTCCCCATTCCCAGTTATCAAGCAAAGACCAGTGCAGATAACCGATCACATCGGCGCCCATTGCCATGCCCTGATGCAGCGCCACCAGCATAGAGGCAATATATTCCATCCTTCTTTTGTCCGATTTGCAGGAAATTCCGTTCTCCGTGATCATGACAGGCTTGTCGTTCAGACGCATCAGCATTTTCAGCATAATTTCCGGGGCAATTTCCTCGGTGTAGATCGGCGTATCCATCGCTTTGAAGTGAGTGGCTTCATAAACGCTACTGATCGGAAATGCTTTTCTTGAATCGATCAGCTGTCGGATATAAGTGTTGACAGCCCAAAAATCCATAGAGTCTTTCAGCTCCGGGCAGATAACTGCCTCATGATACGGCATGATGATCTCCCCGGTACGTACTGCATGAAAGAAAAATTCATTCTCCACCCAGTCCACGTAGTCGGCCAGGACCTGATCTGCCCGGTCGAAACTTCCACGGAACGGTTCTTTGAAAGAATAGGATATAGTGCTTGAAACAGGAGCATCTGTATACTGTTTGATCCGATGATAGGCATGGGCATGATACTGGAGCATGTTCATCCTCTCCTCGATCGAATATTCGAACGGGATATTCAGCTCATTCAGGACAAGAATATAATCGGCAAAAGGTGCGATATGGGGCATGATCGTTTCAACATAGTGAAGAAAATACGACAGGTTTTCCATCGTCCTGAAAGCGCCTTGATCATGAAACCAGATCGGATGCGATACGTGATGAAGCGTCACGATTGTTTTCATACCTTCCTCATGAAGACGTTCGAGAATATGTACATAGTGCGCGATTTCCTCAGGCTTGATCTGTCCTTGTTCCGGTTCGATCCGGCTCCATTCGATTGATAATCTGAACGCGTCGAGATGCATTCTTTTTGCCAGCGCGATATCATCCTCATAGCGATTGTAGGAGTCCATTGCCCTTCCAGCCGGCACCCATGGAACGCCTGTATAGTTTTCCTTTCCGTAATACTTCGGATCGTCATGCCACGAGCAGTTGTTTCCTTCTACCTGCTGTCCTGCTGTCGCGACACCAAACAAAAAGCGATCCGGAAACTGCGTTTTTTTATATTCTCTTAAATCAATCATTTTCTAATCCCCTTTTGATGCGTTTCTGATACCAGTAATAACTGTCTTTCGGTATGCGCCGGCACTGCTTTGGATCCGTGTCTGTGCGATCCACATAGATCAGTCCATACCGTTTGGCAAATCCCTGATGGGAACTGACCAGATCGAAAAGCGACCATGGACAGTATCCGAATACCGGATAGCCTTCAAGGCGGGCCTGCCGGATCTTTTCGATGTGCGCATCCAGATACGCGATCCGATACGGATCATGGATCTTTCCTTCCTCTACCAGATCGGAATAAGCCATACCGTTTTCTGTAATGATCATTGGAAGATGATAGCGGTCATAAATCTTGCGGATTCCTAAATACAAACCTTCCGGATCCATTCCGTTAGGCATCCATTCACTTTTTTCCAGATGCGGATTTTCTACCACTTCAAACAGCGGACAGCGCCAGAAGGGTGGCAGTTTTGAATAATCATAGCCTGGCTGCGGATGACGAACAGCTAAAGGAAAATAGTAGTTGATTCCGATAAAATCAGGTCTTACAGCTTTGAGTGTTTTTCTATCCTCTTCAGAAATTTCCGGATACAAACCGTATTCTTTTAAATAGGATGTGTATTTTAAAGGATACCTTCCAGATACTGACATGTCGAGCAGAGAGTACATCATCATTTCTTCTGCATCCATAGCCGCTTTAACATCTTCTGGATCGGATGAGTCGGGGTAAACGATCTGGATCGCACATACTGGCCCGATCTGTGCCTGCGGATCGATCTTTTTCAGTTCGATCATTGCTTTCTTTTCTGCAATCGACATATTAGCATAGATCTGATACATGTTTTTCAGTGCCTGTCCGGCATCTGAACAGTGCAGACCGTGCAGATCCGGAGCAGCTCCGGCAATCAGCTGTTCGTTGATCGTTACCCAGTGCCGGATTTTTCCCTGGAACCGTTCAAAACAGATCTGCGCATATTTTACATAGGCATCGATCGTTCCTCGGCCTAGCCAGCCGTTGTGCTGATCAACAAGAGCCTGCGGCATTTCGAAATGGTACAATGTCGGAAGCGGTTCGATGCCGTATTCGAGACAGCGGTCAATGATCTTTTCATAAAATGCCAGTCCCTTTTCATTGACATGCCAGCCATCGGGCATGATGCGGCTCCAGGAAAACGATAAGCGGTACACATTCAGTCCCAGTTCTTTCATCGCCTGGATGTCCTCTTCCCAGTGATGATAGTGATCGGAAGCGATTTTTGTATCGGCAATACCTGCCGGCACATTTCGGATATCGACTGTCGCAAGACCTTTTCCATCTTCAAGATACGCACCTTCTGCCTGGAAGGCTGAAGTGGATGCTCCCCATAAAAACTGTTTATTGTTCATTCGTTTCCTCCCTTTCTGCTTCCTCTTTCAAAGCGTTCTGATCGATCAGACGGAAGAACGGATAGTAAATGAGCATTGAGATCCCGATCGATACAACTTCATATATCGCAAAGGTGAGCGAGCCGTTTGCCAGGCCATGCAGGAACGGCGGGATCGATCCAGCGCCGATCAGACCGACCGGAGCGCTGATCAGACCGATCGAGATCAGAAAGTATGCCAGCGAGACAATAATGACTGGTGCGAGCACGAACGGAATGAACAGGATCGGATTGAGCATGATCGGAAGGCCGAAAATTACTGGTTCGTTGACGCCGAATACTCCGCATGGAAAGGTCAGCCGTCCGAAATCTTTATACTGGGCTGATTTTGAGAAGAAGCAAAGCCAGATAACAAGTCCGATCGTTGCTCCGGCACCTCCCAGACAGGCAAGATCCCACATGCCCGCATTGAGCACATGTTCGATCGGCAGTCCGGCTGCGGCACTGGCTGTGTTTTCGGCTGCGTATCCGATCCACATTGGAAACAGGATCGGCAGGACCGAATACGATCCGTGCACGCCGAAGAACCACAGGATCTGCGCAATAAGGATCAGCAGCAGGAAGGCTGGCAGCGAGCTGGTCAATGCCTGAAGCGGGGTCTGGATCAGCGAATAGATGCAGTCGATCGGATTGCCGTATGGTGTCATCAAAAATAATGTTTTGATGATTGCAAAGAGAACGATGACCAGAAACGCCGGGATCAGAGCAGCAAAGCTTTCTCCAACCATTGGCGGAACGCCGGAAGGCATCTTGATCGTGATCTTCTTTTTGATGATCCAGCATACGAACCAGGCACTAAGCATGCCTCCAAGCAGTGCAACAAAAATTCCCTGTGTTCCAAGATACTTTGTCTGAATGCTTGCGATTCCTTCTGCTGAATCGAACGGCACAAGGATCAGATAACATACCAGCGACAGGATCCCGCATGTGAATGAGTTTTCTGGTAATCCGAAATTCTGTGCTCCGGCACGACCTACGGAGTAGGCCATATATAGTCCAAGAAGTTCGGTGGTGACTGCAGGGATAAAGCTGAAAATTGTCTGCAGACCGCTCGACTCCAGAAAAGTGGTATAGGGTTCCCACGGTATACTGTTCAATATAGAAAATATTGATCCGACCATGATCACGGCGAGCAGAGACATGGCTCCCTGGGACATTGTTTTCAGGATCGGATTTTGCGAAAAGCGGTTGGCAAGCGGAACGAGAACCTGTTCCATCCAGTTCATTAATTTGTTCATATCATTTCTCCTCTTTAACTGGTTTCATTTTAAGAGGAAAACGATGCACTGTCTTTATCAGGAAAAAAGGCAGATTTTCATAATCTGAAAATCTGCCTAATGGTTTTGAAAAAAAGAAATCGAATAATGCATGAGAAGCATTTCTACTTCATACAGCAGAGAAACACGGGCTTCTGTATTATAGTTTGCATGGCCGCATACAAGGATCTCGTCAGCAAACTGAAGCAGCTTGATCTGCGGATTGATCGTAAAAACAATTGTATAGCATCCTGCCTTTTCAAGAATATCAAGTATGTCGCTGTTGCGGTAAAGATAGCCGCCTTCCATAGTAATGAGCAGAACTACTGAATGTTCTGTCAGACGGCTCGCAATTTCAATCTGTTCATTCAAATCAAGACCAGTATCAACGATCTTGCCCATCCTTGCGAGCCGGGATTGAATATGTTCGCCGATCAGGCTGGAAAATTCCAGACCGAATACGGCAATGCGGTCTGCGCTCTTCATCCTGATACAGATCCGGTCGAGCTGTTCAATATCAAGATTTTTAAACGATATTTCGATATTTTGCAGGACCTGTTCGGTAAAACGGCTGTAAATCGGCAGCAGATCTTCTTTTCCTGCCTTTTTCACTTCATTCGAGTAATCAGCTTCGATTCCGATCGATTTTTCACACGATATTTTGAATTCTGAAAATCCGGAATACCCGAGATAACGTACAAAACGGGAGATCGAAGCTGTTGAAACAAAGCATAGATCAGCTGCTTCCTGAATGGTCATTTGCGGCAGCTCATGAAAATGATCAAGCATGATTTTCGCAATCGCATAGTTTGCGTCTTTCTGATAGTTTTCATTTGTAAGATGGAGAAGCTGATTCAGCACAAAAGGGTTATTGCTCATATATTTCCTTCCTATGAACCATTTACGGCTGCCGGTTGATCTATGAAATCATGGTATCTTTCATCATTTATTATGATACCCTATTTTTTACGAACAAAAAACTTGTATTCCGTTTATTTTGAAAGAGATCAAAAAAAACCGCGAATCAATCACGGCTTTCTATAAATCATGCGTTTTGTTTTTTAGTTCTGGAAGTTGACCTGGAAATCACGAATAAATTCGTATTTGACAAGCTGATCAGAATCAAGATCTTCACTGGCCAGTTTCACTGCGTTCAAAGACTCATTGTAATATGTTGTGTAATACAGGATGTTTTCATCCGTATTATAGCAGGTCGTAAACTGAGTAATTTCATATTCATCTTTTTTGACCTGATCGCTTCCGTTGCATTGAATAACAGATTCCATCAGACGGAAAAACTGGGAAACATTTCCGGCTTCTGTATCAGGACAGATCGAATTCAGACGACCAAACGCGATTTTTACGAAACGGGAAATGGAATCCAGACCGCCAGGAAGTCCGGCAGTACCCATACCGGCACCTAATTTGACGAAATCAGGGAATTCCGGTGCAAAACGGGTTTCCGTAAAGTTCTGAAGCTGGTTGGAAACATTGGCATAAAATGACAGGTTCTTAACGTGGAACGGGAATTCCGGTTCATTGGCAAGAACGTCATACGGGTTATCGTAAACCATCAGTCCATGCTCTTTTGTCTGTTCAACGACGATCGAGCTAGTGTGATCGGAGATCAGCCAGTGCAGAGGCGACGGTGCCATAGCTGCCGAGAAGCCTTCGTTCGTGATATTGACATTTTTAAGAATTTCTTTTGCTTCCGCAACTGTTTCGCATTTTCCTAGAATATACTGCAGAAGTTCAAAGGATGCCAGGTTCAGTTTTCCTTCTTCTACAGGCGCATAATAGCAGCTTGTCCAGAAAGCCAGGCCGGCCATTCCGAGACCTTTTTCGTTGCATGCGTCAAAGTATAATGGATAGTCATCCTGGATCAGTCCGACTCCGTAGATTGCGTAATGCGTATCGATCGCATCGGTATGACGCATTGCGAGTTTTTTATTTCTTGGCGTGATGACTACATCAACGGGGTAATCCAGTTCCAGGTCGAGGTTACGGCCAAAGTAATGATGATTTCCGTTTTTTAAAGAAAGTCCAGTACACATAAAATATCATCCTTTCTATTAACGAGGCTAAAAAGCCTGTTAATTGTCCTTATGTAACAATAACATTATAGCGGGATTCGTTTTAAAGCTTCATTTTAATGCTTTACTTTTTTTAGATGATGAAACAGTTAAGTGTGTCTAAATATTTTCTGCATTTATATATAGAATTTTTATATATATAAATATATAATATAGACAACCAATGAAAGGAGAATTCATATGCGATTTCCGCTGCCCGCGCCCCTGCTTGAATTTCTCATTCTTGCCATACTGGATCAGCAGGATTCGTACGGCTATGAAATATGTCAGCAAATCAAAACGATCCAGATGATCAAGGAGCCTGTCCTCTATCCTATTTTGAAAAAGCTGCAGCAAGAAGGGCTGATCGAAAGCTATGAAAAGATCATCAGCAATCGCCGGCGCAAATACTATTTGCTGACAGTGTCCGGTAAAAAGGAACTGGAAATGATGCGCCGGGACTGGGACACATACGCTCACGGTATTGCCCGGATCACAAACAGAAAAGGAGAAAACCATGAATAAATCATATTACGAACAACTGAAAAGCGCGCTGCTTTCACGGCATTCGGCCAGTGAAGCGGATGAAATGATCGAATACCTGCAGGAAGCTGCCCAGGATTCGGGACTTCCTGAAGAAGAATACCTTGCCTCTCTTGGAACGATCGAAGACGTCGTATCTTTGTTTGAGGGAAATGAGACGACTGGCAGCACAAAGCCTGCAAAAGATCCTGTCCGTTCTGATTTGAATTCGATCCGGAAGCTGCTTGTTTCGATCCCGAACGGTTCTCTACGTCTTTCGGGCGGAACGAATCCAGGCATTACATGTACTAAAGGAAATGAGGCGTTAAATATCCGGACCGAAGAAGACAAGCTGGTCATTTCGGCAAAGCCGCAGTCCAGGACCGGACTGTTCAAGCGAAAATATCCGGAAATTGATCTGGAAATTGTTCTGCCGGATAAGCTGATGCTCGAAACGCTTGAGATCCATACGGTCAACACTACCGTATCACTTCACAATATGCTGGCACAAAATGCACGGTTCGATACGGTCAATGGCGACCTTTCGATCGGAGAATCTCTTTTTGAAAACACGAAGGCTTCGACAGTCAATGGCGATATCCGATTTGCGAATGCGAACCTTGGTCATATCCGGTTCGATACGGTCAACGGCGACCTTAAACTGTCCTCCTGTGTCCTGGTCGACGGAAAGATCGATACGGTCAACGGTACGATCGATCTGAATATGCATACGGATGCTTCGATCAAAGCGGAAACCGTGTGTGCCCGTATCACTTCGGATACTGACTTTGTGGTCGACGGGATCCCGGGCGCAAAAATGAAACGAGCTGGAGCAAATCCGGATCATGTTTTAAAAATTTCCTCGGTAAGCGGAAAGATCCGTTTCAACCGTTCCTGAAAGAAAGGACTGCCTTCTCTCAATCTCCTCAGGCAGTCCTTTCTTATTCGAGTGAAGAAAAATCATGGTTTACAACGCGAATGAAAGACATAGTTATGGTATGCAGATCATGCCGTCTTAAGTAACACAAAAAAATATTCGATTTCTTTCCTGTTCCATTCTTTCAAGGTACAGGGCTTTTTATTACGAGCCGACGTATTTAACGAACCAGGCGCTTGCGACCGCAAGAAGGACGACTACGATTGGCGGAAGCGAAAACCATCCGCCGCCAATGGCGATCAATGTAGCTGCAAGGCTTCCTGCTGCACTTTCCGGATCGGCCGACAGCGTGCCTGGCACGATAAGTGTAGCCATTACGGTATATGGAAGCAGGCGCAGAAAAGTTCGCCATCGTTTCGTGAAATGGATGGATTCGATGAAGATGGCCGGCAGCACGCGCGGAATATAGGTGGAGAGCGCAAGGAGCACGATAAGCAGGGTCGTGTTCATGACAGATCCTCCTCCGAAACAAAAAATGTGCCGATACAAGCGCCAATCAGGCTGCCTGCGATCAGCCCGGCATTGGCGGACACAAATTGTGAAATCAAACAGCCTGAGACCGCGGCACTCAGGACCGGTATCCATAGTTTTTTCAGTTTGCGCAAAGCGGGCATGAGCAAGGCGATGAACATCGCATACAGTGCCACGCCAAAAGATGCCATGAGGGATGGAGGCAGGATCCCGGCCACTTCGTATCCGATCACGGAACCGATGATCCAGGATAGCCATGCGCCAAGCATGATGCCCAGAAACACGGTGGCATTGCCTTTTCTGTCCTGATCTTCGGTCGTATAGACGGCAAACACTTCATCCGTGATGCCGAAAGCAAGGATGCATCGTTTCCACCACGGCACATGGCGCAGATCTTCCATTACGACCGTGCTCATGATGATGTGCCGCAGATTCATGATGAAGACGGTCATGACGATCGCAAACATCCCGATACCTTTGGCGATCATGCCGGCGGCGCTCATTTGCCCTGCGCCCGTATATACAAAGACTGACATGGAAACAGTTTCGCCAAAGCTGAGCCCTGCCTGACGAGCCATGGATGCATAGGCAATGGCGATCGGCACATATCCGAGCATGATAGGGACGCTCTGCTTCAATCCTTTTAAAAATCGTTTCATAAGATCCCTTTCTCAAGTGATTTTACTTTATAACTTTCCTTTAAAGATGAAAAGATCCGCATTATTATCGATTTTTCTTTTTTTTCCGGATATTTTCGGAAAGCATAGTAAAATATTCCACTTCTTCAGGAGTGCATTTTTTGATGACCTGTTTCGTTCTCGATACCGGATAGGGCACTTCATCATCACGATATATTTTGACCGATTCCACTTGAGCCATGGAGATCTGATCGAACTTTCCAGCAGGAACGAGGACCATATCTCCTTTCTGCAACGTCACCTCTCCGGACAGATAGTGGTATATTTTTTTGCTTCCATCGAACGTAACCCCATAGTACGTATAATATTGCGGAGCTTTCTTCACCCGTTTATATAGAGAAGGATCGAGCATTTCCATAGAACCGTACTGTTCCAGAATACTGATCATCGTCTTTGCGAACTCCTCATATCGGTCGGGAAGGCCGTTTTTATAATACTTTCCTTCAATGATCATTTTGCCACTGTACTTGTATGCAAGCGTTATAGTGTATTTCCTTGTTTCATCCGGATCTTCATAAACCGGTTCCGTGTCTTCGTCGATATAAAACAGTTCATCATCACTAAACCAGTTGAGCACGTTTTTCACAATATTTTTTAGATGATATATGTGCTGGATCCTGTTTCCATTTGCATCGTTTCAGGTCAGCTCGATCGTTTCGTGCGAACGGTCGATGATCAATTGTTCAGCATAAGTTTTTATTGACAAAGTATCCGGGACAATTTGATGAACGTATTCCACTATGATGCTTTGGATCGGATCCGTAAAAGCCTCACTATCCATAACGTAAAGATCATCCATACCGAGAGTTTCGCGTACCAGATCGGAAAGATCGGTATCTTCAAATAATATGAATTGTCTGACCAGGGAACCGCTGAAACTGTAGGCATGCCCTTTTGTATTGATCATTTCAACGGTCCACGTGCCCACATCTTCTGCGCGAATCTCATATGCGTCTTTCCTGCTGAAATACTTTGCAAATGCATCCATTAATCTTTTTGCAGCCGATTCATCAATCTGCAGTTCCTGAACTTCGATCGTTTGGTTTTTCTCTTTGTATAGGGTCCGGATGATCTTTGCTTTTCCTGAGTCATTGATTTCGATTTCCTGATTGATTTCATCGCCGGAAGTCATCAGTCTGTTGAAAAAGACTGGTGCGGAATCAATCTTTATAGTTTTCGGGATCCCGAAAAAGCAGCCATGAACGATTCGGCTGAGCCGGTCGAGTGCTTCAACGAACCATTGCCATAAATCGAATTCATCAATTCTTTCAGGATCGTTCAATACATTTTCACATTGTGTATAAATCAATGATCCTAATTCTTCAGCATCATCGATCTGATCGATTTCCACCATTTTCTTATGGTTTAAAATGAATCCAAGGTCTTCGCAATCCTTTTTCATTCTTGAAAAGCTGATATCCTTTAAATTCCATATATCAAACTCTTCGATCCATCGGTCTGTAAACCGGATGATCTCTTCCCTTTGCTCCATAAACTATACTCTCCATTCTCGCTTTTATGAATTATCGAAATCTATATCTTCCTTTTCCATGCCCCGATACCGGCTCAATGATCCCGTGGTTTGCTATCTCCTTCAAAAGAGCAGAACTCCTTGTAGGCTTCAGGCCAAGAATTCTCTGAATATCCGATCTTCCAAATATTTTCCGATATCCGATCTCTTCCATCAATTGTTCAATCTGGGACGCGGTCTTTGATGTAAATAAATCATGAACATTCGCTTTTTCAGATTCAATGTTCGCTTTATCAGCTCCAATGTTCACTTTTTTGGCACCAATATTCGCTTTTTCAGGAATTTTAAATTTTCCACTAATGTGTATTGAACGATTATAGAGAGGATGGTTTTCATTCAATAAATGATTACGAAGGAACAGTTCCAGATATTCGGTCGTTTCATGAATATTATTTTTAAGATCATTATAATTCGCTCTGACAAGCGAATTCCGAAAATACCATGCATTTTCTGCAAAAATATCATTGGTCGCATCAAATCCTAATGTACGAAGATATTTGATAAAGAATACAGCAGTCGTTCTAGTATTGCCTTCTGCGAATACATGGATCTGCCATAACCTGGATACAAACACCGCAAGATGATGAATGATCTCTTCCATGGACAGCTTTCTGTATGAAAATCGTCTTTCTTCAGAGAAATCATATTCTAGAGTTGCCTGTAATTCAGGTGCACTTCCATATAAGACCGTTGCGCCATTCAGTACCCACTCCTTTTTTGTAATGTTATAATTCCGCATTTTACCGCATGAGAATATATACCGGCAAAAAGTCTTCTATGGATCGCAAGATATTCATTCGGTGTAAAACTAAATGCTTTTTCTGATAAAATTTTTGCGATACGTGCTGAAACCTTATCTGCCTCTTCTGTACGATCAGACGGATCACCAGATGGATTTTCCTCATAATATGTCTGAAGCAGACAGTCTGCTTCATCGAAAGAAATTTCTCCTTCTATATTACGAATTGCTGTATTTAACAAATACTCTGACGGCTTCAATCCATCGACTTCCTGCAGACCAATTGCAGTTTGCCATGCATATCCTTTGTAACGTTTTGACGGTTCTACCTCTTTCAAATACTCTTTAAACGAATCTGCATTCATCTTGATCACCGCCAGGATCATCTTTTGACAACCTCCCACAGTAAAAACCACGGGATCCTGAAGACAGACATTTCAATATCTGTCTTCTTTTCTGCGCGATTTCCCCCTTAATAGTTCCTCTTTCCAGCAGAAGGCTGATGTCTAAACCATTTCATTATTGATTTGTTTTGAGTTTCAGAGTAAGGGCGTGCATAAGATACCTCCATAAGAATTGTGGAAATACGTTGCTGTTAATTAAAATTATTATCCGGCAAGGAGTAGATAAATTCAATGAATAATCAGTAGGTTTATATAAAAATAAAAAGAATAAACCAAATAGCCTGTATTTAAACAAACCTATTCGATCTATTCTTTAAGATCTTCTGATTCACCCCGCCCATTGAAATGGCAGGCTTTCCGATTAATTGGTAATATACTCTAATTCTTCCAGATCATCGATCGGCCACATCGGTCTGTAGATTCTTTTGAAAGGGATCCGTTCGCTTCTCTGGATGGTCGGTCCATCTGTCAGCGCCATGATATGATAAGCTGTTTCCGGTATCAGGTACGTGTCCAGATATCCCATCTTTACGACAACGATATCGTAATCATGAAATTCCGTTCCGGCTGCCCGAAACTGCTCCATCATTCCGTACTGGATATTGCGGTCGATGACGATCACGTCAATACGGGTATCATCAATGCGGACAATATACGCGTTGCCGACTGTCTGGAAATCTCCGACCCAGTGCTGCTCTTCGCCAATCTGTTTCAATACACCCTCGATGTGAATTGGCGCAGACAGTTCATCTTCTCCAGCACCAAGATCGAAAGACACATGATTGCCGATCTGATGTTCGCTTAAAAAGGAATGGGCTGCCGGATCGGTAATTCCTGCGATCAGCACTTTCTTATCTGGTGCCTGAGCCAGGATCTCCTTTAATACAACCGTATTCCGACCGGCACCTCCTGCCCCACAGTTATCCCCGGAATCTGTGACCACAGCCGTCTTTTTGCTGAATGCGATCGCTTTTCTGACCGCTTCTTCCAGCTCATCGAAATTTCCGGTGAATTTGAACTCATGACGATGGTTCCATATGTATTCCGAAATTTTCTCAGCCACCTCTTCGCAGTATATCCTATCTTTCGGTTCATTCGGGATCACCACGACAGCCACCCCGAGCTTATCATCATCGTGACGAATATACCCGACATGGAATGATGCAGAAAAGACGCGCCGATCTTTTTCCGCTTCATCGAGCATTTTATTGATCGTCCGTACCGGTTCCTTGGTAGAAACGCTTCGCTCTCCCCCGATCATGATCGGAAGCTTCTTTACGATCGGTTTCATCGGCCTTCTGTTTTCGAGCAGATCGATCAATTTTTCGGCCGTGAGCCGAACTGTATCGACCGCATCGCTATGCGGCGATTCCCTGTAGCACCGGACAATATTCAGCATTTCTCCCAGCTCGGGACTTAGGTTCCCGTGCGGATCCATGACCATCGCGACCGGCATATACTTGCCGACAATCTTTCGGATCTGCTTCACGATATGAAATTCTCCTGACACACAGTCCAGATCCAGAACGCCGCTTGCTCCATGAAGATGGAGAAAAATACCATCCAGCTCATGAAGATGCTGCTTGATCGTACTAAGAATTTTGTTTTCGATGAAATCAAAAGCGCTCCTTTCGATCATTCCGCCAGCACCTCCTGTCGCATTGATCGACGGGATGAGCTCGATCCCTTTCTCTTTAAAAATATCTGCTGTTCTTGTTTCTTCTATAGCTTTATCGCCATAAACGATACTAAAATCCTCAATTCCCATAGTCTGCGAGATATGTTCATTGCATTCCGCAGAAAGCTTTGCAAATAAAACTTTCATTCCTCATCCTCCTTTCTTTCTGTTCTGATTGGCAGAACGATCCAACAATACAAACAAATAATTCATCCTCTTATTTTTCTTCTCCTTTGCACACCCTTAATTTAGCAGTTCCCCTCGCTTTATAGAGGTAAACTTATTTCCTATTAAAATGTAATTTTTTCTAGTTTTATCCCGGGAAGCAAAAAGAGCCCGCAGCCATATGCTGCAAGCTCAGTTCCTGTTTTCATTTTCAATATACAGTTGTTCTATCCGTTTTTCTTTGTTTTATAATTGATTCCGGCACATTTTGCCTGCTTTGCCAGCTCCCTGGACGGGATCCTATACAGCTTTCCGTCTTTCATGAAACGGCTCCCGCACTGCCGGAATTCAAAATTTACATTTTTTTCAATACACTGCCGGCGGATATCCAGGACCCAGTCATAATCGAGAAGCCGTGCGTTCCGATCGGATTCTCCGCCAACCACGACAAGCTCGACTCCATCCAGGACCGGTTTCATATGGATCGGTCCGATCAGAGGCTGGGCCGTAATACACTTATGTCTGACCGGCAGATCTTTGAATACGCTTAGTTTCCGGTCGGCGTTTTCCTGGTTTTCCACTGTACAGCAGACAACCACATTTTCATATCCATCGTGCCAGTCCTGCGGAATACAATCCATGAACCGCTCGATCCGTTTGGTCAGAAAAAGAAAGGTGCAGTCTTTCCGTTCCTTGATCATCTGCCAGCATTCCTCCCTCCACCGATCCGCTTCTTCGATAAGAAAATCGCTTGAGAAACATACATAGACAAGGCCCGGCTTCATTTTATATTCGCCGTTTTTCTTCTTTTCGACCGGTTTTCGGAAACCCTTTGTCCTTACGATCTGATTCGTATCGATACCTCTTTTCACATCGCCTTTATGAATATAGCAGTGCAGACAGCCATCGCTGCATTTATGACAGCCTCGCCACGGATCCCACATTGCCACGATCAGATTTCTCCTTCTTTATGAACAAATATTTCCTTTTTCCCACTCTTCTTTCAGCAGGCAGGAAACATGTTCTGTACGCAAAAGTCCCGGAATGGCACATGGTACATTTTCTGTCGTGTGATGATATTTAAATCCGCACTTATCCTGTACCCGCTTCGACTTTTCATTGCCGTCAAAGTAGCCGCACCACAGTTTTTCCAGATGCTGGTCTTCGAACCCGTGCCGGATCATTTCACGAACAGCTTCAGGAATCAGTCCGTGTCCCCAGTACGGAACACCGAGCCAGTAGCCGATCTCTCCTTCTGTCTCCGGAATATCCTGATTGGCCGCTTTGCCGATCATCAGACCGACACTGCCTACCGGCTCATTCGTTTCCTTCAGAACTACGGCATAGGTATTAGGAGCACTGAGAATGCCGCGAATAATGTCCCGGCTGTTCTTAACGCTCGTATGCACTGCCCAGCCGGCAATCGGGCCAACATCCGGATGGCTGGCATATTTGTATAACGCTTCTGCGTCGCTTTCCTGCCATGGGCGCAGGATCAGTCGTTGTGTTTCTAAATTCATAACCTTACCTCTTTCTTTTTGTCCATGATATCACAGCGAATACATCCTGGCCATGTTCCCGTTTTCCTCTTTGGCCATTTGAACAAATTTCCAGCCATACGGCTCATAAAATCCAATAGGATCTGTAACAAGATAGACGGGCATTCTCTTTTCGGATCGTAAATCATTCACAGCCAATTGAAGTAGAGTTCCTGCCTTTCCCGTAAGTTGATATAACCATATTTTTTCATGACACTTCCTTCTTTCTTTTCGGATCGTTCCAAATGACTTTTGCGATGGTTCGGGCAGCAAGCTTTGATCCGGCTTCGCTTGGATGACTTCCATCCGGAGCATAGAGTTTCACTGTTTCTGCCTGCTGCTCGAAGGCAGTTGTGACATCGGCCAAAAGGCAGCTGGTTCGTTTTACTGTTTCACGAAAAGTCTCCTTCATTGAGCAGATCATATCTTCATACTCCATTCCAAACTTTTTGAGCTGCTTGCCGTTTTTTTCATAGGCCCAGGTGGCAAATAGAACGGGTGTAGCTCCGTTCTTTCGGATCAGACCGCACAACTTTGAAAGGTTAGTCATAAACTTTTCTTTCGAGGTAATGGGTCCATTGCTCATTTCCTGCACGATGACGTAGTCCCATTTTTCATCGTGCAGTGCTTTCAATGTTTTATTTCCAAGCTTTGTGGCAGGATTCAGCTGTTCGGCCAGCCGGGCTCCGCCTCTAGTATGAGCAACCACTTCTGCTCCGGTCATTTCTGCGAGCATTAAAGGCAAATGATTGGCTGATGTATAACTGTTTCCCAGCATTAAGATACGCATGACATTTCTCCTTTTGAAAAAGAGGAGCATTTTAATCGTTTGCTCCTCTTTTATTGTAAAACGATATCGGTTTGTCGTCGATCTTGTTGTGAATTTCATGATACGTTTTAAGGAACAGGTATAAGGGTCACAATATTCTATTTGTGCGGGTTTCGTTTATTTTACTATTGTTTACGTAACTTATATTTATCCCAGCACAAATGACGATAAGATCCGGCTTTCCGATTGTTTCTACACTATCAGATTATTATTCGATATCATATTTCTTTGAAAATTTATTCACAATTTGAATATCTTCATCAAAGCATTGGGTCCAGCAGTCATCTCCGATTTCTTTCATAGTTCTTAACAGCTGATATCCTTTGCTGAACGATAAGGACTTATTATTGTATTTGAAGCCACGGAATGTCGAATAACTGATTCCTGCCTTTTCACATACGATCCGCATATTGAAGTTTTCTGATTGGTCGATCAGTATATATTCCCATATATCATTCCAGCTATAACTGTGCCCGTCAAAATAACATTCCGAGACGACAAGCGGAATGGCTGATTTAGTCAAATACGGTTCATAGTCATGATATGCAAGCTGTTCTTTTTTCAGCAGCTTGTACCATTCTTCATCACTCACTTCGATTTCCCGGGCCATCAGATCGTACGAAAGACCATCCCATTGATTCGCTTCTTTCAATTCTTCCAGATTGTTTTCATAAAACCGATAGACATCCATGACTCTTGCACAAGCATACGAATAATCTTTGCCGTTGATGTCCACGATCGGATACAGATCATCGGGTCTATCATTTTCTTCATCCCATCCGTTAACTGTATAAAGTTCTACTTCATAAATGCATCTTTTTTTCTTTGTCATCCTTCTCTCCTCCTTTTTAATAATACTCATTTGTATTACTTCCGCCTTTATGATAATGCAAATTAGTATTATTTTCAAGGCAAAAATAAAAAGAACCGGATTTTGCTGAAGGTTATGTGAGGTATCATCCGGTTGTAGGTTTTACTCTTCCTGAGGTCTGATTTTTACCGGAGAAACCCAGGCCTTCGATGACTGATCTTTTCCTTGCAGCGGCTACGACGGCATTTTCTTTATAACACTCATCATCTGAGCGATTCTCCAATCGTAGTTATGATATTTTTACCTAGTCCAGGCAGACTGATCTTCTATTCTCTGATGACAACCAATCGAAGTCATTCATCGCTTGTATATGAGGGTGACTTTGATAACTGAATTACTGCGTATATCTCTGAAGATTTTATGTAAGCGCATTCAATTTTGTGATATAGTATAGAAGCACAATGAAGAAAGGATTTGAAAGAAATGAACAGATTAAAAGATAAAGTAGCTATAGTCACAGGCTCTACCAGCGGAATCGGAATCGCAATTGCCCAACTGTATGCTGCTGAAGGAGCGATCGTGACCGTTTGCGGCCGCAGAGCTGAAAAAGGTGAAGCAGTAGCCCAGGAAATCAGAGAGGCTGGTGGCAGAGCCGTCTATCATTACATGGATCTGATGGATCCGGAGTCGATCGAAAAGCTGATGAAAGATACAGCAGAAAAATATGGTCGAATCGACATTCTGGTAAACAATGCAGCCAATGCCAGTCCAAAAGACGGAACTGTTGAAGAAGTAACCCTTGAACAGTGGAATGAAGTATTCGACAGCAATCTGCGAGGAACATTCGTGGCTGTCAAAGCAGCGCTCCCGTTCATGAAAGAACATGGAGGCTCAATTATCAATATTGGATCGATGGCTGCTTGCGGAGGCGATCTGCAGGGAACTGCCTATGCAGCATCCAAAGCCGGAGTCGATATGCTGACAAAAGATATCGCCTTGCAGTATGGAAAGAACGATATCCGCTGCAACTGTGTCAGACCTGGTCTGATCGTTACTCCGCAGAATGAACCGCGAATCCCGGAAATGCTCAAAAAGATTTACCTGGATAATATCTGTGTAACGAGATGGGGACGTCCTGAAGATATTGGTAATCTGTGTGTTTATCTGGGAAGCGATGAGAGCTATTATATGACTGGACAGATTCTGACAGTTGATGGCGGACTCAACACCCATTCGCCAACGGTAGCGCAGTTCCGTAACATGAATTCTAGAACCTGGTAATTTCTGTTACTGAAAAAATATATAAAAGATAATCACGAAATGCTGATCCAGGGAATCCCTATTCAGCGAATTAGTAGACAGCGGTCGGATATTTATTACCGGCTGCTTTTTTCTTTATCCCCTACCCCAATAACCATATGAAGACTATAGTGTTTCGTATCACGAGTGACCTGGCGTGAGCCTTCGGTTTGAACTATCCGGAAATTCCGGATAGTTGAATTTTCCTCAAGTTCTCAGTCAGAATATATCTTCTTAATATGCTCATTGATCGTATGAACATCTACACCATACAGCGCGCCCATCATCTTCTGTGCTACTGCGCTGGAACGAATGGTTATTTCATTTTTTCTTTTTCAAACAGGAATCCTCCTTCGATAAATTTTTAACTATGAAATAATTATCTTTTCGTCGTGCACCGAAAAAAAGAAAGCTCCGGTCTCATTTGACCTGGAGCTTAACTTAACAAGGATATCATACATTAAGCTCGATGATCATCTAACTTAATGACATTGAATATCAATTCGCTTTCTTTATATTCTAGAATGATGTCCAGCCGCCATCGACCTTGATCAGATCGCCGCTGATATACGATGATTCATCGCTTGCCAGAAACAGAGCACAATTCGCAATATCCTGTGCAAGACCAGGAGCTGGCGCCATAGAAAGTACGCTTGATATGCGGCCGTATCCATCCGCATCCGGTCTGCCCATGCTTGCTGCGATTTCTGTCTGGATGCCTCCAGGCGCGATGACATTGCAGCGGATCCCTTCTTTCATATACATGAAGGCTGTATTCATGCTCAGAGCATTCAAAGCCGCTTTGCTTGCGCCATATACCGGGCCAGCTGCCTGATGCATGGAACCTACCGAGCTGACATTGATGATGTTTCCGCCATTTCCCTGTTCCAGGAAAACCTGGCATGCTTTGCGCATTGCCGCAAACGGCCCATACACATTGATATCCATCACTTTACGGAATTTTTCATCGCTGGCATGAGCGATCGGGGCCATATCATCCATGATCCCCGCATTATTGACGAGCACATCCAGTTTTCCAAACTGTCGTACCGCTTCGTCGATCATGCTTTCACAATCTTCCAGTCGGGAGACATCTCCCGTATGAACGACTACTGTTCCCGGTTCATCTTTCAGTTCTTCCTTTAATGCTTCGAGCCGTTCGGTACGCCGCGCCACAGCAACTACATTGGCTCCTTCTTTGACAAACAGTTCCACAATGGCTTTTCCCATTCCGCTGGACGCACCTGTTACTACGATCGATTTGTTTCCAAGTTTCATAACATAACCTCTCTTTTCTCTCTATTATTTCTATAATTCGAAGGAATGTCAACGGAAAATGTAAACGCTTACTTTCAAAAAAATCTCAATATGGTTATGCGGTCAATTTTCGATTCCATGATCCATACTTTGATCGCATAATCTTTTAGGATTTGATTCACCCATTCATGAAACTTTGCTATCTATTTTTCCAGCTCTTCAGCACCGTTTTAATACTCCTTTTTTCCTTAGAATGACAGCTGCTCCGAAAATTAATCCACATTTATTGGCATTCCTGGATCGTGCCATGAGCATTTGATCAGAAAATAGACATCGACATCCTGTTTCTTTAGCTTATTATTTCAGTTCTTCTGTCGTCTTTCCGGTTCTTTTCTCTCCAGAAGCACCACCGTCTCCACGTGCGGCGTCTGGGAGAACATATCCACAGGCTGCACCTTTTTTATTGCATACTGAGCCTTCAGGAAACCAAGATCCTTTGCCAGCGTGCTCGGATTGCATGACACATAAATGATCGTTCTCACCCTGGCATCGATGATCGCTTCCTTCATCTTTTCATCAAGGCCGGACCTGGGCGGATCCACGATCAATGTATCGATCTTCTTTTTTTCAGATATCTGAATGAGCTCTTCTCCGGCATCCCCGCAGATGAATCGCACATTGCCGATGTTGTTTTTCTTCGCATTTTCCCGCGCATTGATCACCGCATCTTCGATCGACTCGATCCCGATCACCTTTCTTGCTTTCGATGCAGCCAGCAGAGCCATCGCCCCGATCCCGCAGTACGCCTCCACGACCGTACGGCACTTCGGTGTCCAGTCTCTCACTACACTGTACACGTTTTCAGCCTGTCTCGTATTCAGCTGAAAGAACGATCGTGGCAGTAGAGCAAGATCCAGTCCGCAAACCTTCACTTCCATCTTCTCCAGTCCGGCAAGATGGACCATCCGTTTCCCGAATACATCCAGTTCGCTCTCGTCCTGCGATTTGATGCTCTGCCATAAGGACACGACCCCGTCGATCTCCATGATCTCTTCGATCATATTTTTTTCGATCCGCATCCTGGACGTCACCAGGATCACCTGCACCTTGTGATCAAAACTTTTCATAACCAGGGAACGATAACCGCACTCCTCTTTTTTCGTAAAAGCTTTTGCGTTATGCGCATTCAGGATCTGTACGATCTGCACGCGCACCCGCTCCAGATCCTTGTCATGAATGATACAACGCTCCATCTTCACGACCTTGTTGGAATCTTTTTCATAAAGACCGCAGATAATCTCATTGTCTTTATTGAAAAAGCGCAGTTTGCATGCATTACGATAAGCCAGCACATCCGGATTCTTGATGATTGGCAGGATCGCGCCCGAATATCCCGCATATTTTTTCAAGGCCTCTTTCAGGACCGAACTCTTCATGCGCAGCTGCCCTTTCATATCCGCATGCATGAGCGGGCAGCCGCCGCACTCCTTCGTGATCGCACACATCGGCCTCCTTCTTCTTGGCGATGCTTCGATCACTTTCTTTATTTCTGCCACACAATACGTATCGTGCTCTTCTGTGAGCTCCGCATCCACCACTTCGTCAGGCATGCCGCCCTCCACGAACACCGGCTTCTTTTTCCAGTAGGCGATCCCCTCTCCGTTGATCCCCCATTTTTTAATCGTTAAAATCATATCTGCTTCTTTCTATAGACCTGGATCAGAAATGAAAATGTAATATCCAGCTCATCTAAATTTCTGATCTTCTCTATGCCCTCTTTCGGGCTCCTGTATCGGTAAGGCGTCATCTCGAACAGATCCCATACATCGTCGACCTTTCTTTTGTCCGTAATCACTTCATCATGCACCAGCACAAAGCCTTCCAGCTCTTCGCGCTTCTCCTCATTCAGATACACCTTATCATACAGCTGCTCCTTCAGCTCAACCAGGTGATATTCTGCCGGGCTCACAATGATCAGGACCCCGTCCTCTTTCAGGATGCGGCTGATTTCCTTAACCGGAAGCGGCGTAAAAATGCTCGTCACCATATCGACCGAATCATCCGCAAACGGCAGATCATAAATGGTCGAAACAATATACAGTGTCGATTTGTCCGTCTTTGCCGCATGAAGGATGGCCTCTTTCGAAAGATCGACCCCGTATTTTTCCGGCACCTCGAACGCCTGCGTGTAATAGCCCTGACCGCATCCGATATCTACAAGCACATGCGGATGATAGTGCCGGATCAGAGAACACACCTTCTGCCTCATAAAATCATACAGGCCCTGTTCCAGGAAATTCGTACGCGCCCTGACCATTTCCTTGTTGTCGCCGGTATCTTTCTGCTTGCGCGACATATTCACATAGCCCTGTTTCGCGATATCAAAACAATGTCCGTTCTCGCATCGGAAGGAATTGCCCTCCCTCTTTAATTCTCTTTTACAAATAATACAATTCATAGCCCCATTGTACACCAAAAAAAAGAATGAGAACATTCATCTCATTCCGGATGCGCTTCGATAAAGCGGCGCATACAATCCTTGAATACCTGAGCCTGACTAACATGAGCACGCTCACAAGCCTTGATAAATTCAATGTTCAATTCCTTTGGAATTTTGATCGACTTCGTGATGATACCCTTTTTTGCCCGGTACTTCTCAGTAGCTCTAGTTTGTGCTGTAGCCATATATTTCCTCTCCCTGTAATAATTATATAAACAAATGAAGAAACATAAAAGCCGAATTATGTCACAAAAAAAGTGCCTTGAAAGGCACTAGAATAAATCTTCTTCGTCACCGTCTGATGGATCTGTCATGCCCGGGTGAATCCAGATCGACCTGACATCATCCACACAGCGATCGACCAGCTTTTCCCAGTCGAAACGCGACTCGTACCGCTCGCATTTATCGATACGAGGCTTGGTAACCGGATTTTTCGGCGTAAAGATCGTACAGCAGTCTTCAAATGGAAGGATCGACGTATCATATGTCCCGATCTTCTTCGACAGATCGATGATCTCCACCTTATCCATACAAACGACCGGCCGTATGAGCGGCATCGTCGTCACCGCATTGATCGCCTGCATCGACTCCAGGGTCTGCGAAGCCACCTGTCCGATCGATTCCCCTGTCGCAATAGCCTGGCAGTGCCGGCGTTCCGCCAGTTTTGCCGCGATCCGCATCATCATCCTGCGCATCAGGGTGATCGCATAGCTTTCATCCGCATTTTGATAAATAGCCAGCTGCAGATCCGTGAACGGAACAACATGGACAACGATCTCCCCCTGATACGGGCTGATCAGCTCCGCCAGCTTCATGACCTTGTCCTGTGCATTCTGCGACGTATAAGGAGGAGCGGCAAAATGAATGCATTCAATATGCACGCCCCGCTTCATCATCAGATAGCTTGCGACCGGCGAATCGATCCCGCCCGACAGCAGCACCATCGCTTTGCCCCCGACACCGACCGGATATCCTCCGGCCCCTGCCATCTTGTTGGTCATAATGTACGCTGCATCCTGATGGACCTCGATCACGACTTTCACATCCGGATCTTTCACATTGACTTTCCAGACACTGTTTTTCAGGATCGCCGTTGCGACCTGGCGATTGATCTGATCCGAAATGAGCGGGAACGTCTTATCGCTCCGTCTTGCCGCGACCTTGAACGTCTTCTCCTCCTGAAGCGGAAGAGAATCAAGACACGCCTGAACGATCTCGTCCATGTCCGGCTTTGTTTTTACAGCCAGCGAAAACGATGAGATCCCGAATACTCTGGAAAGCGTGTCGCTAACTTTCGCAGCATCCTCCTCATGCAGATAAATATACATGCGGTCATGCTGCCGTTCGAACTCAAGGGCAGGAAACGACTTCAAAGCCGTTTTCACATTCGCAAAAAGCTGCTTGATAAACGAGTTCCGGTTCTTTCCTTTTAATGAAAGCTCCCCGTAACGAATTAAAATATGATCATAACGATAAGCCATAGTTTTGTACGATCTCCTTCATAGCCTTCATAAACTGCTTTGCTTCTTCAAGCGAATTGTCTTTCGAAAAGGAAAGACGGATCGCTTGTTCAGCGTATTTTGGCGAATGATTCAGAGCAAGCACCACCTCGCTGGCATGAGACGATCTCGAATCACACGTACTTTTGGCAGAAACACAAATTCCTCTTTCATCCAGAGCATTGAGAAGCACTTCGCTTGTCAGCTGGTCAAAGCTTACATTCAGTATATATGGAAGCGCATCTTTTGGCGAATTGATATGTCCTCCCGGAAAAGCGCTGATCTCCCTGACCAGGAAATCGCGGATCTCTTTTACATGCGCATACGTATCCTTCTGCTCTTCCAGCGCGAGCCGGATCGTTTTTGCCAGCACGATATTGGCCGGCGCATTCTCCGTACCGCCCCGAAGTCCCTGTTCCTGCTGACCGCCGAAAACGATCGGATGAAGCGCGATCCTGCTCTTTTTCATAAGCAGGGCCGAACCTTTGACTCCATGGATCTTATGAGCGGAAATCGTCGCCATATCCAGCTTGTCGAACGGGATATCGATCTTGCCGAAGCTCTGAACGCAGTCGCTGTGGAATACACAGGTCGGATGTTCGTGGACCACATCTGCGATCCGGCCGATCGGATTGATCGAACCGATCTCGTTGTTTACATGCATGAGCGTCACAAGAATCGTATCTTTGCGCATATGCGACCGGACCGTTTCAGGCGTTACGACACCCTCTTCACTGATCGGCAGCCGCTCTACTTCGAACCCCTGCGATTCAAGAAAATCGATCGCATGCTTCGTGCTCGAATGCTCCACATTGCTTGTGAGGATATGGTTTCCTCTTTGCCGGTTTGCCAGAATATATCCAACGAGCGCAAGCGAATTGGATTCGCTCGCACAGCTCGTAAACAGGATCTCGCCTTCTTTTACACCAAGGGAGCGGGCAATGTGTTCTCTTGCCTGCTCGACCTGACGATGGACCTTGCGACCGGGCGTATGCATCGCATCAGCATTCGCAAAGCTTTCGTCAATAAGTTTCTTATAAACACGAGCAACCTCTGGGCGAACAGAGGTTGTTGATGCGTTATCGAAATAGATCATTCTACACTTGGTTCATGACTGCCGGATCCTTTTTGGCAATGAGCTTTTCATAAATGCCCGGATGCATATTCTCGATTGCCTGGATCGCAATTTTCAAAGCGTGCGTATACTCGCCGTTCTGGAAGCATACTTCCGCATGCGTGAGCTCGGAATCCATTTCCGGATAGGTTGAACGGAAACGGTTCCCGAAAACGATTGCATTTTCGACCATGATCGCCACACCGACAAGGTTGTTGGCGTTGTTGTAGAGCTTGTATACGAAATCGATCGCATCCTGCAGATCGGCATTCAAAGTCTGCACATCCAGCGGCGAATGGTCAAGCACCACCCGTACGCGCTGAATGAGACGTTCGCCTTCCTTGAGGTCGTCCGCAAACTGTTCCGACATATTCGGCAGCGAGCGGGAAATCGTATTCAAACGAACTTCATTTAAAATAAGCTGCAGCTTGACAAGCTGCTTTTTGGCACGCGACTCATCCGAGCTTGCGCCAACGAGCATTCGCTTCATGTCGTTGATCTGTGTGTGGAAAGTATCCACGTCCTGTGCGAATTCACGGTATACCTGAACGACCTCGACACTTGGTGCCGAATCGCGGGAAAGAGCATCCTCCACGATACGGCGCCGCTGCTGCAGATCAGCCAGCTGATCCTGAGCAAGCGTGAAACGGTGCGTCCAGTCTTCAAGACCGAACCGATCCTTGATGTTGGCATAAAGCGTGACGATCTCATCCAGAGCTTCGGCCTCTTCATCGACCGTTTCAAACGTAGCGAGCAGATCGGTATGGATCTCGTCGTACGCTTTCTTTTCCTTCATGACATCATCCTGCAGTTCGAGGATCGCATCTCCGATGTTGTCGAGCATTTCCCCGGCTTTGTCAAGATTTCCTTTATCGAGCAGCTCGGTCGCGGAAACCAGCGCCTTCCCGATCGTATTCGTCTTATCTTCCGTATTCAAATAACGAATGTCGATTTGATTGTCCTTGAGCATCTGAATGTTGTTCTGCACTTCATCCAGAGCGCGCGGAAGAATATTTTTCGCTTTTTCATAAAGACCCGGATAAGCCGCGATCCGGCCAGAGATCTCGTCGACACGGCCTGCGATCTTATCCACTTCCTCTTTCGCCTTGTTGAATTCGGATGCGAACATCCATTCCTCGAAGCTGGAGAATTCGTTCTCGATATCCCCGATCTCGGCATCAATATAGTCGTTTGCCGAATAAAAGGAAGCGCGGTTGTCCTGATACACTTTCTTGACATTGCGGAAACGTTCCTTGAGAGAATTCGACTTCTCCCGGACTTCCGTTTCGCGGGCAAGAATGTGATCCAGCGACTGATTTACGATACGAATACGTTCTTTTGTATCATCAAGCATCGTTTCCAGCTCGTCCATTGAACGAGTGGCCTTTTTTATTCTGTGCGCTGCAATGTATTCATCAGCGTCCGTGAATAATTCGTCACAAGAAGCAACACTGTTCTGACAGATCTCATATTTTGGAGCCAGATTTTTGATCCGTTCCATAATATCGTCATTGGCTTTCGCGAATGCATTCGCTTTGTTGAACTTGTATGCGAGTGCATTATTTCGAATTTCGTTAACCTCGATCTCGAGTTCAGCCAGTCTTTTTGCAGCCTTGCGGCGCTTCATCATACGCATAACGATCCAGATCAGGATCAGCAGCAGTATTGCGATCGCGATATAGATCATCAATTCTGTCGACATGTGCGCCCGGATATACGAAAGAGCGGACTGAAAGAAATTCATGACAGTATCCATGTTGTTACCTCCTTGCATACTGTCTACAGTGTACCACGAGCAAACATTTTAAATCAATGATTCGATCCAAAAGCTGCCGGTATTCCTGTTTTGTCCTCCCCCGAACAAGCTATGTATCCGAAAAAGCGGGAAATCATGCATATTTTGCTTAAATTGCTTTTATTCAAAGCAAAAACACATTCGCTCCTTGCCTTTTTTTTCTTCATGCGCTATGATATTTGGGCATGACTGAAGCAGCATACAAAGTCGGAAGACCGGCGTTGCAGGCATCACTGCGATACGAGTAACTAAAAGCTGATAGAAGAAAGTATCTTCTGCAACACTCCTTTCGAAGATTTGTATCTTGTTGTTTATGCAAACAATAGGAGGAAACAACATGTCAAGAAACACAGGAAGCACCTGGAAAAAGTCACGTCGTCTCGGTTTCTCTATCCTGGGAACAGGTCAGGAACTGGCACGCCGCAACTACGCACCAGGACAGCACGGAAAGAACCGCCGTCCGAAACTTACGAACTATGGTCTGCAGCTGCAGGAAAAACAAAGAATCCGCAACACATACCAGTTAACGGAAAAACAGTTCTTCAACACATACCAGAAGGCAAGCCGCAAGGCCGGAGCTGCTGGCGAAAACTTCTTGATCATGCTCGAATCTCGCCTCGATAACCTGGTTTACCGTATGGGATTTGCCAACACCCGCCGCGGAGCACGTCAGCTCGTTAATCACGGGCACATCATGGTCGACGGCAAAAAAGTGGATATCCCTAGCTATCAGGTAAAACCTGGACAGGTGATCGAAGTTCGCGAACGCGCCAAAAACCAGAAGAGCATCGTAGAAGCTTTGGAAGCAGCTGTCGCAACAGTTGACTTCGTTGAAGTAGACAAAGACAAAAAAGTCGGAAAATATGTCCGTTATCCGGAACGCAGTGAACTGTTCACAAGCGAACCGATCAACGAACTGCTCGTCGTAGAGTTCTACAACCGTTAATGTCGAAAAAGCCCCTGCGGGCTTTTTTTTATATCCTTCCCCTTCCATACAAAAAAAGGACCGGAGCGTTCCGATCCTTCGATATGAGGTATCCGTTATTATTCGCTGATCTGCGCAAGCAGACCGTAATGATCCGAAAGCACCGGCTCCTCTTTGCCGTTGAATGCTGTCCTTGCCAGAGCCACATTCACTTTCTCGCTGCAGAAAATATGATCGATCCGCATTTTCGCCGGATGATCGCCGTCGCGCCATCCGTCGATTTTCTGCACGACCGTAAAACCGTCATCTTTCTTTTCAGCAAGAGAAAACAGATCAAGATATCCGCTCTCTTTTACGAGGTCGTATCCCTCGCCTCTCACATTCGCATCCGCATTGAAATCGCCCATGACATATACCGTGCCTTGCGATTCCAGGTTTTTTCTCAGCCGCTCCCACTGCTTTCTGAACGGTTCGAGCTCGTCATTCCACCAGCCCATATGCACATTGACGAACCATCCGTCTTCTGTTTTTACTTCAAGCGAACGTCTCGTTCGAAAATCAGAATAATCATCCTTTTCCGACAGCAATGTGGAACGCACTTCCAGCATCTTTTTCTTCGTAAAGAATGCAAGACCTTCATCATACTTTCCATATCCGGTCTTGACAGGCAGCCATGCCATCTCGTACTGCAGTCCGTTCTGTTTAAGGAGCTGCGCGATCATGTGCGCGTGATTATCCTCCCGGAACGGAATTCCAGGATTGACGCTCTTCTCATCCAGAGAATCGCTTTCGAATGTCTGATTGACTTCCTGAAGCGCGATGACATCCGGTTCGATCCGTGCAACAGCCTGCACGAACTGAACCTGTTTGATACGCATATGTTTCTCTTCAAGAGAATGGGTGTTGAATGTGAGAATCTTCATGATCTTATACCTCCAGCAGCAAATCGTTGATATCGGATTTCAGGACATCCGCTTTCGGACCGTAGACCGCCTGGATCCCGTTTCCTTTGCACACAAGACCCATGGCCCCTTCTTTTTTCCATTCTTCGATCCCGGCTACCTTGCTTTCATCTTTCACAGTGACACGCAGACGAGTCATGCACGCATCCACCAGCTCGATATTATCCATCCCGCCAAGCAGCGCAATGATCCTTGCCGGCTGGCTTGCCGGATCGAGAACCGGAGCCGGACCGTTGTTTTCTTCCGAAACAGACGCTTCATCCGACTGATAGTTTCCGTTGCGTCCCGGCGTGGCATAGTTGAATTTGCGGATCATAAAGTTCGATACAAAGTATCCGATCGCGAAAAACGCCGCACACGCCAGCACAAAGTTGATAATATCGCTGCCAAGACCTGCCTGGATCGACATCGGAACGCGTGTCAGAAATTCAAGATTTCCAAAAGAATGCAGACGCAGATCGATCACTCCGGCCAGCGCGAACGCAATGCCCTGAAGTACTGCATAAATAATATACATCGGAATTGCGCAGAACATAAACATAAATTCAAGCGGTTCCGTAACACCTGTCAGGAAAACAGCCAGCACGATCGAAATGAACATCGATTTATACTGTTTTTTCTTGTCCGTGTCCACGTTCCGGTACATAGCCAGTGCAAAACCAAGCAGAAGACCGGTCGCGCCGATCATCTGTCCGACCTTGAAGCGTGCCGGAGTTACTGCAGTAAGCAGCTCATTGTAGCCGGCCATGTCCCCTGCGCCCTGCAGATTGATCAGATCGGTCACCCAGGCCAGCCACAGCGGATCCTGTCCGAACACCTGTGTTCCGGCAGCCGCTCCGGTAAGGATCGTATACGTGCCGCCAAAAGACGTATAGTTCATTGGGATCGTCAGCATATGATGCAGACCGAACGGAAGCAGCAGACGCTCGAGCGTACCGTAAATAAACGGTGCAAGGATCGGCGAAGTATCGGCTGAGTTAGCGATCCATACTCCAAACGAGTTGATCCCCAGCTGAATGATCGGCCACACGACCGACAGTACCAGGCTGACCACGATCGACCAGGCGATCACGACAAGCGGTACGAAACGTTTCCCGTTGAAGAAGGACAATGCATCCGGCAGCTTGCGGAAATTGTAGTATTTATTGTAAATGATACCGCCCATGAAGCCGGCGATCATACCGACAAATACGCCCATGTTCAAAGCCGGAGCGCCCAGTACCGATGTAAAGTAGCCATCCACGGCGATCGGCTGTCCGAACAATGTATGGGTCATCGCTGCCGGATCAGCCAGCATATCATTTGTGACCCCGAAGATCTGTCCCGTAATATTATTGACCAGGATAAATGCGATCGCTGCCGCAAATGCGCCGCCGGCACGCTCTTTGGCCCACGAACCGCCGATCGCGATCGCAAAGAGCAGGTTCAGGTTGTTGATAACGGCCCAGCCGATATTTTCAACGACCGAAGCGATCGTGCTGATCAGCGCAATATCGCCTCCCGCCATGCCGATGAGCTTTCCTAAGGAAATCATCAGGCCGGCTGCCGGCATGACAGCGATCACGACCATCAGGACTTTCCCGAATTTCTGCAACGCGTCAAAATTAATTTTCGATTTCTTCTTTTCTGTAATGAGTTTCTTTCCAGCCTTCACCTGTTTTTTTGCAAAAACCAGTTCCTTATTTTCAGGATTTTTGCATACGATGACCGGAGTGATCGGATTGATGTTTTTCTCCTTTAAAAGATCGAGATCGACGTGAGCGATCACATCCCCTTTCTTTACTTTCTGTCCTGCTTCGGCTTTGACAGTAAAACCTTCCCCGTCCAGTCCGACCGTTTCCAGTCCGACGTGAACTAAAATTTCTACACCATCTGCAGTTTTGAATCCGTATGCGTGCTTTGTCGCCGCGATCATCGTCAATTCACCATCGACCGGACTGACGATATCGCCATTTTCCGGAATGACTGCTACACCATCTCCCATCATTTTCTGAGAAAAAATAGGATCAGGAACATTTTCCAGCATCTCGGTCCTGCCAGATACCGGAGAGCAGATAACGATCTTGCTATTCTTCATAATGCCTCCCTGTAATGCAACTTAATGCATCGTTTCTATTTTTAATTATATTTAAGTTGCATGATATTGCAAGAATGATTTCATAAATATTTCTAAAATTTTCTTATTTAAAGCGCTTTCTGCAATGATTTTCGCAATATTTTGCATGAAAAGCTTTAAAAAAAGCTATAAATGCGATATTCTAATGAAAAAGAAATATGAAAGGAAGTGCAATTATGGGCGTTACGATCAAAGATGTGGCCGCCCTAGCCGGCGTATCTCCATCTACAGTATCTCGAACGTGCAACAATTCGTCGCTCATATCCGCGAAAACGAAAGAAAAAGTACGCAAAGCCATGGATGAACTCGGCTATGACGGCCCAGCCATCGAAACGATACAGGAGGGCGAAGCAAGCAAAGGCGCTTTAGGCGTCATCCTGCCCTCATACAATGACGACAGTTATGAAAGTCCGTTTCACCTTGATGTGATCCGGGGAATCTCGAAAGCTTGCAATATGCACCGCTACACCACATGCATATTAAGCGCAAAGAACGAACAGGAACTGCTGCAGGCTATCGATCAGCTGAGAAAATCGACAAAAAATGTTTCTTTTATCCTGCTTTACTCCCAGGAATACGACACGATCGCCGATTTTCTTTATGATGAAGGGCTCAACTTCGTTCTGCTCGGCGCGCCGCTGCAGCACGACAGCGAAATCATCAGCGTCGACAACGACAACTTTGCTGCCGGATTCGATGCCTGCCAGTATCTCATTGACTGCGGGCATACCCGCATAGGCTATGTCGGGACCGATCCGAGTCTTGCCTTTTCGGCCAGACGCCGTCAGGGATATCAGATGGCCATGCTCGAAAATCACCTTGACCTTAATCCAGCCTATTGTATGGATTACGAAATCAGCAGTCCGTATTTCCGTGAGGCCATTGAAAAAATGCTTTCGCACGAGGACCATCCGAGCGCTCTGCTCGTCGTCGATGACATCTATGCGCTCGCTGTTACCCAGATCTGTAATGAACTTCACCTTAAAATACCGGAAGATATTTCGATCATCGCGTTCAACGATTCTATTTTTACGCGGCTCAGCGTCCCTCCGACAACATGTATCGATATTCATGGACGCCAGCTTGGTCTCGAAGCGGCCATACAGGCAATCAATCATCTTGAATCTCCGGAACTTACTTCGTCCAAGGTCATTATTCCGTATCAGATCATCGAACGCGACAGCGTAAAAAAGAACAGCTAAAGAAAAAAAGCAGCCGCATCAGGCTGCTTTTCACGTGATCATTGATCCGGATCGATCGGCTTTTCTCTTTGAGGAAGGATCTGCACTTCGCATACGTGGCTGAAATCAAGCGAAGAGACGATATTCTGCACCTCGTCCCACGAAAGCGATTCGACGATCTCGATCGCTTCGAAGTAATCGTATCCTTCCAGATGGGCGCGCATATTTTCGATAGCAAGGCTTTCAAAGTTATCAAGAGAGCGCAGATTGCGCGCTTTCATCTGGATCTTCAGGCTCTCGAACGCTTCTTCCTCTACATCCTGCCGGTGATCGGCAATCGACTGAACGATCTCTTTGAACTGCTCCTGTTTCGATGTCTGCGCATAAAAAAGAACATAACCATGATCTCTTGAAAAATCCGATTCCGCGCCGCATAGCTGGGAAATGATATGTTCATCAAGCCATGTCTGATAATTCGGATTGACAGGTCCGAACACGCAATCGAGCCACAGGCTCACCGCCACATCCGTACGCAGGCACTGTCCGATCTCGTCATAGCCATGCATCTTGTATGCCAGCGCAATATATGGTTCTGTGACGTCCATGTTCATGGAATAAAACGGTCTTTTCACATTATCCGGTTCTTCTTCAAAAATGCATTCCGCTCTGTGGTCGATATGTGACGAAAAGTTCTTTTCATGCTTTTCGATCACTTGAAATACAGGTCCGAGCTCCTGCCCCGTAATGCCGACCATGACCATTTCGCCCGGATCATAATTGTTTTTATAAAAAGTCTGCAGATCTCTGACTGTCATGTGTTCGATATCCTCGACCGTTCCTAAAATATCCGTATGGAGCGGATGATGAAAATACATGGACTCATAACACTCCTTGAGCAGGCGATATTCGGGGTTCTGATCATACATCGCATATTCGCTTAAAATGATCCCCTTCTCTTTCTCGACCGTCCGTTCATCGATATCGAGATCCTGTACAAAATTCATCAGAAGCTTCAGCGGCTGATCGATCGAAGCAGTCGTTGAAAAGTAATAAGCCGTTTCGGTGTACGAAGTAAAGGCATTTGTCTGGGACTGCATCCTGGCAAAAAGTTCCGTCACATCCTGCCCTTTATAGCGAAACATCTGATGTTCGAGAAAATGGGCACAGCCTGTGCGGTTGTGCAGGATGCGGTCGCCGATCTTTTCATTAATATAAAAGCCTCCGGTCCCGAAACCGCACAGGAAAAAAGACTGCACATAATCCGGTTTGCGGATCAAAATGACATCCGTCCCGTTTTCGAGTGTCCGTTTTTGAATTTCATAGTCCGGTTTCTTCATCATGATCCTCCTTTACGACAGCCATCGAAACAAGAGAGAGCCTTTTTCCGATCTCGCTGATCTGCTCTTTCGTGATCGAACCGATCCGTTCGATCCTATCCTGCATCGTATCGCTGCGCCTGAGCACTTCGTCCAGAAACGCCTGTTCGATCATCGCCCACGGACGATCCTGCTGTCTTCGGTACATATCGATCAGATCCATCCTGGCCACCTCAAGTTCTTCATCGGTAAAGCATCCGTCTGCGCACACCTTGATCTGTTCATCGATCAGCCGGATGCATTCATCCATGCTGGCTGCCGACGTGCCTGTGCTGATGCACAAAGCGCCGTCAAAACGGATAAGCGAGGAACTGATGGAATAGCACAAACTGTGTTTTTCGCGCACATTATTGAACAGCAGGGACATCGAGCTTTGTCCAAGGATCGAATTCAGGAGCAGCAGGGCATAATAGTCTTTTGAAAACACATTTGTCGACGTGGAATAAACCTGTACGATCGAAGTCTGCGAAATGTTTTTTTCGATCGTTTCAATAGAGGGACTGCCCGGCTCGAGCTGATTGGTTTCAAGACGGATCGCGGATTCTTTTTTCAGCGAATCAAAAAAAGACATTACTTTTTCATCAAAAGATCCGCATCCGTAAACGATCTTTCCGATCGTTTTCCACTGTTCATATAAAGAAAGGAGCCGGTCATATTCGATCGTGCCGATCTCGTCCAGATATCCCTGGACAGGAATCGCGATGCTCGTTTCCTTCCCGGCCAGTTCGAGCGCTTTTTTCAAAGCAAGAGAATCCGGATCGTCATTCTGGCGTCTCAGACGGCTCGAAAGCAGATATTTCGCTTCCTCAAATGAGCTTTCATCCAGCAGAGGATCATTCAGGATCTGATCCATGATATGAACGACTTCGTCAATATAACCAGGATCGTCCACGAATTCCGGCCGGATATATCGAAAACGGACATCCAGAGCAACCTGCTTTCCATAGCCGGTCAGTCCATAGGACACCTGCATTCCGTATGCATGATTCAAAGCGACCGATAGCTTCTGTTTCGTGTCAAATTCCTTTGTCTTGGCCTTAAGCATGAAGACAAGAACGTTATAATAGGTGATCGTAGCGCGATTTAAAGGAAGCAGCGAACGAACAAGAACACTATTATCAATAAATTTTTTTGTTTGAATCTTTTTCATTACATTCTTCCTCCTTACCAGTCATGTGTCACTCATTATACCACGAATGCCAAAAAAAAAGCCCCCTATGAGGCTTTTTATGTGTAGTAAATTATGCTACGCGAATAAATCCGATCAATGCACGTTCGCAATCAATACCCGCTACAACAGTCTGGGATCCTAACCATCCGCCATGAACAGCCTGACCATTGCCGATATACACCGCAATGTGGCCCGAGTAGATGATCAGATCGCCTGGCTGAGGATCACTTGTCCATGACCCGAGAACAGCATAATCTTCAGGCCATCCGTGGAAGCTGATCCCAACCGCCGCCAGAGCGTTGGATGCCAGTCTAGTGCAGTCCTGTGTCATACCAACCTGAGCAAGTGCCGCATTGGCAATTGCCTGTCCTTTTGACGAATCAACGACCGGAGCCGATGGTTCAACCGGTGCAGGAGCTGGTTCAACTGGTGCTGGTTCAGCCGGTTCAACTGGAGCCGGAGTTTCTTCCGGAGCAGGTGCCGGTGTTTCTTCCGGTACAGCTGGAGTTTCTTCCGGAGCAGGTTCAACTGGTGCTGGTTCAGCAGGTGCCTGTGGTGTTGTTGGAGTTTCCTGTGGTGTTGTAGTTTCTGTAGTTGTATTGTCTGCAGGAACATTCGTATCTTCAACAACCGGTGCATCTGCAACGACACCGTTTTCATCAATTGTATATCCATCTTTCGATGTATTGGTCATCAGGTTTCCGTTTTCATCGAACGCATAGTTCGTGCCTTCGATATTCTGGAAAGTATTTTTGATCTGGTTTCCGTTTTCGTCGAAATACTGTTTCGTACCGTCAACATCCTGCCATCCTGTACGGAAGACACCGTCATCTCCGCATACATACGTTTGTCCGTCCACTTCGAACGATCCTGTTGCCATGGCACCATTTTCGTTGAAATAGTAACGGTTTCCGTCAATTTCTTTCCATCCGGTTACCGCATCACCGTTTTCATCAAAGTAGTACTTCACTCCATCATGATCGATCCACTGGTTAACCACTTTGAATCCCTGATCATCATAGTAGTTTTTGCCATCTTCAGACCATCCCTGAACAAGTCCGCCTTGTTTCTGGAAGTTATACGTCGTACCCTGAATGGTTGTTTCTCCCGTCGAAGCCACACCATCTTTCCCGAAATAGTATGTTTCGTTGGAGACATTCTGCCATCCGAACTGCATCTCACCTTGTCCATTAAAATAATAGACGTCGCCATCAATTTCAGTCAGGCCGGTCGCGCGCTGGCGATTCGACTCCAACACATAATAACGATCTGCATCCTCACCGTGCCATCCCGGCTGCGTTTCGTATGCATGTACGGTAGAAAGAACTGGACCTGAAGCACATAAGCATAAGGCTACTGCCAATAATTTACTGTGTTTTTCAATAAAATTCATTTCTTATACCTCTTCGCTACAACACCGTAAGGTTAACATGAATTTCAGCATCTTGCAAAATAAACCACGGTAAATTATGTGAATTTTATGTCATATTAAGTATATTTTTTTACATTAACACTTTACATATAGTTGATATTTTTATTTTATGGTAAAATGTGTGAATTTTTCTAAAATTATCAAATTGCAAAACTTGTCTTCGATTTGTGAACAAAAATACGTCCGAACTACTCATGAACAATAAAAAACAACAGTCTGAGTAAGAGATTTAACCCAAAAACAATAAATAACGCACACAGTGTACCACCCCCAATAGACAATATGTGAAATATCACGAAAAGCTCTGAAACCCGTTTCACCCGCAAGCCGAACACCATGCATAATGCCACCATTCCAAGCAGGAGCAGCGTGAGGCCCCCGAGCACATATCCGCTCCTTTTCTTCAGAACCAGAAGCACATAACCGCTAAGCGCCATCACAAGAATTTCCTGAAAAGCAATTTCTGACAGGATCGGCCGATAGCTGATAAGAGAAAATGCCATTCTGGCAAAAACCGATACATTGTATTTATTCATTCCTTCAAAGAAGGACATGAGCGAACTTTCATTATGAGCCGCACCGCCAAGACCGATCATCAGCAAGCTGGTCCACACATACTGCCACAGCCACCACACGAGCAGAAAGGCGCATAGCACGCACAAACGCTTTTCGAACGTATCGAGAAACCGGTCAATCGCCCTGATAAGTTTCAAGGAAATCTTCTCCTTTTAATTCCTCATGCGTGCTCAGGCCCGGATAGCCAAGCTGGCGAAGCACTTCATACACAACGATCGCCGCGCAGTTGGACAAGTTAAGCGACCGGGCATCCGCACGCATCGGCAGACGCATGCACGTCTCAAGATGATCCTGCAGGATATACTTGTCGATCCCGGTGCTTTCCTTGCCCAGCACAAGATAAATATCGCCTGGCTCCTTGGCAAAATCAAATTCGGATGGCGCTTTTTTTCCGTAACGCGTCATAAAATACATGGAAGCTCCCGGATTTTCGGCAAGAAACGCATCCCAGTTTTTATGAATATGGATATCCGCTTCTTTAATATAGTCCATCCCGCTGCGGCGCAGATGTTTTTCATCCAGCGAAAACCCCAACGGCTCGATCAAATGCAGCCGGCTGTTCGTCGCCATGCAGGTACGGATGATATTCCCTGTATTGCCGGGAATTTCCGGCTCATATAAAACGACATGGATCATAGCGCATGGTCCTCGAGATATTTACGCAGCGCCACGCCTCGATGCGAGATGGCATGCTTTTTTTCGTCGCTCACATTCGCAAGCGTCGTCTTATATGGAGGATAATAAAAGATCGGGTCATAGCCGAAACCGTTGGAACCGAGCTGACGGTCATAAATTTCGCCCTCCACTTCGCCGCGGTACGTTTTCTGCGTATTTTCATCGACATAGGCAATCACGCATACATATCGTGCCGTGCGGTCCTTTCCTTCGACTTCCTTCATGATATATTCATTTTTGATATCATAGGATGTATCTTCTCCTAAGAAACGGGCCGAATAGACACCAGGCATTTTATCCATCGCATCCACTTCAATGCCCGAATCATCCGCAAACACTGGTTCATGCACTATATTATATAGCGCATTCGCTTTGATCAGCGCGTTGGCTTCGAACGTGGTCCCGTTCTCCTCCACCTCGACCGGATCCTTCAGATCCCTGAAGCTTTTTATTGTCACCTGATCGCCAAGCATTTCAGCAAACTCTTCCAGCTTATGCGTGTTGCTTGTAGCGATCCACACTGTTTTTTTCATCGGTCATACCTCCAATCTTCTCCATGATATCATTTTCTCTGCACGCAGGTGCAGAAAAGGATATTTTCACATCAATGAAAAATCTGAAAATTTTTGTAACAAGCGTTGTTTCGTTTTCAACATTATATTATAATTTCTTTTATAAATATCTATGGAAGAAAAGAAAGGAGCAGAGCGAAAGCTCGTATAGGATATGAAACTTAACGGATCCCAGATCATTATGGAAGTGCTTCGCGAACAGGGAGTCGATACTGTATTCGGCTATCCCGGCGGAACTGCACTCAATGTATATGACTCTCTTTATGATTACCAGAATCAGATTCACCACGTACTGACTGCCCATGAACAGGGAGCCAGCCATGCCGCCGACGGGTATGCCCGCGCAACCGGAAAAACAGGAGTCGTCTTTGCGACCAGCGGGCCGGGCGCTACAAATCTTGTGACCGGCATCGCGACCGCGTTTCTTGACAGTGTTCCCCTGGTCGCCATCACATGCAACGTCAATGATGATTCGATCGGCCGCGACGCTTTTCAGGAAGTAAGCATCACCGGCGTCACTTTGCCGATCACCAAACACAACTTTTTCGTCAACCGGATCGAGAATCTGGCCGACGCGCTGCGCAACGCGTTCCGCATTGCCAATGAAGGACGAAAAGGGCCGGTACTGGTCGATATCACAAAAGACGTCACAGCGCCGAACCGGTTTTACGACTATTCGCCGCAAAAACCTCTGCCATTAAAAGCCCATCCGAAGATCGACGAAAAAAAGATCGACGAAATCGTCGAAGCCATTTCGCTGTCGAAAAAACCAGTCGTCTATTTTGGAGGCGGCGTCGCATCGTCGCAGGCAAAAGACGAACTGAACGAATTGATCGACCGGATCGATGCGGCAGCCACCTATACGCTCATGGGAGCCGGCGTGCTGCGCCACGACGACCCTCGCAATCTTGGGCTGATCGGAATGCACGGCAGCATGGCAGCCAATCATGCGATCGATCAGGCAGATCTCGTCATTGCGCTGGGAACCCGGTTTTCGGACCGCGTCGCTTTGAATCCGAACCGCTTTGCTCAGAGAGCGGCAATCGTGCATGTCGATATCGATGAATCGGAGATCAATAAAAATGTATTTATAAATTATGATGTTGTGGCGGATATCAAAGATTTTCTTCAAGCCATCCTGCCGAAGATCGAACAGAAATCAAATCCGGAATGGATCGAATACGTTTCACGGTTCGGCAAATTTGTCGATGTGGATGTCAAAGAAGCCACGATCCGTCCGAAAGATATTATTGAAACAGTATGCGATATGACCGACAAGGAAACGGTCTATGTCACGGATGTCGGACAGCATCAGATGTGGGCCGCCCAGTATCTGAAACACGAAAAAGCGGAAAACTTTTTAACGAGCGGCGGGCTCGGAACGATGGGATACGGCTACGGAGCGGCGATCGGGGCCCAGTTCGGCATGCCGGACAAGCGGGTCATCCATTTTACCGGCGACGGCAGCTTCCATATGAACCTGAACGAAGCGTGCACCGCCGTCAGCAACAATCTGCCGATCATTACGATCATTTTTGACAACAAGGTGCTCGGTATGGTGTATCAGTGGCAGACCGTATTCTACAACAAGCATTATTCCCAGACGATGCCGGAACGAAAGACCGATTATGTCCAGCTTGCCAGAGGATTTGGAGCCAAAGGATTCAAGGCCGATACGATCGAGGAATTCCGGGAAGCCTTTGCAAGTGCGCTCAAGGAAAAAGGCCCGGTATGGATCGCGTGCACGATCGCCAAAGAGGAACGTGTCCTGCCGATGATCCCTAACGGCGGTACGATCGATGATATGATCACGAACTAGAAAGGAACCTTCATATGAAAAGAGAAGTTATCAGCATTTTTGTAGACAACAGTTCCAACGTCCTCACCCGGGTCGCATCCCTGTTCGGGCGAAGAGGATTCAACATCGAATCCCTGACCGTTTCGGCAACGAACGATCCGGCCATCTCCCGGATCACGGTCGTATTCATCGGCAATGAACAGGCTCTCCACCAGATCATTACCCAGACGCGCAAGCTCGAGGTCGTGAAAAAGATCTTTACGCTCGAAAAAGACAATTCCCTGTTCCGCGAACTGCTTCTTGTCAAAGTAGCCTGCGATAAATCGAACCGATCCGCGCTGCGCGAGATCGTGGAGATCTACCGCGGCAAGATCATCTCGCTTTCCAAATCGTGCATGATCATCGAGCTGACCGGAGCAAGCGAAAAAATAGACGGCTTTCTCGACATGCTGTCATGCTATGACATTATCGAAACATGCCGTACCGGAATGACCGGCATTTCAAGAGATGCGGAAACATCCCTTGAAGATGAAGATGAATAAGAGAAAGGTTTTTTTATATGAACAAACACAAAAGCAAAGCCGTAACGGAGGGGATCGAAAAAGCGCCCATGCGCTCCCTCTTTTACGCTATGGGCTATACAAAGGAAGAACTTGACCGCCCGCTGATCGGGATCGTGAGCGCGCACAGCGACATCGTTCCGGGCCACTTCCACCTAGACAAGATCGTGGATGCCGTCAAAGCGGGCGTGCGCATGGCAGGCGGAACGCCGATCATGGTGCCCTCGATCGGCGTCTGCGACGGGATCGCGATGGGCCATGTCGGAATGAAATATTCTCTGCCGAGCCGCGAACTCATTGCCGACTCGGTCGAAACGATGGCGCAGGCTCATGCCTTTGACGGACTTGTCCTCGTTCCCAACTGCGACAAGATCGTTCCAGGAATGGTCATGGGCGCGCTGCGTCTCGATCTGCCGACCGTCGTGGTCAGCGGCGGACCGATGATGTCAGGATGTGTCGACAACGAAGACACGTCCCTTTCCAAAATGTTCGAAGCTGTCGGTGCCCGCAAGGCCGATCTGATCGACGATGAAAAGCTTCTCGAATTCGAAACCAATACGTGTCCGGGATGCGGAAGCTGCTCAGGCATGTATACAGCCAACTCGATGAACTGTTTATGCGAAGCGCTTGGCATTGCTCTGCCGGGCAACGGAACGATCCCTGCCGTTCAGGCACGCAGGCTCCAGCTTGCAAAAAAAGCAGGAATGGCTGTGATGGACATGGTAGAAAAAGAGATCACGATCAAAGATATCATCCATGAAAAATCGATCAGAAATGCGCTGACGTGCGATATGGCCCTGGGCTGCTCGAGCAACTCTGTTCTTCATCTGCTCGCGATCTCGAACGAGGCAGGCTGTCCGCTTTCCCTGGAAACATTCAACGAGTACAGCGAGAAAGTGCCGAATCTGTGCCATCTGGCTCCAGCCGGAAAAACCCATATGCACGATCTGGACAAAGCCGGAGGCCTGCAGGCCGTTTATCATGAATTAAATAAACTCGGCCTGATCGATACTTCCCTGATGACAGTCAACGGGAAAACGGTCGGCGAGAATATAGAATACGCTTTTAATAAAGATGAAAATACGATCCGTCCGGTAGAAACCCCTTATTCGAACACAGGCGGGATCGCGATCCTGTTCGGAAATATCGCTCCGGACGGCTGTGTCGTAAAACGCAGTGCGGTCGATGAAAGCATGATGATCCACACCGGCCCGGCCCGCGTATTTGATTCGGAAGAAGAAGCGATCGAAACGATCTACGGCGGCGGGATCCATGACGGCGACGTCGTCGTGATCCGCTATGAAGGGCCAAAAGGCGGCCCGGGCATGCGCGAAATGCTCAATCCGACCAGCGCGCTGGCAGGAATGAAACTGGATAAGACCGTAGCGCTGATCACAGATGGACGTTTTTCTGGTGCCAGCCGGGGCGCGTCCATCGGTCATGTGGCTCCGGAAGCTGCAGCGGGCGGAAAGATCGGTCTGATCGAAGAAGGAGATCTGATCACGATCGACATCCCGAATTACTCGATCCATGCCCATGTGGATGACGAAACGTTCGAGGAGCGCAGAAAGAAGCAGAAGCCGTTCGAATCAAAATTCAAAACGGGCTGGCTTTCCCGCTATCAGCGGATGGTCCAGGGCGCCGACAAAGGTGCGATCCTGAAATAAAAATCAAAAAGAGATGCAGACCGGGCATTTTGCCTGAACGCATCTCTTTTTGTTATTCATAACTTGTGATCTGCCTGAAAGTAAACGAATCATTCGGATCAAGCATTACATCATCCATGGCCGGACAGTATCCTGCCTCTTCGCACGAACTGTTCGTATCGGACTCGAACACAAGCCACGGTCCCTGATCCATATCCTGATCGAGCCCGTAAATGCTTGTCAGCAGCGATCCGTACTCGCCCTCTTCGATCTTTGCCTTCAATTCGGGCGTGTTTTCCAGAAAGCCGGTCAGATTGTCTGCGTCCGTTTCATACGTCTGATCAAGTATCGTTTTTCCGTCCTGATCGACCACCTTGATCTTTAATTCCTTGTATCCTTCTCTGGAAGGCTGTTTCAGGGCGTTTTTCGCGGCTGCTGCCGCTGCACCGATCACTGCGATCACGATCAGTGCGATCCATAGTTTCTTTTTCATTTTCTCTCTCCTTCTTTCCTTGTTCATCTGTGTCTGGCGATCTTTTTCATTATCCTGACCATCGGTTCATACAAGAACAGGAATTCCAGAAAAACGACACCTGCCTGAATGAGCGAGGTCTTCATTCCTAAAAGGATATATACGATCGTTACGGTTTTTCCGAACACCAGGAATGGCAGGTCGACCAGCTGCCCGAGCAGAAAGGCAGCCAGTGCTCCGGTAGTCCATGCGACCCATTCATGTTTTGCGGCCACTCTCTTCAGAGAGCAGAACCAGAGCGCGTACAACGGAAAAATCACGGCATAAGCCATGTTCCAGATCATGAAGCCGTGAAAGAACAGCTGCAGCAGCGCAAACACCATAGTGCCGGCAAGAACTTCTTTTCTTTTGAACACCTGCGCACACACGAACAAGGTCAATGTGATCCCTTCTACATATAAAACATTCGAAAACAGATGAAATACGATATAAAACAACGCGCCAAGCACGGCACACCGGGCCAGTTCCCTAACGGTGAGGATCTCGTTTCGGCTTGCCATGTTTTCTATTGTTCTGAGCTCCTTTTGGCGGATACGGTTTGATCAGGCATTTCGGTCCGGTCCCGATAAGATCCTCCCTTCCCGCTTTTTCCAAAGCCTTCCTGACGATAAAATAGTTTTTCGGATACGAATACTGCATCAGGGCCCGCTGCTCGAGCTTTTCCTCATACGTTTTTGCGACATAGACCGGCTTCATCGTACGCGGATCGAGCCCTGTATAATACATGCACGTGGCCAGCGTTCCCGGCGTCGGATAGAAATCCTGCACCTGCTTTGGTGTATGATGGATCTTTTTTAAATAGCAGGCCAGTTCGATCGCATCTTTGAGCGTGCTGCCCGGATGCGAACTCATCAGATATGGCACAAGAAACTGCTTCATACCGAATTCTTCATTTTTTTCATTGAACTTTTCCACAAATTTAAAATACAGTTCCTTGCGCGGTTTGCCCATCTTGTCCAGCACTTGGGCACTTACATGTTCCGGAGCGACCTTCAGCTGCCCGCTGATATGGTATTTTACGAGCCGGTCGAAAAAATCGTCATTTTTATCATACATGAGATAGTCGTAACGGATGCCCGAACGGATGAATACTTTTTTTACATTCGGCAGCGACCGTACGGCATCAAGCATTTCGACATAATGGGAATGATCGACTTTCAGATTCGGACATGCTTTGGGCCATAGGCACTGTCTGGAAGCGCAGGCGCCATGTTCGACCTGTTTGTCGCAGGCTGGTCTGGAAAAGTTCGCGCTCGGACCTCCGACATCATGGATATAGCCTTTGAAATTCGGCATTGCCGTGATCTGCTTTGCCTCCTCGACCACGCTTTCTGTGCTCCGTGTGGAAATAACGCGTCCCTGATGGCTCGTGATGGCGCAGAACGTGCAGTTGCCGAAGCACCCCCGGTTGCTCGTGATCGAAAACTGGACTTCTTCGATCGCCGGCACATAATGATACTTCGGATGAAAGGTGCGCTCATACGGCAGCGAATAGGTGAAGTCCATCTGCTCCTGCGTAAGGGGCAGGGGCGGCTGATTGACGACCACATACCAGCCGTCATACGGTTCGATCAGCATTTTCGAATTGACTGCATCCTGGTTCTCATACTGGGTCATAAAGCTTCTGGCATACGTTTTCCGGCTGGTGCTGACCTCGTTATAGGAAGGAAGCACAATGTAATCATCCATGATATGATCGAGCGACTTGGTTTTCCATGCGGTGCCGCGAATGTAGCACAGATCCCTGACATCCATTCCGCTGGCGAGCGCGTCCGCCACTTCGATGATCGTGTTTTCGCCCATCCCGAACATCAGCAGGTCGGCCTGGCTGTCCATCAGGATCGAGCGGCGGACCTTGTTGTCCCAGTAATCATAATGCGCGGTACGGCGCAGGCTCGCTTCGATGCCGCCAATGAGTACCGGAACATGCGGAAACAGACGTTTGAGCACCTGGGAATATACGATCGTCGCCCGGTCAGGCCGTTTTCCCATGACGCCGTCGTCCGTATAATTGTCCTTGTCGCGGCGTCGTTTGTTGACAGAATAATGATTGACCATGGAATCGATATTTCCTGCGCTGACAAGAAATCCGAGCCGAGGCGTGCCGAACTGCAGGAACTCTTCGTCATTGTTCCAGTCGGGCTGCGAAAGGATCGCACATGTATACCCGAATGTCTCGAGCGTCCGGGTGATGATCGCACAGCCGAATGAGGGATGATCCACATAAGCATCGCCGCATACATACACGAAGTCGACCTGATCGAGCCCGGCTTCGCGCATTTCCTGTGCTGTTGTTGGTAAAAAAGCCATAAATGTCCTCGTTTCTAATTAATCGATTTCATGGTACAGGACGAAGAAGAAATAATCAATCTTTCGTGATTTTCCATTTGTTTTCCGTGAACAGGCGAAACATTGTTTCCTGTTTCAGAAAGCGGTTGCATTTGACAGGAAAAGCTTTGATAATGAAACAAAGAACAGAAAGGAAGGCAAATTATGAGTTTTAAAGAGAATTTTTTATGGGGTGGCGCCAGTGCAGCCAACCAGTATGAAGGTGGGTATATTTCCGGAGGAAAAGGTCTTGCGGTAGCGGATGCCCTGACCGGAGGCGACGGCATTCATGGAGTGCCGCGGCGATTTATCGCCAAGATGCCGGACGGAACGACACGCACATTCACGGGCATGGAGGAGATCCCGTTAGGTGCCGAAGTCATCATCGACGAGAATACGTACTATCCGAGTCATGTAGCGACCGATTTTTATCATCACTGGAAAGAAGATCTGGCGCTGAGCGCCGAAATGGGATTCAAGTGCTTCCGGATGTCGATCAACTGGACCCGCATTTTCCCTAACGGCGACGATAAAGAACCAAACGAGGAAGGCCTGAAATTTTATGAAGAAGTATTCAAGGAATGCAGACGTCTGGGCATGGAACCGCTTGTTACGATGTATCATTTCGACTGCCCGCTGCATCTGGCCAACGCATACGACGGATGGGTGTCGAAGCATACGCTCGAAGCATTCAAACGCTATGCGAAGCTGCTGTTCGAGCGCTACAAAGGACTCGTCCATTACTGGCTGACGATCAACGAGATCAATATCAATACAAATTTTATGATGAATGGCGTCCATGATCACATTTCCAACCGTAAGAACGCGGAACAGGCACGATACAATTTATTTGTCGGCAGCGCCTATGCCGTAAAAGCCGGTCATGAAATTGATCCGGAAAACAAGATCGGCCTCATGATCGCGCACGGCGTTTCCTATCCGTATTCGTGCAATCCGAAAGATGTATTTGCCGAGCTGGATGACAGCCGTCACGGAAAATGGCTGTATGGCGATGTGCAGGTCCGCGGACAATATCCGCAGTGGAAAATAAACGAGCTGGAACGCGAAGGAATCACGCTCGATAAGGATCCGGGCGACGACGAGCTGCTCAAAGAAGGTGTCGTCGATTTCTATTCCTTCTCCTATTACAGTTCGCAGGCTATAGCAGCCACGACCGACGACAAGGAAACGAGTCACGGAAACATGTCGCAGGGCGTGAAGAACCCGCATCTGCAGGCATCCGAATGGGGCTGGACCATCGATCCGCTCGGGCTGCGCATCACCCTCAATGAGATCTATGACCGCTACCAGATCCCGGTCATGATCGTCGAGAACGGATTAGGCGCCCTGGATCAGGTGGAAGAAGACGGAAGCATTCATGACGATTACCGGATCAACTACATGCGCGATCACATCAAGATGATGAAGGATGCGGTGGAAATCGACGGTGTCGATCTGATGGGCTACACGCCATGGGGATCGATCGATCTCGTTTCGGCAGGAACCGGCGAAATGCGCAAGCGCTACGGCTTTGTCTATGTCAACATGGATGACGACGGCAACGGCGACCTATCCAGAAGCCGCAAGGATTCCTTCTACTATATGAAAAAAGTGTACGAATCCAACGGTGAAGATCTCGACTAATAACAAAGGCCTCCTTCTGGAGGCTTTTTCAGTCTTTCATCGTTTCCAGGATCTTCTGATGTTCCGCAAACTGTCTGGCCGTACGCGGAGACCGCCCGTTGTTTCGAAGGGCGAACGCTTCCGCTTTGACAAACAGCTCCTCGTCCTTCAACTCCAGATCGTACTGCTGCGCATAGCTTTTGACGATATCGAGATACAGATCTTTTGCCGGTTTTGAAAAGGTGATCGTCAAACCGAAACGGGCTGCCAGAGAGGCTGTTTCCTGGATCGTATCGGACCGGTGGATCTCCGATCCGTCGCGCTCCGCAAAGCTTTCCTTGACCAGATGACGCCGGTTGCTTGTCGCATACACGATCACATTGCGGTTGGGTGCCACGCTGCCTCCTTCGAGAATATTTTTGAACGCGATAAAATCATCATCGCCGGTCGTGAAGCTGAGATCGTCGATAAAAATGATAAATTTGAGCGGATTGTCGCCCAGCGATTCGATCAGCGCAGGCAGCCTGCGGATCTGCGCCTTCTTGACCTCGACCAGACGCAGGCCGTCTTTCCAGTATTCATTCACGATCGCTTTGATGGTCGAGCTTTTCCCGGTCCCCGCATCGCCGTACAGCAACGCATTGTTCGCTTTCATTCCCTGAAGAAAAGCGAGCGTATTTTTGACAAGCAGATCCCGTTCCCTTTCATATCCTGTCATGTTTTTTAAAAGCTGCGGATCCGGATGCTGGATAGGAAACAAACCGTTTTCATCCAGTCCGAACATGTGGAAGCGCGCAAACATGCCATATCCTTTTTTCGAAAGCTCGCTGATCCGTCTTGCGTATTCGGCTGCCAGATCAAAAGGTTCATTATCCCAGTCCGCCAGTTCGATCCCCGTATCGAACATCGTTTTCAGATCCGTGCTTTTCAGATCAAGCACTTCCTGCAGGATGCCTAGCTCGCGCTGTACCGAAGCTTCCATACAAAAGCTGACCGGCTCTTTTGCGCCCTTTTTCATCACGTAGAAGTTTTCATCGTTCATGACCTGCTCATATACGGCACGGGAAAGATTTCCCTGCAGCGAATAAATATAGGAACACAGCGCCGAATACCGTTCGATAAACTCGGACTCGTTCCTGCTCTGCAGGCACTGCACGAGCTTTTTGAACAGCGGCTGCTCCATCAATGTATGAAACACGGTCAAAGAATGTAATTTTCTTTCAAAAATTTCCAAATCCATTTTCATTCCCTTTCTTTTTATGTATTTTGTGCTATAATTTTACCATTCATTTGAGCATTGGAAAGAAGGTTTTGAGAAAAATGTTAACCATCGATAAAGTATATAACGCAAATAATGTCCTGAAAAAAGTGATCCGCAAAACCGATCTGATCGAAGCGAAAAATATCCCCTGCGACAATCATCTGTTCTTAAAAACAGAAAACCTGCAGATGACCGGCAGCTTTAAGATCCGCGGATCCTACTATAAAGTCAGCAAGCTGACCGAAGAGGAAAAAGCGCACGGCATCATCGCAAGCTCTGCAGGAAATCACGCGCAGGGCGTTGCGCTTTCCGCCCAGCATGCCGGCATACCATGTACCATCTGCATGCCGGACAGCGCTCCAATCTCCAAAGTCGAATCCACGAAAGGCTACGGTGCCAACGTCGTGCTGGTGGAAGGCGCGTACGACGACTCCTATACGAAAGCGGTCGAGCTTTGCGAAGAACAGGGACTGACATTTATCCACCCTTATGATGACGAGGATGTCATTGCCGGCCAGGGGACGATCGCGCTCGAACTGCTCGAACAGCTCGATGATATCGATGCGGTCGTCGTTCCGATCGGCGGAGGCGGATTGATTTCCGGGATCGCCTTCACGATCAAAAGCCTCAACCCCAATATCAAGGTATACGGCGTGCAGGCATCCAAGGCAGCCAGCATGTATGAATCAATCGCCGCAGGAGAACAGCTGACCCTCGATACGGTCAATACGTTCGCGGACGGGATCGCGGTCAAGCATCCAGGCGACAACACGTTCCAGCTCGTCAGCCAGTATGTAGATGATATCGTGACCGTGTCAGAAGACGAGATCGCCGCCGCCATACTGACCTTGATGGAAAAGCAGAAACTCGTCGCCGAAGGGGCGGGTGCCGTCTCGGTTGCGGCAGCCATGTTCAATAAACTGCCGCTCAAGGGAAAAAATGTCGTATGTATCATTTCCGGAGGAAATATCGACGTCAATATTATTGACCGTGTCATGACCCGCGGTCTGCTTTTGAGCGGAAGAAAAACAAGCTTCACGATCGCTCTTACCGACAAGCCGGGACAGCTGCTTGGCGTTTCGAAGATCATTTCCGAAAACGGAGGCAATGTCGTGACGGTCGACTATGACAACGCCGACCCGGATATGGATATCAATGCCTGCTTCCTGAAAGTGACCGTGGAAACACGAAATCATGAACATATCGAACAGATCAAACGCGATCTGCAGTCCAACGGTTTTCAGATCGTGCAGGAACGCGTATAACCACAAAAAAAGCACGCCTCAGGCGTGTTTTCTTATGAGCAGACCATTAAGCAGGAACAGCACGAGCGTATAGACACCAAGAACACATAAACCGGACAGGTAGGAAACGCCCGCATTCCCGCACAGGACCGCAACCGGATCGGCGTAACGCAGCGGATCCCACCACCCTCCAGGAAGCACGAGCAGCAAGCCGGCCGACACAAAGTAGAGGACGGTCGAAAGAAAAGATGCATTCGCCACTTTTTCGAGAAACATTTCATACTGCACGAGAAAAGAGACGAACAGAGCGCCCAGCAGGAGCACAAGCACACATACCTGCCAGCAGGGCATCAGTTCCATGGCCGGCTCCACATACGTCGTCCCGTTGAGCGTACTGATGCCGATCGGGACCATGGACATTCCGTTCGTTATTTGTTCATAAGGCACCGCAAAAGATCGCAGGCCCGGCCCGAACACGAATACCGGCGTATTCCATGAGGTCCATCCTTTTGCGATCCCAAGCCCGATGCTCATGATCCCGGCAGGAACAAGAAGGCAGAAGCCAGCCATGCTTATGCGGGCCAGACTTTCCTGCGCCACAAATCTATTTTTAAAATGAGGGATCGTCAGCAGCGTCTTCTGCGCTTTCCGGTCCTTCTTCGTCTGCCAGAACAGAAATCCGACAAGAACAACGGCTGCATAGGGAAGGATCGAACGAGCCAGCTGTATGAACACAGTTCCGGAACTGACATCATACATGGAGGCAGGTTCGAGCTGCCTTTGTTCAAGATAATCGAAATAACGCACATATTTTTCATAAACCGGATACATAGAGTGTCCCATCGGCAGATTGGCGATCGAACGGTATTTTGCCAGATCCACGACATCGTACTTTTCATACAGCTTTTCGAGCTGCTCTTCATGAATGAAATCCTGCTCATGAAAGCTGGTTGCTTCGCTGATCTCTTCAAGCCGGGCAAGCATCAGAAAATTGACGATCGACTCCTGCAGATAAGCGGGCCAGTCTTTGTGCTGTTTTGCCAGATCCGCCTTCTCCAGATTATTCTGAAGAAATTCCAGATCTTTTTCGCTTTGAGCGATCAGTTCATACGCTTCGTCCTTTTTTTCCGCGGACAGCATGGAAAACTGTTCTTTTCTTTTCAGAGGACGGATCATGACCGCTTCCGGATCCGACATAGGCACCGGATCAGTAAATTGATCCATCCCGCTCATCATCTGCAGCGAAACAATCTCGATCGCGACAAGAAGCCCAAGAAGCACGATATTTCTTTTCGAACTGAACCAGCGTTTCCAGACAAACCGAACATACGCATTCATTATCCCAGCTCCTTTCGTTCGAGAACATGTAAAGCGGCAAACATCAGCAGGATCCCTGCCGGAGCGAGCCCGGCAATACCCAGGATCCACGTTCTGCTTGTCAGCACGGCGCTCACATTCCATGCCTGCGCTCCAAAAAGCACCGCAACAGCGAGCAGACAGACACAAAACGCATCCATCGTTTTCAAGCGCCAGGAAAACACCCGCAAAAACAATCCGAACAATCCGGTCATCGCGCAGGCACACAATGTCCATCCCGATACAAGGATCCATATTCCCCGCATAATATGATCGTTTACGATATACGGATACATGAAAGTCCCTGAGCCATGAATGAACCCGGCCGCCCCCAGAACAAGAAAAACAGTTAAATTCAGGACAAAGGGGATACAAAGCGAAAAGATTGCTTTCCCTTTGAAAATGATCTTTCGCGGAGTCGAGGACGTAAAAACAGTTTTCGCTGTCCCGCTCTCCACTTCCGCCCCGACCGTGTCCATCCACAATAGCAGACAGAACAGCGCAATGCCCAGCCATCCTCCTTTCAGGATCCACTGCACATTCAGGTTCGCTGCATCCGGCTGCCATGAAGAGGTCAGCAGCACAAGGTCTTCATCAAGGCAGATCTCGTCCTGCTGCACATAAGCTTGCGCGCTGACCGAAGAAACATATCCGAAATCCTCATACGGATAGCCGTTTTCATCGGCTTTTTCGATCAGCTCGTCCCAGCCCTGCTTCAGCTCTACAAATTCAAGGGTCGCATTCTCCCCCTTTTCGATCCTGCGTGCCAATGTGCCGGCCACGTCGTGAACTTCATACAGAAACTCGCTTTCGCCTGCCATCAGAGGTCTGGACAGATCATGAAAGCGTTTATTGGCCGTGTATGCCATATAGGAGAAACGATTCGCTTCTATTTGCTGCGCCTGTTCATTTTCCACGATCGACAGACCGGAAAACAGGAGCAGACCGGTCAGGAAAAACGAATAGACGATCCACGTTCGGGGAGTGCGGAAAAACCTTGCGCATTCATACGTCATGGCCTGCCTCCTGAAATTCATTGTATACGGATTCGAGATCATGGCGCGACGGCTCGATCGATACGATCTTCACATGATACTTCTGCTCAATTTCGCAAAGACTGCGGGTCAGATCCTTGCCGTTCAGCTCGAAACGGTACATGCATCGTTCCACAATTTCCAGTCCATGATCGTCTGCGATCGGATGATCCGTCCGGATACAGTAAAAGGATGACTCTTCCTCCAGACACAGATCATAGATCCTTCCATCTTTTAAGCCGATGATCCGATCGCACATCTTCTCGATTTCCGCCAGCTGATGACTCGAAATGAGTATGGCCATCTTTTCCTCTTTTGCAAGCGCCCTGAGCTCGGTCCTAAGCTGCTGGACGCCCTGCGCATCGAGCCCGTTCATCGGTTCATCGAGCAGGAGCACCCGCGGCTTCTTCAGCAGAGCGATCGCAAGAGCCAGACGCTGTTTCATTCCCATGGAGTAGGTTTCGACACGTCTTTTCAATGCTTTGCCCAGACCGCAGAACTGTTCCATCTGCAGCATCCGTTTTCCGGATACATGATTCAGCGATGCGAACAATCGCAGATTATCACGGCCGCTCATTGTTTCGAATAAAGCCGGGTCCTCGATCTGCGCCGCGATAAAACGCAGGGCCGTTTCGCGCTGCGTCACGATATTTCTTCCTGACACTTCGATCAGCCCGTCCTGCGGTTTCAGGAGCCCCACGATACATTTCATCGTCGTCGATTTTCCGGCACCGTTCTTTCCGACAAACCCTACGATTTCCCCTTCTTTCAATGAAAACGACACATCGTCCAGAACGGTTCTTTTCCTGAATGATTTCTTCAGATGCGATACATTCAATACGGTTTTCATCTCTCTCCTCTTTTTTATTATTATATCAGCAAAAAAAAGAGAAACCGTACTGATTTCTCTATGATCAGGATCTTTTTTTCTCTTTCATTTCCTGCTGCCGGTCCATCTTCTCATCGATCACATCGACAAGTTTCTTGAGTTCCATCTCGTTTTTAAGAGAGGCGTCATATTTCTGCTGGATCTCATACAGTGTTCTGAGCACATTGACCTTCATATCCTTGAAGATTTCCGATGAGACGATAATTCCTGTCGTGCTCATCGACATTCCTCCGGCATCGTATTTTAATGTCCAGTCGTAATTGGTCGGATCCTCGAGATCCACTCCATCTGTACTGACAAGAAACGGCTGGACATCGCTTTGAAACTGCCGCAGTCCTTCGAGCGGAAGATCGAACTGAATCGTTAAGGGTTCATTTTTTTCATCGACTCCCTCCACACGAATGATTTCCCCGTCGGAAATGACCTTGAACCGGGATGCGGGATCAGCCATACATCCCATTGTAAAACTGAATTTTATGTCTTTCATCGTTTTCCCTCCAAATCATCTTGCTTCTATTATATCGGTTTGATAGCACTTAAGCAACTTAAGTGACAGTTTTGTGAGGAAAAAGAAAAGAAGATGTGACATATCTTAAGTCTGCATCTTCTTTTTCATGCTATTCTGTGATCAATGTATCCGGCAGATCGATCTGGAACAGACCAAGGAACTGCTGGATCTGATCTTTCGCGTTCGCGCCGGCGACATAGCGGATATTCTGCGCATCCCATGTTTTGGCTGCGATCTGCGCATTCGGGACACCGAGCAAATCCGCACCAACGGCTTCGACCGCCTTTTCGACCGAATCCGTATTTGCGTTTTCGATAAACGTTTCGATTCCGCTCATGAGCGCATCTACGTTCTTTTCCGAACCTTTTTTCACGAACACAGCAGCCTGCGGATACCCGGTTTCGTCATCTCCCTGTTTTGCAGTCCACAGTTCCTGCAGATTGGCGATCACTTTGAGATCCGTTCCGTTTTCCTTTGCTTTGGCAATCGTTGCGGCAGCAGCCGGCTGGGCCAGCAGAGCCATATCGGCTTTTCCGGCCAGCAGGGCCTGCTGCGCATCCGATACGGCATTGTACCATGTTGGAGCCGCTTTCACATCGGATGCCAGCACATCATTGTATACAAGGCCAGGAACCGCATTTTCGCCAAATAAAGCGATCGTTCTGCCTTCCTGTTCCCATTCCTTCTCCTCGGTACCGACAATATACAGATTTCCCCAGGTGACGACAGCTTCCAGCTGATAGGCGTCTGCTTTTTCATAGATCTTCGCTCCCAGATTGACCGGTGCGACAATGACATCGTATTCACCGTCTTTTTTTGCCAGCTCAGCGGTCAGGGCATCTGTTCCGTCCGTATACGTTACGGTCGTGTTTTCCACGTCCTGCGCGCCTAATGTAGCCAGTGCCGGCGCCCCTGTAGGACACAGCACATTGTACGATACCGGTTCTGCCGGCTGCGATGAACAGGCTGCCAGCCCAAGAGCCAGCGCAGCTGCAGTCAGTAATTTTCCTATTTTCCGAACATGCATTTTGTTTCTACCTCGTTTTTAAAGCGTTCCACGGCTTCATCCAGCGGAAGCGTGATACTTTCCTTCTTTCCGTTCTGGCGAATGTTTACGGTCGCGTCTTTTTCTTCCCCTTCTCCGACAACGATCTGATAAGGGATCTTTTTGATCTGCGCTTCGCGCACGCGGTATCCAAGCTTTTCGTTGCGTGCATCCACTTCCACACGCATACCGGCTTTTTCGAGCGCATCCCGCACTTCGTTGGCATACGCAAGATGTTTTTCATGATGGACCGGAATAATGACAAACTGCTGCGGAGCAAGCCACAGAGGGAAGTGTCCGCCGAAATGTTCGATCAGGATACCGATGAAGCGTTCGATCGATCCGTAAACGACACGGTGCAGCATCAGCGGGGTTTTCTTGCTTCCGTCGCGGTCCACATAAGTGCAGCCGAAACGTTCAGGCAGGTTCATATCCAGCTGGATCGTTCCGCACTGCCAGTCGCGTCCAAGACTGTCTTTGATATGAATATCAAGCTTTGGCCCGTAGAAAGCGCCATCGCCCGGATTGACGACATAATCCTTGCCGGCATGAACACATGCGTTGGCCAGTGCCTGTTCGGACTGTTCCCAGATTTCTTCTGTTCCGATATATCCGCTTTCCGGACGAGTCGAAAGCTCGATCGAATACGGCAGGCCGAATACGCCGTACATTTCATCGATCAGCGACAAAACATTTTTGACTTCCGATTCGATCTGATCGGGTGTGACGAAAATGTGCGCATCATCCTGTGTGAACGTACGGACACGGAACAATCCGTTCAATGCACCGCTTGCTTCGTGACGATGTACCTGGCCAAGCTCGGCAATACGGAGCGGAAGATCCTTATAGGAGTGCAGTTCTGTATTGTAGACGAGCAGAGCGCCCGGGCAGTTCATCGGCTTGATGGCAAAATCCCGCTCATCCACCTTGGTCGTATACATGTTTTCCTTGTAATGATCCCAGTGGCCGGAAGTTTCCCACAGCTCGCGCGACATGATGATCGGTGTCTTGATAAATTTATAATTGTCTTTTGTATGGACTTCATACCAGTAGTCTTCAAGCAGGTTGCGCAGGATCATTCCGTTCGGCAAAAAGATCGGCATGCCTGGCGCGTATTCCGACACAGTAAACAGACCCATTTCGCGGCCTAGTTTTTTATGGTCGCGCTTCTTTGCTTCTTCAAGAGCTGCCAGATGATCTTCAAGCTGTTCTTTCGTATCGAATGCGATACCGTACACGCGCTGAAGCATCTTGTTTTTGGCATCGCCTTTCCAGTAGGCGCCGGAATGCTTGAGCAGCTTGAAATTCTTCAGTTCTTTTACGCTGTCCACATGAGGCCCGCGGCACAGGTCGGTGAACTCGCCCTGGGAATAGACCGTGATCGTTCCGTCTTCCAGATCCTTGATCAGATCTTCTTTGTACGGATCGTCCTTGAACATTTCCACCGCTTCCTCTTTCGTGACTTCGCGGCGCACGATACGCTTTCCGTCCTTGGCGATCTTCTTCATTTCCTTCTCGATCCGGGCAATATCGTCGTCTGTCAGGCTGACATCCCCGAGATCCATGTCATAGTAAAATCCTTCGGCAATCACCGGTCCGACCCAGAACTTTGCCTGCGGATACAGACGTTTGACTGCCTGCGCCATCATGTGAGCGGCCGAATGGTTCAATGTTTTCAAATGTTCATCTTCCAAAACGTTGATCAGTTCCATAGTGTTTCTTCTCCTTTTTCCATAATAAAAGCGACAGCATCTCAAAGGACGTCTGTCGCACGCGGTACCACCTTTGTTTACATGCCGTACCCGGCATGTACACCTCAATTTCTCTTAACGCGAGAGCAACGGCACACTTTTTCAAGGGCGATTCAAAGGGAGTAGCACGAAGCTCTGCGAAAAGCTTACACCAGCCGCTTTCCTCTCTGGATTCGAGTGATCCGTACCATATCCTTCTCGTTATCGTTGTTTTGAGTATAAAACAGATCCAGGATCGTTTCAAGTCTTATGTCTTTTTCTTTCCCTGTCATGAGAGACACAATATCCTGCACTGTCCATATCAGTTCCCTTCCGTTTCCTCCGAATCCCATATTCTTTGCTGTCCGGCAGGGATTCTGATCGTGCCCCTGCAGACGAGCGGTTATAATGACTGTCCCTTCTCTTTTTCCAGCTTTTTTCTCAATTCCTCTAATTTTTCTTTCAGTTTATCTTCACTTTCCGGAGTCTCCGACATCTCCTGGTCCGAAAGGCCGTCGTATTCGTCCCAGCCATCATACTGTGCTACAAATTGGTCTAAAAGGTCTGCTGCTCTTTTATCGAGGCTCGTCTTCCGCTCTTCCACATCAAACGGATCCGAGAATGGTCCTTCTCCTTCGCCATCCAGCAGTGCAGGCACTTCATGAACCTTCAGAGTTTTCGCCGGGATCGTACGAATGATCCGGCACTCGATCGTCACGTCCTCCATGTCGCTTAACGAAAGGACAGCTTTAGAATTCTTGCGCAGACCGCTCATGTATAAAGGAACACCATGACCATCTTCGATCAGTTCGCCATATTCATTATATCCTTCGATTGGTCCGTACATATCATTATCATGTTCGATACAGAATTCCATCGAGTCCCTGCAGCCAAACGCTGCCAGAATATGGTATGCCAGAGCCGCCCATGAATCCGACGCAGGTATAGAAAGAATACGATACGCGCCAGCCGTACCCTTTCCATCCGCCTCGCAGCAAAAAACGTACTGTTTGCTCATTTCAAGCACTTCATGCCTTGCTTCCCTAAGCGTGTCAGCGATAAATTCATTCATCATCTTCTCATCAGTATCGGACAAATTGGCAAATTCCATGAATCCCGGTACCAACTGTTTCAAAACCTTTCTTACAAGATCGTCATCATTGACTGCTTTCCGATATGCGCTCAGCGCTCTCTTGATCCGGGGATCCTGGCTTTTTTCAATTTCATCAAGCACATTGTCCTGTGCCTGATCCATCACTTCAATCATTTTTTTCATTTCTATGTCCTCTTTTTATTATTTTAACACAAAAAAAGGAAACATATCGCGTTTCCTTTTTTCATTATTGTCTGATCTTATCTACTTTCAATGCGCGCATCGCGTTCAGGATCGCTATGAAGCTTACGCCGACATCCGCAAAGACGGCAGCCCACATATTCGTGATCCCCAGGGCAGCCAGGATCAGTACGAGCGCCTTGACGATCAGCGCGAACCATATATTTTCATAAACGATCCGCAGCGTTTTCTTGCTGATCTGCATCGCCGTGACGATCTGGCTCAGCTGATCCTCCATCAGTACGATGTCGGCTGCCTCGATCGCCGCATCGCTTCCAAGACCGCCCATCGCAATACCGACATCGGCCTGCGTAAGCACCGGCGCATCATTGATGCCATCACCAACGAACGCCACCTTTTCCTTCTCGTTTTTCGTCTTGAGGATCTGGTCGAGGATCTGCACTTTCTGATCAGGAAGCAGCTGGGCATGCACTTCGTCGATATGGACCGTGCCAGCCACTTTCTGTGCTACCTTTTCGGTGTCGCCAGTCAGCATGATAAATCTTTTTACGCCAAAGTGACGGAGCAGATCGATCGCCGTCTTCGAATCTTCCTTGATCTCGTCGGCAATTTCGATCATGCCTCTGTAGCCGCCATTCACGCTGACATAAACACATGTTCCAAAGCCGTTTCCTTCCGGAACTTTTTGATCCATCATTTTCGCATTGCCCACGCAGACTTTCTGGCCGTCGATCTGCGCTTCGATGCCGTGGCCGGCAATTTCCCGGACATCCTGTACCCGGTTTATATCCAGATCTTTGGAAGCCGCTTTGCGGATCGACAAGGCGATCGGATGGGTGGAATGGGATTCGGCAAGCGCTGCCAGATCAAGCAGCTGCTCGCTGTTCATACCAACCGGCTCCACATTGGTCACCGTGAAATTTCCTTTGGTGATCGTTCCTGTCTTGTCGAACACGAGCGTCCTCACCTCGGAAAGGTCCTGCAGATAGGTGCTTCCTTTGACAAGGATGCCTTTTTTGCTTGCTCCGCCGATACCGCCAAAAAACGAAAGCGGGACCGAAATGACGAGCGCACACGGGCACGACGTAACAAGGAACGAAAGCGAACGGTAGATCCACACGCTCCATTGTCCGTCAAAAAGCGACGGAAGCACGGCAAGCGCAAGAGCCATGCATACGACGACCGGTGTATAGATACGGGCAAATTTCGTAATAAACTGTTCGGATCTCGATTTTTTATTGGTCGCGTTTTCTACAAGATCGAGAATTTTCGCGACTGTCGAATCCTCGTACGGCCTGCTTACTTTCACATACAGCACGCCAGCCTGATTGATACAGCCTGAAATGACCTCGCTGCCTTCATGAACGGAGCGCGGGACCGATTCACCGGTCAGCGCGGACGTGTCGAGCGAGGAATCCCCTTTGATCACTGTACCGTCAAGCGGGACCCGTTCGCCCGGATTGATCACGATCGTCTGTCCGACCTGCACTTCTTCCGGATCGACTTCTTCGAGCTTTCCGTCTACTTCGATATTGGCAAATTCGGGACGGATGTCCATCAGGGCCGCGATCGACTTGCGCGACTTATTGACCGCATAGGACTGGAACCATTCGCCGACCTGATAAAACAGCATGACAGCGACCGCTTCGCTGTATTCTCCCAGCGCCAGGGCACCGATCGATGCCAGGGCCATCAGGAAATTTTCATCAAAAACCTGTCCGTGCATGATATTTCTGCACGATTTTATCAATACATCATATGAAATAAAAAGGTAAGGGACGGCAAACAAAACGAATTCGACCCATTTTGCCGGGCCGATCGTATGCTTGATCACGATGGCTGCCGCGTACAGTACAGCACTGACAAGGATACGCTGCAGCATTTTTTTCTGTTTTTTTGTCATATCTTATTTAGCAGAAAATTTCCGCATCCGCATCCACTTTCCGTGCCGCCTTCTGTGCCTTTTTCATAATTTCATCGATGTCGGTCCCGTCTGCGGTCTGGATCACAAGCTTCTGGGTCATGAAGTTTACGCGGGCGTTTTCCACCCCTTCGATCTGGCTGATCGCGTCTTCCATCTTGGCTGCGCAGTTGGCGCAATCCACTTCCACTTTGTATGTTTTTTTCATAATATGTCCTCCTCAGTTGAACGATTGAATAATCATTCAACTATTATCTGATTCCAGTATAGCAGACTTTCCGTAAAGCGCAACAGAAACTATTCAAAAGTTCAAAAGAAAAAAGACCGGAAAACCTGTCGATTTTCCGATCCGGATATTTACGCGAGTCCGCACAGCCGTCCGATGTAGAATACCGCAAACGTGATGACCCATGCCACGGCCAGCTGGAACGCGGCCGTTTTCCACATATAAGCGGTCGAATTCGATTCCTTGCGGATCGTAGCCAGTGTCGCGAAGCACGGAATATACAGCAGGCAGAACAGCATCATGCAGTAGGCGTTGAGCGCGCCAAAGCCCATCGAAGCCAGGATGGTCTGCAGACCGGAGATGCCGGCTGCCGAGTTCAGGCTGCTGATCCCGAACAGGACGCCCATGCTCGATACGACCACTTCCTTGGCGGAGATGCCGGCAACCAGCGCGACCGCGATCTGCCACCAGCCCAGTCCGACCGGAACAAGGATCGGCGCAATGACATGGCCGATCGAGGCGGCAAACGATGCGAAAACATCTTCAGTAAATCCGTGGATGCCGAAGTTGAGCAGCAGCCATAAAACGATCGAGGCAAAAAAGATCGTTGTTCCTGCTTTGGATAAAAAGTCCTTTACCTTTTCCCATACATAAATATATACGGTATACAGGCTTGGCAGCTTATAGATCGGCAGTTCGATGAGCAGAGGCTTGATTTCTTTAGCCTTCCGGGTTTTCGAAGTGATCCATGCGATCAAAAGCGCGACCGCAAATCCGATTATATACATGGAGTAGGCTGCCCACATCGCGTTGCTGCCGAAAAACATGCCCGAGAACAGGATATAGGTCGGCAGTTTGGCCGAGCACGACATAAACGGTGTCACAAGCATGACCCTGCGGCGGTCCTGTTCGGTTTCGAGGGTACGGCTTGCCATGATGGCTGGTACGGAACAGCCGAATCCGAGGACCATCGGAATGAAGGCGCGTCCCGAAAGGCCAAGGTGTCCCATGAGATCGTTCATCACATAGGCGACGCGTGCCATATAGCCTGAATCTTCGAGAAAGGCCAGGGCGATGAACAGGATCGCGATATTGGGCAGGAAGGTGAGGATGCCGCCGACGCCGGCAATGATACCTTCGGTGATGAGACGGATCAGCCAGTCGGCAGCGTGGATGCTGGTCAGACCGGTCGTAACGAGCGTGCTGATCCATTCGATGAACAGTTCAAAATATCCGCTGATCCAGTCGCCTAATGTGAAGGTGAGCACGAACACGAGAGCCATGATCAGAAAGAAGAACAGCAGCCCGAATACCGGATGGGTCAGTACGGAATCGATCCGGTCGGTCAGATCGTCCTTTCCTTCTTTTCCGAGCAGGGCTTCATGCATGATTTCCTCGATATAGTCATACTTTTCATTGATGATCCGATCGGCCGTATTCTTGTCGGCAATATGGCTCACATCCAGATCGGGATACGTCTTTCTGACAGCTTCATCGTTTTCGAGCAGCTTGATCGCTGTCCAGCGCGGATTGCCGATCTTTTCGGGAAGCAGGTTTTCCACTTTCCCGATCTGTTCCTCCAGATCGGAGGAATAGATCATCGTGTATTTGCGGGTCGCTTCGCGATGGATCTCCATCGGACGGTGGTTGATGGCGCCGGCATCTTCTGCCTGATGAAGCGCGGCATGCATGAGCGCCTTGAGCCCCTTCTTCTTCCGTGCCGTGACCGGTACGCAAGGTACGCCAAGAATTTCCGAAAGGCGGTGCAGGTCCAGGTCGATCCCCCGTTTTTCGACGATATCCATCATGTTCATGGCGAGCACGAGCGGTTTGTCGAGCTCGAGCAGCTGCAAGGTCAGATACAGGGAACGTTCCAGCGTGGACGAGTCCACGACATCTACGATCACGTCCACTTCATCGGATACGATAAAGTCGCGCGACACCCTTTCCTCCATCGTGTAGGAAGAAAGCGAATAGGTTCCGGGCAGGTCGATCAGGCGGATCGTTTTGCCGTGATCCTGGATGGCGCCTTCCATGCGCTCGACCGTGACGCCGGGCCAGTTGGCCACTTTCAGATTGGCTCCTGTATAGGCGTTGAACAACGTGGTTTTTCCGCAGTTCGGATTGCCGATAAAGGCGACCGTGATTTCCTTTTTCATACGGCTACCTCGATTTCTCTTGTGAGTTCTTTTCCCAGGGCGAACCGGGTGCCCCGCAGATTGATGACGAGGGTCCCGTTGTGTTTGCGCTGCACGACCTTTACCCTGGTTCCTTCCAGCATGCCCAGGGCGCGCAGGCGGTGCATAAGTTGTTCGGTGGCATTGATCTTGCGGACAGTTGCCTCCTGTCCGATCTGTATTTCATTTAAGCTCATGGTTAACTTCCTTTTTCTAGAATAAGTTAAGACTAATTCCACTATCCATTTTAAAAAGTCCGTTCGTATTTGGCAAGCAAACCACACGATTTTGCGGTTTGCGAAAATGCAATACATGGTTTTTTTGATCCTCATTGTTTATAATGGGTATGATTGAGGTGCAAAAAATGGAAACAGGCAATTTTCCTTACGAAGTATATGATAGCGACCGGGTCGAATGCGCGCTCGAGCATCTTCCCTGCCAGTCCTATATCGATGCGCTGGCAAACTTCTACAAGCTGATGGGCGATCCGACAAGGCTGAGGCTGCTCATGGCTCTTGAGACCGGCGAGCTGTGCGCGAGCGATCTGGCCAATGTGACCAACATGTCGCGCAGCGCGGTCAGCCATCAGCTGAAAACGCTGCGCGATTCCAAGCTTGTCCGGTCAAGACGGGATGGAAAAACCGTATTTTACGAACTGGATGACGAGCATATCCATTCGGTGCTCAAGGTGGCGCTCGAACATATTAAAGAAGATCATCACGAATAAGGCGATGATCTTTTTGTTTACAGAACCGCTTTGCTGGCCGCTTCCTCGACCGGGATGACATGTTTTGTGTGATCCGAGCGGTACATGGCAAGCGCTTCGGGGTCCAGATTGGCGATGAACTCCTCCTTGGCTTTCAGGACATCTTCCAGATCCATCAGGATGTGATACAAAAGGGCCCGGCTTTCAAATTCGGCGCGCGTAACGGGCATCGGCTCGGTTTTCATCACCTCGAAGATCTGATCCAGGATATGGCTCTGTGTTTCGGGAATATCATGTTCATACACTTTCATGCAGCACACCTGCAGAAATTCGATGATGATCTTTGACTGCACGGGCATGGTACGGATCCTGCGTATTTCATAATGCAGGTTGTGTATGACATGGAACTGCCGGATGCGCATGTTAAAGTAGTCGATAAAGTACTGCGGATGATCGGAAAACGTATTGTCCTGGAATTCGATCGATTCGCTTAAATAAGTGTACAATTCGGCTTCGGTCTGTTTCAGCTCCTTCCACAAGGTGGTGTTTGTTTTCTGCGATTCCATATACTCCACGACCTGAGCGAGCAGTTCGAGCATTTTCGTATCGGTCTCGCGCACTTTCGAGACAAGATCGACGGTCGTTGCGCGGTAATCGTTGAACAGGTTCAGCACGATGGCGATCACGATCCCGAGCAGCAGCAGATACAGTTCGTTGAGAACGAACGGCAGCGCATACGTAGTGCTTGTAAAAAAGTGCATGGCGATCAGGGCGTTGACGGACAAGGTGGCCTGGGTGTTCGAAAACTCGGTCACAAGAACGAGCAGGAAAATAACGATCCCGAACGCAACAAAGTCGGATGGCAGGGCCGGATAAATGAGCATGCACAGGATCACGGTTACGACAAAGGTGGCCAGACGCTGAAGTGTCAGCTTGAACGTTCCCTTTTTGGTCGTGAGCAGGGTGAGCAAGGTGATGGTGCCGGCGCCCATCGGGTTTTCCAGCCCGAACAGATGGGCCAGAAAGATGGCGAGGGCCGAGCCGATCCCGATCTTGGAGGCCAGGATCAGTTTCTTTTTTATATATTTCAGATTCATATCCTATTCCTTTTCTTATAAAATTAATTGCAGCAAATGGCTTTAAGTTT
>ERZ778510.172-NODE-172-length-63930-cov-100.161252_pt1 | contig 63930 bp, 65 predicted proteins | sample MGYA00510348_ERZ778510 | MGnify/ENA primary metagenome ERZ778510 (study PRJEB29527, sample SAMN07138969) | mouse gut metagenome | material: feces | host: mouse | place: China:Nanjing | collected 2016-01-25 ... | reverse complement strand
ATACCCGACAGCAGCTTCTTTGCTTTTTATAAAGTTAGTGCATATGGGGCTTCTCTCCCAGAAGCTACTTGCAGGATATAAAATTTTGTAAAACGGGGATTTTTATTGGCGGATGATACAAGAGGAAATGTTTCCCATACAGAGGGGAAAATCTATTATTTTGAACGGGCAGAGGATAAAAGCGTATGACATCAGGACAATCACCCTTGAACAGTTCCGTATGCTGATTGCCTGCGGGAATGACAGGCACAACAACCAGATAAGGGTGACAAAAAGCGGCATGGTCTATCTGTCGGAGGATATCGTCGGTTCGGAGCAGCTTGATGATGTTGCGCTCTGTTTTGAAACATTCAGCGCACATAACGGGTATGTCGGCGTGAAGGCAGCGGAGGACAACAGCCACGTTATCCCATTATACTACGCACTGACCGGGAACTGGCGGAAAGGGTGCAGCCATACTTATATAGACAGTTTTTAGATTTTTGGTTAAGTGAGAATGATTGTGGGCATTGTCCACTGATAATTTATTTACACAGCGTTAAGGCAGTTATGAACCTATTTGACAGGTTTGTAGCTGCCTTTTTTGCGTGCATGGAGGTTTCAATGAATGTATTTGAAGCGGTGAGGGAGAACGGCATTACCGCAAGGCAGGCGGCGGAGCATTGCGGGATAAAGATAAACCGCAGCGGCATGGCGGTCTGCCCGTTCCATAAGGACAAAAATCCGAGCATGAAGATAGACAGCCGCTATTACTGTTTCGGGTGCGGGGAAAAGGGCGATGCGGTTGATTTTGTGGCGAAGTATTACGGGCTTGGGAAGAAAGAAGCGGCGTTGCAGATTGCGTCGGATTTCGGTATCAGTTTTAAAGAAAAAAGGGGCGGGAAGCCGCCGCCGAAGCGTAAGCGGAAGCTGTCACCAGAGCAGAGGTTTGAGAGGGCGGAAAAGAAGTGTTTCCGTGTGCTTTCCGATTACCTGTGCCGTTTAAGGCGGTGGAAAGAACAGTATGCGCCGCAGGAGCCGGACGGGGAATGGCACCCGTTATTCTGTGAAGCGTTGGAAAAGAAAGATTACATTGAGTATCTGTTGGATGTTTTACTATACGCTCCGCTACCGGAGCGTGTGCAGTTAGTGGCTGATTATGGAGAGGAAGTGTTGAAAATTGAAAGAAGATTGGAACAGTGTGCCGCCGGAGCAGAGGGCGGCGCTGGAAAAGACAATGGAGAAAATGGAGCAGGCGTCACAGCCGGAAACATGGTTTGACGGGAGCAAGGTCAATGACGTGCTTTTCTGTGAGGATTTCCTTGCAGGGCACCCTATGAAGTGCATACATGGCAGATTCTTTGACGTGGATGGGGCAATCGGTGATGCGGAGCAGATTAAGGCGGAGATATACCACAAGATTGCGCCTTATGTTACGTCAAATATTGCGAAAAAGGCAACAACGCTGCTTGATGCGTTGCGGATAAGGTGCTATTCGCCGCCGATACCCTATCAGACAGACCGTATCCATGTGGCGAACGGTACATATTTCTTATCGGGAAACTTCTCTGCGCAGAAAGAATTCTGCATGAACAGACTTCCTGTGAGGTATCTGCCTGATGCGCCCACACCGTCACAATGGCTTTCCTTTGTAGGGCAGTTATTGGAGCCGGAGGACATCATTACATTGCAGGAGTTTATGGGTTATGTGCTGTTACCCACGACAAAGGGGCAGAAAATGATGATTGTCATAGGGAAAGGCGGGGAAGGCAAGTCACGCATCGGCAGGGTGCTGAGGGCATTGCTCGGTGACAGCATGAACACGGGCAGCATACAGAAGGTGGAAATTGACCGCTTCGCACGGGCAGACCTTGAATGGAAACTCCTGATGCTTGATGATGACATGAAGCTGGAAGCCCTCCCGCAGACGAATAACATCAAGTCCATAGTGACGCTGGAAGATAAAACGGACTTGGAGCGCAAGGGCAGGCAGAGCGAACAGGGATATTTATGTGTGCGTTTTATCTGTTTCGGGAATGGCAACCTCGGTTCACTGTATGACCGTTCCTATGGCTTTTTCCGCAGGCAGATAGTCCTTACCGTGAAAGAGCGCAAGCCAGACAGGAAAGATGACCCGTTCTTAGGTGAAAAGCTGATTGCTGAAGCAGAGGGCATATTCCTATGGTGCCTTGAGGGGCTGCACCGCCTGATTGAAAACGGATATGAGTTTACTATAAGCAAAAGGGCAGAGGACAACCTTACAAAAGCCATGCAGGATGGGAACAACATCATTGTATTCATGCAGTCGGAGGGCTATATCAGGCTTGAGCAGGGTACACACGCCACATCAAAGCAGCTTTACAGCGCATACAGCCAGTGGTGTGAGGACAATCTTGAGAAAACATTAGGGGAACGCAGCTTTTCCAACTTCCTCCGGCAGAATGAGGATAAGTACAGGCTTACCTACACGAATAATATCTCACTCGGAAATGGAAAGACTGCAAGGGGATTTAAAGGTATCCATGTAAAAGTACGGACAGAGGAAAGGCATTAAGACGCAATATACGTTTAGACGTGTAAATTCCCAAATCCTTTTTATATATACATACGGGCTATGGAGTTCCCCTTATTATATATAAATACTTTTTAAATTTAAAATAGAAAAATAAGTGTCTTAGCGTATAAAGGCAGGAAATATAAGGATTTGGGGGCATTTGGGAAGTGTCTTTACTGTGTCCTTTCAAAGTGTCTGATGCCTGATAAAGAGATTTTATTCCCTGCATGGCATTTGTCCTTGCAGGGCAAGACGCATAAATATCTGATTTTGAGGAGGAATATCATTTGAATAAGACAAGACTGGTAGTGACAAGGGTGTTTGACAGCAAACGTACACCGCAGGATGCGTTTGTGAGGGCAATATTAAATTCCGACAAAGAGGAAAAGTGCTTGCAGGCATCGGGGGATTCCGATATAATAGAAACCGGAGAACCACTTTGCAGTTCACCAGCTTTTTCCGGGAAGGGAGAAGCGAATGGGTAGGACTACATACAAAACAGCACCAAAAGGCGGGTTATATACCCGATTGTCCGTTGATGACGGCATCACGGACAGGGAAAGCAATTCCATAACGAGCCAGAAGCAGATGCTCATGCAGTACGCACAGTACCACGGGATAGAGGTCGTGGAAACCTACGTCGATGACGGATGGAGCGGCACGAATTTTGAAAGACCGGATTTTAAGCGCATGATTGAGGACATTGAAAGCGGGAAAATCAACACGGTCATTACAAAAGACCTCTCACGTCTTGGGCGTGACTACCTGCAGACAGGATATTATACCGAGGTATATTTCCCCGGCAAGAAAGTACGCTATATCGCAATCAGCGACGGGATTGACACCTCTATGGGGTATAATGAGATGGCTCCGTTCAAGAACCTGTTTAACGATTTTTACGCACGGGATATTTCAAAGAAAATCCGCAGCACCATGACCACAAAGGCAAGGGCGGGCATCTACCACAGCACAGTGCCGCCGTTCGGCTACCGGAAATCGCCGGAGGACAGCCACAAGCTGATACCGGATGCGGAAACAGCACCGATTGTACGGCGTATGTATGAGCTTGCCGTGCAGGGCAAAGGCTACAAGGCAATCGGCAACGTGCTGAAAAATGAACGCATACCGATACCCGCATACTGGCACCATGTAAGGGGAGAGCGGACGTGGACACGCTTTAAAGGCGAGGGCGACATATCCAACTATATCTGGAATGAAACAACGATAAAGTGGATACTTTCGCATGAGGTCTACATCGGGAGCCTTGTGGCACAGAAACAGTCAAAGCTGTTCAGGGTCGGCAAAAACTATGTAAAGCCCAAAGACGAGTGGGTTGTGGTAAAGGACATATTTGAGCCGATTGTGGATTTGGAACTGTGGGAGCGTGTGCAGGAAGTCAATGGGAAGCGCAGGCGTATGTGCAAGGCAAAAAGGGAGCCGGGCATTTTCTCCGGCATTGCCTACTGCCCGGACTGCGGCAGGCGCATTTCATTCTTCCCGGAGAAATCCAGTAAGAACAGCGAAAGGAAGACCTATTTCGGCTCATGCCAGAACTACAAGGCGAACGGGCCGGATGGATGCACGCCACACCGCATCAAGGAGCAGGACTTGTACGATATTGTCCTCAAAGACATCAGGGAATGGGCAACAATGGCGCTTGCGGACGAGCAGGCAGTCCTTGACAGGGTTATGGAACAGCAGCAGTTAAACAGTACCGTTGATTATGGTCTGATTGAGGGGAAGAAGCGAACCATAGGGAAAAGGCTTGAGGAAATCGAAAAGGTCATAAGCAAGCTGTATGAGGATTATGCACTCGGCAGGCTTGCAGGCACAAGCATAGACAATCTCATGCCAAAGTACCAGAGGGAGCAGGAAGAACTCAAAAAACAGCTTTCCGCATTGCAGGAACAGTCGGCAGAGCATGACGCTACAGAGCAGAATGCGGAAAAGTGGATAAGCCTGATCCGGCAGTACAGTGACCTGAAGGAATTAAATTCTTGTATCATCAATGAACTTATCACGAAGATTTTAGTGGGCGACAAGCACAGGGTAAACGGTGAGAAAGTTCAGTCTATCGAAATACATTACCGCTTCATCGGAAATCTGACCGATGACGGAGTGGAACAAGTCAATAAAAAATCCAGTTAAAAACAATTTAGCTGTAAAAACCGACTTTATCGGGTATTTACAGACGTAAATACGAAAGTGGGCGAGATTGCCGGGGAAGTCGGGCAGACGCCCAGCGCATGGAACGGAAGCATTTTTTCCATGATCCGGAACCTTTCAGAGAATGTCATGATTCCCATAGCGGGGCTTATCATCAGCGCAATACTCTGTTATGAGCTGATTACGATGGCAATGGACAAAAACAACATGCACGAGGTAGGGAGCGAGTTCTTTTTCCGCTACCTCGTGAAAGCATGTGTCGCAGTGATGTTACTCAGCAAGACCTTTGACATCACAATGGCAATCTTCGACGTGGGCAACCATATCGTGACAAAAGCGGCGGGTGTCATATCAGGCTCTGCGAGCATTGATGTGGAAACCACGCTGACAAATATGTTCAACAGCCAGCTTTCTACTATGGGCATTGGCGAACTGATAGGGCTTGGGATAGAAACCATGATCGTCAGCTTATGTATGAAAATCATGTCCGTCCTCATCACCGTCATTCTATACGGGCGCATGATAGAGATATACCTTTATATTTCAGTGGCTCCGGTCCCGTTTGCGACGTTAAGCAACCGGGAATGGGGCAGCATCGGGAACAACTACATCAAGGGGCTTTGCGCTCTGGCATTTCAGGGCTTTTTTATTATGGTCTGCGTCGGCATCTATTCGGCGCTCGTTGCCAGTATTGCGGTGGCGGGAAACCTGCACACGGCGCTCTGGTCGGTGGCGGCATATACCGTTATCCTGTGCTTCAGCTTATTCAAGACAGGCTCCCTTGCGAAATCTATTTTGAATGCCCATTAAAGGGATATGGAACTTAAAGAAAGGAAAGTGCTTATGGCAATATCAGTAGCAGTGCCAAAAGATTTGAGCGGCATCAAGACAAAGGTGGCGATGAACCTTACCAAACGCCAGCTTATCTGCTTTGGGGGCGCAGCGGCGGTGGGAATCCCCTTTTACCTTGTGACAAAGGGAGTGTTAGGCACACAGGCTTCGGCGCTCATCATGGTAGCCCTCATGCTGCCATTCTTCTTTCTGGCAATGTATGAAAAAGACGGCTTCCCGGCAGAGAAGATTCTGTACTTTATGCTTAGGCAGAAGATACTTACGCCAGGGATACGTCCCTATAAATCGGAAAACCTCTACAAACAGTTGGAGGAAAGGGAGAAATTAAAGAAGGAGGTGCGTTATCTTGAAGAAAAAGCCGCAGGGCAGCAAAGCCAAGCCGAAAGCGGGGCTTAATTTTTCAGAAAAGAAACGGTTAAGGGAGCTGAAAAGTACCCTTGCCGGGAATGATAAAAAACAGGAAAAGCCGGACACGGCGCAGAAAACGATCACATTCAAAAAAATGTACCGTGACGGGATATGTCAGGTGACTTCCAATTATTATACAAAAATGGTCGAGTTTTTTGACATCAACTATGACCTTTTGGAGATAGAGGACCAGGGCGAGATTCTGGAGGAGTACAGCAGGCTCATCAACTACTTTGATCCGTCCATACGGTTTGAGCTGTTTTTATTCAACAGGCAGGTCAACGAGCAGACACTGATAGACCAGTTTGACATACCTTTGCAGGGCGATGAATTTGACGATATTCGTGAGGAATACACGGAAATGTTAAAGAAACAGGCGGCAAAGGGAAACAACGGGATCATCAAATCAAAATATCTTATTTTCGGCATTGAGTGCAAAGGCTACAAAGAGGCGAAGGCGAAAATGGGCAGCATAGAAGCCGATGTCATCAAGAATTTCCTGAACCTCGGCACCCATGCCAGAAGCCTTGACGGGAAGGAGCGCCTGCGTGTCCTGCATGAGTATTTCAATCAGGACACAATGGAGCCTTTCCGTTTCTCATTTAAGGAATTATCGGAGTCAGGAAAGAGCGTAAAGGACTACATAGCGCCGCCGGGCTTTGATTTCCGCTATCCGAGCCGCTTCAAATCGGGGAAGATGTACGGGAGCGTCCATTACCTTGACATCATTGCGCCGAGGTTCAATGACGAGCTGTTAAAGAAGCTGCTTGACATTGATGATAACCTCACAATCACGCTGCATATGCAGACGATGGACCCGGTAAAGGCGATCAAGATGTTAAAGGGCGCACTCACCAATATCCAGAAAATGAAGATTGAGGAGCAAAAAAAGGCAGTGCGCTCCGGCTATGACATGGATATTCTGCCCACGGACATCATCACTTATGAAAAAGACACCTTAGAGCTGCTTGACGATCTGAATACCAGCAACCAGAAGATTATCAAGATGACTTTTCTCATTACCTGTTTTGGCAGGAGCAAGAAGGCGCTGGAGAACATCACGCAGAGGGTGTCCGGCATTATCCAGCAGGCAAACTGCAACCTCCGGTGTATGCAGTATTTACAGGAGCAGGGGCTTATGGCTTCCGCACCAATTGGCTGTAATGATACGGGGATAGAGCGTGTGCTTACCACAAAGAGTACGGCAATCTTAGTGCCTTTCTGTACGCAGGAGCTTTTCATGCCTGCCCCGGCAATCTATTACGGTCTGAACGCACTCAGTAACAACATGATTATGGCGGACAGGAAGAAGCTGCGGACGCCGAACGGGGTAATCCTCGGCACACCCGGCTCCGGGAAGTCCTTTTCCGCAAAGAGAGAGATTTTATCCTGTTTCCTTATGACCGGGGACGATGTGATTGTCTGCGATCCGGAGGGCGAGTATTTTGCCCTCGTAGGTGCGCTGAACGGGCAGGTGGTAAGGCTTGCCACCAATTCAAAGGACTACCTTAACCCGATGGACATTCAGCTTTCCCATAAGAATGACCGGGAAGCGTTAAAGCTGAAATCGGACTTTATCATTACGCTGTGCGATCTGATAGCCGGAGGAAAGAGTGGTCTTGAGAATGACGAAAAGGGCATTATCGACACCTGCATCAAGCATATCTATGACAGATATTTTGCAGAGCCGAAACTGGAGAATATGCCGATACTGGAGGACTTGTATAATGCGCTGTTAAAGTATGAGCCGAAAGACGTTGCACCGGAAATGCAGAAGGAGGCAAAACAGAAAGCGGTGCGGATTGCCAACAGCCTTGTGCTGTATGTGCATGGCTCACAGAATTACTTTAACCACCGTACAAACGTGGATTCACACAATAGGATTATGTGCTTTGACATCAGGGATTTGGGGAACCAGCTCAAAGAGCTTGGTATGCTGATCGTGCAGGATGCGGTATGGAACAGGGTGTCACAGAACCGGGAGAGGAAGATTGCCACAAGGTACTACTGTGACGAGTTCCATTTACTTTTGAAGGAAAGACAGACGGCAATCTATTCGGTGGAGATTTGGAAAAGGTTCCGAAAATGGGGCGGAATCCCGACAGGGCTTACACAAAACGTTGGCGATTTTTTGAAATCGGAGGAAATTGAGGGGATTCTTGGCAACTCCGATTTTGTTTACCTGCTGAACCAGAACGCAAAGGACCAGGCGATACTTGCCGACAAGTTAGGTCTGTCTGAAAAGCAGCTTGCCCATGTGACCAATTCCGAGCCGGGGAGCGGGCTTATCCTGTTTGACAACGTGGTTATCCCGTTTGTTGACAAGTACCCGGCAGACACAAAGACCTTTGCAATCATGAACACTAGACCGGAGGAAAGCATTAAGCAGGAGGAAAATGCCGGAGAAAGCGGGGTGTCGGGGGATAGAAGCTGACAGAATTATTAACGGGGACTGTTTTTCCGTGTTGAAAGAAATGCCAGAGGGAAGCGTCCACTGCTGTGTCACATCGCCGCCCTATTACGGGCTGCGTGATTACGGCATAGAGGGGCAGGTCGGCAGGGAGGCAACGCCGGAACAGTATATCAGGAAGCTGGTAGAAATTTTTGCGGAGGTTTACCGTGTCCTGAAACCGGACGGAACCTGCTGGCTGAATATTTCAGACACCTACTGCGGAACGGGGAGCAAGGGAAACTGCACAGACCCGAAGAACCCGGAAGGCAGGAACGGTCAGAGAGTTTCCATAGCCCAAAATGTGGAAGGGTGCAAACACAAGGACTTGATCGGTATCCCGTGGATGCTGGCATTTGCGCTCAGAAACAGCGGGTGGTATCTGCGGAATGATATTGTCTGGCAGAAGGGGAACGCCATGCCGGAAAGCGCAAAAGACAGGCTGACACGCAGCTACGAGCATATTTTCCTGCTTGCCAAGTCGCAGAAATATTATTTTGATGCGCTGGCGATTGCAGAGCCGATAGCGGCAGACACAAAAAGGCGGTACATGGGTGGGCGTGGAAGCAACCATAAATATTCCGGCGAGGTGCCGGGGCAGGCAGGGGTGCAGAGGTTTAACAAGCCCCGGAAAGCGGGTGAAATCAAGGAAAGCGATATTTCCCCGGTCAGGAATTGCAGGGATGTGTGGCTGATTAACACAGTGCCTTACAGGGGAAAGCATTTTGCGGCATATCCCCCGAAGCTGGCGGAGAGGTGCATACTTGCAGGCTGTCCGGAGGGCGGGATTGTCCTTGACCCGTTTTTCGGGAGTGGCACAACCGGACTTGTGGCGGTACAAAATGGCAGGCATTATATCGGGATTGAGCTGAATGGGGATTACTGCGCCCTTGCAGGGGAACGGATCGGAGGCGGATATGAAAATAGGGCTGATTGATGTGGACGGACACCGTTTCCCCAACCTCTGCCTGATGAAGCTGTCCGCTTACCATAAGGCAAGAGGGGATACAGTGGAATGGTACGACAGCAGGAAATGGTATGACCTTGTTTATATGAGCAGGGTATTCACCAACACCTATTCCAAAGATTATGAAGGGAGCATAAAGGCTTACCACGTCATAAAGGGCGGCACAGGGTACGGTCTTGACAATAAGCTGCCTGATATTGTGGAACATATACACCCGGACTATGGGCTGTACCCGCAGTTTGCAGGAATAGCTTACGGCTTCCTTTCCAGAGGATGCCCCCGTGGGTGCGGATTCTGTATTGTCGGGGAAAAAGAGGGAAGAAGGACGGAAGCGGTGGCTGATCTGTCCGAATTTTGGGGTGGGGAAAAAGAAATCAAGCTCTTAGATGCAAATATTTTAGCCTGCCCCGATTGGGAGAGGCTCTTAGGGCAGCTTGCGGACAGCAGGGCAGACGTTGACTTTACGCAGGGGCTTGATGTGCGGCTGATTACGCCGGAAAAGGTGGCGGCATTAAATAAAATCAATACAAAGATGCTGCATTTCGCATGGGATAACCCGGAAGATGACCTGACACCGTATTTTAAGAAGTTTTCAGAACTTACAACGGTAAAGGACAAGCGGAAAAGGCGTGTCTATGTCCTTACCAACTATGGAAGTACCCATGAACAGGATTTGTACCGCATTTATACGCTGCGTGACATGGGGTATGACCCGTATGTGATGGTATATGAAAAGCCGACTGCACCGGAAGAAACCCGGAAAATGCAGAGGTGGGTAAACAATAAATGGCTGTTTTATTCTGTAAAGGATTTTAAGGATTATGACCCAAAAGGGTACAGAAAGGGGCAGGCATTGGATAACAGATAAACATGGAGGAATTTTAATGGTAGGAAAAAAGAAAAAGCAATCGGCTGAATTTGCAAAGGATAAAAATGCTTTTGCGGGCGGCAGTTCTAAAAAGGAAAACAGCACTGACCAAAAAGCGAAACAGAAGCAATCCGGCGCACACCAGCCGAGGGATGCAGACATAACTTCTGGACATGATGTCCAGAAGCCAGGGCAGTCAAAAACTTTGGGACACAATGCCAATCATTCTGCAAGACCGAATGATTGGAAACCGGAGAACAAGCCGGATAAAGAATTTTTCAGGATAATCAGAACAGTTTTCAGGGTGATGCAAAGAAAGCATCAGGACAGAAAAACATATCCGGTCAGAAAGCAAAGCCCGGTCAGAAAAAACGCAGACAGCAGGGGCAGTTCCAAAAGGAAAACAGCTTTACGGGGAATAAAGAAAAGACGGACATTGATAATGCGGGAAGCAAAGCACAGGACGGTTTTTCAAAGGAGCAGAATGCCTTTACGGAGGAGGGCGGAGGGGAGCAGACCGAAGAAACAAAAGAGTTCAAAGACGATTACCGCCGCAGGGACACTTACCACCAGAACGGGAAAAAAGGCAGATACCGCAGGCGTGAACATCAGGACAGGGAACGCACAAAAAATGCTGACTTTCAGCATGATTATCAGACAAATGACAATGCTTTTGCAGAAAAAAATACCTTTACAGAGGGAGCAGAGGCGGAATTTCAGGGCAGCAAGAAATTAGGCAGGCTTCAAAAGAAGGCGGAGAAAGCAGGGAAAAAGACCGAAGCCGCAAGGAAGAAGTTCCCAAAGAAAAAGGAATATTCCTTAGAACGTGTCTTTGATGAAAAAACGGGCAGGGCAAAATATGTTCTGACCGCAGTGGCAAAGGAAAAGCCCTTCAAAGAGGACAGCCCGGTTAAGAGGATGGCGGGCAGAGCCGGATCAGAGTTTACAAATTATGCGCATGGCAAGGTTGCCGAGTCGGAAAAGGAAAACTCAGCGGTGGAGGGCGCACATAAGACGGAGCAGAAAGCCGAAGATACCTACCGCTTTGTGAGGCGGCATTATAAAAACAAAGAACAAAGGCAGCGTGAAAAAGTGGCGAAGCTGGAGAAAAAGCAGTTTAAAAAAGAAGTCAATTTCCGCTACCAGAAGTTTTTGGAAGAAAACCCGGAAATGCAGGAAAAGACCTTAAAGAAACAGTTGCAGAAAAGATTGCAGAAACAGCGCATCAAGCGTGAGTATGCAAAGGCAAGGCGGGCGGGGCAGGCAGCGAAGAATACAAAAGAAGCAGCTGTTAAGTCAGCAAACCTTACCACAACCGTTGCGAAGAAATTGCAGGAGATAGCAGCAAAACACACATCGCTCTTTGTAACAGTCGGGGCTTTTGCAATCCTGCTCATTATGATAATGACTTCCATATCGTCCTGTGGAGCAATGTTCTCGGAGAGCATGAGTACCACGCTGGCAGGGAGTTACATGAGCGTCCCGGCAGAGATTGACGCTGCTGATCTGGCTTTTTCGGCGCTTGAAATGGAATTGCAAAAAGAGATTGATTCCATAGAAACGGATTACCCGGACTATGATGAATACCGCTACAATCTTGACCCGATTGGGCATGACCCGTTTGCGCTCATCAGCTATCTTTCCGCAGTCCATACGGAATTTTCGGCGGCAGACGTGCAGGGTGAAATCGAGAGCCTTTTTGACGAGATGTATGAGCTGACCCTAAATCCTACGGAGGAAACGAGGACAAGGACAGTCACCAAGACAGGCACACGGACAGTGACAAATGATGACGGCACAACAAGTACGGAAACTTATACTTATGAGGAGGAAGAAGAATATACCATAACCATACTGGAAGTCACGCTGACTGCAAAAGACTTAAACGTAGTTGTTGCCGGACACATGGACAGCGAACAGAAAGAGATTTTTGCGCTTTACAATGAAACACATGGGCTGACACAACAATTTTACACGCCGCTTAACCTGTACTGGTACAACTATGTGAGCAGCTATTACGGCTACCGTATCAATCCGGTAACGGGGGCAGAACAGTTCCACCGGGGCGTTGATATTGCAGTGCCGACAGGGACAACCGTCCTTGCGGCGATGGATGGCACAGTCACGACAGCCACCTATGACAGCCATTACGGGAATTATGTCGTGATAGAGGACAGCAATGGTTACTGTACCAAGTATGCCCATATGGACACGCTGAGTGTCAGTGCGGGGCAGACCGTGAAACATGGGGATACCATAGGGACAACAGGGAACACGGGGAGCAGCACCGGGAGCCACCTGCATATCGAATGTTTGTATAATGGGGAGTATTATAATCCGTTATTTTATTTTGAAGCAGGGGAAGGAACGCTTTACGGGGAAACAGGTGCGCCGGGAAGCGGTGGGGGAAACGCCATACCGCCTGATTCCTATGATGATGCAGCAGTGCAGGCGCTCATGGAGGAAGCCGCAAAATATTTAGGCTATCCGTATGTGTGGGGCGGCTCAAGCCCGTCCACCAGCTTTGACTGTTCCGGTTTTGTCTGCTGGGTATTTACCAACAGCGGGGTGCATAACCTGCCACGGACTACTGCACAGGGCATTTATGACCAGTGTACCCCGGTTTCGGCGGCAGACGCAAAGGCGGGGGATATTATCTTTTTCACAGGCACTTATAACTCGGCGGGGGCGGTGAGCCATGTGGGGATTTACTGCGGCGGCGGGACTATGATACACTGCGGCGATCCGATCAAGTATGCCAGTATTAATACGTCTTACTGGCAGAGTCATTTTTATGCTTTTGGCAGACTGAATTAGAAAAGACAGGAGGGGCAGGCGGTGCAGATGCAATATCAGTTCCAGAAAAATGACGAATATTTTACACCATCTTATGCGGTTTATCCAATCATGAAGCGTCTGAAAGCGGGCGCAACGGTATGGTGTCCTTTTGACAAAAAGGAGAGCGAATATGTCAAGGTACTTTCCGGACACGGCTTTTCTGTCATACACGGACATATCCAGACAGGGCAGGACTTTTTTCAGGTGGACATACCGGATTGTGATTATATTGTCAGCAACCCACCATACAGCTTGAAAGGCGAGGTTATCAAAAGATTGTATGAGATTGGGAAGCCTTTTGCCATGCTAGTAAATTTTCAAGGGATATTTGACAGTAAGGAACGCTTCCGGATGTTTAAGGAAAACCGGGTGGAGATGTTATGGCTTAGTCCAAGAGTCAATTATTTGACCGGAAACGGGAATATTCCCCAAAGAGCGCCTTTTCAAAGCGGTTATCTTTGCAGTGGGATATGTGAAAACCAGCTTGAATTTGAGAACATGAATAATCAGTTTTAATAAATGCGCTTTTATGGGGCATGGGAAGGAGAAATAATGTGACAAAGGAAAGGATTGTAAAAGAGCTTTCCAAAGTCCGGAAGCAGCTTGCGGACCTGCAGGAGAGGCAGAAGGACTTGGAGAGCCAGTTGCAGATGGCAGAGGATGCGGAGAAGATGAAATTTATTGAAAAAAATAAAATCTCTCTGGAACATTTAATCCTGCTGAATAAAGTCAGCGAGGAAGAAATTTTAAGCCTGCTGAGGAAAAAGGAGCAGGAGGAACAGCAAATACAGCAAACAGAAAGGGAGGCAGCAAGCCATGAACAAAAAAATGAAGCTACGTTATAGGGCGGTGTTATCGCTCATTTTATCCGCAGTATTATTCTGTATGCCTGCGGTAGCGTTTTCCATGAACGGGAACAATGCCATTGATGTAAGGGCAGAGGACAGCGGGGAAAGCGGCACAGAGGAAGAAACAGAGATCAGTACGGAGGAAAGCTCCACGGAGCAGGAAACAGCAAATCAGGAAACATCAGAGCCGGAATCAACAGAACAGGAAACAGAGGGCAGCACAGAGGACGGAACCGTATCGGGAAATGATGTGCCGGAGCCGGTGTGTACCTGTGAGGATAAATGCGGCGCTTATGAATATGACCATAACTGTAAGGTGTGCGTGGAAGATTACAAGCTCTGTGCCTATAAAAAGCCAAATGTGTCAATCAGTATCAATAAGCCGGACGGATGGTTTAATGATACGGTGTCCGTCACTTTCTTAGTGGCTGATGTGGCGCATACGGGAAATTTTGAGATTGCAAAAATTCAGGCAAAGGTCGGGCAGAATGGGAGCTGGACGGACGTGACAGAAGATAAGAAACTGGAAATCTCGGAAAACTGCACCGTCTATGTGCAGGTCACAGACCAGAAAGGCAATATATACGAGAGAAACAGAACAGTCAGATGTTTCGACACCACAAAGCCCACGCTCAATGCGGCAGTCAGTGATGGGCTGTTAAGCGTTCAGGTACATGATACGGATTCCGGCGCAAAGGCGGTCTATGTGAACGGGTATGAATTTACGGAGCTGACAAACAGCACACTGAATATCCGCTTACAGCAGTTTGACGCAGGGTATGAGTATTTTACCATTTCCGCAATGGACAATGCCGGGAATATGTCGGAAATCTACAAGACCAAAAACCCATATTACAAAGACCCTGCCGATGAGAGTGACGAGAACCCGGCAGAGCAGCTCCCGGTCAATGCAGAAGCCACAAAGCCGGGGAATGCCACAGCCACCGTAACGGAGCATACCAAGACGGACAGCGACGGAAACACCATTTCCCAGACACCGGAGGAACAGAAAAAAGAGGAATTTGCCAAAGCGGATGCTGCGGAAAAGGCAGAAAGCGGGGATTCGGAGAAAGAGCCGTCCGAGCAGGGCAAGGAATTTTATACAATCCAGACAGCATCGGACAAGGTTTTCTATCTGATTATTGACCGTGACGGGGAGGATGAAATGGTGTACTTCCTTACGGAGATTACAGAAAATGACCTGTTAAATGTAACTTCTGATAACAGCGAAACCTTACCGAAAAATTCCGCTGCACTGGAATCTGCAATCCCGACAGGAGAGGGCGCTCTGCCGAACAATAACGGAGAAATGCCGGAAGATACACAGCAGGCAGAGGAAGATACCGAAGATGCGGAAAATATGGAAGATGTGGAAGGCACAGAGGAAACTGAACCGGAGGAAAAAGCGGAGGAGCCGAACCCGGTTATTTCCTATATCCTCATGGGCGCACTTGCAATAGCCTTTATTGGTGGCGCTTATTATTTCAAGGTAGTCCGCAAAAAGAAAGAGGATTTCATCGAGGACGAAGATGAGGACGAGGAAGATGATGAGGAATACGAGAATGAAGATGAAGAACCGGAGGACGGTTCCGGAGATGGATTTTTTGAGAATGAGGAGGACGAGTGATTATGCAGTTAGTGATAACAGAGAAGCCGAGCGTGGCACAGGCGATTGCCCGTGTCATCGGCGCAGACGGGAGAAAAGACGGATATATGGAGGGGAACAATTATATTGTTTCATGGTGCGTAGGGCATCTGGTTGAGCTTGCACAGCCGGATGCCTATTCTGATGCATGGAAAAAATGGAATTATGAGAGCCTGCCCATGATTCCGGAAAAATGGCAGACAGAAGTGAAAAGCGATACAGCGGCGCAGTACAAGGTGTTAAAAGGGCTTATGCACGATGCGAGGGTGGACAGCGTTGTGTGCGCCACGGATGTTGGATAGTGCGGAGGGGTGACAAACAAATACAAATAAGAAAGGGACTTCCTCAATCCTTAAAAGGCTATGACAGCAACGGTTATAGTCTTTTTTCATGCGGTAATTACCGTATGAAATGAATTTCTATTCCCCTAAGCGGAGAAATACCCAACAATGATATTCAGCAATTCAAACTCCCGACAAGTAACGAGAAAAAAACATATATAAGCACCGAAACCAATCAATCATATCAATCCATATCACAGGAGGGTAAAGACCATGAACAAAAAGCAGGAACAGCAGATTTTAGATTATTACAGCACCACCGACAAATATATCCGTAGCAGGACACACTCCAATGCGCATCAGACTGTATTCACCAAAGAAAGCGACAGATACCAGTGGCTTGTGTTGGAGCAGAAAAGCCAGTGCGAAGTTGAGGTAAGGCAGACCGACAGTCATGGAACAATCACAGCAAGGGATAATTACGAACTGACAAGAAATATCCCTAAGTGCGTGGGCGTGGAGCGTTTATGTGAGGGCGCAAATTTTCAGATACCTTTTAACGCTGATGAAGTCAATCTGATTTATCAGTTTGGGGAACAGAGCAAAGCGGAAACGTGTGCCAGTCTGTCCGCTATTCTTCCGCAGATAAAGGACAGCGACACAAAGCAGATAGTAAGCGGCACATTGAAGAAATTAAATGCCCTGTCCGAAGAAACGTGTGCGGAACTGACCGCCACCACCAAAAGACGGAAACTGACCGAGCGTGACAACTCCATAAAGACAAGGTTAGCCAAAGCAAAGGAACAGGCAAAACAGCCGACAGTTGCCGAGGGAAAACTGCACAGAACCCACAGCAAGGGAAAGGGGGATATGGCGCTATGAAACTTTCACGATACGAGCAGGAAACGATTGTCAATTATAACGCAGGAGAACAGACCGCCACCCTCTACACAAGAAATAAAGCAGTCATGCGGAAACTTGACACACTTGTTGCCGATTATCCCGACACATACAAGCTGACAGGGCAGGACGAGGTATCTAAGACCTATTCCTTTCCGAAGTCACACGTCAGTTACCGAAAGCCGAGGACAGTCAGCACCGAGCAGAGGGAACGGGCAAGGCAGATGATGATTGCTAATAATAGGGCAAAGAAAGATTAAGGAAAATTTATTGGTATTGTGTATGTGTTTGTGGTAAAATTGTGACGTTGAGCAACTCGATAATCGGGATTTATGATAAGGAAAGGGATAATTGTAAAATGAATGCAGATAATGAATTACTAATAAATTTGGATAAGTTGCACACAACGGAATTAGGCGTAGAGCGCATTAAAAGAAATCTATCTTTAGATACAGATGATGTGGTTGACTGGTGTAAAAGTAAAATCAATTCCGATAATGCTGTCATTACCCGAAATGGAAAAAACTGGTATGTAAATGTAGACAATTATATTTTAACGGTAAATGCATATAGTTACACGATTATAACGGCACATAAGGAAAAGAAATGAAATATACAATTCGTGAATTAGAAACATTTTCAGTTATTGGGCAGGAAGTAGAACTCACCAATTATCAAAAAAGAAACATTCAAATCAGTACACAATTTTGGCGAAAGTTTAACAGTAATTTGAAGAAATCGTATCTTTCACAATCGGGAAACTGGATAAAATATGCCTTTATGGAAAGAAGAAATGAGAAACTATTTTATTTCTGTTCTATTCCAAAAAGGAATGTCGTTCCAAATAATTTTGTCTATAAAGAAATACAACATTACAAATATCTTGTTGTAGAGCATATAGGTTCTATGGACAAAATATATGAAACCTACGGAATGATTTATCAAGAAATATTACCCCAAATGGAATATATACCTTTACAAGAAAACTTTTTACACTTTGAAAAATACGATTATCGCTTTCATTGGAATAAGGAAAATTCTATTATTGAAATATGGCTACCAATTAAGGGGGAGTTAAATTCTTATTTGTCAGGAAAAATCAAAACAGAAAAATGATGTAAAAACTGAATATTGTTTACCTTTAGGTAGCGATTATCTTAACAGACAATCCGCTACCTTTTTTATTTTCAGCAACCACCAACACAGCACAGAAAGAATGAGGTATCAGAAATGATTGAGAGCAAGAATGACACAAGCAAAAACTTAGAAAAGGCATTGCAGGCATTGAAACAGGCGCAACAGCGTGTAGCCAATGAGAAGAAAAAACAGAACGAGAAGAAACGCAAAGCCGAGAACCACCACAAGTATATCATGGGCGGTATCATTGTGAAGCATTTCCCCGACTGCTACCGCTATGACGAGAGCGAGTTAAACCGTATCTTGTCGGTTGCCTTGCAGACAAAGGAATGTCAGCAGATTATATCCAAAATCAAAGCGGAAAGCCGAGAAACCACTCCCCCACAACCTACTCTCCCCAATGCCGAAAATGAAAGCGAGGGCGGTACGGAATGACGAGGGCAACGGAACTGGAAAGCCGAGATAACGTATTCACCCCGTTTACGGGGTGCGCACAGATATACCACCAGAGGTGGTATGTGCGCTCTCCGAGGGGCAAGTTTCACTTGCATGGACTCCTGCGGAGGGCGTTGTCTGCCTTGCGGCAGCCAAAAGGGGAAACGACAATTCCCCTTCGCAAGCTGCGCTTGCTACCCTTTAGTGAACTTTGCGTTCAGACAAAAGCCAAAGTGCGGCCTTTATCTGCCCACAAAGTCTATCCATGCGCCCCACTACTCTATCGGCAGAATGTAGGTGTTGCGTATGGGTAATGTCACGAAACAGGCAAGCACACGTTTTTCCATAGTCAGGCGGAGCAAGGGGCAGTCGGCGGTTGAAAAAGCATCATACATCAGCAGGAGTATTCTTGTTAGCGAGTATGACGGGCAGACATACCGCCCGAAATACCATGAGGATTTAGTGCATAGTGAAATCACTCTCCCGACCAATGCGCCCAAAGAATATGCAGACCGAGCCACCTTATGGAACGCTGTTGAACTGTCAGAGAAAGGGCAGAAATCACAGCTTGCGAGAATGTTGAAAGCGTCACTCCCCAACGAATGGAGTTACGAACTTGCGGAGGAAGTTGTGAGGGATTATGTGCAGAGGAATTTTGTTGATAAAGGAATGTGCGCTGATTGGGCAATCCATGACAGCGAGAACGACAAAAGACAGCGCAATCTCCATATCCATGTAATGCTTACCTTGCGCCCTCTTACGGAAAAAGGGGAATGGGGAGCGAAACAGAAAAAGGTGTATGACTTTGACGAAAACGGGGAGCGTATTCCCGTCATTGACAAAAAGACAGGACAGCAGAAAGTTGACAAGCGCAACCGCAAACAATGGAAATGCCACACCGCCGACAGCACAGACTGGAACAGCCAAGAAAACGCCAAGATGTGGCGAAAAGATTTAGCCGACACAATCAATGCCACCAATGAGCAGTTGGGAATTGCGCTACATTGGGAACACCGCTCTTTTAAGGAACAGGGGATTGACAGAGAGCCGACTATTCATATCGGGGCGGTTGCCAACGCTTTAGAGCGCAAAGGTATACAGACCGAGAGGGGCAACATCAATCGGGAAATCGTCAAGAACAATATGCTGTTAGAACAGGCGAAAGAAATGCTCATGTTTGCCAAGCAGGAACTCCACAGCGCACAGTACGCAACGTACAAAAGTACGCAGATTAAGAGTACAGCGGTCAGCGTGAAGAATGAAGTCATGGAGATGATTGCAAAAGTAAGGGAGCGCAAAGGCAGACTTGACCTGCCGATTGTCAGCGGAAAACACCTAAGAAAAATATCCGACAGAACCGCCTTGCAGTCAGCCGACAATGCGGAGAAATTCATCACGACAAGGAAGATAGACAGCTTTGAGAGCCTTGCGAAATTCACAGCGGATAAGGAACAGAGATACCAACAGTTGGAAACGGTACATCTTTCAAAGGGGCAGAAACTAAACCGATTAAAGGAACTGTCAAAAATGTATGCCCTCTTTGCGCCAATCCAAGCCACCTATAAGGAGAGCCAGTCACTCAAAGGATTTGCGAAAATGAAATACGATAAGGAGCATAAGGACAGCTTATCGAAGTACCCCGAATTAAAGGAGCGTATGCAGAGCCTTTTACAGAATGGCGAGAAGATAACGCCGAAACAGTGGAAAGCCGAGATACAGTCTTTGCAGTCCGAGTATGACAGTATCAGTAAAGAGCAGACCAAGACCGCCACAGAATTAGCGTATGTGGAAGTTATCGGCTACAACAAAAAGAACCTTGAGAGGGAGCTTCAGAATGAGAGCCGACAGCATAACAGGCAACAGAACAGGACTAAGCGGAGGAAGGAAGAAATTTAATGAAAATGTGATAGAAATGTAAGTGTGATTGTGGTATTTTAATATTAGCAAGTAGAAATTTATTAAAGGACGGCGGATAGATGAAAACAGTTGAATTTGGAAAGGAAAATATAGATGTTATTATTCTTCTTCATGGGGGAGGTCTTTCATGGTGGAATTATACGGAAACGGCAGAGTTGCTTAAAAACCGTTTCCATATTGTAATACCGATATTAGATGGTCATACTGGAAGTGATGTATCTTTTACCTCAATCGAAAATAATGCAAAAGAAATTATTTCATACATTGATGAGCAATTTAATGGTCATATATTGTTAGCAGGAGGTCTTTCGCTTGGCGGACAGGTGTTAGTGGAGATACTCTCACAACGAAATAATATTTGTGATTTTGCTATGATAGAAAGTGCGCTGGTCATGCCAATGAAAATAACAGAATATTTCATTGCCCCTTCATTTTCACTGTGTTACCCCCTCATAAAAAAGAGATGGTTTGCAAAGTTGCAGTTCCAATCCCTGCATATTCATTCATCATTATTTGAAAATTATTTTAATGATAGTTCGCTGATAAAAAAGGAAGATATGATTTCTTTTTTAAGAGCCAATTCCAGTTATAAGTTAAAAGATACAATAACTGGTTGTCAGGCAAAAACTCTTATACTTGTTGGTGGGAAAGAACAGAAAATTATGAAAATGTCTGCCGAATTATTAAGTAAAAAAATTAACAAGTCAGCACTTGAAATTTTACCTCAGTACTATCATGGGGATTTAAGTATCAATCATAGCATGGAATATGTAGAAAAATTGTTGCAACTTATTTGTGTGTAATGATGAAAAACTATATTTAACTAAACAGAAATTGCAATAATCACAATAAAAAAGTCACACAGCGTCAGAGCGTATAGAAAACAAATCTATGCGCTCTATTTTATTGTAAAGGAGCAGATTTATGAGCAAAGACAGCAAGGCACAGCATAGAGCCACCCGACAGCACCCACCCACAAAAATTATCGTGGAAAGGCACTATGTAGGCACTGAAAAAATGGAAACGGTATTCAAGCGGATAGCCGAGGAACAGATAACAAAAAAGGTTAAGGAGATAGCGGAAAACAACGCAAATTAGCACTGGAAACGGAAAAGGGAATATAGTATAATAGGAATTGAGGAAGTCCCTTTTCATCAAGGAGGACGACATGAAAAGGGCAAAACTGAATAACGACAAAATCACTGCTTTATATTGCAGGCTTTCCAAAGATGACGGCACGAACAACGAGAGCATGAGTATCAGCACACAGAAAACCATGCTGAAAGATTACGCAAAGCGCAACGGTTTTCTGAACTGCCAGTTCTATGTTGATGACGGTTACAGCGGTACAAACTACGACCGCCCCGCTTTCCGACAGCTTATCGAGGACATACAGGACGGGGAAGTGTCAACGCTCATCACAAAAGACCTGTCACGTTTGGGGAGGAATTATCTTGAAACAGGTACTTATATCGAGGTATTTTTCCCCAACCATAACGTGCGGTACATTGCAATCAATGACGGGGTGGACTCCATAGACAACGCACAAATGGATATTACACCATTCCGCAACATCATCAATGAAATGTACGCAAAGGACACGTCAAGGAAAATCAAGAGCGCACTCCACGCAAGGAGAATGCAGGGCAAGTATATGGCTACCACTGCCCCGTTCGGTTATCAGAAAGACGAGAAAGACCATAACCACCTTGTCATTGATGAAGTGACCGCCCCCGTTGTGGAACTGATTTTCTCAATCGCCGAGGAGGGTGTGGGGCTTCACACTATCTGTAACCGCTTGCGTAAGGCAAAGGTCATAAAGCCGAGTTTCTACAAAAAGGAAATGTTTGAGCGGTACACTGACGAGGAAAAAATGTATGACTGGGATACCGCCTATGTCAGCAAGATTTTACGCAACCCCGTCTATGCAGGAAATCTTACCGTAGCGGAAAGACCGACAAAGACCATGCGTTCCAAGAAAAGACAGTATATCCCGTATGCGGAGCGTGAAGTCATCTATGGCACACATGAGCCGATTATCGAACAGAACCGTTGGAACACCGTACAGAAGATTTTGGACGGCAGACCGCCCGTTATCGGGGAAAGTTCAAGCGGATATGACAACATCTTCCGAGGGGTTATCAAGTGCGCCGATTGTGGGAGTGCCATGCTTGCCAAAGTCGAGCAGAAAAGAAAGCGGAACAATGTATTAGACAAGACTTTCTACTGCTGTACCAAATACCGCAAGTTTGGGAAAGAGGGTTGTTCATCACACACCATTGAGGCGAGGACGGTTCACGAAGTTGTGCTTGCGGACATTCAGAAACACGCAGGACAGGCACTGACAGACAGGAAAGCTATGGTAACGGATATTGCGGAGCGTCTTAATCTCCAAATGTCAGCGGACAGGGAACAGCAGAAAAAGGAACTAAGGCAATGTAAACAGCGTGTGTCGGAGATTGAAAACCTGTATGCCAAACTGTACGAGGACTTGACAAGGGAACTGCTGACCGAAAAGCGTTTCCAAATGTTGTCGGCACGATTTGACAGCGAGCAGGAAGAACTGACCGCCAAGATAAAGGAACTTGAAAAAAGTGCCATAGCGGACAAAGAACAGTTATCTTCCATTGAGCAGTTTGCGGAGCAGATAAGCGGTTATGCAGGAATAACGGAACTCAATTTTAAGATAATCAATCAACTTATAGAAAAAATTCTTGTTTCTGAACCCGTAGAAGTTGACGGGCAGAAAATTCAACGACTTACTATCCATTACAAGTTCATAGGGGCATTGGAAACCCTTGAATAATGGATATTCTCTAAGTCACCTATTCCAACTATCCAACAGACGCAGGGCGGGAAGGAGAGCTGATCTTCCGCCTTGTGTATGAACAGTCAGGGTGTGGCAAGCCCATAAAGCGGCTCTGGATTTCTTCTATGGAGGAAAGCGCAATCCGTGAGGGCTTTGAAAGCCTGCGTCCGGGGAGCGATTATGATAACCTCTACTATTCTGCATTGTGCAGGCAGAGGGCAGACTGGCTTGTGGGACTGAACGGCACAAGGCTCTTTACGGTTCTGTATGGCAGCAAGGTGTTAAAGGTCGGCAGGGTGCAGACACCAACGCTTGCAATGTTGGTGGAGCGTGAGGAAAAGATCAGGAATTTTAAGAAAGAGCAGTATTACATGGCGCATATCCTGATGGACGGGATTGATGCGGCAACAGACAGGATAGATGATAAAGCACAGGCAGAGAGTATCGCTGCAGCGTGTGAAAGCAAAGCCGCCACGGTTACATCTGTCACAAAGGAAAAGAAAACCGTACAGCCGCCGAAGCTCTATGACCTCACCACGTTACAGAGGGATGCAAACCGCTTATTCGGATTTACCGCAAAGCAGACCTTAGAATATACACAGAGCCTTTATGAGAAAAAGCTGGTTACATATCCCCGTACTGACAGCCAGTATTTATCGGACGATATGGAAGATACGGCAAGAGCTGTGATCAGGGCGGTTTACAAAGCGGTTCTCTTTGTTGAACAGACTAGGGCGGAGCCAGATATAAAGAGGGTAATGGACAGTAAAAAAGTGACAGACCACCATGCGATCATTCCCACAATGGAGATTGCGGTCACTGACCTTTCCACTGTGCCAAAAGGAGAAATGAAAATCCTCTCCCTTGCCGCAAACCGCTTAATCTGTGCCACAGGGGAAAAGCATGAGTATGAAACGGTCAAGGCAGAGTTTGACTGCAACGGCTCTGTTTTTACGGTTTCCGGGAAATCTATAACAAGAAATGGCTGGAAAGATTTTGAGGCGGCTTTCAGGCGTTCCTATAAAACATCGGAAGATAAGGAAAAAGAGGATAAGAAGCTGCCAGAGCTTTCGGATGGAATGGTTTTTGAGGGAGTGCAGACAAAGGTATCAGAGCATTTCACACAGCCCCCGAAACACTTTACGGAGGATAGTCTGTTATCCGCTATGGAGAGAGCTGGATCAGAGGATATGGGCGATGATGTGGAACGGAAAGGCGTGGGTACACCTGCAACAAGGGCGGATGTGATCGAGAAGTTAGTCACGGACGGTTTTGTGAAGCGTGAGAAAAAGCAGATGATACCCACGGAGGACGGGGTGAAGCTCATTGCTGTTCTTCCTGATGTGGTAAAGTCACCCAAACTTACCGCCGATTGGGAAAATGCCCTGACACTCGTTGCAAAGGGCGAGTATTCCATGCAGGAGTTTATGGACGGCATTGAGGATATGGTAAATAGGCTTGTGCAGACCTACCACAGCATCAGTGAAGAAAAGAAAACCATGTTTGGGAGCAGCACGCAGGAAGCTCTTGGAAAATGCCCAAAGTGCGGCGGCGATGTGGTAAAAGGAAAATTCGGCGCTTACTGCAAGAATAAGTGCGGCATGAACGTATCACGGGCAATGGGGGCAGCGCTTACCGACAGCCAGATAAAGAGTATGCTGGAGGGGAAAAAGACCCTTGTAAAAGGCTTGAAGGGGAAGAAAGGCAGTTATGATGCGTACCTTATCCCGAAGGGGATTGAAGATTATTCCTATACAAAAGACGGGAAAGAAATCAAAGGCTTTCAGTATAAGGTGAATCTGGAATTTCCAAAAAAAATAGAATGAAATTTTGATAGAAATATGAGTGTGATTGTGGTATTCTGTTAGAAATACAAATCGACATTTGAGGAGGATTAAGAATGTTTATTTCGATAGCGATACTTTTTATAATATGTGGGATTTTGCTTCTGCTAAAAATAAAGAAAATGCCGAAAGAACAAGGACTTCATATTATTACTGGTGTAGGTGCCATTGTACTTATCATTTTAGGAGTGATATTAACTTACTGCATACTTTCTGGAAAAATAGTTTTACCGTTACATTGATAACTTCTCATTTATCTAAACAACCATTACCACAATCACAACTGAATAGGTAACACAGCGTCAGAGCGTATAGAGAACAGTCTATGCGCTCTTTTTTAATGCAAAGATGGAGGATATGAAAATGAGTGAAGCTAAGAAAAATGTAACAGAAAACACACCTGCAGAAAAGACAGGGGAAACGAAAGCGGAGAAATTCGTCCGTCTTGGGGAGTACCGCATGAATAAGGCGATAGATGCCATTGGCAGGATAGAGAACCTTGCCAACAGGTCGGCTTATGACTATACGCCGGAACAGGTGGAAGCCATGTTTTCGGTGCTGGAGTCTAAGGTTGCGGAAGTGAAAGCAAAGTTTACAGCCACAAAAGCGAAGGAAAATACAGCGTTTTCTTTCGGGAACAAGGCAGAATAGGAGGGATTGCAATGGGAACAGGAGTTTTAAGTACAGGCGATAAGATTTTATATATCATGAAAGATATGGATATGGGCATACCGGGCTTGGCGGTGCTTTCCGGTGTCCGTGAAAATACGCTGCTGGATATTATGGCAGGTATCCGGGAGGCAGACATAAGCACACTCTGCCAGATTGCAGATGCGCTTGGCGTCTGTGTGCGTGAGCTTTGCCCGGATCAGGAACAATATACGGTTCCGGTGGAAAAAAATACCCTTGCAAAGCTGATTGTAGTCAGCGAGATAAATGGTGTGGAGCTGGATACGCTGGTAGCTTCCATTCTGGAAAAGGGCATTGAGGAAAACGGATTTTATGATTAAGGAGGGGGCAGATGGCTGGAGAATATCTCGTTTCAAAGAAATACCATGAAATCTCCATGCTTGCGGGGGAAACCGCAAAGCAGGCGTCAAAAAACGGGGAAGAATGGATGAAGTACCTGACTACTGCCGCAAGACTGTATAAATATCCGTTTGAGGATCAGATGCTTATTTATGCGCAAAGACCGAATGCGAGTGCCTGCGCCACGATGGAAACATGGAATGAAAAAATGTTCTGCTGGGTAAACCGTGGGGCAAAGGGGATTGCGCTTTTTGACAGGGAAAGCGAACGTCCAAGACTGAAATATGTTTTTGACGTTTCGGACGTACATAAATCAAGAAGGCTGGGAAAAGACCCATACCTGTGGGAAATCAGGGAAGAACACAAGGACATTGTGCTTGCACAGCTTGAAAAGACATATGGCGCAACCGATAAAGACAATTCCTTTGAAAGCAGGCTCATGGAGATGGCGGGGAGGATTGCGGAAGATTATTACAAGGAGCTTCTGGCGGATATGTCCTATGCAAAGGAGGGGAGCTTCTTAGAGGAACTTGATGATCTGAATGTAGGGCTGCGGCTTCGAGAAACGCTTTCTGCAAGCATCGCCTATACCCTGCTGTCCCGGTGCGGCGCTGACATGGACTTGTGGAAAGACGAGCTGAATTTTGACTATATCAGCGAGTTTAACACCACAAAAGCATTATCCGTGATCGGCAATGCCACCACGGATATGTGCAAGCCCATTCTCATGGAAATCGGAAAAACGGTTGCGGCTTATGATCGTCATATTGCCCGGAATAAGGCAAAAGAAAAGGCGAACGGGGTACAGATTGACAATACTGAAAAAAATCCTGAAAAAGTGCTTGCAAAAGCGCCAGAGCCACGCTATAATGCTTTAAAGCGTGAAAGCGAAAGTGAACCACAAACCGAAACAATTACCAATCATATAGAAATGGAGGGCATTGCATATGGAACTGACATACGAGAAGAACGGGGATTACCTGATACCCAACCTGATACCAGACAGCGAGCCGGAGGAGCCGCTGACCAAGTATGGGCTGATGAGGAAGAATTACCTGAAGGAACACCGGAGGGGGATTTACAGCGGGCTTCTGCTGACGGGCGAATTGAAAGCGCATTGTCTGGAGATACAGAGGCAGGCAGAGGAGAGGATGGACTTCCTGACGGAGCAGATGGCGAAAGCCGAGGGAGTGGACGAGGCGCTGAAAGCGTCCGATCAGATGAAATGGGTGGCGAAAATGAACAGCATCAGGCACTCAGCGGAGGAAACCGTACTGACGGAGCTGGTTTACAGCCTTTAAACAACGGATCACAACAGAATATGGAAACAGAAAAGCCGGATAATGACCGCAACAGCGGGGAAGATTCATTGTCCGGCTCTTTTTTGGATAATCTTGATTTTGCAGAAAAAGCAATGGAGATTCAGAAGGGACTTTTATGCTCTGATGATTTCCTTATCCATAAAAGACCAGAGATTGCGGGATATTTCGCAATAGAGCAGGACACGATGCTGCAGACGGAGTATTTTAAGAACTGTTTCCACTTCGGTACATATTACGGGCTGAAAGTGGCAGATACTTCGATAGGCTTCCATGCCAATGAGGAAGGGCTTCATATCAACATGACTGGAAAGACAGGAGCAGAAAACGAAACCCTTTTATCATGGGAGGATGCCCGTTTCTTTGTCAATTCCTATATCGAAGATGATGTATACCTGCTTCCGGGCGAAAAGGCAGAGCAGATTGATACGAACGGAATGTACCAGCAGCTTGACCTGTTTTCCATGTTCACGGAACAGGTAGGCAGTATCGCCATGAAAGAGGCAGAGCAGGGCATTATCCCAGCAGAAAAAGCAAGCCCCGAACCGAAAAAGGAAGTGCTGCCAAAAGAGCAGCTTGACGCAATCCTGCAAAGCGGCGGCGGTAGAGAAAACAGCCGGAAGCGTATCTATGCCAAGTACCAGCAGGACAAGGCACCAGAGGAAATGTCGGAGTTTCTGAAAAAAGAATACGGGACTACTGGAAAAGGCTTTGAGTTTGAGGGAAAACAGGTATCTGTGTGGTTCAATGAACAGGGAATGACAGCAGGATATGGCACATCTGCATTAGAAAATCCCAAGTTTATCCTAAGCTGGCAGGAGATTGAAAAAGAGATACGTTCACAGGTGGAAAATGGTACTTATATGGGCGCAAACGAAGCCTACCTTGTGGATGAGGTGGAACGTGGGCGCATTGCCACTTTTGCGGCATATTTTTTCTATGACGGCATAGGGGAAATGCCGGAGGAAATATTTGAGAAAGTTGGAAACCGTTCTGATGCCCATGCAAAAATGGTGGAGCTTTTATCATCGCCAGAGGGTATTGACCTTGTGACTTCCTGCATGGATAAAGCCCTGCACCAGCTTGAAATGGGGGAAAAGAAACTGCGTATCCGTTCTGTCATGTCCAAAGAGGAACTGCGGGCAGAGCTTGACAACCTGCTTTTGGAGAAGAAAACATTCCCGGTATCTGACAGGGTAGAGGTGAAAAAAGAGAACTTTATCACGCAGGACGAGATAGACCATAGGCTTGGTGGCGGGAGCAGCTTTCATCATGGCTCGTTCCGTATCTATGATTATTTTATGGAGGGGCATGACAGCAAAGAAGCGGCTGATTTTTTAAAGAATGAATATGGTACAGGCGGCTGTTCCCATGCGCTTGCCGGGGCAGACCACAGTTGGGAGGATCACGATTTTAAGGGCATCAGTCTGAAAAAGGGAGATTTATCAAAACCTTATGCGGATGTGATGTTACCGTGGAAAGCTGTGGAAAAGCGTATTAGGAAACTCATTCAGGAAGATAAATATTTATCTCCAAAGGCTAAGGAAGCCTATGCGGAATATAAAGAGGAACAGGCGCAGAAACAGCTTGAAAAAGCACAGGCAAAAATAGAGCGTGACACAAAGGTTTCATGCAAAGATGCCATTGACAGGGCTATCGCTGAGAATTTTGACGGATACCGTCTGCCAAAGGGAACAGCGGAGGGCGTGATAAAGGAATACGGCATAGAGCGTGTCAGCTATGTGCTTGCAAATACTGTCATGCACCGCAGGCAGGAAGCAAGAATTTCCCCGGAAAATAAGGAATGGGCAAAGTCGATTGAGCCATATGCAATGTATGAAAGCCGGGATATAGTTGCAGCTTCCCACCCTGCTGTGCTGAATGGCTTTATCAATCAGGCAAGAAGATATATCTGGCATGAAAAAGAGCTTGCGGTACAGGCAGAAGCAGAACAGGCACAGAATGATATTTCCGATGTTTCCGAGGGGGAATTAGAATGGCATATCGTACATGATATGGACGGTGATAACGGACAGCCTATGGAGTGGAGCGCAAAGCTGCCTAACGGGGAATTTCTCTGGATTGATAAAGAAACAGAGGGGTATGCCCTGTATGACACCCACAATACGGATGCAAGCCCGGTTTCTGTGTCGGAAACACTGGACGAGGCAAAAGAAAGCGGGGAAGATTATGCTGCCTTAGAGTCTGTCGATGTGGAAGTAGTGGAGAAAGTCAAAGTTGCACTGGAATCGTCAAAAGATTTTTCAGAGCCGTCAATAGGTTTTTACACCCACCAATATGCCGATAGCAGGGACGGTGTGCGTTACCGCCTTGTGACAACGGCGGAGGATGGGCTTCTGATACCTTATCCAGAACACAACCGATTTTTCATCAACCGTGAGCTGGCACAGGAGTACATAGACACTCATGCGGATTTGATTGATGTGATTGGATATGGTGACATGGTATTACAGTCTATGCGGGAACAGGGCGCATATAAAAGGAAACAGGTACAGAATGAAACTTCTGGACATGATGTCCAGAAGTCAGAAGCTGAACCGGAGCCACCCGCAACAAATAAAACTACCATATATCCGGGGGATAAAAACGGGCTTCCATATGACATAGTTATTGAAAAAATGCACTTTGAGGAGCCGGAGAAAACCGAGCCGGAAAAGCCGGATTACAAGATTGGCGATACTGTGAGTATTGAAGGAACGGAGTTTATTATTGAGGATATTTCTGACAGGGAAGTGCAGCTCCGTGACCCGAAACTGCTTTATCCAATTTTTCGGGCAGAGAACAGGGAAAACTTTGAGCGTCTTTTAGCGGAGGAAACAGAAAATATCCTGCCAGAACCAGATATGAAAATTCCCACAAAGCAAGCAGAGCCGAAGATTGACAAGTCAGGGGCTGTTAATTTCCATATCACAGACGATGCTCCCAATGATTCAGTAAAAGCAAACGCAGGATTTGGACCGAAAGAGAAATTCAAGAGAAATATAGAAGCAATCCGCACTCTGGAAAAGATTGAGGGCGAGAACCGTATTGCTACACCGGAGGAACAGAAGATATTATCGCAGTATGTCGGCTGGGGCGGTCTTGCCGATGCCTTTGACGCAAGCAAAAGCGCATGGGCGGGGGAATATCAGGAACTAAAAAGCCTGTTATCAGATGCAGAATACGCTTCCGCAAGGGAGAGTACCTTAAATGCCCATTACACAAGCCCGGTCATTATCCGCAGCATTTATGAAGCATTGGAGAATATGGGGTTTGAAAAAGGGAATGTACTGGAGCCTGCTATGGGCATCGGGAATTTCTTTGGTATGCTGCCGGAAAAAATGCAGGACAGCAGGCTTTATGGTGTGGAGCTTGACGGGATCACCGGACGGATTGCAAAACAGCTCTACCCAAAAGCCAATATTAAAATCTCCAGCTTTGAAAAGACAGACTATCCGAACGATTTCTTTGACGTGGCGGTGGGAAACGTGCCTTTCGGTCAGTATAAGGTGGCAGACAGGCAGTATGACAAGAACAACTTCCTGATACACGATTACTTTTTTGCAAAGACTTTGGACAAAGTGCGTCCGGGCGGCGTGGTTGCCTTTGTGACAAGCAAGGGTACAATGGACAAGAAAAGCCCGGAGGTGCGGAAGTACCTTGCACAGAGGGCGGAGCTTTTGGGGGCGGTCAGACTACCGAATACTGCTTTCAAGGAGAACGCAGGAACGGAAGTCACTTCCGATATTTTATTCTTAAAGAAGCGTGACAGGGTTATGGATTTGGAGCCGGATTGGGTACACCTTTCAGAAGATGTGAACGGTATCGCCATGAACAGCTATTTTGCTAGGCACCCAAAGATGATCGTGGGTAGAATGGAAATGGTTTCCGGTCCCTATGGCATGGAAAGCACCTGCCAGCCCAACACCACAAGACCCTTTGCGGAGCAGCTTGCGGAAGCCATAAGCCGCATAGACGGGGAGATTGAGGAAGCGGCGCTTGATGAGCTTGACGGGGCGGTTGCAGACCAGACCATTCCAGCAGATCCGGAAGTGAAGAATTACAGCTATACACTTGTGGACGATCAGGTTTATTACCGTGAAAACTCCATTATGAAGCCTGTGGAGATGAAAGATTCCATGCTGGAACGCATTAAGGGCATGGTGGGCATAAGGGACTGTACGCAGGAGCTTATCAATGTGCAGTTAGAGGAATACCCGGATACCGTCATTCAGGAGAAGCAGGCAGAATTAAATAAACTGTATGATGCTTTTTCCAAGAAATACGGTCTTATCAACTCACAGACCAACAAGAGGGCATTTAACCAGGACAGCAGCTACTGCCTGTTATGCTCCCTTGAAAAGACAGACGAGGAAGGGAAATTTATCGGCAAGGCGGATATGTTCACAAAGCGCACGATCAAAAAAGCGGAGGTTGTCACGAGCGTTGATACATCAACCGAAGCCCTTGCGGTATCGCTGTCGGAAAAGGCGAGGGTTGACCTTGGCTATATGGCGGAGCTGTCCGGGAAAGATGTTGATACGATAAAAGAGGAACTGACCGGGGTTATCTTTAAAAATCCCGTAACGGACAAGTGGGAAACAGCGGACGAGTATTTAAGCGGCAACGTCCGTGACAAGCTGGAAACAGCGAAAGTCTATGCAGAAAACCACCCGGAATATACCGTGAACGTGCAGGCTCTCACACAGGTGCAGCCAAAAGAGCTTGACGCAAGCGAGATCGAGGTTCGTATCGGCGCAACATGGGTAAAGCCGGAGTATCTGGAGGACTTCATGCGTGACACCTTTGAAACGCCGCAGCACTTGTTTGACAAAAATGTCATGGGCATACAGTTTTCGGATGTGACAGGGCAGTGGAACGTAAAGGGTAAAAATGCGGATTATGGAAATGCCCTTGTGAACATGACTTATGGAACAAGCCGCAGGAACGCTTACCAGATTTTGGAAGATTCGCTGAACCTGAAAGACAGCCGGGTGTATGATACCATAGAGGAGGACGGGAAGGAAAAGAGGGTTTTAAACAAAAAAGAAACCACACTTGCGGCGCAGAAACAGGACACCATAAGGGAAGCTTTTAAAGACTGGGTTTTCCGTGACCCGGACAGGCGGCAGGATCTGGTGGCAAAATACAATAAGCTGTTCAATTCCACAAGACCGAGGGAATATGACGGGGCGCACTTAAAATTCCCCGGCATGACACCGGACATTGAGTTAAAGCCCCACCAGAAAAGTGCAGTCGCACACGTTTTATACGGGGATAATACCTTACTGGCGCACTGTGTCGGTGCGGGCAAGACCTTTGAAATGACAGCGGCGGCAATGGAGAGTAGGCGGTTGGGCTTATGTCAGAAAAGTTTGTTTGTAGTGCCGAACCATTTGACGGAGCAGTGGGCAAGTGACTTCCTGCGGCTCTATCCCGGCGCAAATATCCTTGCGGCAACAAAGAAAGATTTTGAGCCTGCCAACCGGAAAAAGTTCTGTTCACGGATAGCAACAGGTGACTATGATGCGGTGATTATCGGGCATTCTCAATTCGAGAAAATTCCCCTTTCCATAGAGCGTCAGGAAGCCATGATTGAGCGTCAGATCAGCGAGATTGAGCTTGCCATAGAGCAGGCAAAAGCCGACAACGGGGAGCGCTATACCATTAAGCAGATGGAAAAAACAAGGAAATCACTTATGACAAGGCTGGAAAAACTGAACGATACATCAAGGAAAGACAATGTAGTGACCTTTGAACAGCTTGGCGTTGACAGGCTTTTTGTGGATGAGAGTCATTTTTACAAAAACCTTTTCTTATACACAAAAATGCGGAATGTGGCGGGCATCGCGCAATCCGAGGCGCAGAAGTCAAGCGATATGTTTGCGAAGTGCCAGTACCTTGATGATGTGATATGTTGTGAACTGTAGATGTAAACATTTCCGTAAAACGCTGTATTTTAGCGGAAATGCGCATCTGCAAAAATACAACATATGCGGCTGGCTCATTTGTGGTGAATGGAAACTTGCAGATGTTGTGGTAAAGGAAGAAGGTGATATTTCTTTTATTCGTATCTGTAAACAGTTTAGCACAAAGAAAGGCGGTTGCATATGGAAATCACATATCATTGGGAAGGCGACTATCTGATTCCCGACCTCAGACTTTCGGATACAACGGAGTATCAGATCGGGAAGTATGGACGGATGAGGAAGCGTTTTTTAGAAGAAAACCATAGGGGCATTTATTCGTATATGATTTTGTCAGAAACCTTATGGAAACATCTTGCGGAGATTGACGAAGAATGTAATGAGATGATAGACAGGCTTGTAAGGCAGATGGCAAAGAAAGAGGGAGTGACGGAGCAGCTTAAATCTGATGACTGGCTCTGTTGGCTCCAAAAAATGAACAGCATCAGGAGCAGGGTGGAGGAAATAGTGCTTCATGACCTGATATATTCCCTTTAATGCTAAATCACCGAAAATCGTACAGGCTGTCATTTTGATACGGCAGTCTGTATTTATGCTAAAATATTTCAACACAATTCCGGTTTTGTAGCAGAATACGCAGATAATGTCAAGACACCAGCTCCGCCTCGCCTGCGGCGGTCTTGACATTATCTGCGTATCCTGTTATGAAGCGATCAAGGGGGAACAAAGTCCCCCCATTGCATTAAAAATGCCAATGGCGGTATTCTGAAAAAATCAAAATTGGGGATTGGCAGGACGGAAGAAATAGTTTATGATTGACAGTAAGAAATGGGTTTTCACCGTACAGTCTGCTACGGCTTGCCCGTTTCTTTTTATAGCCAGAATTTCGTACAGTGGATAGTGAAAAATTAAATTGAACTTCCTGTCGAATTATGGTAGTATTTATTTGGGAATACCAAGATGGTAGGCGGTTAGCTCTCTCCGGAGGGACTGTGACCCTCCGATTACATAGAAACCCGCAAGGGAATCTGGAGAAAGGAGGGCTGAGCCAATGGATATTTTAGGACTTATTGCAGTGCTGAGCTTCGGCTTGACCTGCTTCGGAATAGGATACTCTATCGGTAAGGATAGTAACAAGACACAGAAATAGCCGCCCTGCTCCGCTAAAGTGAGGCGACTATTTTTGTCATAATCATTTAATCGGGCTAACCGTCTATCGGTAAGTCCTGTTGGGCATCTGTTGACGCAGATGTCCTTCTTTATGTTCAATATACCACAATCTTCAAAGTGCTGCAAGCATTTTTTAGCGGTTATCCGATTTGTTCCCCTTTTTCTTTTCCCTTAATTTATAGACATTAAACTGGTTCTTGCACTTCTGGCTGCAAAACTCATTCCCCTTCCGGCTTGCGACAAAGGCTTTCTTACAGTGTTTGCACATGCGCATATCACTGTCCTTATCCGTGAGCATGAATGAGAAGCACATCTGCACCATGACGAGCAGGGAATGGAAATCCCATACGATAACGGGCGAATCCTTTTCAAGCGCGATCCGGTAAGTCGGGGATATGCCGCCGAAAGCGGAAATGCCCTGACGGTACAGGCTGCGTGTCTGTTCGTCAATCGTATCATAATCTATGTAATAAAGAAAGCTTGTCATAAAGGTAAACGCCCAGTCGGTAAATTCCTTTACAAGCCAGTCGTATCTTTCCGCATATTCCTTCTGCAGTTCCATTGCCACAGCCTGCGGCGCATTCCCCATAGCCATCGTGATCGCAATACCCTCACGGTCAGTCACAGTCCATCCCGATTCTACGCCATTCTTTTTGAAATCAGGCTTGTCAAAAGGATAGAAATAGGCGAGATAGTCTTCCGTAGGGAGGGCTTCTTCCTTTATAAAGTGGTTTTTGGGAAGATACACCGATTCATAGGTTATGAAATCCGCTGTTGTCGGCAGAGCGGTCATAAAGCCGAGGAAACCATATTTTTTGATAAAATCAAGCACAGTTCCCCTCAATTCTTCTTCTGGTACTTTGTGCATAGCGGCAAGTCCGACATTTATGGCATCAATGACGAGCTGCTCCGCTTCCTGCATGGGATGGTACATTTCCGGTTTGGCATCTTTGGAAACTGTTATGTAGAGGTTACTGTCACTGCCTGTCTTATATTCATAATTGCTGTACCGAATCCACGGCGCGCTGGTATGTTCAAATAAATTCTTCATAAATAATCTGCTCCAATCTATCAATCCTGCCACATCATCTGATGTAATATCTTCTATATTATAAACAGTTACTTGTTATCGGTCAAGCTGTTCGGTGTCCTTTTTCTTCCGTACTCCATTTTCCAAGAAATATTTTTCGTCAAGCGTCATCGGCAGGTTGTTTTCTTGCCTGTATGTGAGTATGCCGCCGTAAAGTTTCCGTATCTTTTTCAGCGCAGTTTCCCTGATGCCCCTGATATTCCGGTCAGACTGTCTGATGCTCTCCGCATATTCCAATGTGGAATAGTCACGCAGGAACAGATAATAGAGCATATTTTTGAGGTGCGGCTTTAGTTCTTTCAATATTTTTGATAAATCCGCATCCGTGACAAGCTCATGTATTGTTTCCGGGTGGTCAAATATAATATCGAGGAAATCGCCCGCAAGCATGAGCCTTCTTAAAATCATGTCATAGGAAGGGCTGTCGGAAAGGTATAATTCGTATGCGCCCCATTCCAGCGGAACAGCGGAGTGTCCTGTTTCATGGTCTCTTTCCTTCCGCTCCCTGTTGGCGTCCAGTTTGTCCCACCAGTACAGCACATTTTCAAAGTCGGCTTCCGTCCTTGCACTTTCCTCAATACGTCGGATTGCAAGGGCGCGGGCTTCACGGTGGAGCATATCCCCATCCGCTTCCGTTATGAAATTCTGATCCCTGAATGCGGGGAGTTCAGCGTATTTTGGCATTTATGGTCAGTCCTTTGCAAAAAAATAAAATTTTGTAGCTGTTTTTTCAAAAACACTTCCGTTTTTATAGCTGTTTTTCTCCTATTAGTGAAAGAGTAATTCTTTTTAACTAAAAGTCGGTTACACGAAAGGAGGAACAGACTATGGGATACGAATAAAACAAAAATCTGGTTACTAAGTACGGAAGTCAGGGAACTTAGCAGTTCCTTGAACAATTATAAGGGATATGCGTGTGAAGTGCAAGAAAAGACTGCACGCAAGAAAGGATTGCATGATGGAGGCAGTAAAATTGAATAATGATATGGCGAAGTCCAGCCCTTCTGCGGCGGGCTTTTTTTACCGCAGGATTGGCGGGACGCTTTTTAAGGTCAGGGTGTATACAGGTTCAGGGTATGCCGACACGCTGGATGAAAAAATTCCCCGATTAATTTTGAATGAAATGGTGACAGGCGCAGAAAGTTATGTTAAGATGGATTCACCACAGATGAGCCAGCCGCCGGAAAGGAGTTCGGAATGAACAACAGGACGGCTGGTGACAACAGAATAACAGCTCTTTATGAGCGGCTCTCAAGGGACGATGATCTTGCGGGGGACAGCAACAGCATAGTCAACCAGAAAAAGATGCTGGAGGATTATGCAAAAAATAACGGGTACACGAACACGGTGCATTTTACGGATGACGGATTTTCCGGCGGCAGTTTTGAAAGACCGGGATGGAAGCAGATGTTAAGCCGGATTGAAAACGGCGACATCGGCACAGTCATAGTAAAGGACATGAGCCGTGTCGGGAGGGATTACCTTCAGGTAGGATTCTACACGGAGGTATTCTTCCGGGAAAAGGGTGTCCGTTTTATTGCTGTTTCCAATGGTGTTGATAGTGATAACAACACCAGCAGTGAATTCGCCCCTTTTTTGAATATCATGAATGAATGGTATCTGCGTGACTGCAGCAGGAAGATCACCGCAGTTTTGCGGGCAAAAGGGAAAGAAGGAAAACCAATCACAAGCAATCCGCCATACGGATATGTGAAAAGCCCTGATGATAAAAACCTCTGGCTTGTCGATGAAGAAGCTGCAGAGGTTGTGAAAAAGATTTTCCGTCTGACCGTGGAGGGCATGGGACCGTACCAGATTGCAAAGCGGCTTATGGCAGAAAAGGTGGAAAAACCGTCATATTATCAGGCGACAAGGCAGAGGGGCAATTTCAAAACCATGTGGGATTTTGAAACTCCCTACAACTGGACGGGCGGATCGGTGGTGCGGATACTGGAAAGACCGGAATATATGGGCGATACAGTGAACTTTCGCATCCATAAGGAATCCTACAAAGATAAGAAAGCGGTTAAAAACAGCAGTGAGGACATCCTTATTTTTCAGGATACCCATGAACCTATCATAGACCGCAGGACTTGGTATTTGGTGCAGGAATTAAGAAAGACGGTGCGGAGAGTGGATACCGGCGGGGAAGGAAGCCTGCTGACCGGAAAGCTCTACTGTGCGGATTGCGGCGGGAAGATGCACTACCGCAGAAGCACGACAAGAGCGGGCAGGGACTGGCGTGGGATTCCGAACGGGGAAGTCCAGCACACATCCGCAGGTTTTAATTGCAGCACCTATAACAGCAGCAGAAAAAAGTATAAACAGGTGTGCTGTTCCCATTCCATAAAAGAGGATACGGTAAAACAGCTTATCCTCGAATCAATTCAGTATGCCTTAAAAAGCGTCCGCATGGACGAGGCGGCATTTATAAAAAGTATGCGGAGTGCATCAGAGGTCAGGGACAAAGGCGAAGTGAAAAAGCTGAAAAAAGACCTTATGAAAAAAGAGAAGCGCTTTGCAGACCTTGACTTACTGATTAAAAAGGTGTATGAGGATAATGCAATGGGGAAGCTGCCGGACAGACGGTATGAGATGCTATCTTCCGATTATGAAAAAGAACAGCAGGAGCTTGAAATTTCCATGCAGGAAATCAGGGAAAAACTTATGCAGTTTGAGGACGATACAGACAGGACGGAGGAATTTCTCTCCCTTGTCCATAAGTACACCGACATTCAGAAACTTACGCCTGCCATTGTGAATGAGTTTGTGGACAAAGTGCTGGTACACAGGATTGAAGAAACAGACGGCGACCGTGTGCAGGAAATCGAGATTTTCCTGAACTATATCGGCAGAGTGGAGCTTCCAGCGCAGGAACTTTCCGGGGAAGAAATGGCGGAGGAAGAAAAGAAACGGAAAAGCCGCCAGTACAGGAGGGAATACATGAAAGCCTACCGGGAAAAGCACAGACCGGAAATCCGGCGCGTGATTGAGGGCGCAAAAGAAGCAGACAGGCAGAAACAGATAGCGGAGGCAGAACTGTCGGCGGACGGACTCCTGCATACGGACGGTACGGAACAGGTTGCGGTTATGGTAGCAGGGGAAAACAAGATTATTGTAGAGAGCAGCCTTCCGACTAAAGAGGAAGTGAAAACAAAATATGGCAGATAACTTGATGAATAACAACCATGAAAGCGAGGATTTGATATGACAAAACTTAGAGATTATAACATGAACGGAACAATTATTTTAGGCGTGGATGCAGGATATGGGAACTATAAAACGGCGAGATGCTGTTTCCCGACTTCCGTAATCAGGAATAGCCAGCCGCCCGTCTTTACGAGGGATTATCTGGAATATAACGGCGGCTACTACACCATAGGCGAGGGACACAAAAATTTTGTTGCAGAGAAAAGCGCGGATGATGACAATTATATCCTTACCCTTGCCGCCATTGCAAAGGAACTGAAAGCGAGGGGGCTGTCAGCCGCAAAGATACATCTTGCGGTGGGGCTTCCGCTGAAATGGGTGCAGGTGCAGCGTGATTCGTTCCGTGAGTATATGATGCAGAACCGCCATGTTGATTATAAGTATGCAGGAAAGCGTTATACGGTTGACATCGTGGATTGTACGGTCATGCCGCAGTGCTATGCGGCGGTAGCGGAGAGCCTGCCTGATTTTAAGGGTATGCACATGATAGCGGATATCGGCAACGGTACAATGAATATGATGATACTCAATAATGGAAAGGCGAGCGAGAGTAAGTCGTGGACGGTAAAGCTGGGGGCAAATGAATGTTTTATGGCAATCCGCAGTCTAATACTGGACAGGAAAGCGGAGGAACTTCCGGCAGAAATTATTGAGAATTATCTTCGTTACGGCGATACAGAAGTGGGCGGGGAATACCGGCAGCTTATGGAGGAAGCGGCAAAGTCCTATGTAAATAGGATATTTGCGGAACTGAAAGCGCACGGATACAATCCTGATCTTATGAAACTTTATATCATGGGCGGCGGCGCAAAGGTTGTGGAGCTTGTGGGAGATTATGACAGCGGTAATGTCACTTTCAACCACGATATACGGGCAAATGCCAAAGGTTATGAATACTTCTGCTATATGAAGCTGCGCAGGCAGAAATCAATGGCTTCCGCCGGATAAGGGGGCGCATCCGAATGAAAAATAAAAACCACAATATCCGTTTCAACATGGAGAAAGAGGACGAGTGCAGGGCGTGGGAACTTCTGCATTCCCCGAAGGTGCGGCAGATGTTCAAATCGCAGAATAAATTCGTGATAGAGGCAGTCAATGATTATTATGACAGATGTGTAGAGATGAGAAACGATCCGTATCTGGAAACGAGGGAGAAAGAGGACGCTTTTGCAGAGCGTATCGTGGAAGTGGTGGAAAAGAAGGTGATATCCAACCTTCCGGCACTTTTAGGAATGTATATGACGCAGATACAGCCTTTTCCTTTATCCGTCCCTATGGGGGCATATCCGGCAGTGCAGGGCGGCATGGTGTATGGACAGGCATTGGCAGACGGCGCAGGAAGCGGAAATGGTGTCATGAACGGCGCTGTTCCGAAAAATGAAGTGACTCAGAGCGGAGATGTCGGAGCAGGGCATTCCATAGAGCCGCTGGACAATGATTTGATTGATTTTGATGCATTTTAATATATTTGCAGAGTGGGGCTATGGTAATCAGGTTTACTGTAGCCTTATTTTTGTGGATTTTTTCACATCAGAGCATAAATGCATCCATATTTTCATAAAAGACCGACAAAGGGTAGCCGAAAGGCTTCAAAATAAGGACAAAGGGCAGCCATATAAGGCTGCATAATAAAGGGCGGGCATTTAAGCCCGCAAAATAAGGGTAAAAAGCAGCCGGAAGGCTGCAAATAAGGGCGCAAATGTAGCCGTCTGTTTTGAAGCTGGAATACCAGTTTTCAGGCAGGCGGCTTTTTTATGCCCGTAAAGAATCTGCTCTACGAACTGTTTCGGAGTAGCCCAAGGAGTGTCAGGCAGCAATTTCCGGGGAGGGCGTAAGCCCTTCCTTAAGCCCTCGGCGTTTGAGAGCGAAATACACCCTCCGCACAAACCTTCGGTTTATGCTCCGGGGATTTCGCCCTTGCAGGGGGCAGATTCGCGCAGGTTTGAATTGTTCCAAACCTCCTTACTGATGAACACCATAGCACAATCAACAGGGACTATGAGTATAAGCGTCTTGGGACACTATCATTGCTGGCAGGAATTGACCTGCAGACTGGTGAAGCCATCTCGCTGGTTAGCGAAACCCACAACAGCAGGGATTATATCGAATTTCTAAAGATACTTGACAATCTCAAAGTCCATACCTCCGAAGAGACAAGGAAGTATCTTGCTACAGTGTCTGGGAGATTCGAGTTTGTATTCACTTCGAAGCACGGCTTCTGGTTAAACATGGTTGAAGGTTTCTTTAGCAAAATGACAAAACAGATGCTCGGGGAATACGTGTCAAATCCAAAACAGAGCTGGCGGATCGCATCTATCTGTATTTTGATGAGATCAACGCAAAGCCGGTGGTATTCCACTCGAAATACAACCTTGATAATATCGATGTATTAGAGGAAGTCATTGTAGATACACTACCAATTAAAATGTTCAGTTAATTGGCGAACGTTATACTAGTACAGCGTTTTCTTAATCCCCATATACTTAGTGCTTGATATTTTCGTCAGCGCAAGGCGGAGGAAGGAGGCAATGCGGTGGCATTGTTGACTGACGACAACGCGGCGATGGCGTAAATAGCGAGTGCTAAGTGTATGAGGGATTAGGAAATGCTGTACTAGTATAATCCAATTTAATTAGACATACGTTTCAATTTATGGTATAATGACCTTATCCAAGGGAGGTTATGTTATGCCAAATTTAGTAAAGTCTATCAACCTTACAGATGATGATAAAGCCACTTTAGGGAGTATCCTCCACCAAAGCACTGTAGAAGCAAGAACCTACATCAGGGCTAAAATACTGTTGCTGAAATCAGAATGCAGGTCAAACGAATCCATTGCGGATAAACTGGACATCTGCGTTACAGCTGTAAGACTATGCATTGAGAAATACAATGCCGGCGGTATTGAAGCAGCCCTGCAGGATAATAAGGGGCGCGGGCGTAAAGCAGAAATCACAGATGCGGATATCACCTGGGTCATTAATAAGGTCTGCCAGAAGCCGAAGGATTTCGGGTATTCGGCTGAATTGTGGTATCCAGCCAGTTTTACACGCTTTATCAATTCCATTGCAGAGCAGGAAGGACATCCCCGTATGGCGTCTGTGACTGAAACAACCCTGCGCAGGATACTGGCAAATGCAAAGATTCGTCCTTTTAAGACATCTTACTACTGCGAGAAACGTGATCCGGATTTTGATTCTAAAATGCATGATGTCCTTGTTATTTATAAACAGCTTTCCCTGCAGTTTGACGAGGAAGGGAACCTCCGGCCTTTTGAAGGGCAGCCAGTCCATACCCTGTCCTATGATGAAAAGCCCGGGATGCAGGCGGTGAATACCACTGCCGACGACAGGCCTCCTGTACCGGGTACAGAAAAAAACAGCACGGTATACCAGGACTATGAATATGTACGGCTGGGTACGCTGTCACTGCTTGCAGCCATTGACCTGCTTACCGGTGAGGCAGTCCCCCTTGTAAGTCCGACCCACAAAAGTTCTGATTTCATCCGCTTCCTAAAGCTGCTGGACGGGAAATACCCTGCCAGTGATAAAATACGCCTCATCCTTGATAACCATTCTGCCCATACTTCAAGGGAGACTCAGGAATACCTTAATACAGTACATGGAAGGTTTGAATTTGTATTTACGCCAACCCATGGCTCCTGGCTGAACATGGTGGAAGGTTTCTTCAGTAAGCTTACAAAGCAGATGCTGAATGGCATCAGGGTTTCAAGCAGGGAAGAATTGGAAAGCCGGATTTATCAATACTTTGATGAAATCAATAAGGTTCCTGTTCCATACCACTGGTCTTACAGACTTGATGATATAGACCTTGCCAAAGAAGATATCAGCCAGATTGTATATGAAGTTGTAAACCATAAAGCCGCCAATGCGTGTGATAAGGATAAGCGTGCTCCCAAGCCCCGAACAAGAAATCGGCACGGACAGGACAATCAGGGGCAATAAAACATAGCTTTATTTAAATTGGATTATACTAGTAGATAGGTCGAATATTTAATAAAAAGAATATTGGTCAATTCTGTCTCTTGTTTTCTTAGACAAAAAATGATAATATAATACAAAATATTTTAAGCACCATTTTACAACTTTTTCATAAATAATACGCAAGGTACTTTCTGATGTATAATATACTCATGAGCGATTAAATTTGCCAAAATATAAAATGATTCTTTTTTACTTCCTAGCAAAATTTGTACCCTACAGCAAATTTTGTCGGTGATAGAATAGAATGGGTGGTATTTGGGCAAATCTTACAGCTCGTGAGTATAAGTCTGTAAACAAAATACACGAAAGAGAGTGACATTATATGTCGTTTTTTGAGTAGATAAAGAGACTGCCAAAAGCTTAGGCCAGATAAACCGGAGCCAAAATTTTATCATTGTGCGCAAGATTTCATTCTTAAGCGTCTAAAAAGTGTATGGAGAATTTCAAAAGTATTGAGAAAAATCTTTTTAATAATATTTAAATGTATGAGTGTGGAGATTGTTGCAGAAGTAGAAAAACAGACCATATATATTTGTGTGTCAGTATACTGCCTAACGTGAGTGTTTCAAATTTAATGGGGTGTCTAACAGGTAAGAGTACACTAATAATGAATGACATGTAGAGTAAGTGAAACACATAATTCTGGGCACAGGGCTGTTATGTCGCAAAGCGAAGGTATACTCACGAGCTTTATAACCTAGATTCCGCAAAAATTATAACAAGACAGTATTTATGGGCATTTGAGACATGCCCTCGTTATAATTTGTCGAATTTATTGCTTGTATATCCTCGCGAACGTGAGGTTATGTAAAAATTTTTGTTCGTGGATATAACATAGGGAAGAAACTGCAAAGAAGTATTGAGAAGCGGTTAGAAGAGTCAGAGAAGAAGCTAATGAGGGGGGAAACTACCAATGACAGAATACATATCGACCTATATAACAGGTTTTGGAGAGCAAATTGTTTCTCGGATATTAAAAGATTTGTCTGGTGTTAAAATATTAGGATTGTACGATGGATTAATACACTTTCAATTTTTTGGAGATTTTTTCTGCTTGAAAAAGTTACCTTATTTGAACAATGTTTTCTATGTGATGAAGAGTTTTAAAGGAATGTTTGTATCTTATAGGCAAATGGTTGAGTCTGTGTGTGCAAGTAAGCAAAAAATTCCTATAACGAAAGGGACTTTTCGTTTGAGATTTTCTAAAGGGAATCAATTTGTAAAAGTGGACAACAACCTTGTTAAAAAAGTTGAAAAACACATATTGGGGGAAAGCAAACTAAAAATTGACAGAGTAAATCCAACGACCGAAATATGGTTCATTATCAGGACTGAAGGAATAGCATTTTGTGGTCAACTGTTATTCAAGAGAAGTCTAACTGAAAAAAATTTACAGAAAGGTGAATTGAGACCTGAATTTGCATATCTAATGTGTTTATGTGCTGAATTGACCAGAAATAGTGTGGTATACGATCCTTTTTGTGGATTTGGTTCGATACCAAAGCAATTGGTTTCCCATTTTAAACCTAGGGAAGTATTGGCTTCTGATATCGAGTTGGATAAAATAGTTGATTTGAAAGGTAAGTTGCAAAGCAAGAACACGGAATTAAAACTTTTTGTATCAGATGTACTTTCGATGAATATGATTAACGACAAATCTATTGATGTGATTATTACTGATCCTCCTTGGGGCTACTTCGAGGAGATAGACAATATAAGAAACTTCTATAAGAATATGTTAAAGGAGTTTTTACGTATAACAAAGCAAGGATCGACCATCGTCATTTTATCTGCAAGAAAACAAGAATTTTTAGATGCATGTGCAGATAATGAAGTTGTTGTGGATAAGCAAATTAACACTTTGGTAAATGGAAAAAAAGCTACTGTTTATATTATACATATTTGATTTTAAGGCATTATGGAAAGTGAAGAGGGTTATGGTCAACAAAAAAATGTTTCTGCTTTGATTCTATATGATAGTGAAGGAATATCATGGAGACTATATGAACTACAACACCACAATGGCTTTCATAATGTCTCATAAATATAGATGTGGTGTTGTGTGATTTGAACACATGGTTAAGATAGGGAGTTTATCCAGAAATAATTTGGTTTGATAAACAATGATGATTTGTTAGAAAAAAATTAGTTTTTACGTATTTCTTATTGGTTTCTTTCTATTACATTGATAATGCAGTTCTGTAAAGGAGTACTTGGTGAAAGCATTGAACATGTCTGTGGATATCACTTTCGATGTAATAAATCGACTGGATATTAATGAGATAGAGAGAGGAAATGTTAAGTTGTTGATTGAAGGAGTGTATTGAATTGAAAAGATATCTTTCTGATAAGGTTTACATAAATATTCCGAATTCTGAACAATGCTACCATTCAAAGCATGAGTATGTTATGCAGGTTATTTCACCTCAGCCCGAGGGCAGTATAGGTGGTTCTGATACTCATGTGCTAGAACTTGCTTTCAGGCAAAAAAGTGCGAGTCGCTTTGCTCCGATCGTCCTGTTTAAACGTAATAATGAATATAAAGCAAGATTAGAAGCAAGGTCGATTGCATATATTTCGGGAATAGGAGCTAGTAATGATGAGATAGCGGAAGCTTTGAATCATTTAAATGGTTTAATAAAAATAACTGTTATTCATAGCCATCAGTATGACGCGAATTTTCTAACGCAAACAATAAAATGTAAATGTAGCTATCTAAGAACGATTCCTACTGTAATGACTTGCCATGGATGGATAGAAAATAACGAACAGGATATTAGAGAAACAGCGCGGGATTTTGCTTCGTACAAATATGCGGATGCCTTAATTACGGTATGCGAAAAGGACTTGAAGCGAATCAGAGAAAATAATAGTTATGACAGCAAGAAGGTTGTTTGTATAAACAATGGAGTTGAAATTCCGGATACATATTCTATAAACAATGCAAGTTTGAAATCAAAATTAAGCTTAGAACAGAAAAAAGTGCTTGTGTATGTGGGACGGTTAGCTCCTGAAAAAAGAATTGACTTGATTCTTAATATGTTCGGAAAACTTTATGGAATGAGAAAAGATATTGTACTCTTGATTGTCGGAAATGGACTGGAAAGAGAAAAACTTGTTAATCAAGCTTGTAATATGGAAACAGGAAGTAAGATTATATTTATGGGAAATATGGAGAATCCCGGAGAAGCATACAGTATATGTGATTTAATCATTATGTTGTCGGAAACGGAAGGAACGCCAAGAAGTATATTAGAGTGTATGTCCTATGGAAAAATTGCTGTTTCTACAAATGTTGGAGGAGTGCATGAAATTATTGACTCGGGGGAGGATGGAGTTCTTCTTGACTCTAATGATCCGACAATATGTGCAAATATTATATATAAATTATTGCAGGATCCAGAACGATTGAAAAAGATGGGTTCGGTGGCAAGAATGAAAGTTTTGAATAAATTTTCAATAAATAAAATGGTGGAAAGAATAGAAAATTTATATATTGAATTAATATAAGCATTAGGGGGTGTAAAAGAAAGTTATGGATAATATTGCTATTTTATCTCCTCATTTTGATGACGGAGTTCTTTCATGTGGTGAGCTAATCAAACGAAATGTGAACGGTTTTCGCGACACGACACTAATCACAGTTTTTGGTGGATATCCACATAAAAATGACTTATCTTCAGCAGCACGGCAATATCATTCAAATTGTTTTTTGTCGGATGATGCTATGGAATATAGAAGAAACGAAGATAAAAATGCTTGCGATTATTTGGGTTGCAAGTTCAAACATCTAGACTACTATGAATGTCTGTATCGCAAGGACAAAAATGGAAGACAAATTTATCCCCATTTGTCTGACATATATCATTTAGCTGAAGCTGATGATGAATATTGTACATTGTTGGAAAGAGAATTATTAGATGTACTCGAACAGTATACGATTGTTTATGCCCCGTTAGGTATTGGTGGTCATGCTGATCATATTTTGTTATCAAAAGTTATTAAGAGAATAGCGCAAGGGAAAAATGTTTATTTTTATGAAGATGTTCCATATTTAGGATATGACACAGATTTTGCACGGAGCTTTAATCTGCAAGATATGACGCCAGTGATTGAGGTTTTTTCTAATAGCGAATGGGAAGCTAAGGTAAATGCAATTTTATATTACAGATCCCAGCTTCACATTATGTGGAAAAACGAATACGAGAGAATCCTTTTACTACGTAAAATTTCTTTTTCATATGGAGAAAAACACTCGCTTAGATTTTGGAAAATGAAGGACGAAAGTTAATGATAGTAACAAATAATGGATGGCAGGTAATTGCTTGTAACAAAGAAATCATTATAAATGACAAGATCATCAATATATTAGGAGTAAATTTATCAGAGTATATTGCAGAAATTCAATCGGAGTTGCACATCGAAAAGGATCAGATTCTAACAATTGATAGGAAACCTGAAATATATTCTTTAGCGGACACTGTATTGTTAGTAGCTATTGGTCTTTTATGCCCTTATGTCTTTTCGTCAAGCGAACATAAAAAGTATGAAATTACGTTTTCTTATAACTTTCCGATTGTTTGCGAGAGCGAATTTATGAAAGGTAATTTAATTTGGTTGTATGAAATTGCAGAATCCCAACTAGTAACTCTTGGAGAATATGGGGACTTTACAAGAGTATACATTGAAAATAATGCATGTTATGAAGCCTTTTTGAAACGTAACAGATATTTACTAAACAAAAACGACAGAGAAATAGAAATATCTGAAGCTTTTCCGCTATCGAAAGTGCTTGAAAACTGGCAGCATTATTGTAGGAAAAAATTCGGGGTTGACTATTCCCCACAGGTTCTTCAAACGTATTTAAAGATTTATGGTGGTAGCGGTTTTGCGACGAGAACATATATTTTTCATGGTGATGTTATTGCACAAGGAGTTACGTTTGAGAGTCCACAGAGCAGAACATTATATTATTGTATTTTTGCTTGGGATGAAACATATAAATCAAAATCTCCAGGAATATATGCATATTGTAAAGCCATACAAGAATGTCATAACAAAGGTTATGCTTTTTCTTTCTGTTATGGACATCAGGAATATAAGAGTAAAATACTAAGAGAATTTTTAAAATAATTTTAATTGAAGGAGTTAGGACTATTGTTTACGAATCTATCTATTGATCCCACATATGACTGCAATGAGAGTTGTATTTCCTGCAAATGCAGTGAATTATCACAAGTATTTCGAAAATGGAATACGCTATCCCTGGATAAATATCGTTTATTGATAGATGATTTTATCAAAATCGGAGGAAAAAGCGTGTCAATATTTGGTGGAGAGCCTCTTATGTTTCAAAACACGTTTCCAATTCTACAGTATGCAAAATTGAAAGGTCTTTCAACTTCCATCACAACCAACGGAACGTTGCTGAGCAATGAAGATATTTTATCTAAATTGAAAGAATGCGATTTAGACCAAATTGTGCTTTCGGTTATGAATGTTAATGATAGCTACGTCAAACTGCATGGAAGAGATAATTTTACTCTTTTTGTAAATGGAGTAAATAAATTACTTTTTGATCCATGCATCCATATTAACGATATTTCTTTTCATATGACTATACAGAAAAAAAATTACAAAAACCTTGCCGACGTCGTTAGACTTGCGGCTGAATTGGGTGTGCGAAAGGTTACTTCCCAATATGTATCAATTGTTCCTTTAGAAATCAATAAAAACACAGAAAGGGAATTGGGTGAAGCATTTCATAATGAAATGTTTCACTGGAATATAGATAGGAATGTTCTGATTTCTAGTGAGGATATTGAGCAGTGCAAGGAATCCATTTGTGAAGCTTTGGAAGTTTCTAAAACATTAGACATACTATTGTACGTGGATCCCATATTTTATTCCGAACGAATGTCAGAATCATTGGTTACTGGATGTTTTCATGCGAATGGCTATTGCGAACTTAAGGACATAATTGTGTTACCCAACGGTATGGTCGGGGCATGTCCGATGTTGCAACACTATATTATTGGTGATTTGAATAGCCAAAGCTTGTCTGAAATAATATCTTCAAAAGCTTTTGTCAATTTGACAGAAAAAGTTAGTAGGGGTAATTTTTTGCCAATATGCGATTATTGCTGTCGTCATTCAATGTTTTATAAGGAGGATTCAGTGAAAAATGGCAGGTGAAGATATACTTGTAAGTGTGATAATTCCGACTCATAATAGATTTGACTGTTTGTTCAGAGCGATAGAAAGTGTAATGAGTCAGACGCATAAAAGAATCCAAATCATAGTTGTCGATGATAATTATCAAAATAACAAACTGAGAAATTCGATTCAGGAGAAGTTAGAGAATTTTGACCAGCGTATAACGTATATAGCCCCTAAAAGAAGACTGGGGATGGCAAATGCTGAAAACGAAGGGATTGAGGCTGCTTTGGGTGAATATATAGCTTTTTTGGATGATGACGATATTTATTACCCTGATAAGATTGAAAAGCAGTTGAATTTTTTTCTTAATACAAAAAATGTAAAATTGGGATTAGTTTATTGCTTTGGAAAAATTATTTACCCAAATGGTACTTTTGAATATGAAAAAACAGATGTAGCTGGAATTCAATTGACCACTCATATGATGAACAATGTTGCAGGAACTTCGTTTTGGATGTGTAAAAAGCAGGCGTTATTAGATGTTGGCATGTTTGAATCCATTAGTGCCCATAACGACGGAGTGGTGATTTTGAAACTTATGGCGAATGGATATAGCGTTGATTTAGTCAGGGAATGTTTAGTAGACTACTATGTTCATAAGGGTAAAGATGGTATAACTGCCATAAGTTATGATACGTTGCAGGCTGATGTGGATTATCTTAACATTTGTAGAAGATATTTTAGCCTACTGACTGAAAAAGAACGACAAATGGTGGTCGATCATTATTACGATGACAGAAACTGGAATTTAATAATTCTAAGAGATAAAGAACTATGCATAAAGGATTTCGGATATATGCACAGAGATGGCATTTCTTTGACTACTAGGTTTCGGTGTATGATGAGGTATATATTTAAACGTTTTACTATAGCAAAAGAAAATAAGCGATTGAAGTATCGCGGATTGGAGTAATGGTAATGAACAATAATAAAACATTTTGGACTTCCGAGACCCAGCTTTATTATGATAGAATATGCATTTCAAGTGCGTCTGGATGTTATTTATATGATGTTAATAAAAATAAATATTTAGATGCCAATTCTGGTACATGGAATGTATTTTTGGGTCACGGGATAAGTGCGATAGGTGATTGTATTAGTGCACAGCAACATAAACTGGACTATGTGTCGAACCATCGCTTTATCCATGAACAGGGAAGTAGATTGTCAGAAAGACTTATAAGTCTTTTTCCGCAGAAAACTTTTTCATCTATTTATTTTACTTCTGGCGGTGCTGAGGCTGTAGACACTTCGTTGAAAATGGCTAAGCAATACTGGTATAACAAGGGCTGTAAATCTAAAAATAGAGTAATATCGTTGTATGAAAGTTATCATGGATCCACTATTGGTGCAGTTGGTGTGTCCGGCGATCCATGGGATAGAATTCCGTTTGATCCTATTATAAATGATTCAGTTCACTTTTATCCCCAATATTGCTTTCGGTGCAGACTCGGGTTAAAATCTAGTCAGTGTAATATGGTCTGCTTAAGTGACTTGGAATACAAAATCAAATTTTATGGCGAAGAGAATATAAGTGCTCTTATTATGGAACCTATAATGGGCGTTGGTGGAGTAATTATTCCTGATAAGGAATATATGTCCCGAATCAGGGAACTTTGCAATAAATATGATATTTTGTTGATTTTTGACGAGGTTACATCAGGGATCGGAAGATGTGGTGAGTATTTTTCATGTATAAAATATGGAATATATCCAGATATGCTTTTGTTCGGAAAAGCGATTTCAAACGGATCGCAACCTTTGGGAGGAGTGATAGTGAGTGAGAAAGTGATGAACGCATTTGTTTCGCCAGACATGCAAATACAATTTAGGCATGGATTTACAAATAGTGGGCATCCTGTTGCTTGCGCTTCGGGGAATTGTGTTCTGGATATTTTTGAAAGAGACAATATAATCGAATTGTGCCGAAAAAAAAGTGAGTGTTTTTCAACGATTCTAAACAGATTAAAGACATATCCGTTTATTGGCGAGATTCGAATTATTGGTCTTATGATTGCCATAGAACTGATAAATCCAAAGGACGGAACTCCGTTGGTAATTTCAGGTCTTGATATTATATTTAGAAATAAAGGTCTGTTGTTGAGTCAGATGACTCAAGTAATTTGTCTTATGCCTCCGGTAATAATGACAGAGGAGGAGTTTGATAAAGTTGTTTCTATAATAGCAGAAACCATAGGTGAATATGTTGAAAATTGATTGCGATGAAAGTGTTGATATGTTTAAAAGTCATTGATATATAGGTGTTTACTGAGATGATGTGTTTGAATCGATAAAACTGCAGAATCCCAAAAATACAATAACATTTGTCATTATCAATAATCGTATCATTGATATTTCATGATTAGGGTGTCAAAAGGTTCATTTTCATTGCAGAGATAATTTTTTCAAGATTGTGCCACAATATCTTGAGGCGATGCGGCGCATCGTTGATAGGTATTGTGGTGCAGGATTGGGAAAATTAGCCTGCAAGAGAAATTCAGACCTTTTGACAGCATTGGCCTCTATTTTAGTTCCATCAATAAAAAGGGATTTCAATGTAATCCGCCCTTCTTTTTGCAGGCGGCGAAGGAACTGATAATTCAGTTCATCGAGTACATCAGAAGTCAGTTTTTTATTCTTAAACTCATAGAAAGCATCTCTTTTTGGTTTCTGTCCCTTAGTAAGCCAGATAAATGCAAGGTCTCTTTCACATAATTCCACAATACGGTCAACAGCCCTTACTCCACGCATGTTTGCGTAAGTAACTACAGCATACATCATAATTGGATTGTACCCAGTTCTTCCCTTATCTGAACAATTGGCTAACAAGCCAGAAAAATCTAAATCCTCCATCACTTTTTTCAGGGTATAGACTGGATCGTCGTCGGGTAAACCCAATTCGAAGAAACTGAAGTTAATTTTCTGTTGCCCTAATTCAAAAAATTCGTTATAATATTTATTGTTTAACATAGTTACATTATAACATGTAACGGAGAAAGATGGTTGTCGTTAGCCATCTTTTTTCTCTTTTTATGTAAAAATTTCAGAGACAGTTGTGATTCGAATGAATCACAACTGTCTCTGTTTGGGACTACCTATTTCCCGACAGCCCCTTATTTTCTGAAAGCGGATATGGTAGATGTGGTTTTTGATTTAAAAAGCGTAACATTTTTACTCATTTCATAGTGAAAAATTTACAAACACACTTGACAATACTTCTCTGAACTGACGGGCGGCAAGGGTGTTACTTTTGCCACGGGTACACCGATTTCTAACAGTATGACGGAGCTTTACACCAATATGCGCTACCTCCAGTATGGCACACTCCAAAAGCTGGGGCTTGGGCATTTTGACAGTTGGGCGGCATCATTTGGGGAAACGCAGACAGCGATTGAGTTAGCACCAGAGGGAACCGGATACCGGGCAAAGACAAGGTTTGCGAAGTTCTTCAACCTGCCGGAGCTGATTGCGCTTTTTAAGGAGAGCGCAGACATTCAGACACCGGATATGCTAAAGCTGCCTGTGCCGGAGGCGGAGTATGAAAACGTGGTGTTAAAGCCGAGTGAATACCAGCAGGACATGGTTTCCTCACTTGCCGACAGAAGAAGACCATGCGGAGCGATACATCAACAAAACCAACAAAATCAAGGCATTCCGCATTTCAGTAACAGCATGGTCGGCAGGGCATTACAGAAGCTTTACAAAAAACAGACACAATAAAAGATTTTTTTGAATGGCAAACCTATTATAAGCAATAAACAAATGTCTTTTTATTGATAGGTCAGCTTATTTCTGCTATAATCGGTTAAGATTGACAAAAAACGATAGAAATAGACAATTTGACGGAGGAAACAATTTTGGACAGAAATGTAAACATAATTACAGACTTAAAGGGAAATAAAATTGTACTAATAAATGATATTATATTCAAAGGAAAAAGGTCTGTAAACTGGGACGATGTAAAGAATTATCTTGAAACCTATGTCGGTGAATTTTATGAAATCGCTGATACAAACGATATTGTATACATTGGAAAAGAGCTACCGGACGAATACACTGGTTCGCGGTATACATATTCGCTGAAAGGGGCGAATGCGAAGGCAAAAGCAAATGCATCGCAGGGGATACCGGAGATGTTGGAGATAGCAACCGGAAAGCATTTCAGGGAAAATTCCGGCGAAAAGCATAACAGAAATGCTGCGAACGGCTGGTACCGGTATAATTCACGTTTTGCACTGCCTGTTTATGATGATAGTGGGGAAGTAGAACGATATAACGTGTTCCATGCCTCCATGCTAATACGGCACGATGCAGATGGAAAACTGTATCTTTATGACATTATGGACATAAAAAAAGAAACGAGCAACCCTTTCGAATCATAAGATTTTACTTGGCAAAAAACCCATCTCTTTTTCTACAGTATAGGGTATGCGGAGATTGCTGTCAAGCATGATTTTTTTATTATTAATTGGAAAAATAGGAAAAAGGAGGAGTCCGTCAGCGTAGGCATTGTGGAAATGTGTATAACTGGCTTGTATATGGGACTGTGGAAAAACCTGTTTGCAGGATGTGGGAAAGCTGTACTTTGCTTTTCCATAGGCTGTGAACAGGTTTTTCCATAGTTTCATAGTCAGTTATGCACATTTCCATAATGCGGCTTATCTGCGTTTCTTTTTCTTATCAGGATTCACAGGTTTCAGCAATTCGGAATTTAGTGCGGTTTCAAGCTGCTCATCAGCATTATCGGACAGTTTTATATCTTTTGCGCCGAACCATTTTTGAAATATCAGTTTAAATTTCTGTAATGGTGTTCCTTTAAATCCTGCCACTTCATCAATGGCAGCAACCATTCTGTCAACAATGGAAGTGTCCGCCTTACTTTCAACATCGCCAAGATGCCTTGCACGTATTTCACGCATAATGCGGACAATATCCTCTGAAAGTGTATGCTCGAAAAAGGCATCTTCTTCAATGGATATTCGTTTCAGCGTTTCCACCTGCAGGTTGTAGTCATCGGGACAGAGCTTTTTGACAAATATCATGCGCTGTGCGTCAACCATTTTATTGAGGGTGTGGAACTGTGTCGTTACATTTCCGTCTACATAGATTTCAGCATCAACCATAAAACGCAGAAAATTATCACTTGTCAGTATCTCGCTCAAAAGCATTGGATTATACTTTCCGTTCTGTAATATTTTAACCGCATCATCACTGATATGCAGGCTGTCGGTGGTCAATGGGGAAGGCTGTCTTGTTTCGGACAGTCCCAAAAGATAGTCAGAGGTTACGTTATAAAATTTTGCCAGTATCTGCAGGCTATAGCTGCTTATCTCCCTGTTTTCCTCAACTTCGTAGGAAGATAGTGCGGATTTCGATATTCCAGTGGCATCGGCGAGCTGTTCAAGACTAAGACCGTTTTCCACGCGCAAATCCTTTAGTTTTTCCTGTATGGTCAGTTTATATTTCATCAATCATCACTCCGTTAGAAATTATATGACAAATCTTACCACATTCCAAAGTAAAATTCCATTATTGTGGAAAATTAAGGTTTTTAAGCCCAATTTCCATAATTCGGGAAATACGGGAGAAAGGGATTTTATGTGTGATAATGGTTTCATTCAGAGGAACATTGACAATTACATGACCGTCCGAAAGGATACTGCAGGCGGGGAAACAGGCGATGACAATTCCACTGGAAATAAACGTGGATATAAAAAAAGAGCCTGCCAAGCTGCATGAAAACGGCAACTGTCACAAAAGGCAGTCTGTCAGGAACAGATAAGGGGAGAGCGGCGATTATAGAGGGAAAAAGAAAAGCTGTTATAAAACGGACAGAATATCAAAGCAAAAAAAGAAAACAGGATACTTCTCTAAACAGAGGGGAAAACAAGGAGGATTTTATGAACCTTACAAGGTATGAACAGGAAGTTGTGATAAACTTCAATGCGGAGGAGGACACCGCAACGGTATATACTGCCAATCCGACATGGCTTAGAAAAATGGAAGCGCTTGCAAAGGAGTTTCCCGATACATTCTGCCTTATAAGACAGACCGAAATCAGCAGGACATATGAAATGCCAAAGAGATTAGTACGCATCGGAAAGCCGAGGGAGCTGTCCTCTGCACAGAGGGAGAACCTCATAAAGATGCGTAACGCCAAAAAGCAGATGCACGACTGACTGTGGACTGGTATACATATGGGAAAATGGATTGTGTTTCGATGCAAAATGCATTGACTTTTTGTGCGTACAGGAATATAATTAATGTGCGCACAAGAAAGAGAGGTGAAACAATGGCGCCAAAGAAGGCAGGACGACCACCCTCTGACGAAACCATGACGGACAGGCTGTTTGTACGGGTAAATAAGGAAACACTGGACAAGCTCAATGAGTGTACGCAGGAGTTGGAACTTTCCCGTTCGGACGTTGTACGAAAAGGTATCGACATGGTGCATGAAAGCCTGAAAAGGTAAGATAGAAACGGCGCTTAACCGCGAAGTATGAACGCCGTTTCAGAGTGAGCCTGCCTTACGACAGACCGCATAAATAGTATACACTATGCGGTCTAATCTTGCAAGAAATCAGAAAAGGAGAGAGAATCAATGATGCAGATGATTTTGACAGCCATAGCAGAAGGCAATCTCCGCATGGGTACGGAAACAATGGAACACAATTCAGAACTGAAAAGTGCAATGAATCGGGTGTGCAGACTGGGAGAAGAACTTTCTAATACACTCAATGATTCGGAAAAAGAGCTGCTTGAAAAACTGGAAGATTCCTATGCAGAAGCAACCCAAAGCGATTCCCAACAGAGCTTTATTAATGGTTTTCGTTTGGGTGCATTGGTGATTATGGAAGTCTTTGCAGGGCGTGACGGTCTTGTGCTGGGCAACGTAGAAGGTTAGCTGCGATATGCAGGGTTAGGAAAGGACAGGATAACAGAGTGGGAAAGATTTTAGATGCATTCTCCGACGAGCAGCTCCTTGTAAATGCAGTGACAGAGAAACGCTCACCAACGCATCAGAAATATTGTGAACAGGTATGCGCGTTCCACAAAGAACTGGAGGAAACGCTCAATGAGGAACAGACAGGACTTTTGGAAAAGCTGTTAGATGCAGTGGAAAATGAACATAACTGCGACGCACAGAACAGGTTTATCAGAGGATACAGTTTGGGTGTACTAATGGCTACGGAAGTAATGGAGGAACGGGATAAATTTCTTATCGAGGAGGATTGCACATAATAATTTAAACAAAGGAGAAACAGGGCATTTTCGGATATGGGAGTGTCCTGTTTGTTATAAATATTTATAATTTTAGAAATGACATTTAGTATATAAAGTAGTATAGTTAAGAAGAAGATATATTTAAGGAGTTAAAAGATGGATTACAAATACTATGAACATAAAATAAATGATGTAATAATTAAATGTCCAATTGAAGCTGGTGTTGAAATTCTTGTTTATAATGTGCTTGATGATATTGTAAATTCAAAAGGTTTTTCTCTTGTTGATATTAATCGTATATGGAAAAATAAAGATGAAAGATTAACGACTGATGCTGGTATTCCTGATATAGCAATTCTTTCAAACGATTTTGAATTTAAAACAAATGTCGGGCAAGTAATGGGGTTTATAGAAGTCAAGGCTACAAATAAATCGCTTTTAGAAACAGAACAAATAGTAGGGCAGAAGTCTAAAATAAATCATTATATATATACAAATGGATTAGTTTGGAAATATTACTCAAACGAAAAATTTAAGTGGGAAATATTTTTAGATGAATCAAAGCGTAAATACATAATCAGTGCAAAAAAAGTGTCAATATCTGAAATTGCTTTTAAAAATTTACTGATACAATTGAATGATATTAATTGGAACTAAAAATATGGAATGTTTTTAGTTTCAATAAGGTTATCAAATAATTGGAGAAAGGGAACAAATTGAAGGAAACACATACAATTAAACAGGAAGTTGTAAAAATTGATAGTTCTTATGAACAATTGGACGAGAATTTAAGTCGGATGGTGCTTGATAAGTATCATGTGGATGTAAATAACTTTCTTGTGCAATTGTTTAATACAATAGAGATAGAAAGAAATGTTCAGAAGATAATAAATCCGACAGATGATTATATAGTTAAGTTTACACCGGAACTTTTAAAGAGAATGGAAAAACATGATGTAAGATTCCTTAGAGATAGACTGACAGGAGAATTACTTCCGGATTTATATGATTACACAGATAAGGGAATTGGTGGTAAAATTCGACTTGAGGTAAAGAAAAATTTATCAGCTCAAGATATAGTAAATCTTAATAATGCTATAAATAATTTAATTGAGCAACAGCGCTATGAAAATCTTGTTAAAGAAATTCATAAATTAAATATTGTGATAAAAAGAATAGAAAGAGGACAGGATTTTGATAGGTTCGCAAAGGTAAATGCTGGAAGAAAACATTTACTCGATGCATTAAAATATAATGGAACTGAAGAAGAAAAGAAAAATTTTGTACGTGATGCGCTTGCTATGCTTAGACAAGGTAAGGAACTCATTGAGATAACATTGTTGAATAAGCTTAACGAACTAGATGAAGTACCGAAGGGAAAGGTAAGGTGTTTATGGAAGTGCTTTAGTCAGCCAGAATATTTTGATGAACAGACGAAAAAGTATAATGACATTCAAGAATATTTTGAGTACTATTATAAGTCAATACAATCAATGGCATATGCATATACATATTTAAGACAGCCACAATTGATTGAAGGACTTTTGGAAGACTGTCGCAAGGTTTTTGAACATAAGAATCTATGTTATTTGTCGTCTATTGAATATCTATATCCTGATAAAAATTATGATGGGATGTGGTACAAAAACCCTAAACAACATGAACAGAAGTTATTAGAAGTATATAAGGAAAGAGATACAGATTTATATATTACTATAAAGGGTTATGAAATTTTGGAGGTGTTCGGTAATGGAAGTGAAAAATGAAAAAGAAACGAATGTAAATATCTATGAAATAGCAGGGAAAGTTGGTAAAAAAGTAAAAAAATATAGTGGCTATGCCGTGGCAATAGTAATAACAATTGCAATTCCAAAAGGTATAGATATAATTAAGAGAAGAATTTTATAAAAGAGTTATGTTACAAATTTAATAAAGCGTATTTAGACAAAAATTAATTGAATGGTATAAGTTGATGATTGATATTTTTAGGTAAAATAGCTTTTAATATTTTGCTTATGCTTATTTAAAAATATTGTAGGAAAAATCATGTTGTATTTTATGAAAGAAAGTGCAGCGTGATTTTTTTGTGGGCGGAGTTAAGAGGACGTAGCCCTTTTAGCAGGTCAAGGGCGGCAGCCATTGCCCAGTAGAGTTGACGCTTGCGTCGGCTCGTACTGGGTATTGCCTGACGCTGAAATCGGCAGGACTGGCAGCAAAGCCGCCTTTCTCCCAAGCTCTGCTTTGGGAGAAAATGAAAGGAAATGCCTTGTCCCTTGCGTGCAGGAGGACAGGCATTTTCTGTTGGAGGAAAACTCGAAAGAAGGGAGGAAAATAACAGTTGAATGAAACTAACAAGGCATAACGGCAGAGCGGGAAAAAACGGCGCTTACAATCCCAAGCATAATGACCGTAGGTTTGATATTGAAAACAGTGAGCATATAGATGCGGACAGGGCAAATCAAAATATTTATTGGGATTGTTACACTGGATTTTCTTCCGCAAAAATAAGAGAACATGACAAAGAAAATGATTATTCATTTGAAAAGATTGAACAGCTTTATTATTTTGAACATTACGCAGACCATATACAGGCACAGAATGAACGGAACGAAAAAACAAGACACACCGAGCGCAACAGAACGGTGACGGACTTGCTCACAAATAACAAAACGTGTCCCGAAGAAAGCATTTATCAAATCGGTACGGTTGATGAGTCCGTATCGGGGGAAGTGTTAGCAAAAATTGCGACAGAATTTTTCGCGGAAATGGAAGAAAAATTCGGCACTCATGTACACATACTGGACTGGGCATTGCATCTTGACGAGGGCACTCCGCATATCCATGAAAGGCACGTTTTCGACTGCAAAAATAATTACGGAGAACTGTGCCCCCAACAGGAAAAGGCACTTGAAGAATTAGGCATACCACTTCCAAATCCAGACAGGAAAAAAGGCAGGAACAACAACCGCAAACAGACCTTTGATGCGGAATGCCGAAAAATGCTTTTCCGTATCTGCGCAAGGCATAATCTCCACTTACAGACTGAACCGACTTATGGCGGCAGGGGATATTTGGAGAAACAGGATTTTATCATTGAAAATCAGAAAGAGAAAATCTCTGTGCAGAAAGATATCCTTTCTGAAAATGAACAGGCGATAGAGAAACAGGCACAGAAAATCCAAAAGGCAGAAAAGGCTGTTTCCCAAAGGGAAAAAGTGATTGAAAAACAGGATATGCTGATTGCGGAGAAAAATGCGGCAATCATGGAAAAACATTCTGCGCTTGAAGCTGTCACAATGAAACTTGAGGACATGGAAACACTGGTTGACGAAGTGGCAGGGCAGGCATATGAAAAAGCCTGTGAAGTTGTTACCGATGCCGTCCGACAGCAGACACAAAAAGAGGACATAAAAATCCTTGATGATTATTCAAAATGGCTGTCCGCACCGGAACGCACCGCCGATAAAAAACTGCGGGATTATGCTGTAAGGCGTTTGGATACCCTGAAAGAAAAATTCGTGAAATCTGCAAAGGTAATTATGGAGAAGGTCGAAAAATCTCTGCAAGAACCCGAACGGAAACAGGAAAATCTCGAACAGGTCAGAACAACAGCAAGAATATCCCTCAAGGCACAGCTTAGTGCCAATAAAAAATGTGTTGATGATTATAAATCACAACATTACGTAACAAACACAAAACAAGCCAAAAAAGATGAGCAGTCTTTATAATCGGCAGATTATCCGCAGCGTTAATCGCTGCGTTCACACAGCGTCAGGGCAATTATAAACCTACAAGGGGAGGACTATACCCTTTGCAGGCTTTATAGCTGCCCTGTTTTTTATTTGCAGAATAGGAGGATTTTATGTCAGAAAACAGAAAGTATTATTTTTTAAAGCTGAAGGAGGATTTTTTTGAGCAGGACACCATTGTACTGCTTGAGAGCCTGAAAGACGGAATACTGTACAGTAATATCCTGATGAAGATGTACCTGAAATCGTTGCAGTTCAACGGATTTTTGAAAGTAAATGAGCGTTTGTCAATGACAACGGAGATGATTGCAACGCTGACAAGGCATGAAGTCGGAACTGTGGAGAGAGCAATAAAAATTTTCTTGGAGCTCGGACTTGTGGAAACTACCGAAACAGGAACGATTTACATGAGTCAGATTGAAACGCTGGTAGGGAAATCGTCAACAGAGGGTGAGCGCAAAAAGCTGTCGAGGCTTAGAAAGGAAAGGGAGAACTCCACGCCTATGCAGATAGGGTTATCAGACGCAGGGGGACAAAAGGCGGACATTTGTCCGCAGAATGTCCGCACTGCCTTGGACATTTGTCCACCAGAGTATAGAGATAAGAGTATAGAGAATAGAGATTATATAAAAGAGAGTGAGAGAGAGAAAAACGCACACCCGCCTGTAAAAGAGAAAAACGGGGCGCATTTCTATGGCAGATACAATAATGTCATTCTTACGGATAAGGAGCTGCAAATGCTCAAAGACGATTTTCCGTCAGATTACCAGTCCATGATAGAACATCTGTCGGAATACATGGCATCTTATGGAAAAACATACAAAAACCACTTAGCCACTATGGAGCTTTGGAAAAAGGCTGACATGAAAAAAGAACAGGAAACGGGGAAAGGGTATTCTTATAACGGCAGTTTTGAGGAGGGTGACAGTTTATGATTGATGCGGTTGCTGATGAAGTGATTAAAGGTATGGAAAATGCTGCGGATATGAATATAAAAGCGGCAGATGACTACATGGACGCTGACACAGGATTATTGATGTGCGGGAAATGCCACACCAAAAAGCAGAAGAAAATAGCGTTCTTGGGAGAGGAGCGCATTGTCGGCTGTCTGTGCAGATGCGCGGCGGAAGAGGCGGAGAAAGAACGTGAGAAACACAGGGCAGAGGAGGAACTTTTGCGTATCCAGCAGATGAAAAGCGCAGGATTGCAGGACAAAACATTTTACGGTTATACCTTTGAGCGGTGTGATGCGTCGCAGGAAAACGCCGTTTATGCAAAGCGGTATGTGGAACATTTTTCAGAAATGGCGCGGACAGGGCAGGGGCTTTTGTTTTGGGGGAATGTCGGAACAGGCAAGACATTTCTTGCAGGCTGCATCGCCAATGCACTGCTGGAGCAGAAAATATCTGTGTTAATGACAAGTTTCCCAAAGATATTAAATGCGCTCGGCGGTCTTTACAGTTCGGAGCGGAATGCGTACCTTGCAAGCCTGAACCGCTATACGCTGCTCGTGATTGATGACATGGGGATTGAAAGGGAAACACAGTACACGGTTGAAACAATTTATACGGTCATTGACGAACGTTACAAATCGGGCAAGCCTTTCATCATCACGACAAACATACAGCTTGATGTTTTGAAAAAGCCGCAGGATTTGGAACACGCAAGGATTTATGACCGTATCATGGAAAGGTGTATGCCCGTATTCTTTGGCGGTAAGAATTACCGTTCCGAACTGGGACAGGGAAACAGGGATACGGCAAAAAAGATACTGACAGGAGCGGCGGACAATTAAAAGAGTTAGCGCAGCAATGGCGTTGAGGAATGGGTATCTTCAATGCTGTTTTTATGCGGATTTATCTTTCTGTACAGAGGGATAAAACGGATTGGAATATGACAGGCGGGAAAATGACCGCAGAAAGGGCAGGGGTAATTTTATGGTCATAAACAGAGGGGAAAAATCAGGCAGAAAAGAAACGGATACAAAAGAAAGAAAAAAACAGGTGAAAATTATTGTAAAGCCAGTTTATGCAGGGAATCAGGATATGTCAGAACTATTCGGCAGTGTTGCGCTTGACAATATCAGACGGAAAATGCAGGAGGACTAAAACAGGAGTTCCCGCAGGCATCAGAGAAAATGCAGAAAAACAGCGGAAATCCAACAAAAATCATCTTGAAAGGTGACGGGCAAAACGGTATAATAAACCTAACTGAATAGCGGAATGCCTTGTCACGAATGGAGGAATTATTTATGACAGGGCAGACCACAAAAATAACATACAGGGCAGCTTTATATTGCAGACTGTCAAGGGACGACGGGAACGTGCAGGAAAGTTCAAGCATACAGACGCAGAAGGAAATCCTCTCGCGCTATGCAAGGGAAAACGGCATAAACAACACGACTTTCTATGTCGATGACGGGTATTCAGGAACAAACTTCCAAAGACCGAGTTTTCAGAAAATGATTGCCGACATAGAAAGCGGTAAGATAAACTGCGTCATCACAAAGGACTTATCAAGGCTTGGCAGGAATTATCTCGAAACAGGCGTGTTCATCGAAGTATACTTTCCCGAACATAACGTGCGCTACATTGCAATCAATGACGTGGTGGACACAAGCAGGCAGGAGTCGGCAGACTTTACGCCATTCCGCAACATTATTAACGAGCTTTACGCAAAGGACACTTCCAAAAAGGTGCGCAGCGCAAAGCGGGCAAGGGTGCTTGACGGAATGTACGTTGCAACCAGCGCGCCGTATGGCTACAGGAAAGACGAGCATAACCGGCATCGGCTTGTGATTGACGAGCGGTATGCGCCGACAGTAAGGCTTATTTTCTCCCTTGCAAAAGACGGAAAAGGCATATCGCAGATTAGAAGTGACCTGAATGAGCGGCATATCCTAAGACCGTCGGCGGTCAATCCAAACGGTTATGAACGTTATTTTGACGGAGAAGATGACAAAAAGCGTTATGAATGGAGCAACAACAGTGTTCGGGGAATTTTACGCAATCCCGTTTACGCAGGTCATCTTGTAATGAACAAGCGCATTTCACCGTCTTTTAAGAGTCATAAGCGGTTGAGCGTACTGCCTGAGAATTACACAGTGGTGGAGAACGTGCATGAGCCGATTGTCAGTCCAAAAGATTTTGAACTTGTGCAGCGTCTGATTACAAGCAGGCGCAATGTACAGAACAAGCCGAGAAAGTTTGAAAATATTTTTGCGGGACTGATTAAATGTGCCGACTGCGGTTATGCGATGACACTGGCAAAAGCACACAGAAGCCCTAAAAAGGAAATCATTGACGAGTACGGCTATATGTGCAACAACTACAAGACTTTTGGGAAGTCGGTTGACACAAGCCACTGGATTGAGGCAAGACAGTTATACGAATGTGTGCTGAATGACATCAAACGCCACGCAGGGGAAGCGCTCGCCGATAATGACGAGCTGTGCGAAAAGCTGATAAGGCAGTTAGGCAGTAGCAAGGATAAGCAGACTAAATCATTAGACAAAGAGATAAGGGAAAAGAAAGCAAGGCTCTCCGAAGTTGACAACCTGTTCCAGCAGCTCTATGAGGACAGACAGAACAGGAACATCACAGAGCGCAACTATCAGATGATGAGCAGGCGTTACGAGGACGAACAGACAGGATTGGAGCAGGCAATTAAGGAACTGACCGCACAGAGGGCGGAAAGCGATGCGGACAGGGGAAATGCAGAACAGTTTGCAAAGCTGATAAAGGGGTATGCAGGGATTGAGGAATTATCGGCGGCACTATTAAATACCCTTATCGAAAAGATTACCATAAGCGAACCGCAGGACGTGGACGGTGAGCGAATACAGGAAGTAAAAATTTATTACAAATTCATAGGGTGCATAAACCAAGAAGGGCATATTTGCTGATAGAAACGTGTTTTTAATCATGTATCGGCGAGTATGTCCTTCTGATATTGAACAGCAGGAGGGGCGTATTTTACGTCAGGGAAATCTCAATCCAAAGGTTAAGATTTTCCGGTATGTGACGGAAGGCACATTTGATTCGTACAGTTGGGTGCGACGTGAAGTCGCTTAATTTAACTGTTTGGCGGACT
>ERZ778510.159-NODE-159-length-65663-cov-8.983965_pt1 | contig 65663 bp, 57 predicted proteins | sample MGYA00510348_ERZ778510 | MGnify/ENA primary metagenome ERZ778510 (study PRJEB29527, sample SAMN07138969) | mouse gut metagenome | material: feces | host: mouse | place: China:Nanjing | collected 2016-01-25 ... | reverse complement strand
TAGACTGTTGAAACTATAAAAAAGAGACTGCCCAAACTTGTTAGACAGTCTCTTGATTTTTTTTCCTGACTGTGAATTATTCGCCCGGTACGATTGCTTCGCTGGGGCAAACTTCAGCGCAAGAACCGCATTCGATGCAGGTATCGGGATCGATGTGGTAGATGTCGCCTTCAGAGATAGCTTCTACGGGACAAACGGGGAGACAAGTGCCGCAAGCGACGCATTTGTCAGTAATAACGTATGCCATAATGGTTTTGGATAATTAAATTATACGAATAAAAAAATTTCGGATATAAATACTGTGCAAAAGTAAAAATAATAGTTGAGAATGCAAGTGCCGTCACCGATTTTTTTTATTCTACAAGCTGCATTCCTTTTGTAATCGCCTGCCGGTTCAGGTCAAGAAGGCTGTGGTGCCTTTCTGGCAGCACTTTCCTGAGACCGTCCATGACACTTTCCACAGGCACCACGTTTCTGATTTTCAGCAATGCGCCCAGCACAATCATGTTGTAGGTTTTGGCGTTGTTCATGTCGAAAGTCGCCTCCATTGCATCTACGCGGTAGATTTTAATGTCGGTACGCACCGGCGGGCGGTGAATGCCGTAAGAGTCGTAAATGAGTGTGCCTCCGGCTTTTATTTTGTTTTCAAATTTGTCGAGGCTCTGCTGGTTCAGAATCACGGCGGTGTCAAAGGTGTCGAGCACCGGCGAGCTTATCTTACTGTCGCTGAGTATTACAGTGACATTGGCAGTGCCTCCGCGCTGTTCGGGTCCGTAGGATGGCATCCATGTCACTTCAAGGTTGTCGCTTAGAGCGGCGTAGGCAAGAATCTTGCCCATAGAGAGGACTCCCTGCCCTCCGAATCCTGCAATGATTATTTCTTCTTTCATCTGGTTTCGTTTTTGAGGTCGCCCGGCGGGTATGCTTCAAACATGTTGTCGACCATCCACCGGTTTGCTTTAACGGGTGTCATTTTCCATCCGCTGCTGCATGTGCTGACTATCTCTACCACAGATGTTCCCCTCGAAGCCATGCTGTTTTCAAAAGCCTTGCGGATAGCCGCTTTTGCTTTTCGGACAGCCGCCGGGGTGTGGACGCTCTGGCGTGTGACATAGCATGTTCCCGGCAGTTGGGCGAGCAGTTCTGTTATTTTCAAGGGGTAGCCGTTCAGGTCTACCCTTCGCCCGTAGGGGGTTGTGGATGTGGTCATGCCTTCAAGCGTGGTGGGAGCCATCTGCCCTCCAGTCATGCCGTATATGCCGTTGTTGATGAATATTATTGCGATGTTTTCGCCACGGTTAGCGGCATGGATTGTCTCTGCCGTGCCGATAGCGGCAAGGTCGCCGTCGCCCTGGTATGTGAACACCAACCGGTCGGGGTTAAGGCGTTTTGCGGCTGTGGCTACAGCCGGGGCGCGTCCGTGTGCCGCCTCAATCCAGTCTATGTCGATGTAGTTGTATGCGAAAACCGCGCATCCTACCGGTGCAATGCCTATTGTTATGTTTTCCGCACCCATTTCCTCTATAATCTCGGCAATGAGTCTGTGAACCACACCATGACTGCATCCGGGGCAGTAGTGCATGTGGTTGTCGTTCATCAGACGGGGCTTGGTGCAGACAATGTTTTGTGTCTGCTTTATGTCGTTGCTGTTATCCATTGTCGCGTTATTTTAAAATCCGCTCTTTAAATGCGTCCAGGACTTCCTGCGGATTGGGCACAATGCCTCCGAGACGTCCGAAGTGGGCAACGGGAATCCGTCCCATAGCTGCCATTCTCACATCTTCAATCATCTGTCCGGCGTTAAGTTCCACTACGAGAATGCCTTTTACACGGCGGCTGAGGCGCTCGATGTTTTCTGTCGGGAATGGCCAGAGGGTAATAGGACGCACAAGCCCTACTTTAATGCCGTTGCCGCGTGCATCCTCAATTGCCTTGAGGCATATACGCGCCATGGAGCCGAAAGCAACCATGAGGTATTCGGCGTCATCAGTGTAGCATTCCTCACAGCGGACTTCGTCGCGCTTTATAATACTGTATGTTTCCTGATAGCGGAGATTGTTTTCCTCCATCTTGTAGCTGTCAAGCTCAAGTGTGGTAAGGATGTTTTGTTTTCGCGAGTCAGGCTTGCCTGTCACCGCCCAGGGGCATTGTCGGGCAATCTCTTTGTCAGAGCGCCGCGGACGGGGCTTAGGAAGCACCACTTTTTCCATCATCTGCCCGACTATGCCGTCGGCAAGAATCATGGCTGGAGTACGGTACTTGAAAGCGAGGTCGAAACCGAGTCCGACAAAATCTGCCATTTCCTGCACTGTGGAGGGGGCGAGGACTATGAAATGGTAATCACCGTGACCGCCGCCTTTTGTTGCCTGAAAATAGTCTGCCTGCGACGGGTGTATGGTGCCGAGTCCGGGACCGCCACGCATCACATTGACCACAAGCGCGGGGAGTTCTCCCGCCGCTATATAGCTGAGACCTTCAGCCATGAGGCTGATACCTGGGCTTGACGATGATGTCATGACGGCTTTGCCGGTAGCTGCTCCGCCATATACCATGTTTATAGCTGCCACCTCACTTTCTGCCTGAAGCACTACCATGCCGGTGGTTTCCCACGGCATCAGCGCCTCGAGAGTCTCAAGGACTTCGCTCTGAGGGGTTATAGGGTAGCCGAAGTAACCGTCGACACCGTATCTTACAGCGGCGTGCGCGATAGCCTCGTTGCCCTTCATCAGTCTGACTTCTTCCATTCTATGTCGAGTGGTGCTAAGTTTATAAATCGGAGGTGCTTACCATACGGTAAACTGTTATACAACCGTCGGGACACACGGTAGCGCACGCGGCGCACCCGATACAGGCCTGCGGATTGTCTACAAACGCAAAGTGATAGCCGCGGTTGTTGACCTCTTTCGGCTGTAAGGCAAGCACGGCGCACGGGCAAGCCACTACACACAGCTCGCAGCCTTTGCACCGTTCGGTGTTGATGTCTACCGCTCCTTTAGCTTTTGCCATATCTGTTTTTACGGTCGTTAGTAAGTTTTGCAATATTCGTTATTACTGCAAAATTACACTTTTTTTTTACAATACTATTCTTTTTAACACAGCCTTAACCAATGGCACATTATGCGTTTAAATGTGCGACATGCGTCATTGCAATTCCAACTAAACCATCCTCAGGCATATAGGTTGGTTAAGCGAGCGGCAACGGTTATGTGACCACACGGGTCACTCTCACTTTTTTATTTTTAATCTTTGCCGCAGAAGCCGCAGCCAGAATGGCAGGCACTCCGGAAGCGGGAACAGCCGCCAGCGCCTCGTGGTCAAAGACCGTTATGCGGCCTATGTTCTGAGCACTGATGTCGGTGTGCGCCATAATGAATCCGAGGATGTCGCCGCGTGATATTTTTTCTTTACGCCCCGCATTGAAGTGGATTGTCGCCACAGCCGGCGCTATAGCAGATGCATCGCATTCGTTTTTCGGCACATAGTCTCTGCTCCAGTCCACATAGTCGGGAATCGAGTCGGCTTCCGATGTTATTATGTACGCCGTACCGGGCGCTCCGTTGCGGGCGGTGCGTCCGTTGCGGTGAATCCAGTTTTCGGCAGTGGGAGGGAGGTGATAGTGAATCACCGCATCTACAGCATCAATGTCGAGACCGCGAGCGGCAAGGTCGGTGGCAACAAGGACATTAACTGTTCCGTTATGCAGGAGCTCCACCGCCAACTGTCGTGTGTGCTGGTCGAGACCGCCATGATACAACGCAGCGCTTATACGCGCTTTTTTAAGGTAGGCGTGCAGGCGTTCGGCGCTTTCTCGGTGGTTCACAAAAACGATTGTTTTCCGTTCAGGCATAGAACAGAGAAGAGCCACAAGGGTCTGCGCCTTGTCAACAGTCGGACTTCCCACATGGACTTTCTGCAAGGCGCTACTGCGGCTGTCTGCGCTGTAGTCGTAGGATTGCCATTGTCCGTCGGGCAGATAATCGGGTATAGCCTGCGCAACAGTGGCAGATGTGAGGATAACGGATTTCAGAGCGCGCATTTTTTTGACGATGCGTCTCATGTCTGCGTCAAAACCGAGTTCGACACATTTATCGTATTCGTCAAGCACAAGTATTTCTGTTTCGGACAGGTCCAAAGTTCTGCGGTTAATATGGTCCAGCAGACGCCCCGGGGTAGCCACTATTATGTCTGGAACCGGGGTCAACGATTTTTTTTCATCGTCCATTTTGTGACCGCCATAAATCGCTGTGATTTTATATCCTGCCGCGGCAGCCTTGACAACCGAGGCTATCTGTAGAACCAGTTCGCGCGACGGTGCCATGACAACGGCAGCCACTCCCCTGCCCGGCTGAGGCATGCGTTTGAGCAGCTGTATTGTGAACGCAACTGTTTTTCCCGAACCGGTGGGTGCCGCAAGTGTAATGCGCGGAGCGGAAGCGGCGGCAAGCTCTATCTGCATCGGTTTCAGGGATGTTATGCCGAGCTTAGCCGCTATGTTTGACAGTATTTCGGATTCTTTCATTATTTTGAGGTTGTAAATATATAATGTTCAAAGGTCATTATAGTTCTTTTTGCCTTTGACAAAATACTGCCACAGTATGCTGATTTTTTTATTTGGAGAGTTGTACAATATGTTGCGTGTGACGGATTCTTTATAAAATGCGCGCATTTTCGCAAACGAGCGGTGTGCGCGAAATACCGCCCCCGCATTAGCGAAGTCAAATGACACAACAAACTTAGCCCAGGCGATTGTGTCAAGAAGCCGACGCACAAACAGCAGACGAGACCGTGTCTCAGACGGCAGGTTCTTGTGAAGCATCAAAAGGTTGTTGCGGAAATTGAGATAGGTTTTGCGCGGGTTTTGCGCGGGCAGGCTTCCACCGCCAAGGTGATACACCTGAGCCTGCGGCACAGCAGCTATGTCATAGCCGCGAAGCCTTATGCGCCAGCACAGGTCTATCTCTTCCATGTGGGCGAAGAACCGGGTGTCGAGCCCTCCGGTTTCATTGTACAGAGCGGTGCGCACCATAAGTGCGGCTCCGCTTGCCCAGAACACCGACATCGGCAAATTGTACTGTCCGTTGTCTTTTTCCACAGTGTCAAATATCCGTCCGCGGCAATAAGGATAGCCGTGACGGTCAATGAATCCGCCGGAAGCGCCGGCGTACTCGAAAGAGTCGGGATTTTGCGCCGAAAGGATTTTAGGCTGGCAGGCTCCTGTGTCGGGGTGAGACTCCATGTATTCGAGCAGCGGAGTAACCCAGTCGGATTTTGCCTCCACATCCGAATTCAGCAATACTGTATAGGGGGTGGTGATTTGCGACAAGGCTCTGTTATAGCCTTCCGAAAAGCCTAAGTTTTCCGGAAACGCAATGATTTTAATGTCGGGAAAAGCGGAGCGCACATAGGTCAGCGATGTGTCCGTGCTGCCGTTATCGGCTATTATAAGTTGCGCGGTTTCAGGCATATTGGCAGCCACCGACGGGAGAAAACGCCTCAACAGTTTTTCGCCGTTCCAGTTGAGAATGACAACTGATACAAGTTTATTTTCAATCTGTGACATCAGCCAATAATTGTAGCGTTAACATCCTCGCCGTCAACAGAGTCGAGACGGACTTCAACAATGCGGTTTGCCAGTTTCGGCACCGCCGGCACTTTTACCTTTATATAGTTGTCGGTAAATCCGTGCATAAAGCCGTCTTTCTGCGAGTGTTCGAGCAGCACCGGACGGACGGTGCCGATGAACCGGGAGGTAAACCGGGAGAGTTTGTCATCGGATATTGCAAGCATTGTTTTTACCCTGTCGTGACGCACGGAGTTTTCTACAACAGGTGTTATTTCAAGCGCTTTTGTTCCCGGACGCTCGGAATACGGGAACACATGCAGCCGCGAAATATCAAGGCTTTCCACAAACTCGCGCGAAGATTCAAACCGCTCGGGAGTTTCACCTCGTGCACCGACTATGAGGTCGACCCCTATGAACGCATCGGGTATGAGGCGGTTGATTGTTTCGACACGGTGCCTGAACAGAGTTGTGTCATAATGTCGGCGCATAAGTTTCAGCACCTCGTCATCGCCACACTGCAAGGGTATGTGAAAATGGGGCATGAAGTTTCTGGATTTCGATACCCATTCAATTATCTCATCGGTGAGCAGATTCGGTTCTATAGAAGATATACGGTATCGTTCTATACCGTTTACCTGCTCAAGCGCTTTAATCAGATCAAAGAAATTTTCGGAGGATCCTTTTCCGAAATCGCCTATGTTGACTCCGGTTATGACAATTTCCTTTGCACCGCTGTCGGCAGCCTGTCGCGCTTTGTCTACAACAGCATGAACAGAAGCCGAACGGCTGCGACCGCGCGCCATGGGAATAGTGCAATAGGAGCAGTAGTAATCGCATCCGTCCTGCACTTTCAGAAACCATCTTGTACGGTCGCCGCGCGAGCATGAAGGATTAAACTCTCTGATTTCCTTTGCAGGAGTGATTTCCATCATGGGGGTGCGGCTTGCAAGCCATTCATCAACATAAGCGGCAAGTTTCAGCTTGCGGTCAATGCCGGCGACTATCTCCACCCCCGGCAGCGAGGCTACTTCCTGCGGTTTAAGCTGCGCATAGCATCCGGTTACCACAATAGCGGCATTGCTCCACTTTCTTGCGAAAGCGCGTATGGTCTGACGGCATTTTTTGTCGGCAAGTTCAGTAACGGAACAGGTGTTGACTATCACGATGTCGGGAGTTTCTCCCGGATTTACGCGATGAATTCCTTTTTCGGCGAGCATTGACGCCACAGTTGATGTCTCCGCAAAATTGAGCTTGCAACCAAAAGTATGATAAAAGGCTTTCGGAGCCTTATTAGAGTCATTTGTCTGTTGCATAATGCAAAATTAGACAAAATCCGCGATATAAGTACAATATCCGTCCCACCCGGAGCGTTAAGACTGAACAATAGCGCATCCGGACAGGTTGATATTGCAGGCACTCTTTTGCCAATAAATTACTATACACTTCTTTTTATGCTCAAAGAGAATCTTATTCAAATATATGCCAAAAGTTTCCGCGACAACTGGGATTTGCCAGCCGTAACCGACTATGCCAGCGGCGAGACCTTATGCTACGGAGACCTGGCAAGAAGAATAGCGCGGACGCATCTGTTTTTTAAAGAATGCTGTATAAAACCGGGTGACAAGATTGCACTGACCGGCAAGAATACCGTTTCATGGGTGGTTGTGTATATTGCAACTGTAACATACGGTGCGGTCATTGTGCCTATTTTACAGGATTTCAATGCCGGCGACGCGCAGCACATAATCAACCACAGCGACTCGCAGATGCTTTTTGTCAGCGACAGTATCTGGGAGAATCTTGAATTTGAAAAAATGACCAAGATAAGGGTTGCGATGTCGCTTGACGATGCAAAGGTACTCGCCGAGCATCCGGACAACAGCCACCGTGCTATAAAAGCGCTTGCCCAGCTGCCGAAAAAATTTGACAAGCTGTACCCGCGCGGCTATACCCCCGAATGTGTTAGTTATATCAAAATGCCCAAGGATTCTCTTGCCGAAATCAACTATACTTCAGGCACTACCGGATTCAGCAAGGGGGTGATGCTTACCCAGAACAATCTTTGCGGCAATGTGGTGTTCGGCATTCGTTCGCGCCTGCATTACAAGGGATCGCGCTGCTTGTCTTTCCTGCCGCTGGCTCATGCCTACGGGTGTGCGTTTGACATGCTTGTGCCGCTCGCCACAGGCACGCATATAACTCTTTTCGGCAAACTGCCGTCGCCCAAAGCTCTGCTCAAGGCACTGAACGAGGTGAGACCGAATCTCATCTTATGTGTGCCTCTTATTCTGGAAAAGATATACCGTAACCAGATTGTGCCGGTAATATCCACTCCGGCAATGAGACGGATGGTAAACATGCCGGTTCTCAACAGAGTTGTATTTTCCAGAATACGCAACAAGCTTACAGAAGCCTTCGGGGGCAGTTTCGAAGAGGTGATAGTTGGAGGCGCGCCTCTTAATCCGGAGGTAGAGGCGTTTCTGCACAAAATAAAGTTTCCGTTCACGGTAGGGTACGGCATGACCGAATGCGGACCCCTTATAAGCTACACCCCATGGCGCAAGTTTATTCCGGGGTCGGCGGGCCGCACACTGCCGGGACTCATGCACACAAAGGTGCTGAGCGAGGACGAGACATCAATACCGGGAGAAATCTGTGTACGCGGCGAGAATGTGATGAAAGGATATTACAAAAACAAAAAGAGTACTGACGAGGTGCTTGACGCTGACGGATGGCTACACACCGGCGACATGGGCACTGTAAGTCCCGACGGCACAATATTCATAAAGGGGCGATACAAGACCATGATACTGTCATCCAACGGACAAAACATCTATCCTGAAGAGATTGAGGCTAAGCTCAACAACATGCCATTTGTTGCCGAGAGCCTGGTTGTAGAGCGCGGCAAACGGCTAATAGCACTGGTGTATCCCGACTACGAGGCTATGGACAGACAGGGTGTGACATCTGACATGTTGCCGGAAATAATGGACAAGATTACCGGCGAGCTGAACAAGCTGGTTGCTCCTTACGAGAAGATTGACAGGATACAGCTTATTGCGAACGAATTTGAGAAGACTCCGAAAAAATCTATAAAGCGTTATCTCTACAATGCCTAAGAAACTGTTTAAACTTAATTCGAAATTTTTTATATAGTGAATCTTGTGGCTTCCTTGAGGTCTTTTATGGTTGTTTTCACCGAGTCTCTTCAGTCACATAGCTCGCTATGCTCCTTCTTCGACTAGTAAAAACTCCTCATAAATTCCTCTCAATGAAGCTCACAATTAAAATTAAACAGTTTCTGCGAACTCATGCTTTTCGGAATAAAGTATTGCCCCTTGCCGCGCGTGGCTTTGCCGTAAGCCACTGCATGAACCGGACATATATGGTAGCATCCGAGGCACAGTGAGCAATTAGTACCCCAACAGGGATGCCCGTTCTCCATGCGTATATTTGCCGCAGGGCACACAGCCGCGCATTTGCCGCAGGATATACATGAGCCGGTGAATGAAAACGGTTTAGGCGACATCATAAACCGGGCGAACAGCGGGTACAACACATGAGTCTTAATCCAAGGGAACTGTCCTCTGACAACACTGTCAACCTTTGCTCCACAGGCTATGCCGCGCGCCACTTCTGCCAGGCGCCCGGCGGCGGCAAAGAGTTTTTCCTGCTCCAGCGAAGAGGAATCCACATCGAATCCCGGCAAAAGCACATAGTTGTTAGGCATCTGCACCGACCAGGCGCCACGGGCATTCCACCCTTTGCGCCTCAACAGGCTGCGCCATGTCTCATGGGCAAGCCCAATGTCATCGCCGCAGGTACACACCATGTAGTGTCGGGCATTTTCCAGACCCGTCGACCGGCTGATGAATTTCTTCACCACCGGGGGCAAGCCCCAGGAGTATATCGGAAACACCCATATAACCCTTTCGCACGATGATGCCGACGCGGAGCAACCGGGCGTCATGCGGCACATGTCCTCGCCAAGCATTCGTGCAAGAACCGTTGCGGTATAAAGACTGTTGCCGGTACCGGAATGCCAGTAAATCATCTTATAGTTACCTGAGTGGCACCGAATCCGTATTCACGGAATGATGCATCCTGAACCTCGACCTTGCCCTTGTACCTGTGGTTAAGCTCTTTCACAAGAGCATGTCGCAGCACACCGTCACCTTTACCGTGTATGAACACGATTTTCTGACCTTTGTTTGCAAGATTTGAATCCATTACTTTGCGGAATTCATCTACCTGAAGATTGAGCATATCGGCATTTGACATTCCCGCCGTAGTATCTACAAGCTCGTCAATGTGCAGGTCGACTTCTATTATGCCGGACGCTCCGGGACGATAATCCGTGTTCTTGACTACAGGACGCTTTATCCGTTTTTTATCAGCCGGCTTGGGTTTGCTTACCGATTGTACCAGTTTTTCAACGTCAAGCTGCCCGCGCACGCACGGAACATCATTTTTCACTATGTCAAAGGCAATGACCGGTGTTTCAAAATACGGATTTGATTTGAAACAGTGCAGTTTGAAGAATTTGGTTATATCGGGTTTAATCTCGACCGAAACCGGAGTTTTCATGGCAAATTCCTTGCCTTTCTTGAATGCCACCGCCTGAATGGCGATGCGTTCAAGCGAAGACACAGCGTCTTTGCCAAACTCCTCAAGAAGCACTTGTATTCCCGGCTCTACTATTCCGGCGTAGCGGGTGGTCCACCCGCCATCGGCTGCTGCACTCATATAGGTAAAGTACAGATAGTAGTTGGAGTCGTTTACAAGATAAGCAAAGTATGAGGTGTCTGACAGGCGCTTAAGGTCGTCTGCCTCAAAACCGAGCACAAGGTTGAGTATGTCACCGCCCTCAACCTCAGTCGGCTCGACTTCCGGCTCAACCGGTGTGGAATCTTTCGAAGGAGTCTTTTCAGCCTCCTTTACAGCGCTTACCGCCGGAGCTTCCTGCCGGTTCTTAGCCTGCGCCCGCTCCCATGCCGTGGAATTGTCGACAACCACACACTCTTTCAACAGCACCGGGGTGTCAAAGCCGTCTTCGTCGGTAACAAAAGCCATGTTTGCTTCAATCCGGGTCACTCTGCCACCTCCGACAGAGTTCAAAAAGCGAACCGTATCTCCTATTTTAACTGACGATGCCATTGCTTTTACTTTTTGTCAATCTGTTTAAGCAGCTCTTCCACTGCGACTTTCAGCTGAGTGTCTTCGCCTTTGACTATTGCAGCGGGGTCGTTTGCCACCTTGATATCGGGTTCAAGCTGAGTGTTTTCAAGATAGTTGCCTTCTGCTGTACGGAAACCGATTACGGGAATGCCATAGACAAGCGAGGGGTCCTGAAGTGTTTCCCAGTTCACACTGCTCATTGTGCCCGGCACCGGCATGCCTACGAGCTTGCCAAGACCGAGATGACTGTATACCCACGGTGTGCCATGGGCGTTGCTGTAGTTTGCCTCACAGGTAATCATAATGCTCGGTCTGTTCCACCGGCGGGAGGGCATATCAGAAGTCGGCACACCATGCACATCCTGAGTGAGATATTTCTTGCCGCTGAACATAACCTCGATATCCTCATGCAGACGACCGCCGCCATTCCAGCGGGTGTCTATCACAATGCCTTCCTTGCCGATGTATTCGCCAAGTACTTTAGCATACATTTTACGGAAACTGTCGTCGCTCATGCTCTGTATGTGCACATAGCCAAGACGACCGCCCGACAGTCTGTCAACCTCTGCCTCGCGAGATTTCACCCAACGGTCGTACAGCAGGTTGCCCATCTGACCGGAGCTTATCGGCAGAATCACCTCTTCCCAGGATTCAGCTCCTGGCATAGACAGGCTTACAAGCGTTTTCTTGCCGGCTATGGCGTTGAACATTGCCGTATAGTCCACGTCCTTGTCTATACGCACACCGTTAACCGCTGTAACGACAGCACCTGACTTTACTTTTGAGGAAGCCCTGTCAAAGGGACCTCCGGCTACCACTTCAGCCACTTTCAGCCCGTCACCTTCATAGTTCCAGTCGAAAAGAAGACCGAGCGAGGCTGTTGCATCACCGCCGCCGGGAGCATAGTATCTGCCTCCGGTGTGGCTCACATTCAGTTCGCCAAGCAGTTCGCTCAGAAGCTCGGCAAAATCGTAATTGTTTGATATATGAGGCAGGAATTTCTTGTAATTGGCATACATTGCGTCCCAGTCCACTCCGTTAATGTCAGTGCGGAATATCCGTTCGCGCACCTCATTGTGCACATGATCAAGCATATACTCTCTTTCGGCGGCAGCATCAAGTTTCATAGCCGCGCTGGCGCTAACCGAAGTGGTTTTCTCGCTTTTGGGGTCAAACTTGCGCACGGAGCTGCCCATAAGGTACAGATTGCCGTCCTTGTCCACATCAATGCCACGGGCACCGGACAGTTTGCTGACAAGTTTCACATCTCTTGTACGAGGCTTCACCTTCCATAAGTCATAGCCTTTTTCAAATGCGCTCAGGTAGTAGAGGGTCTCGCCATCCTCGGTAAGATATGCATCGGCAAGATTTGATGAGTTGGGAGTGAGGCGAATAGTACGTTCGGCAATGCCTTCGAGTTCCACATTCTCGGTCTTGCTGTCTTTCGCATCAGCTTTGTCCTCTTTGGCGTTTTTGCTTCCGCTGTCTTTCTTGTCAGCCGCGGATTTTTCTTTTTTCTGAGCCTTTTCAACCTCTTTGAGAAGAGCGTAGTCTTCTTCGTTCAGGCGGAACTTATCGTAAGACTCCTTATTAAGAAAAGCTATCATCACATCGCTCATCGAGCCCCATGAAGCATGATTGCGCATGCCGTAACGCTCGCTGTTAAAGATTATGGCGTTTCCTCCCATAGCCCAGCGGGGATTCTCGTCAAAATAGCCTGTCTTTGTGATGTATGTCATTTTGCCGCTGTCGGCATTAATTATGGCAATATCGCCATACGGCTGGTGCCTGAGATCCATAGCCTCTATCAATATCCATTTGCCGTCAGGACTCCACTGCGAGGGAAATCCTTTGGTTCTTGACGCTATAGTGGAGCCGTCGGTCAGCTGGCGCACCTTCTTTGTGTCCAGATCCATGACCATGAGCTTTGTACGGTCCTGAACAAATGTCATTTTCTTTCCATCGGGAGATATTGACGGGTATGTGCGGTCAATTTTATCCTTGGGGTTGAACACCGGAGTTTCCTCCACAACAGTTGCATTTGAGAAATTCGGGTCGTCCTTGCGCGCTACAGACGCCTTATATATATTATAGTGTCCGTCTCGTTCCGAACTATAATATAAGGTGCGGTTGTCCGGAGCCCAGGCAAGAGTGCTTTCTCCTGCGGGTGTATGTGTAATCTGCTTTGTGGACGCATGTTCTGTAGAGGTCACAAACACCTCGCCCCGGTTGACAAACGCTATCTGCTTGCCGTCCGGACTCACAGCCCCGGCTCCAACCGAACGTATGTTGAGGTTTTGCGGCAGTTCCTCTTCATCCACGGTAAGGGTTATTTTTACTTTCTGCGGAGCAGCATCTCCTTTTTTAGTGTATATCTCACCATTATAGGTAAATGCGAATGTTCCGTCTGCCCCTCTTGACAAAAATCTTACGGGATGAGTTTTGAAATCTGTCAGCTTTGTTACAGATGACGGATTTTCAATATTCATGGAGTATAGGTTGAAGCTGCCTCCGTTGCGCTCGCTGAGGAAATATATTGTAGACCCGTCCTGTCCGATGACCGGATTGCGGTCTTCGCCTCCCCGGGCTGTCAGATTGGTGTGTTTACCAGTAGCGGCATCGTACTTCCAGATGTCTCTGGTAACAGACGAGGTATGGTGCTTTCGCCATTTGTCTTCGCCACCCTTGACATCCTCATACACGAAAGACTTGCCATCGGGAAGGAATGTCATCTGAACGGCAGGAGTGCCAAGCACCTGTGTTATTCTTCCGCCGGACACCGGCACACGATACAGCTCAGACATAGCTCTGTAAGGGAACAAAGCGCTTGAGGCAGGGTCCTGAATGCTTGCGCTGAACAGTACATATTTGCCGTCAGGAGTGAATGCTTCGGGGGGTTCCGCAGCCGAGTTAGTGGTCAGCCGGGTGGCGGTGCCGCCGTTTGCACTCATTATATATATATCGGCATTCCCCGAACGGTCCGATGAAAAGGCGATGCTTTTGCCGTCAGGGCTCCACACCGGCTCGCTTTCATACGACGAACGAGATGTCAGCCTTACTGCCTCACCTCCGGTTGTGGCAACTTTCCATATATCGCCTTTATATGTGAACACAATTTCCTTGCCGTCAGGAGAAATCTTTACATCCCGGAGCCACATGGGGGTCACCGCCTGCGCAACTCCGGCTGTCAGCGCCGAAACTATCAGCGTGCTCAGTATCTTATTCATATTCAAGTTATTACTATTTCCACTTATCTACACATATGTATAGACCTCAACAAAGTTACTAAAATTATCCGGCTTCAAAACGCGACTGAGTAAAAATTTAATTATCTTTGCACTTGTTGAAATATTACACAACGCCGACTGAACCAAATCACAATACCAAACTCCCTAAGAATGAACCGACTCTCGCTCATGGCATTACCGCTGATAGCCCTTGCCGCTACCGGATGTGTACAATCATCCGGCCCCGCAAACCCGGATGTCACAGAGATTGACCTCCTCGCCAATCTTGAAGCTCCGGATTTTGACAACACCAGCATAACAGATGTAAAATACACCCTGCTTGACACTGCGACAACCGCTTTACTCGGCAATTACTGCGACATTTTCGGAGTAATGAACGACACGGTCATCATTCATGACATGACCTCGTTTGGTGTCAACTCGCGGCTGCTTCTATTTGACGCCAACGACGGACACCTCATACGCCCCATCAGCCATGTCGGACAAGGACCCGGCGAATACCAGTGGATACAGGGCGTTGTCACCGACCCCGAACACAGCGAGCTGTTGCTGCTTGCCAACAAGGCACTACGCTACTCCACCGCCGACCGCTACATAGAAAGCTACGATAGTCCTAACGGCAAAGCCCCCATTGGCTCGGCTAAAAACGGCATATACCAGACCCAGACTTCTGACGGAAACCTGCTTATTTGCCGCTACGACATGACAATGACATCCACTGACACCATAGTGGTCAAGGGCTTCGAACCCAAATGGAACTCTGTTACCTCAAACCTTTCCGGCGACGAGGTTCTGATAAATATTGCAGACACGGTATTTTCTCTCACTCCCGGAGAAATGCATCCGGTAGCCGTATTGACTCGCGGAGCCAAAGCGCTCACCCCCGAAACAGACCAGACGATGCTCCAGCTCATTGCTAAATCGGACATGAAGCAGTTCTCCGAACTATATGGACAATATATAGTATTCCAACAGTTCATCAATGACGACACTCGCTTCATTGTCACATACACCTATGGCGGCCGAAGTTATATAGATACATACTCGCGCGAAAACGGCAAACTCCTGGCAAGGTATTCAGACTCCGACGATGACAACGCCGGAATACCGGTACCCTACGCCGACCGCACCATACACATCAACAGACTGCCGTTTTACTACAACGGAAGATTTTACGCAATAGTAAGCGAGGAAGAAACGCTTGGCAATGACGGCGAAACATCGGAAGACCTCAACCGCGCACTTATTTCTTGGAGAGTAGAATAACGACAACATTTCAAATGACAACACTTCAACCTCACAGAATCAGCTCGGTCGATGCGCTTCGCGGATTCGCACTCCTTGCCATTGTACTCCTTCACAACCTTGAGCACTACAATATCTTCGGCGCACCCGCCGCCGAATCTCCGCTGCTGAAATGGCTCGACTCAACCTCTTACGACTTCATCTTCTTTATTTTTGCCGGCAAGGCATATGCCACCTTTTCACTGCTGTTCGGATTCAGTTTTTTCATACAGCTGCGAAACGCGCGCTCAAGAGGAAACGACTTCAGAGCACGGTTTGCCTGGCGCATGTTCCTGCTGTTCTGCTTCTCTCAGCTTCATGCGCTGTTTTACAACGGAGACATCCTGCTGCTCTATTCCGTGTGCGGGCTGATACTGATTCCGGCATCCTCATGGAGTGACAAAAAAGTGCTTGTCGTGGCATCAATATTAATGCTACAGCCATTTGCATGGGGCAAAATAATATATGCGCTTTTCAACCCGCAATACATCGACACAAATTCAATGTTCTACCGCTATGCCGCCATAGCCACCGAAACCGGACAAAACGGCAATCTGATAGAGACATTAGCCGACAACATCTGGAACGGCCAGCTGTACAGCAATTTCTGGCAAGTAGAAGCAGGACGTCTGTTCCAGACCCCGGCATTGTTTCTGTTTGGCATGTGGCTGGGTCGCAAAAACTTGTTTGTGCAGTCGGACACAAGCCGCAGATTCTGGATTTCAACCCTAAAAACCGCCGGATGCGCCTGCGTGCCACTATTCATGCTGTGCCGCCTTGTGCCGCCTCACATTGAAAACGTTACCATACTTTCGTACTACAGCATAGCGTTACCCATGATATACAACTTCTCATTTATGGCAATGCTTGTTTCGGCATTCATGCTTGTGTGGTTCAAAGCCGGCGATGGCAGAAAATCGCAACGATTCATAATTCCATACGGCAAGATGAGTCTGACAAACTACATTTTCCAGTCAATAATCGGAGTAACATTGTACTACCATTTCGGATTCGGACTTTTTGACAAAGTCGGGGCATTCGGCTCCGTATGCATTGCGTGCGCCATATTTACATTCCAACTGGGATACAGCCGGTTATGGCTACGCACCCATCCCCAGGGACCGCTGGAATACCTGTGGAAACGCGGCACCTGGCTAAACTGGCAGAAAACGCAATCGGCAGCCACCGACTGATTCTCTCCACTCAAACACATCACATCAGTAAACACCTTAGATAATTCACTTATCAGATAACTGCCAACGGAGTTTTTTTGTTTAAAATGACACAAGAGCAACAAGTTATTGAAGTTCTGCGTAAGGAAGGAGGATACGCCACTTTACGCCGGTTGAATGAAGTAATGGACTTTTCAACATGGAATACCAAAACTCCAGAAGCCAGCATAAGAAGGATTGTACAAAATAGCGACGCTATTTTCCGAATCCAGCCGGGACTGTGGGCTCTTGAAGAATCAAGAGATTCGATTCTTCAAAAATTCAAGATTAAAGAAGGAAACCCTACGAGCTTTGAACTGTTTAATCATACTTATTACCAAGGACTCATTGTAGAGATAGGACATTATAAAAGATTCACAACATACGTTCCACCGCAAGACCAGCAAAAGTTGTTTTTGGACAAGAGATTAGGAGACTTAACAGACCACAAAGTCATACCCCAATTCACTTTTGAGACTATATTGCGTAGAGCCAGAACCGTTGATGTCATTTGGTTTAATGAAAGGAATATGCCAAGCCAATTTTATGAGGTTGAACATACCACCGACATCAAAAATTCCTTGTCAAAATTTTACGAACTTCAAGACTTCCTTTCTTCGTTTTATATTGTGGCAAACAGCCACCGTGAGAATGAATTCAAAGACAAAATTGGTGCATCAATCTTCTCTCCGATAAAAGGTCGAGTCAAATTCATAACATACGACAAGGTTGCATCGTTGCACTCGAATCTTTCACAACAAGAACAGTTAATCTGGTGAGTTGTGAATGATTACATCGCGGATACAACAAAAGGACATACTATAACCCTTACATAAAAAATCAATGCAGTGAATTGCTGGGCAAATTTGCATTTGGCATTTTTGTTTTGTAACTTTGGGGGTGAGAAATGATTTTTTATCGTGAAATACTTTATTCACCTCACATACATTATAATCATAGCCTGCACTACCTTGACGTGCAGGGCAATGACTCCGGAAGAAGCCAAAGCAGCCTACGCCGCCGGAGATTACGCGGAAGCGGTTGCCACCTTACGCGCTATTGCCGATAAGGAACCGCGCAACACTTCTGCCAACACCATGGCAGGCATTGCATTACTTCGCACCGGCAACACTCTGTCGGCACAGAAATACCTGCAAAAGGGCACAAACGACGCAAAGATTGCCCTGGCTGAAATCTGTTTCTTAGACTATGATTTCGACGGTGCCGACGAATGGCTGGAAAAATACTCCGCCGCCCAGAAAAAAGCCCGAAAGCCTGAAAGCGATGAGGCTGAAGCGTTGCGCTCCCGTATAGAAACCGGTCGCGCCATGCTTGACCGGGTTGAAAAAATCATCATAACCGACAGCATTACTGTACCTCGCGATGATTTTTTTAAAGCCTACCGACTTGCTTCTTCTGCCGGCAAAATAACAGATGCATCCGCCCTGCCCCCCGGGATAGAAGCGGCGTCACCATCTTCTGTATTTGTTACAGAAAACTCAGGCACTGTAATTTGGAGCGCTCCCGATGAAAACGAGAACTTTGTGCTCATGCAGTCATCTCGCCTCGCCGACGGCAGCTGGGAGCAGCCCGAACCGCTTGGCGATGTGCTCAATGAAGGCGGCGATGCCAATTTCCCGTTCCTGATGAGCGACGGTGTCACCCTCTATTTTGCAAATGACGGAGAAAACAGCCTTGGCGGATACGACATATTCATATCGCGCAACAACGGCGAGAAATATCTTCAGCCACAAAACATCGGCATGCCGTATAATTCGCCTTTTGACGACTATCTGCTTGCCATTGATGAAGAAACCGGTATAGGCTGGTGGGCTACCGACCGCAACCGTATCGAAGACTCCGTTACAATATACCGGTTCATCCCCCAGGAACTAAGAATAAACTACCCTGTTGACACCGAAGGGCTTACCCAATACGCCAAGGTGGCAAACTATCGTCAGACATGGACTGACGGCGCCGACTACTCCACTCTGAACAAAAAAGTCGACAACCTGCGCCAATACAACCCCGAGAAGAAAGCCGACTTCCATTTCGGCATGCCGGACGGGTCGGTGCGCACCTCCGTGGAATCTTTTCACAGCGCACAGGCACGCGCCCTGATAAAAGATTATCTTCGGGAGAAAAACAACCTTGACTCAATTTATGCGACGCTTGACCGGCTACGCAAAAAATATGCTTCGGGCGATACTTCCGTAGGCTCTGACATCATTGCATCTGAAAAATCTGTAGAGACAGCTCGGGTTCATCTTTCAGAACTTCGCAATCTGATTGTAAACGCTGAAAATTATAAAAATTAATCATTCATATCCCCCAAAACAATGGAACTTACAGTAATAATATTTGCAGCAGTAGCGCTGATAATACTCTGCATCTTCTTCTATTATGTACCTTTCTTCCTGTGGATTTCCGCCCAGGTAAGCGGCGTGCGCATATCTCTTATGCAGCTCATGCTGATGCGCATACGAAAAGTACCCGTCAGCACTATAGTGCAGGCAATGATAGAAGCCCATAAAGCCGGGCTGCACGAAGTTACCCGCGACGACCTCGAAGCCCACTACCTCGCGGGAGGCAATGTTGAAAAGGTGGTACATGCGCTTGTAAGCGCATCAAAAGCCAACATTGACCTCGGATTCAAAATGGCTACCGCTATTGACCTTGCCGGCCGCGATGTGTTTCAGGCAGTGCAGATGAGCGTGAATCCTAAAGTTATCGACACCCCGCCGGTTACAGCTGTTGCCAAAGACGGCATTCAGCTTATAGCAAAAGCCCGCGTCACAGTAAGAGCAAACATCAAACAGCTTGTGGGAGGTGCAGGCGAAGACACTGTACTTGCCCGAGTAGGCGAAGGCATCGTATCGTCCATCGGCTCTTCGGAAAGCCACAAGCAAGTGCTTGAAAATCCCGACAGCATTTCAAAACTTGTTTTACGCAAAGGGCTTGACAGCGGCACCGCCTTTGAAATTCTCTCCATTGACATTGCCGACATAGACATAGGCAAAAACATCGGTGCAGCATTGCAGATCGACCAGGCTCAGGCAGACAAAAACATCGCTCAGGCAAAGGCAGAGGAACGCCGCGCTATGGCTATAGCCCTTGAACAGGAAATGAAAGCCAAGGCACAGGAAGCGCGCGCGAAAGTGATTGAGGCAGAAGCCGAACTGCCAAAGGCTATGGCAGAAGCGTTTACTAACGGCAACCTCGGCATCATGGACTACTACCGCATGAAAAATGTGCAGGCAGACACAAACATGCGCGACATGATTGCCAATCCTCAGGCAAACAACACTAAGTAATTCCACACCGGCTTAATGACCTCTTTTCTGATTGCGCTCGCCGTACTGGTTGGCGGATACTTCATCTATGGAACTCTGGTAGACCGCATTATAGGCACCAACGCATCCACGCCAATGCCGGCGAACACCAGAAATGACGGCATTGACTTCATACCGATGGCTCCGTGGAGGGTATTCCTTATACAGTTCCTTAACATAGCCGGACTCGGACCGATTTTCGGAGCCATAATGGGCATAATGTTCGGGCCTGCCGCATTTCTTTGGATTGTGCTCGGAACTATTTTTGCAGGCGCGGTTCATGACTTTCTGAGCGGAGTAATCTCAATCCGCATGGGAGGAGCATCTTTGCCGGAAATTGTCGGCAAGGAGCTCGGCAACGGTATAAAACAAGTCATGAGAGGATTTTCTGTAATCCTGCTGATCCTTGTCGGAGCCGTTTTTGTCTTGACACCTGCCGACTTGCTGTCTGCCATGACCCCGTCTTGGCTTGACCGCACCGTGTGGATAGCTATTATTTTCGGCTACTACATGCTTGCAACGCTGCTGCCCATTGACAAACTCATCGGCAACCTATATCCGGTATTCGGTTTCGCGTTGCTGTTTATGGCAGTCGGGCTGCTGTGCTATCTTCTCTTCGGCGGAGTGGACATACCGGTGGATTTTTCGGAAGGTCTTGCAAACAGATTTGCCGGAGATACCGATTCACATCCCGTTTTCCCCATGATGTTTGTCAGCATTGCCTGTGGAGCCATTTCAGGATTTCATGCCACACAATCGCCAATGATGGCTCGCTGCCTTACTAATGAAAAGCTCGCGCGTCCAATATTTTACGGAGCAATGGTAACAGAAGGCATAGTAGCCCTGATTTGGGCGGCGGCGGCAATAGCCTTCACCGGCAGCTACGAGCAGCTCGGAGAGTACATGGCGGCTCATGGAAACAGTGCGGGCGCATTGGTTAATGAAATTTCAATAACCTGGCTCGGCACAGCTGGCGGCATTCTCGCACTGCTGGGAGTTGTGGCTGCTCCTGTAAGCACCGGCGACACAGCTCTGCGCAGCGCCCGGCTAATTGTAGCCGATTTTCTTGACATAAGCCAGAAATCCATTGCAAAACGTCTCGCAGTATGCCTGCCGATTTTCGCAGCCACATTCGTTATCATGTTCATAGATTTCAATGTGCTGTGGAGATACTTCGCATGGAGCAACCAGACTTTGGCGGTTTTCACGCTGTGGGCGGTCACGGTCTACCTTGCCCGGCACCGCAAAGCATACATTGTCAGCCTGTGCCCCGCACTGTTCATGACTGCCGTGAGCATCAGCTACCTCCTTTTTGCAAGAAATCCCGAAGGGTTCGGCTTGCCCCTCTCTATCGCAGTAGGCTGCGGCATCATTGTGGCTACCGTATTCCTCTTCCTGTTCATGCGTTGGAAAAAACGGTTTGCATCATTACAGCATCAGACACACTATGATTGATTTTTCAAAGATTATATCAGAGTCTAACCTATACAACTTCCACTCCCACACACAGTTTTGCGACGGCAGGGCTGAGATGGAACAGTTTGCGCAGGCTGCCGCAGACAGCCGCTTCACTCATTACGGCTTTTCTCCCCACTCCCCTATACCGTTTGAATCGCCATGCAACATGAAATTCAGTGATGTGGACAAATACATTGCCGAATTCAACAGGCTAAAATCCTTGTACTCCGACCGGCTTGAGCTATACATGGCAATGGAAATCGATTATCTCGGAGACGATTGGGGTCCGGCATCGCCATACTTCGACTCATTGCCGCTTGACTACCGCATAGGCTCCGTTCATTTTATCCCTTCCAAAAACGGCATGGTGGATGTGGACGGGCGGTTTGAAAGTTTCAAAAACAAAATGGCTGTTCATTTTGACAATGACATACGTTACGTCGTGGAATCTTTCTACTCCCAGACTAACCGTATGATTCAATCCGGAAAATTCGATATAATCGGGCACTTTGACAAAATCGGGCACAACGCGTCGCACTTCTGTCCCGGTATCGAAGACAAACAATGGTACATAAACCTTGTAAATGACATTATTGACAACATAATATCAAACAAACTCACTGTCGAGATAAACACAAAGGCAAAAGCTGAACATAACAAATTCTTTCCAAACGAAAAATACTGGAAACGGCTCTCTGATGCTGGAATCACAATCGTGATAAACAGCGATGCCCACTACCCAGAACTGATAAACGCCTCTCGCCCGGAAGCGCTCACCAGTCTTGACAGACTCAGGAGTAATTAGAAAGTCCGTATGCACCTGTCTCCGCTCAGGCACACACTCACTGGAACCCTTTGAAAAAGCCAATGCCCCCTATACAGTCAATTATGAACGACATTGCACCGCTTCGGTCCACTCCTCCCTCCATAAACCACGTCAAGCCCGCCCCGCTGCCGGAAATCAGGGATATACGTCTTGACAACGGTATGCTGCTTAAAATCTGCCACCGACCGGACCTCGAACTTATTGCCTTCAATGCCATAACCCGTGGAGGATATGCTGAAGCGCAGGCTCCGGGTATTGCCTCACTCGCCGCCACAATGCGCTCCGAAGGCACAGCCCGCAACACCTCCGCGCAGATAGCCGGTATGATTGACTTCTCCGGGTCATGGATTATGTCTGCCGCACAAGGTCATTACACAACCACCGGCATATACGCACTGGCACGAAAAGCAGCCTCTGTCATGCCTCTTATGCGCGACATGGTTTTTCATCCGGCATTTCCGGAAAAAGAACTGGAAGTGGCAGCCCGGAGACTCGCCTCCAAAATAGAGATTGACACCACAACCGTTGGCTATCAGGCTGACAAAGCCATCAGAGAACTGTCATTCGGCACCTGCCACCCACTCGCAAGAACATCTTCCGCCTCTGACATACTTGGCATTTCGCGCAACGACCTTGTGGCATTTCATTCGCAGTTTGCATCGCCCGCGTCAACCACACTGTTTGCTGTAGGCAGATTCGACTCGTCCCTTGAAAGCATCATAAACAACTCGTTCGGACAGACTGAATGTATCGCCGACCTTGCCCCGCTCAACATCCAGCCATTTGATTTTGACAAGGGAGGTACCGTAAAAAACATTCCTGTCAAGGATGCCAGTCAAAGTGCCCTTCGGATAAGCCTGCCCGGACTCCCCCGCACCCACAAAGACTACCTGGCGCTGCGTCTTGCCGTAATGGCACTCGGCGGCTATTTCGGCAGCCGGCTGTCTAAAAACATTCGCGAGGACAAAGGCTTGACTTACGGGATATCGGCATCACTCCTCGTATACAACGAAGGCGGCATTGTTCAGATTGCCACTAAATGCTCGGCAGACTATGTTCCGGCGGTCATGGAAGAAACATTCAAAGAAATTACACGCCTTTCCGAATGCCCGCTGTCGCCTGTTGAGCTGCAATGCCTCAAACAAGCCGAGACAGTTTCCCTGACCGACATAACAGACTCACCATTCTCCACGCTCGATTTCTACCAGACTATACACACCGGCGGTCTCAGCCGGATTTATTTCGACGAAAGGCGCGCCGCCGTCAACTCCATCACATCTGAACACATCGCCCTCATGGCATCACGCTACCTCGACTGCTCCAAAGCCGTGGCTGCCATTGCCGGATAAAAAACTCACCGGACCGCCGCCTAAAACAGAACTTCCTGCGGAGCAACGCATCCGTTAATAACTTTTTATTATTTGACAATCACATTTTTGGCAATATGTGATAATGCATTGCCGATTTTTTTCGCTAATTTTGCAAACGTAAAAACAAAAACAACTTTAACCTGCATAATATGAAGAAAAGTGCATTGCAAATAGCTCGCGCTGCCTATCAGCCCAAGCTCCCCGTTGCCCTCACAGGCAATGTAAAAGTGGTTGAAGGAGCGCCCACCCAGTCGGTGGCAGACCAGGAAGATATCAAAAAGCTCTTTCCAAACACCTACGGACTTCCCGAAATACGTTTTGAAAAAAGCAACACTCCGGTACAAGGCAAACCTATCAATGTCGGCGTGATTCTTTCAGGCGGTCAGGCTCCCGGCGGACACAATGTGATATGCGGTCTTTTCGACGGTCTGAAAAAAATCAACAAAGACAGCAAACTCTACGGCTTTCTCATGGGTCCCGGCGGACTTGTTGACCATAATTATATCGAACTCACTGACTCAATCATCGATGAATACCGCAACACAGGCGGCTTCGACATTATAGGGTCTGGCAGAACCAAACTCGAAAAGAAAGAACAGTTCGACAAAGGTCTTGAAATACTGAAACAGCTTGGCATCACCGCTCTTGTAATCATAGGTGGCGATGACTCCAACACAAACGCCGCCGTACTTGCCGAATATTACAAAAACATCGGAGCCGGTGTTCAGGTTATCGGCTGTCCGAAAACCATTGACGGCGACCTTAAAAACGAAGTTGTTGAAGCATCTTTCGGCTTCGACACAGCTACAAAAGTCTACAGCGAACTCATCGGCAACATACAGCGCGACTGCTTCTCTGCTAAAAAATACTGGCACTTCATCAAGCTCATGGGTCGTTCAGCATCACATATCGCGCTTGAATGTGCACTCCAGACACAGCCCAACGTATGCATCGTGTCAGAAGAAGTAGAGGCAAACAACCAGACTCTTGACGATGTAGTAAATTATATTGCCGGCATCGTTGCGGCAAGAGCCAAAAACGGCAACAACTTCGGCACTGTACTTATTCCGGAAGGTCTTATAGAATTCATCCCCGCGATGAAGAATCTTATATCAGAGCTTAACGACCTTCTTGCCAAGAGCCCTGACTTCGCCACACTCGCTCCCGCGCAACAGCGTGAGTTTGTAATGGGCAAACTCAGCGCCGACAACGCAAAAGTGTTCGCTTCACTTCCTGAAGGCGTGGCACGACAGCTCACACTCGACCGCGACCCCCACGGCAATGTGCAGGTATCACTCATCGAAACAGAAAAACTTCTCAGCGAAATGGTGGCTCGCCGTCTTGAAGAGATGCGCGCCGAGGGCAACTACAACGGCAAGTTCTCTCCCCTGCACCACTTCTTCGGATACGAAGGCCGCTGCGCAGCTCCCTCAAACTTCGATGCCGACTACTGCTACGCGCTCGGCTTTAATGCAGCATGCCTTATAAACGCCGGCGTTACAGGCTACATTTCAAGCCTGCGCAACCTCACCAAACCTTCAGTTCAGTGGCTTGCCGGCGGCATACCTATCACCATGATGTTCAACATGGAGCGCCGTCACGGAGAAATGAAACCGGTGATACAGAAAGCTCTTGTGCGCCTGGAAGGCACACCGTTCCGCCGCTTCGCAGCCAAGCGTGATGACTGGGCTATCAACACAAGCTATGTATTCCCCGGCCCCATCCAGTATTTCGGTCCCGCCGAAGTATGCGACCAGCCCACCATGACTCTCCATTACGAACACCTTGACAAGTAAGTAATAGCCCCCCTTTACATAAAAAACATCCGCTGCGTTGCAACGCAGCGGATGTTTTTTATGACTGTCAGGATAAAGCCCCGACACATATTTATTCAGAAAAAGCATTGACAATTTACAAGAATTGCATAACTTTGCTTTACCAATTCATTTATCAATACATTTTAATCAATTTAATAATTATGGACTACAACAATCAACCTGTAGCGCCCCTTACATTCAAAGAGGCTGTCACCAGAGTTTTCAACAAGTACGCACAATTCAACGGACGCGCAAGCCGCGCCGAATTCTGGTGGTTTATGCTGTTTTGTGTTATTGTCGGCTTCATTTTTGGTATTCTCACAAGCATCAGTTCAGTTTTCGCCTACATTTCCTATCTGTTCAACCTTGCAGTATTCATTCCTGTACTTGCAGTAAGCTGGCGCCGTCTTCACGACATTGACAAAGCCGGTGGCTGGTGGTTCATCAACTTTGTTCCGCTTGTAGGCTTCATCATCTTCATTATCTGGTGTGCGAAGCCCGGCGTGCCTCAGGCAAACCGTTTCGGCGAAGTTCCCGCCAACTGATTACTTGGAACCAATTTCACGCACAGCTCCGGTAACGGGATCGAAGATCACGTATGCCGGAGTTTTTTTATCTGTAAAGATAGCCGGGTCAATACCGAACACTATGCCAAACTGAGCTATATCCGCATTCAGGGAAGCAATTTCACGCCCGTTGAATGACGCTGTGAACACGCCCTCGCCCGGAATACAATATGCCAGCCCCCCCTTGGGAAACTTCTTCTCTTCGCCTTTGTCATTTACCGGCAACGAACCCTTGGCAACCACCCTGGTTTCAAGATAAACAGGCATACCGCTCAAATCCGTCACATCCACCGGTCCTTCTGTCGCACTTACTCGCGCAACAATTGTTTTACCGTCAGCCGCCTGAGGCACCACCTGATATGTCCGCACGGCAGTAGCTGTCTGGACAGTTCCCGTAAACATTGCGGTAAGCGCCGCTTCCTGTTTTTCAAGATTGTCAAGAGCAAGTTTCATAGCCTCGCCGTCGGCAGGCATCTGGTCAGCGTTGCCTGAAATTATATCATTGCGGCTCTGACGAAGCTCATATATCTTGGCTGCCGCCAGCTGGGCTCGCTTGGCGGTTGACTGGCTCTGCAGCATCTCAGCCGTCACAGCCTGTGCCGCAGCCGCAGTCTGGAGTATCGACGGTTTCATTGCCTCAGCCTGTGGGAGTGTCGGTGCCGGAGCCGGTGTATAGTCCTCGTCATTGACAGTCAGCGGGCAATTGTTGCCGTCAAGAATCATAAAGGGAGATGAGCCGCTTTTGAATTGAACAAGATAGCTTTCGTCACCGTCTGATATACCGGCGGTTGTAAGCGTTACTGATTTAACCGACCACATGTCGCTCGGCTCAAGAATGGGGTCTATGTTCAGATACTTTTTCGAATAAAGGCGAAATTCTCCGGGCGTTTTTACTGTACGCAGAGCTTCTACTGTTACATTGACCGCTGTTTTGGGCAGAGTGTACACCAGTCCGTATTCATTCATTTTATTTGCCGTAAATTTCTGTGCCGACTGGGCGCATACTCCCATAGTCGCAGCCGAAAAAAGCAGTGCCAGCAATATCCTGTTCATCTTGTACTCCATTATTTATTTTTCATAAGTGTTTTTATCGCCACGCCGACATTGTCGGCTATATCGCCGGCGGTCACCCCATAGTCACCATGGGTTTCGGCGGCTATCTCTCCGGCAAGACCGTGTATGTAGGCTCCAATCAGTGCGCTCACTTCCGGTTTATAGCCCTGCGCCATAAGGCCGGTTATTATTCCGGTAAGCACATCGCCGCTTCCCGGAGTAGCCATTGCCGGAGTACCAGTCGAATTAAAGTACACCTTGTAATCCGGACGCACAAGCGCGGTATAATGCCCCTTGAGCAATATGGTTATATTGTGATAGTGAGCCACGTCTATTGCCTTGAGCAGGCGCGCTTCATCTGTCGGACTCTCGCCAAACAGTCTGTCGAACTCACCTACATGCGGGGTTATGACCGACAACACAGGTATGTCTGACAGCATGGTCTGGCGTCGGGCAATACAATTCAGCGCATCCGCATCAAGAACCAGCGGACGTGTGCGCGACTGCAAAAACTGTTCAAGCGCGTTTATGGTTATTTCATGAGTTCCGATACCGCAACCCACTCCTATAGCCGAATAATCATGCTCCGGCTTCATAGCTCCCGGCACCAGTTTGTTCCTGTCAGTATCCGCCACAAACATAGCTTCCGGCACAGACGACTGCATAACCTCGTAGCCGCACATCGGAGCTTGTACAGTTACTTTTCCGGCTCCGGCACGCAACGCTCCCTTTGCTGCAAGAACCGCTGCCCCCATCATGCCGTAGCTGCCGGCAACAAGAAGAGCGGAGCCATAATCCGCTTTTGAAGAAAAATTGTTGCGCCGACGTAACAAAGACTTGACCTCGTGCCCCTCCACAAGATGAAAAATTGTAGGAGTGGAACGTATCACATCATGGTTGAGATTGATATCTATGGCTTTCCACTCGCCTACCAGCTCCGCGTTTTCTTTCATAAAGAACGCAGGGCGCGGAAACTGCACTGTCAGAGTCAGGCTGGCATGCACAATGTTTCTGTTTACCGAATCAGCGCAGAGATCGCCGTTCATACCCGATGGAACGTCAATTGAAACAACTGTGGCACCGCTTTCATTGATGTAGCGTACCAGCAGCATGAATCCTCCTGCAAGAGGATTATTCAGACCGCTTCCGAAAAGACCGTCCACAACAAGATATGACGAATTTAGTTCGGGAGCGGCGAAGTTGCCTGTCTCCTCCTTGAATTGTATTCCGGGAGCCTCCGCAATGAGCCTGTCGCGGCAGTCGCGGCAGTCACGGCTGAGCTTGTTGCCGCCGATATTCAGCAGATACACCGAGGGCGAAAATCCCATAACAGCCAGGATTCTTGCCACAGCCAGAGCATCGGCACCGTTATTTCCGGGACCTGCAAAAACAACAACTGGTTTTGTCGGGCGCCAACGGGCTGCTATCTCCGATGCAACACCCTGAGCGACACGATCTATAAGTTCCAGTGAACTCACTCCGTCTGCCTCCATTGTGCGCCGGTCTATGGCGCGAATATCTTCCGTGTTGAATATTCTCATATCTGCTTAATGCTGAGTTGAGGAAAGGTTTGACAAAATTACTAAACTATGTTCAAATACATGGTCTATATTGATACTCTTCTTTTAATAATATTGATTTTTTCACCAACTTGTTACTTTAGGTGAAATTGCCGAAGGCATTCGACCTCATAATTAACCCGCCGAAATACCACCGGCAACGCACTAAACACCAACAAATTAGATAAATCCACTCTTTTAATATTTAAACAAAACAGTTGCACAAAACACAGAATGTATGTAAATTTGTGACCTGTATGCCGAGCCGCAAAGCGGACACGGATCACAAACATAACCACGTTGCATTACAACCCGGATAATGAACCAAGTAACATACAAAGGCTTGTCATTCAAGCCATTTTTACCAGAGGAGCAAATTCAGAAACGTGTCTGTGAAATTGCCGGAGAAATATCCTGCGAATATGCCGGCAAGGTGCCCTTGCTTATCTGTGTGCTAAACGGAGCGTTTCCTTTCGCGTCCGACATCTTCAGAAGCCTGTCCATTGATGCCGAAATAACCTTCATAAGGCTAAAAAGCTATAGCGGCACAGAATCGACAGGTCAGGTAAAGGAGATTGCCGGGCTAAGCGAAGACATAGCCGGCAGAGATGTAATTGTTATAGAAGACATTATCGACACCGGACGCACAATGGCGAAACTACTTGAAGATTTGCACGGCAAAAAGCCCGCGTCGCTCAAGGTTGCCACACTGCTCCACAAGCCTGAAGTGTGTACATCGGACATTGTTCCCGACTACATCGGCTTCAATATTCCGCCTGCATTCATAATTGGCTATGGGCTGGACATTGACGGACTCGCCCGAAACCTCCGCGACATATGGGTGGTTGACTGACATTGACTTATCAGAAGTACTAACGTTTTTATCATAATGTTCAATATTGTAGTTTTTGGCGCTCCGGGCAGCGGAAAAGGCACCCAGAGCTCACGGCTGATAGACCGGTACGGAATCCACCACATCTCAACTGGTGAGGTTTTGCGCGAACATATCAAAAAAGGAACAGAACTCGGACTCACCGCCGACAAGTACATTTCAAAAGGTCAGCTGATACCGGACGACCTTATGATAAGCATACTGTCGGATGTACTTGACACAAATCCCGCAGCAGCAAAAGGTGTGATTTTTGACGGCTTCCCCCGCACTATCCCACAGGCTGTGGCTCTCAACGAAATGCTTGAGAAGCGCGGCTCCTCGCTTGATGCGGTAATAGGTCTTGAGGTCGAGGACGAAGAACTTATAGAGCGCATGCTGAACCGAGGCAAGGAAACAGGCAGAGCCGACGACACCCCCGAGACCATCAGCAACCGCCTCAAGGTGTACCACTCGCAGACACAGCCGCTGAGAGACTTTTATCTAAACGAAGGCAAGTACCACGCCATTCCCGGCTCCGGCAGTGTCGACCACATTTTCAGCCTGATAGCAGACATTCTTGACAGCATAAAAAAGTAACCGCTCTGCAAACGCTCATAAGCTGAACTTTATACAGTGAAAGGTGTTTTTCTTTCATAACGCTTAAATTATTTATGAAAAAAGAATTTAAACTTTTCGCACTCCTGCTTGTAACCCTCATCAGCGTCTGTTTCTGGAGCTGCGAGGAAGACGACAACAACCGTATACCTGCCGCCCAACTGCCATCAGATGCAAAGACATTCCTGTCCACCTATTTCCCGTCCATAAAAGTGACCTCGGTAGAGTTGAACAGAGACAACGGTGTTTTTGAGTTTGACGTGTATCTCGCAAACGGCTATGAAGTTTCATTCAACGCCGACGGCGAATGGACTGATGTAGACGCGCCTGCGGGACAGTCAATTCCCGACGGCATTGCGCCACAGGCTATAACCGACTATATCGCGGCAAACTATAACGGAGCCGGCATCAACGATATATCACTTGACAGCAGAGGCTATGAAGTGGAACTCGTTTCAGGCGTAGACCTTCTTTTTGCCCCTGACGGCTCTTTCTTAGGCGTTGACCGGTAAAAGTATTACAGTATATATTCAGCCTGCGGGAAAAAAATTCCGCAGGCTGTCTTTTAATATTATGCCTGCCGCTGCAAGCCCGAGTTTTTTTGTTACTTTTGCGTTATTAAGTAAGTGTTCGAATTTAATTTATACAATATGCAAGCTTGTTTTTAAGTTGATTCCGGTGCGGAGCAAAGGAAAATATCGAGATATTCAACTGAGCGACAAGCCGGAAGCAATAAAAAAGAAGCCGCAGAGTGCATAAAAGATTTCCCTTCACTTACTATCGTTTAAATTTGAACACTTACTTATGAAATACATTCCGGACGAAAGCAAAAAATGGCGTACGCTCTCAAGCGAGTACCTGTTCAAACGCCCCTGGCTGACTGCGCGCCGCGACACAGTAGAACTGCCCGACGGCAGAGTGAACCCAGAATTTTATGTGCTTGAATATCCTTCATGGATAAATGTCATCGCCATAACAGAGGATGGCAAGTATGTAATGGTAGAGCAATACCGCCATGGTCTTGCGCGTGTAGGCATAGAGCTGTGTGCCGGAGTTGTAGAACCCGGCGAAGCACCCGAGGCTGCCGCCCGCCGCGAGCTTGAGGAGGAAACGGGCTATACCGGCGGGAAATGGGAGCTCGGCATGGTTATCTGCGGCAATCCGAGCGTTACCGACAACTATACATACTGTTATATAGCGCGCGGAGTCACAAAAACAAGCGAGCAGCATCTCGACGCCAATGAAGACATCACTGTCAAGCTTATTTCCGAAGACGAGCTGCTGGAAATAATGAAAGCCGATGAGATGAAACAGGCGCTCATGGCAGCTCCGCTGTGGCGCTACTTCGCTTTAGGGCTCAACAGATAGACATGTCACGCTACGCCGAGGTATTGTTGCCACTGCCGCTGCACAGCACATTCAGCTATGAGGTGCCGTTTGACCTTGCAAAAAATATCACTGTGGGGTCAAGGGTCGTTGTGCCTTTCGGAAAGAAAAAATATTATACCGGCATAGTAAAATCGTTCTCGGACATTCCTCCAGGCAATTTCGAGGTAAAAGAAATAGGACTTGTGCTTGACAACGGCAAAGCCATTGTCAAGCGGCCTCAGCTTCAGTTCTGGGACTGGATTGCAGATTACTATCTTTGCAGCGCAGGCGATGTGTTCAAGGCGGCGGTGCCTTCGGGGCTCAAAATAGAAAGCGAAACTTTCATTGAAATGTCTCCGGACTATGAAGAATCTCCGGAAAAATCCCTGTCACAGCGCGAGGCGCTTATTGTACAGGCTCTTGACCATGCTGCCAAGCGCCTGAGCATAGCCGACATAGAAAAGATGACCGGGCTTAAAGGGGTCGGCGCGTCAGTCGGGTCTCTGCTACAGAAAGGAGCGGTGATAATCTCTGAAAAACTTGTTGAACGCTACACCCCGCGGCGCATAAGGTGCGTCAGACTCACCTGCTCCCACGGAGACAACGACAGAATCCGTGATATGTTTATGGCTGTCAAAGGAGCACCTAAACAAGAAAAAGCGCTTCTTGCCCTTATGGAGCTCAGCGGCTCAAACCGCAAGGACTCCGAACCGGCAGAAGTGACAACCGAGGCATTGCGCGAGCGGGCGGAAGTATCAAATCCGATAATCCACGCCCTTGCCGAAAAAGGTATAGTAGAGTTTTATTTCAAAGAAATCAACCGGTTCAAATACGACGGGCTGCCGACAACCGCAGCGCCTCGGCTCAGCGAAGCCCAGGCAATTGCCCTCGACAACATACACAAATCATGGATTGACCATGACGTGACATTGCTGCACGGGGTAACCTCAAGCGGCAAAACCGAGCTGTACCAGCATCTGATACAGTTTGTTCTCGACAGCGGCAGACAGGTTCTGTTTCTCGTTCCTGAAATTGCGCTCACTACCCAGCTGACAACTCGCATCCAGAAAGTTTTCGGCGACAAAGTGCTTGTGTATCACTCCAAGTTTTCCGACAACGAACGGGTTGACATATGGCGCAGGCTGCTTGCTGAAAAAGATCCCTGCGTTGTCATAGGGGTACGTTCGTCAATATTTTTGCCGTTTGACAACCTGGGGCTTGTTATTGTAGACGAAGAGCATGACAGTTCTTACAAACAGACAGACCCCGCCCCGCGATATAATGCCCGCGACTCGGCAATGGTTCTCGCCCGGATGCATGGAGCCAAGGTGTTGCTCGGGTCAGCAACTCCGGCTGTCGACACCTACTATAAAGCCGAGACAGGCAAATATGGTCTTGTCAGCCTATCCGAACGATTCGGAAACGCGCAACTGCCGGAAATACAGCTGATAAACACTACCAGAGAGCGGCAGAAAGGCGCTATGGACGGAGCATTGTCTTCTACCGCAAAAGCCACTATAGACAAGGCATTGAACAACGGCGAGCAGGCAATAGTATTTATAAACCGGCGCGGCTTCTCTCCTGTGGCAGTGTGTTCGCGATGCGGCTACACCCCGCGGTGCGAATGCTGCGATGTCGCACTGACCTATCACAAGGCGATAGACTCCCTTGTATGCCACTACTGCGGAGCCAAGTACCCGCTGCAGGTAACTTGCCCTGCCTGCAAGGAACCGGCGGTGCGCACTGAAGGCTATGGCACCGAACGCGTTGAAGAGGAGATTGCCGAAACATGGAAAGAGATTCCGGTTGCCAGAATGGACCTTGACACAACGCGCCGCAAGGAGGGTCACGCCGGTCTGATAGAAGAATTTTCAAGCGGAAAAGCCCGGCTGCTTGTAGGCACCCAGATGGTAACAAAGGGACTTGATTTCGAAGCGGTAGGCGCTGTGGCTGTAATCAATGCCGACGCTCTTGTCAACACCCCCGACTTCCGAAGCTCCGAGCGGGCGTTCAACACTATATCTCAGGTAGCGGGAAGAGCCGGCAGAAGAAGCAGCGGCTCCAAAGCGGTAGTATGCGTCCAGACCCGGCAAACCGACAGTCCTGTATACAAATTTGTAGAAGCTCACGACTACCTCGGATTCTTCAATTACGAGATATCCCAGCGCAAACAGTACTCATACCCTCCGTTTACCCGGCTTATACATATATATATAAAGCACCGTGATTCAAGACTGGCAGACGAAATCGCCCGGGCTTATGCCCAACGGCTGCGCACTCTGTTCGGCAACCGGGTGCTTGGACCGGAAGTGCCGCAGGTGAGCCGAATACAGTCACTGTACATTCGTAAACTAATGATGAAAATTGAAGTGGAGGCTTCCATGAAAAAGGTGCGCGAAATACTTCGCAGCGTATATATCGGATTTCACGAATGCGGATTGTCAGGAATAAAATCGGCAATAGTGTACTATGATGTTGACCCCTGCTGACTTTTTTTGTAACTTCGCAGGTTCAATCATAATATGAAATGGGTTTATAAGACATTGCGCGCGCTGTTTGTGGCGTGTCTGGCATTGGCTGTGCTGGTGCCGGTGGGTCTGTATATTGCCTTTTCAATGCCCGGAGTCCAGAATTCGCTTCGCCGAACCGCTGAATCCCGGCTAACCGAGCTTGCCGGAATGGATGTCAGCATCGGCGACGTTTACCTCGCGCCTTTCAACAGAGTCACCCTCAGACATGTGACACTGACCGACACCCTCGGCGACACAGCGGTGTGCATTGACCGCCTTGGAGCGGGAGTAAGCATACCGAGACTGCTTTTCAAACACAGCATTGTTATGACCTATGCAGAAATAATAGGTCTTGACGCACGGCTGAAACGCGATTCTGCCGGAGCGCCTCTCAACATTCAGCCGATGATAGATGCCCTCGCTCCAAAAAACAGCGACAACAAGGCGGCTAAGTTTGATTTCAGAGTCAACACTGTGGTAATACGCAAATCATCGTTCAGCTATGACGTTATTTCAGAGCCGATTGATTCCACCGGCAGGTTCGACAAAAACCATATCGGCATAACCGACCTGCGGGCGGACCTTAGACTGCCCCGAATCGCAAACAACGATTTCAATGTGATAATGCAGCGTCTCGCCCTGAACGAAAGGTCGGGCATCTGCATTTCCGGACTAAACGGAGAGTTTCATGTAGGAGACACTGCCGCACACATAAACGGATTTGACCTGTACATGCCCCACAGCCACATTGGGCTGAATGACATAAGCACGACATACCCGTCGCTGAAAAACATCAGAAACACACTGAGTGAAATACCTCTGAATGTTAAGGTTGCCGAAGGCTCCTTTATAAATCCGGCGGATATGGCTCCGTTTTTACCCGCACTGTCACGGATTGACAACAGGTTTTCTCTCGCGTTTGAAGCTCATGGCACTTTAAAAAACATAATAATAGACGACATTGACATCAGCAGCACAGACAAGCGGCTGTGGCTCCGGGGAGAAGGGCATGTTTCCGGTATTGACGGCAGCAATCCGAATGTGGATTTGCCACGAATAGGACTCGGATGTGGAGGAGATGTCCTTGCTGATATTATAGCTCAGTTCACAAAACTTCCACAAAACGCAACACAGATACTGCATAACCTCGGCAATGTGAATCTGCTCGGCGAGGCAGAGGCGTCAGAAAACAATGGTCATTTCTCTGCAAACCTTATTACTGATGCCGGAGATGTGACAATAGGCGCACATTTCGAGAATGTAGCCCGCGGAGGCAAGGAACTGAATTTCGCCATAGACCTTGACGACACCGACGGCAAAAAAATTTTTGATGGAACCGGAGGACTCCCCGCGCGGATAGGCAATTTCAGCGCCGCTGTACTTGGAACCGCTACACTGTGGCATGACAAAACAATAGGCAATGCGAAGATTGACATCAAATCAATCGAATACGGAGCCCATACATTAAACGATATTGATGCGAATATACGTATTGACGGCAAATACCTCGGAGCCGGGCTGTTTTCTGAGAATCCCGGACTTTCACTTCAACTGGAAGCAGAAGCGGTAATTGACCCGAAGAGCGAGATAAGCCTCAACACATCGTTCAGAGTGGACGAACTTGCTGCCGCTTTCTTCACCGACAAGCCGAAGTTTGCCGGCTGCATCATTTCGGGAGCCGGACTAATAGACCTGTCGGGCAACGGTATAGACGATGTTTCCGGACTAATAAAACTGTCCGGGCTGCGTTATGCCTCTTCTGCCGGAGATGTCACATATATCGGAGACATTCAGGCGAAAGCCGAAACTGACTCCGCCGGAAGAAAGGTCACACTGCGAAGCGACATTGTTGATGCCGACATAACTGGCAATTTCAGATTTTCGGAAATAGTAGCGGCTACGCGCAGAACAGCCTCGGAAATACTGCCCGACCTCTTGACACATTCCCCGGTCAGAAATTCCGTTGAAATGAACGACAGCCTTGCTCTCACAGCTACTGTCAAGACTTCAGCCCCGCTCGCCGGAATTATTTCACTGCCGGTAAGCGTTATATATCCCGTAAAACTGTCTGCCTCTTATCTTTCAACGTCCGGAGAGCTACGGTTTAACATCGACGCGCCCTATCTTCAGCAAGGCAACCGGCTTCTTGAAAACACCACTCTTTCTGCCAGAATAATCGGAGACAAACTCGACGGGCAACCGACCGGAAGTGCGGCTTTCTCAACAATTTATCCCACAAAGAAAGGCGACATGACTCTCGGCGGCTCAATATATGCGGCAAACAATCAGATAGACACCAGACTGCAATGGAGAGTGAACCGTGACCGGGAATTCAGCGGCAATCTGTCGCTGTCAGCCACATTCGGACGCGATTCATTGTCAGCAGCCCTCGTCACCCTCATAGACATAAATCCAGGCGAGATGGTGTTCAATGACACCACATGGCTTGTTTCTCCGGCAAAAATCGAGATTCTGCCCGAAAGAATTTCGGTTGACGGATTTAGAGTAGGACGGCAAGGACAATACCTGGAAGCCGACGGCATCGCCTCCGCGCTACAGCAAGACAGCGTTACCATTGCGCTGAGAGATGTAAACCTCGACTATGTGTTTGAGACACTTGACATACCTACCGCCATGTTCGGAGGCATAGCTTCAGGCGACCTGTATGCATGCTCGGCTCTTTCGCAGGAGCCACGGCTGTACACCGACAACCTGAATGTCAAAGCGCTCAGTTACAACCACTCTCTAATGGGCGATACTCGCATAAAGTCTCATTGGGATGCGCCGTCCAAAGCAGTGGTCATAGACGCGATTGTAGCACAGCCAAACGGACACAGCAGCAAAATTGACGGCAAGATAATGCCTCTGAGCGACTCCCTTGATTTTTTCTTTGACGCTGACAAAATCGAGGTTGGCTTCATGAAACCGTTCATGGAAGGGTTCACATCACAGGTCAGCGGCTATGCGTCCGGAAAAGCGAGGCTATGGGGCAGCTTCAAGTATATCGACATGGTCGGTGATATATTTGCCGAGGACCTGAAACTGAAACTCGACTTCACAAATACCATATACTCGGCAACAGACGCTGTAAAACTTGAGCCGGGACATATTGCCCTGAACAACATCACCCTTCGCGACAAGTACGGCAACACCGCCACCCTCAACGGCTGGCTTGACCACGAATATTTCAAAAAACCGAAATTCAATTTCCGGATTACAGGCGCACGCAACATGCTTGTATACGATGTCAAGGAGAATCACGAGACTAACTGGTATGGCAGAATTTTCGGTAACGGCGGAGCCACCGTTACCGGCGAGCCAGGCATTGTGAACATTGGTGTGGATATGTCAACTGCCCCGAACTCCACATTTACCTTTGTACTGAGCGATGCCGAATTTGCCAATGACTACACATTCATAACATTTCGCGACCGGGACCAGGCAAAGAAAGACTCCATAGCCGCGGCAACAGCCCCGCCCGCCATAGTACAGGAGTTGAAAAAACGCATAGCAGGCATCCAGGAAGACGGCTCTGCCAGCGATTACAACATGAACATAGCCGTGAATGTCACTCCGGACGCACAGATAAATCTTGTAATGGACCCTGTAGGCGGAGACCGCATACGGGCTTATGGCAACGGAAATCTGCGTCTTACTTACGAGAGCTCCAGCGAAGACCTGAAGATGTTCGGAACATACACGCTACAGAGGGGCAACTACAACTTTACACTTCAGGATATAATAATAAAGGACTTCACAATACGCGACGGAAGTTCAATATCATTTCACGGAGACCCGTTTGCCGCACAGCTTGACATCGAGGCAGCCTACTCGCTCAACGCAAATCTCAGCGACCTTGACGAATCGTTTCTTGAAGACCGTGAGCTCAGCCGCACAAATGTACCGGTAAATGCCCTGATGATTGTGACCGGCGACATCAGGCAGCCCGACATCAGCTTTGACCTGGAATTTCCCACCCTGACATCCGACACATACCGCAAAGTCAAAAGTATTGTCAGCACGGAGGACATGATGAACAGGCAGATAATATACCTGCTTGCTCTAAACCGGTTCTATACTCCTGACTACATGCTTGGCGCCACAAAAGGCAACGAACTCGTATCTGTCGCGTCGTCAACCATCTCATCGCAGTTAAGCAGCATTCTCGGACAGCTGAGCGACAACTGGTCACTGGCACCCAATTTCCGAAGCGACCGCGGCGACTTCAGCGATGTAGAGGTGGATCTTGCCCTTTCAAGCCACCTGCTCAACAACAGACTGCTGCTTAACGGCAATTTCGGCTACAGAGACAAAACGCTTAACAACAACGCTTTTGTCGGAGACTTCGACATAGAGTATCTTTTGAACCGGAGCGGAAACATAAGACTTAAAGCATACAACCGGTACAACGACCGCAACTTCTATGTTAAAAGCGCGCTTACCACGCAAGGGGTTGGAGTGGTTTTCAAACGCGATTTCGACAATATTTTCTCATTCCTGCGACGCCCGCGCAAAAGAAAGCAGAAGCCGCAAACCGAAACAGACACTTTGGTCAACATCACAGATTCAATCGTCATAAAGGAGACAGGCGGCAGTGCCGACACCACAAAAACAGAGCCGGCACCCCGGGAAAGGGATGCCGACTGGCTGATATTCAGATAACAAGTCTGTTTTCAGGAATTTATCGCTTCCACTATCTTTCCTTTTCCGGAAATAGTGTATTCTTTCAACGATGCCGGTACAAGAACACTCTCTCCTTTGTGAAACGAAACTGTGTTGCCGGTAGCATCCGTGATAGTCAGCTCGCCCTCCACACAGGTCATTGCACAGAATCCGTCATACGACGGAGTGCATCTGCGGCTTCCGTCAATTTCCACCAGATAAACCTTGAAGTGGTCGCACACCACAAGTTCGGAAACACCATCCGACAACGCCACAGGTGCCGACTTATACTCCGGATACACCTTATAATCAATAGCATCCTTTGCCTGCTCGACATGCAGTTCTCTGGTCTTGCCCGTCTTGGCATCAACACGCCCGTAGTCATAGATGCGGTAAGTAACATCCGATGTTTCCTGCACCTCTACAAGAAGATTACCGGCACCAATGGCGTGTATACGCCCGGCGGGAAGGAAAAACACATCACCGGGATTTGCATCATGGTGGGCTACAACATCCATCAGAGTATTGTCAGCCACTTTCTCCACATATTCTTCTGGTGTTATCTCCTTTGACAGCCCTGCGCAAATCTTGGCTCCGGGTTCTGTGTCCACAATGTACCACATCTCGGTTTTTCCCAAGCTGTTGTGGCGCGCCTTTGCAAGCTCGTCATCAGGGTGAACCTGTAGCGAAAGGTTTCCCGCCGCGTCTATAATCTTTATAAGCAACGGAAAGGTAGTGCCGTATTTTTCGAAATTGTTCTTACCCACAATACCGGCACCGTACTTCTCTATCATACCGCTGAGAGTCATTCCGGCATCGGCTCCGTTCGCCACTACCGATTCATTACCCGGCACACCGGATATTTCCCAGCTTTCGCCAATCTGCTTCCGGTCCGTTTCTATGCCCTTGAATGGTGCTATTTTTTCTCCGCCCCACACTACACTTTTGAGTATAGGCTGAAATTTCAACGGTGGTATGTATGTTCCGCTCATAACTATTTATAGATTTGGATTTCAGCAGGCAACCGTTGCCTGACTCTGGCAAAATTACAACAAAAATTTCGCCACCGCAATAAATTTGAAAGAAGCCGGCAGATTATTGGCTTACGAGTTCTCAATAATTGCTATATTTGTACTCTACGCCAATTCAACTCCCATGAAAAGATTTTTAATATCCGCATTGACTTTATGCACACTCTGCGTTGTTGAAGCCAACGATACTATCAGAGCCAAAGATTTCGGAATCACACCCGACACATATATTAATTATGCTGAGCCTATAAACAGACTCTTTGATTCGAGCCGGAACAAAGATGCCGTCATTGTATTTGAGCCGGGGCGTTATGACATATGGACAGATGGAGCTGTCAGAAAAGAAATTTATATCACCAACATAAGGGGGGAAGGACGAAAGGTGGGTGGCGGGGTGAGGGAGGCGTGCGGGTGAATGGGTTGTTTGTCAGGGAGTTGGGCGCGATGCGCGGAAATGCTCCGGAAAAACGAAACGTTTACATTGCTTTACATCGGCTTTACATTTGAACGGTGTTTGAACGGTTGTCGGGCGGTTTTTCTTAACATCGGGGCGGCATGGGCTTTACATGTGGAGGCGGGCGCTCATCAGCGCGAGGATTGTGGCGGCGGTGGCCGTTTTTTTGTGGCCGATGCCGAAATATTTTTGTGCAAATTATTCCATATAGCCGTTATTTGGTATATTTGCGTAGAATTTTAAAAGAAAACAGACATGGCAAAGGTTATACACGTGCACCTTATCGGCAAGCGCAAGGATTACTACTTCGGGAGCATCTCGGCGATATTCACGGTGCTGACCCCGGAGCAGGTGGGGATGACTAAGAGCAGCCTGCTGCATGCGGGGTTGAGCGGCGGCGGTACAGTGGCCACCAGAAGCGCGTTAATCAAGCAGAGTCAGCTCATTACGTGCCGCCGTGGGGGTGAGGCCGAGGAGGAGGGAGAAACGGCCTGAGAGGGAAAATATGGCAGTAAATGACAGCGGGAGGAGAGCCGGGCGGCTCCCCTCCTTTTTTGCGGGTTATTCGAACGGTGTTCAAACGGTCAAAAATGGGTTTGGATGTGCGTTTGGATGTGCGTTTGGATGTGCACCTGCGAGGAGTTTGGATGTGCATTTTAACATCTGCCCCCCTGCTGTAGGGGGAGGGGGAACACCTGCCTTTTTTGTGACTCGCCCCAAAAATCGGGGGTTGAGGGTGGGGGAAATTTGCATGACCTTTGGGGATAGGGTGCAAATGTTAAAACGCTTAATATTCTGATATACACTTACATAACACGATTTTGCGGCCTAAAATGTTAAAAATCTGTGCGCGCGAGAGGAGAGAGGGATTGTGAGCGGTGCGGGGCGTGTGCGCCGTGTGGTGCGCGGAGCATGCGCGTCAGTCAGCTGTGTGGCGCAGGACGCCTACGACCGCGGCGATGTGAAGCACGTCGGCCTTGTCTACCTCAAAATTGCCGTAGCGCTTATTGATCGAGTTGCACATGATAGACTTGCCGCCGTCAAAAATGCGCTTGAACACCACGCCGTCGGTAGTGTCGAGGATATGTGGCTTGCCCCATTTGACATCAGCGGGGCCTGAGACAAAAGCGCAAGCGAGCTCATCGCCGGAATGGTAGTCCGGCTCCATTGAGTCGCCATCGATGAGGATAGTGAAATCGTAGCGCGGGAAAGCAGCGACCACCGGCATATACTCGCAGCTATCCGCCTCAACGGACTCCGCGAGCTGAGATAGTACGCCGGCGGCCGCGGATATAGGCAGGCGCGGGCGAGTGTCGTAGGACTGCGCCGAGTCTGCCGCCACGCTGTAGCCGCGGGGGCCTTTGTAGCCGCCATCAGCCGGAGCCTTAAGCATCTCCCCCTCGCCAGATATTAGCCATAAGGGCTCAATTTCGGGCATTGCGTCAAATATTTTTGACAACTTGTCAGATCCAATGCTTCCAGACTCAGTCATATTACTAATGTTGCCACGGCAGAGGCCGCAACGCTCTTCCATGCTCCGTATAGATAGGTTGTAGTAGTCTGCAATTGACTTCAAACGCTCCTTGATGGTACTCACGTGTCAAATATTTATGTTAAAAATAACTCCTGCGTCAAAAATTAGTGACAAATATATTTGTTGTGTCAAAAATTCATGTTACTTTTGCAGCGTATTCCAAATGGAAACGCGCCCAAAGATACGAAAAAAGGGTGAGCGGAGCAAATGCGGATACTTGACACCATAATAATAAAGAGAAAAATGAGAAGACTAATCAAGAGAATTCGCGAGTGGCGCGCGCGGCGGTGCGCGCTATCGTGTGGAGATATACGAGAGAGGAGAGAGAGGAGAGAGAGAGGAGAGTGAGGGTGCCTCCGGAGGAGAGGGTGAGGCTCGCGAGGTGTGGCTTGCTCGCGAGGGTGGCGCTGTGCTTGAGTGGGGTGAGGTGGGCAAGCTCGACCCTGTTCAGGGGAGCAGCCTGACGCTGCGTCTGGTGAGCCGGAGTGACCGGGAGTTTACGGGGCTTTACAGCGCGACGTGCGGGGAGTGGCGCGTGGATGTGTTGCGCGAGGGTGCGCTGTACTGGCGTGGGTGGATTGACCCGGAGCTTTACGAGGAACCTTACGCGATGTGTGAGGGTTATGAGGTTGAGGTTACGGCGAGTGATTTCGGCGCTATGGAGCGGTGTGATTTTTCGGGGAGCGGTGTGATGAGTGCGCGTGATGTGCTGGAGGTGTGTCTTGGGAGCTGCGGTCTTGAGGAGGGTGCGGGCCTGGGGCGTGTGTGGGGCATAAGCACTTGTTTTGCCGGCGGAGAAGGAGAGAGCGCCGGCGGAGAAGGAGAGAGCGCCGGCGGAGAGGGTGCCGGCGGTGTTGACCTTAGGGAGGTGTATATTGCGGCGGAGAATTTTTACGATGAGGATGGTGAGGCTCTGAGTTGCCGTGAGGTTGCGGAGGGTGTGCTGCAGCCTCTGGGGCTGCGGATGGTGCAGCGCGGGGGTGCTGTGCATGTTTTTGACCTTAATTATGCGATTGAACACTGGGGGCGGCGTGAGGTTTACTGGACGGGTGATGACAGCGCTCTGGGTGTTGACCGGACTTACAACAGGGTGCGTGTGAAGCTGAGTACTTACAGTGAGTCGAGCGGCTGCGACGGGAGCATGGATGCGGATGATGTGGTGCTGGAGCCGGAGGAGGGTGAGGCTGTGTACTATGTTGACCCGGAGTGGGATGAGTTGCTGGATGGTTTTCGTTTTCGCTGGGGTTTCGGCAGGGGGTCGAGCGGCAGTGGGACGCGGGTGCGGGGTGTTGTGCAGAGCAACGAGGCGCGGCTGGGTGTGTTTGAGTCGGCGTACAGCGGGAGCGACAGCGCGGCGCTGGTGTGGAATTTCCGTTACAGGCTGAGGCCGAAGGGTGATGCTGTACAGGGGCTTGTGCACGGGATAGGGCTTGAGGCGGGGAAGCAGCTTGCGTGGCCTCTGGTTAATCCTGAGCGGGGTGCTCGCGGGGACCATAGGTTTGTGGCGATAGGTCGTGTGCTGGGGCGTGGTCTGCGTGTTGTGCCTGAGGCGCACGCGGATGGTCGCGGGGGTGACAGGACGATGCTTAAGGTGAGCCTGGAGCTGTTGCTTGACACTCGTTACAATCCTTTCGAGGGTGAGTGCGGCTGGGACGGGCTTGCGGTGCAGGTTGCTGTGCCTGTGAGGCTGAGTCTTTGGCGCGCGGGTGCTGACGGTGTGCTTGAGCCGCGATGGTATTATGACAACCGGGATATTGTGCGGAATTTGAACAAGCGGGGTCACGGCAAGGGGAAGTGGCGTAAGGTTGAGTGGGATTTGTACGACCAGTACGGTGACAACCGGATGTGGCTGACGTATTATCAGTGGAGTGACTGGAACAAGCGGAGCGCTGTGGGTGGCTGGGTGGCTAACAAGCAGTGTGTAGGTGATATGAGTTACTGCACGAAGGCTGACGAGCGGCGGGGCGACGGTGAGTTTGTGCCGCTGCCTCCGGAGGCGGGTTATGTTATGCTGGAGATTGGGCGCGGGGTTGCGATGCGCGACGGTCGTGGCTGGATTAGCGATGAGAGCGGCGGAGGCCTGGGTTGTTTCTGGGATGAGGTGAACGGTGCGTGGGGTGTTTACTCGGCGGAGTACGGTGGTGATATGTTTCTGAACCCTCTGAAGAAGTTTCGCGAGCATGTGTGGTGGATGTGTTACCGTAATCCGAAGGTTGAGCTTGTGATGAGCGGGACGGGCAAGGACGCGGAGGGTGAGGATGTTGAGGATTGTGCGTGGATTGTGCCGGGTGCGAGCGAGGAGCTTAAGATTGATACGATAGCGGGGACTCCGGGGGCGCTTGGGCTGCCGACGAGCCGGGGGGTGTTTCTGGACGGCGAGGGGCGTCAGATTGCGCGGATGAGCCGCGGTGGCGTGACGGACCGGCTTGAGCGGTTGCTGATAGGGACTGCGTACAGCCAGTACGCTGAGCGGCGGGCGAGTCTGCGGGGGCGGTGCGAGCTGCTGCCGGAGATGTGTGTGCTGACTGATGCGAGCGATGCGGGTGGCGAGTATGTGATGCTTGGGGAGGTTCAGGACCTGGCGAGCGAGGAGAGTGAGATTTTTTGTGTTCAGAGTGTGGCTGACGGCTACGAGGGTATAGAGTTTACAAGCGGAGGCGGAGATTGAGTATGGCTAAGAGGGTGTACAGTGTGAGCAGCCGGCTGGTGGCTGCTGTTGAGCGGCGGAGTTTGCGTAACGGAGTTTCTGTGACGGTGAGCGGCGGCGCGGGGTATGCGGGTGTGTCGGTTGACCTTAGCGGCAAGGCTGACCGTGTGAGCTTCGAGGCTTTGCGTGATGAGTTTGAGTCGATGTTTGAGCGTGTTGAGCGTGAGGACGGGAGCTGGTATATCCTGGCGAAGCGGGATTTTCTTGGTTCGGGTCGTGTGACTGCTCGCAACAAAGGAGGAGAGGGTTCCGGCGGGGTGTGCGCCGGGCGGATTGCGGATTTGCTTGATGTGGCGCTGGGGGCTCCTCTGCGTGATGGCGAGGCGCTGGTGTGGCGCGAGGGTGCGTGGAGGAACGAGGCTGTTGAGAGCGGGCTTGACGAGGGCGCGCTTGGGCGGTATCTGAGCGGTCACGGTTATGTTACTTCGGGTGTTCTGGCGGAGTACGCGACTGAGGCGTGGGTGCTCGGGCGCGGGTTTCTGACGGAGCATCAGGATGTATCGGGGTTGCTGCCGAGGGTGGAGTTTGAGGAGATGTTCGAGCGTGTTGAGCGTGCGGACGGGAGCTGGTATATACGGGCGAAGGCTGATGTGCTTGGAGATGGGAGCATTACGGCTCGCAACGGCTCCGGCGGCGGAGGAGAGGGTTCCGGCGGGGTGTGTACGAGTCGGGTTGCGGATTTGCTTGATGTGGCGCTGGGGGCTCCTCTGCGTGATGGGGAGGCTCTGGTGTGGCGCGAGGGTGCGTGGCGGAATGAGGCTGTCGCGGGTGGTCTTGACGAGGATGCGCTTGGGCGGTATCTGAGGGGGTACGGTTATGTGACTTCGGAGGTGCTGGACGGTTATGTGACGTTGGGTACGGAGCAGGAGATTACGGGGCGTAAGCGGTTTGGCGCGGATGTCACTGTGTTTAACAGGGAGGCGCGGATAGACGGCAGTAGCGGCGTGGGGCTGGACGGGCGCCCTTGTCTGATGTTTCATATTCCTGATGTGGCTTATGCGAAGTTTGTGCTGGAGGATTCGGGAGCGTTGCATCTGCTGAGGGGCGGGGCGACGGATTTCAACAGTTACGCGGCTTTGGGTGTGGGGAGCATTGCGGTGTACGGGGGCACGGCGGGTCAGTTTTTAAAGGCTGACGGCAGTGTTGATTCGAATAGTTATGTAAACAGGGCGGGCGATATGATGAGCGGTGTGCTGACGCTGCCTTACAGCGGGCTGGTTGTTAATTCGGCGGGCGGCGATACTGCGACACGCATATTGAAGGCTTACGGGGGCGGTGTCAACAATCTGCATTATATCAATTTCGGCAATGCTCCCTCGAACGGCAACGCGGGGGAGATAATGTACCAGTTTGTGGGCGCCGGGAGTGCCGACAATAATGTGGCTCTGGGTTTTTATGGCGGAAAGTATGTGAGCCTGACGTGGGGCGGCGATTTGCGCATCGGCGACAGCGGGAACTGGAAGAAGGTGTGGAATGAGAATAATGACGGCAGCGGGAGCGGGTTGGATGCCGATATGGTAGACGGTTATCACCTGACTTCGCTTTTTAGGCAGCTGGGCGATAATTTTGACCTGAACGCGCAGGCCGACAGCAATAACAATAACGGTATTTTCAATATCAACAAGGCTCTTCCGGACTGGAGCGAGAGTCAGCATCCGTTTCCGTACGGCACAGGGTTTAACTTCAGTATCGATGCGGGCAGCATTCAGATGTTGGTTGATTCGAGCGGGTCGGAACCGTATTTCCGTAACCGTTGGTGGAGCTATGGAGGCGGCAACTGGAAAGCGTGGAAGCGGCTTGCGTTTACGTCGTCCAACGTTGCTTCTGCCACTCGCCTGCAAGGCACATACAATATATGGGGGCAGAGCTTCTATGGGAATAATGTGAGCGGGCAGTTTGAACTTAACGGAGTGCATAACGGCACGCTGAGCCTCTGTGACGGCGGCAGCTATAGGGCGATACAGTCGTGGCAGAGCGTGCCGCTGTGTCTTAACCCCGCGGGCAACAGTGTGATTGTCGGCACGACTTCCAACAGTTCCGGCGCGAGGCTGCATGTGAACGGGGATGTTTATGCGGCGGGGCGCATAACGGGGCTGAATACGTCGGACGAGCGGCTGAAGGAGAATATTCGTCCGATAGAGGGCGCGACGGGGTTGTTGCGCGGGCTTGGCGGTTTTTTTGTGTTTGACTACCGTGCGGGCGCGGGCGAGAGTATGAGGTATGGCCGTGTAGGGTTGATTTTTCAGAAGGTGCGGGGACACTTCGCGGAGCTGATGGGGCTGATGCGCGAGGATGGCTACGGGGCGCTGAATTATATATCGCCTGACTTTATAAATCTTATCGGGGCTTCGGTTCTGGAGGTTGACGGAAAGGTGGCTGAGCTGCGGCGCGAGGTGGCTGAGCTGCGGCGCGAGAATGAGACGCTAAAGAGGATAGTGACAGGGAAAGGATATATTGAGCAGAAAGGAGAGAGTGAGGCATGAGTGTGAGCAATGGAGTGATAACGGGTGATATCGATGTGTCGGACCCTTATGTTGTGACGGGGGCGCCGAAGTACGCCGGCGGTTATACAGCCGGCGCGGGGGCGTTTCGCGCGATGGTGCCGTATATAAACAAGTGGGCGCCAAATAAGCCTATGGGTAATATTTTCGCGCCTATCGACGTGCCTTTCGGGGCGTTGACGCAGGCGCAGAAGGCTGCGTGTTACTACGGGCTGACACCGCCGCTGAACTCGAACTTTTTGCAGGCGGCGGATATAAACAGTTTCCCGGAGTGGACGGAGGCGGGCTGGACGTATGACCTGAGCGCGGAGTATGCGCGCTATGACCGGCTGAATGACTGGGCGGGGTATGACCACGGGGCGTTTGCGCCGTGTGTGGTGAAGGTGGCGTCGATGGACAGTTATTGCGCGGAGGACCCGGTGACGGTGACGCTGGAGATACCGAAGGCTGTGGCGGGCAAGGTGATTCCGATAACCGACCTGGGTGTCGGCGACCGGTATTTGTGTTTGCTGCTGCGTCAGGCGGGCGAGAGCGACCGGTGGGCTATGGTGACTTCGGAAATGACGATAGGGAGTCTTTACGGCGGCGGCGCTGGCGGCCAGGTGTCGATAGCGGTGGACGGCAGCCGGCTTAACGAGATAAGGGCGGGCTGGAGCGGGGCGACGCAGTTTGAGTGGTGGGTCTGCGCCAGTTCTGCAAAATGTGCGACGCTTACAGCGAAGAGCGCGGCTGAGCTGAATGATGCCGGCGGGATAACGTTTGCGGCGTTGCCGGCGGACAATACGGAGGATTTTCACGGCATGACGGAGTATGAGTACCGGGATTATTTCATGCAGTACATGCAGGTGACTCTCTGGGGTATAAGCTGGAAGGCGTACTGGTACGCGGGTGACGGCCTGTTTCCGATAGCGCAGGCTGTCAATTCGGGAATCCAGTGCGGGCAGATGGTCGGCGACTATCTGTACGGGCTGCAGGTGGGGTTTACGATAACGAACACCGCTCCGTCCAGTGTAAGCGTGAGGCTCAACATGAGCGGGCTTAATCCTATACTTGTGGCGAGTGTGAACTTTGCCGGCAATTCGGCGGGCATGAACTATTCGCCGTACAAGCTGAAGCCGTCGGTGGTGTTGAGCGATGTGAGTCTTACGAGGGTGACAAGCGCCGCTACCGGAACAGCGCTGCAGGTGTATTCCGGGGCCTCGACAGAGCTTGCCCCGGGGCAGTCGGCGCACTTTGTGGCGAGCCATGACACTTTGCTGTCGGCACCGCTGATTTCAACCGCCGTGGTTGCCGGGCAGACGATACGCCCGCAGATAATAGCGGGCATGGGTAACTACAGCGGCGAGGCTGAGATTATAGCAAGAAACTGATTTTATAACCTATTAATAATTAACAGAAATGGAAAACGGAAAAGTGAGATTTGCAGAGGTGCAGCGCGCGACCTACCTTGTTGACAACTCGGAAAACGGCGCGCGGGTGTTTGGTGTGAGCGCCAGCGTGTCGGTGATGGGTGCGCGCGTGACGTCGGTTAGCGGCGGCATTGTGACAGACGGAGCCGTGCAGGTGGCGACATTCAGGGTGTCGGAGAATATGACTCCTGGCGCTACCGGAATGGGTGGTCTGAGCATAGATTTTCTTTCGGATGTGAACCGCGCCGGCATTACTGCGGAGGTAGATGACTTTCTGCATGGCGTGGAAGAGGCTGTCAGCGGGAAAGGAGGTGCGGCATGAAGGTGCGTGAGCTTTCTGCCATAGGCAAGCTGCTGGGGATGTGTGGTCTCGGCAAGATGAAATCGGCAGACAAGGTCTGTGTTGTCAAGGCGAGCCGTGCGATAAAAAAAGCGGTGGCGGAGTATGACGAAGCCGCGCAGGAGGCTGTGCGGTGTCTGAAGCCGGAGGGTTTTGACGCGCTGCGGGACAAGTCGCGCTCGACCGGACTCTCCGGCGAGGAGGCGGCGGAGTTTGGCAGGATGATGCGGCAGTATGACAGCGATGTGGAGGCGGCTACAGCTGATCTCGGCGAGGCGGAGGCAATGCCGGAATTTGAAAGATTGGGCGAGGATGCATTCTTTTCGCTTGTTGACAGCAACGAGTCGCTGACTCTCGAGCAGATACAGCGCCTTGAGGAGGTGCTATGCTGAGCACCGAGCCCCGCCGGGGGGAGGTAAAAAACACCTCCGGCCGTTAGCTATCCTCTTACCTACAGCTAACAAAATATGCGACCAAACCGCACGACCGGAGGTGTTGAGCCTTCTGTCGCGGTTTGGTCGTATTGTTTTGACTGTGGGTAAGAGTTGTACAAAGGTAATAAAAACACACAAGCACACAATAGAAAAAATGAATAAATATTGATAACCGATAAACCAACATTAAGCAATGAAAACTATGTATAAGTCGGCGCCGCTGCCTTTTGTGGGTCAGAAGCGCAATTTTGTGAGAGAATTTACCAAGGCGCTTGAGCGGATGCCGGACGCGCCGGTGTATGTGGATTTGTTTGGAGGCAGCGGGCTATTGTCTCACGTGACAAAGTACTGCAAGCCTGATGCCAAAGTGGTGTATAATGATTTTGACAATTTCCGGCGACGGCTGGAAGAGATTCCGCGGACGAATGCCATATTGCGCGAGCTGCGCGGTATATTGTCAGGAGTACTCGGCAAACAGCGGATAGATGGGGATGTGCGCGCAAAGGTTATTGATTGCCTTAACCGGGCGCGAGATTCAGGCTATGTCGATTATGTTACGCTGTCGGCTTCGTTGCTTTTCAGCGGAAAATATAAAACTTCGCACGAGGATTTTATTAAGGAGACTTTTTATAACCGAGTGCGAGGTTCTGATATTCCTGATGCGGCTGACTATCTTGCCGGAATAGAAGTCAGGTCGTGTGATTACCGCGTTTTGGTTGAAGAGTTCAAGAATGTTCCCGGTGTTGTGTTTCTTGTAGACCCTCCATATTTGTGTACGGATGTCAGCACTTACACAATGAGCTGGCGTTTGTCGGACTATCTGGATGTTCTCAGTATTCTCTCCGGCTGCCAGTTTGTGTATTTTACGAGCGGTAAATCGGCAATTATAGAGTTGTGCGACTGGATGGGGCGTAATCAAAACGTTGGAAATCCTTTTGCTAAATGCGAGAGGGTGTCAATGTCGGCTCCGGTTAATCATTTTGCCAGATATGAAGATATTATGCTTTATACTACTGTTTGAATGCAGTTCGACCGCGGTTTGAACACTATTAAAAAGGCAAAGCAGCGGGGTTTGATTCCGCTGCTTTGCTTTGTTTGTTGGTGTTTTGCGCGTGTTTTTCTGAATACGTTTCGTTTTTCATTTTTTCTACGTTTCGTTTTTCAACGTCACGACTTTTCGATTTTCCGATTGTATATCTATACTTTCCGGTCCATATTTGGCAAAAAATATTGGAATAGTATTTCAACTATGTTTTTAGAGAAATAGCAGGGCTGAAGCCGAGGCAAAGCAAAGCGGAGCGAGGTGTGGGCGCGTGGAGCGCATCACGCCTCACTACCTTGCATTGCCCCCGCTCCCTCCCGAATGTTTGATAAACCGGGCTATATGCCATGTCCGTGAGCCGTGAGGCACGCCGACATCACATATAGCCCTACGTGTGTAAACCAGCTGCGTCACAAGACCAAGGCCTCGCTGACGGTAACTTCCGACTTGATCCGCAATTATGTAAGGAACACCGCAGACCCGATGCAGAGAACGGCATCCGGTCTGCCACAACCTGCCGGTAATGGTCGCCGGACATACTTTTTTACTTGAAAACCTTATGGGGTTCACCTGTAGCGGCGTTTTTATGAAGATTTTTCCTGTGAATTATTCGCTGCCGTCAGGGTTGACGTTTTTCTGTGCGAAATTACTGCGTCCGGGGGCAACGTCAAGTGCCGCTGCGCTTTCCGTCGGCGTCCACGTTTGACCTGCGGGTTCTCTTTCAGCGATATTATGTCGCTGCCGAGAATGAGCCTGTGCCAGCCGTTTTTCGACCTTTGATAAGGAAGCACCGGCGGGCATTTTTTCATGTACTCGTAAATTGTGGTCTGTCCTATACCCAGCAGTCGCTTCGCCATGCTGACTGAATACAGGGCTTCCGGTATGATATTCTTGAAATCAAGGCGCATGGCACGAACCTCCCGTATCCTTGCCGCCGATACTACGGCGATATTCCCTGATGAATTTATCTGCCGCCTCCACAGCCATCTCTGCGGCCACTCTCACATAGAGCGGTCAATTCTCAATTCGGGAAGACGGTGCATGGTCGGCGGTTTGTCGCAGATCGTAATAGAAACAACCCAAGTATGGTTTCGCAGGTCATCGGTGACACAGAAATTCGTCAGAAGTCTCAGCTCCGTATGTCCGAGAATCAATTACGACTGGATTTGGACCGGAGAGGGTGACATGCTGCGCGAGGTGCTGTCTTCCGGCGCATTGCCTGCCGACCGCCTGTCTGAGCTTGACCGATTTTCATTCATCATGTCGGAAATGGCACAACTGATGAAAAACTTTTCATCAGTGGTCTGCCCGCTTGAACGCAGGGTCGCGGAGCTTGAACGCAGGGTTGCGGAGCAGAACAATACTATCGATCAACTCCGGCTCCGCCTCGACCGCATGGAAAAAGCCGCCACTCCATGACGGAATGACGGCTTGATACCGGTGATTCAGTGGTGCCTTATTTCAGGATGCCGTACCCCTTTATAACGCTTGTCTGCAAGACCTGGGCATATTTTTCGGTCATGGCCACGCTGGAGTGGGCAAGCATCTTGCTGACTGTAGATATATCGACACCTTTCGTCAGTGCCCACGTCGCAAACGTGTGGCGCCCGACGTGCATGGTCAGATTGGGGTGGATGCCGGCCATGTTGGCAATCAGCTTCAACTGGTCGTTGCATTTCTGGTTGCTCATGAGGTTCAGATTGTAGTCGTACTTGCGGAGTATGGCGGCCGACTTGGGGAGCAGCACTATAGTGTAGGGTTGTCCAGTCTTTACCCGCTTGTCCCTTATGCACAGGTCTTCTCCCTGCTTGAACACATCGCTTTTCTTAATCTTAACGAGGTCGCTGTACGCAAGGCCGGTATAGCACGAGAAGATAAACATATCGCGCACCTGCTCCGTCATGCCGTAAAGCTCAAGAGCTTCGACCCTGTCGCGTTCCTCTTCGGTAAGGAACTTTATTCCTTCCGACTTGCCTCTCGGTATCCTCATGTTCTCATAAGGGTTGCTCTCCAGTTTTTCGAACTGGATGGCCTCGATGATGTACGGCTTCAGCCGTTTATGATAGCCGTGTACTGACGACTGGGTCTTTACTCTCTTTCTGATGAAATCATCCCACAGACGGATGTTCTTCGGCGTCAGGTCGCAGAAATTACGGATATCGCCGAACTCCCTGAGGCAAGAGAGCATCACCTTGTGCTGGCGGCGGGTAGACTCGGACACCGGGCGCATGTCGATACGCTCTTCGAGCCATGCGAGGAAATCCATGGTCGAAGACTGCACTCTGGTCTTACGTACCTTCTTTAGAAGAGAAAGGTCGTATTCTCCGCCGTGTGCGGCTATGGAAGACATCTTCTCCCTTATGCCGTCCGCCACGCGGCGAATCTGCTCGTTGAGGCTTTCGGCCATGGGATGATCCACGACCTGGTTTGAGCGCCACTGCTGCCTGAGCACGGCCACTCCGGTGGACAGGCGAACACGCTCGCGGTTGTATGACACCTCCACCTCCACGGTGCCCGTCGTAACCGCCGAAGCCTTCTTGCGGCGGTCAAAAATAATCTTGATTTGGGGTATTCCAGCCATATCGTTATGATTTTAAGTGTGATACATGGTTCTGATTCCGTGATGTGGTACACTCGAAAACGTGTACCACATTCGCTGAGAAATGTACCACACGTGTACCACGCACCTCATAAACGCATCCCGGACTCATGCTGCTGTCTCCCGAAAATCTTTTGGAAGGAATTAGCACAAAATAGGAATTATCAGAGAGTTGCGTGGTCTTGACACCCTCCGTTCCCGGGTGCGGGAGGGTGCCTGACGTCATGCGACTGATATGTGAGAAAATCTGGTACATTTTGTGGTACATTTTTGTGGTACATCCACGAAATCTGTACCAAAGTTAGTGTGCTAAATCGGAACTAACAAATGCTATCTTTGGCTAATGGCTGGAGCTTGGATTTGTGCTAAATCATTCTAAATATGAAAGTTATAAATTTGCTAACAGTTGAGCGACAGTCGCTTGCGGACACGAAAAAGGGCCACAAAACCATTTAGATTTTGTGACCCTTCAGTGATCCGCCTGGGGCTCGAACCCAGGACCCCAACATTAAAAGTGTTGTGCTCTACCAGCTGAGCTAGCGAATCTCCTTAAAAGCGATGCAAAGGTAGAGAGTTTTTTTTAACCTTGCAAGTTTTCTGCGGTGTTTTTTTGAATTTATTTTTCCGCAGCCACCCATTCCGCTGATTTTCTTGTATTTATATCTGTCATTATTTTTATGCCGTAGTTAATGCAGTAGCTCCTTTTATTCAATAATGGGAGTTACATCTACAAGGTAACCGCACAAAAATTTTGCTTCAAGCAACATTTCGGTCAAATAAACCTAAGGTTGACCGGCTATGTATCGGCTGTTCTTTGTTCTCCTTGCCATCTTCAACACATCGCCAACCCATATAGGCATTTTGAAAGATGAATTTTCGGGGCTTCTCTTTTTTTGTGTATATTTGCAGTGCGTTAATGGTACCGCCGATACCCGGTGGGGCTTGATTATACGAAATCTATAAATAATTAAATATAATTGATTATGGCATTTGAATTCACTGATGCAAACGTAAAAGAAATCATCGCGTCCGGCGAGCCTGTTGTTGTTGACTTCTGGGCTACTTGGTGCGGACCTTGCATGCGATTGGCTCCTGTTATCGATGAGCTGTCGTCTGAGTATGAAGGTAGGGTTAAAATCGGCAAGTACAATATCGAAGAGGAGAATGAGTTGAGTACCGAGTACCGCATAATGTCGATTCCCACTATTCTGTTTTTCAAAAACGGAGAGCTGGTTCGCGATTTGCGTTTGGCGGGCTCGCAGACAAAAGCTACTCTTCAAGCCAATATTGAAAAATTGCTCGCGTTATAATTCTGAGTAGTTACAATACAAAGTCCTCCGTCATTGTTCTATTAAGAGTTTAATGACGGAGGACTTTATTTTGTCTATGTTCGTGTTATTCTTTACACGAAACGGCGTATGCCCATGATATGACGCACTTCGGCAAGTGTTTTTGCGGCTCTTTCTCTTGCTTTTTCCGCACCTTGTTTTACAATACGCGCAATTGTCGCTTCATCGCCTTGCAGGTCAAGAATGCGTTCTCTTATCGGAAGTGTTATTTTGAGAATGTCTTCTGCCAGTTGTTTCTTCAAGTCGCCGTAACGTATTGAGCAATCGGCATAGGCATTACGGTATTGCGTTACTATTTCCGGTGCCGATGTCAGTTCAAGAAGGGTAAATAGGTTTTCCACAGGCTGACTCACCGGCTGGTTGGGTTCTTTGGGACCTTCGTCTGTGACAGCGCGCATCACTTTTTTTCTCAGTGTCTTTTCGTCGTCAATCAGGTAGAGGCAATTGCCTTCGCTTTTGCCCATTTTGCCGGAGCCGTCCAGTCCGGGCACCTTTACAGGCGCGCCTCCGAAGTCAAAGTTTTGCGGTTCGGGGAAGAGGTCTACGCCATAGAACGAGTTGAACCGGCGCGCAAACCGTCGTGTGAGTTCAAGATGCTGCTCCTGGTCTTTGCCTACAGGCACTTTATTGGCTTTTTGAATGAGGATATCCACTGCCATCAGTGTTGGATAGGTAAGCAGCCCCGCGCTTACGCGCTTGTTTGAGTCGTTGCCTATTATTTCATTCTCAATATCGTCACGGTCGCTTTTAATGCCAAGCTGTTTACGGGCTTTGTCCTTGAACGATGCCGTACGCATGAGTTCTCCAATGCCTACATGCATATTCAGCAGCAGATACATTTCGCTTATTTCAGGCACATCGCTCTGCACGAATATGGTTGCTTTTTCGGGGTCGATACCAGCCGCAAGATATTCGGCTATGATGTTTTTCACATTGGCGTGAAGTTTGTCGGGGTCGGTAGAGGTAGTGAGCGCGTGCAGGTCGGCGATGAAAAACATGCTGTCGTAGTCGTCCTGCATTCTCACAAATTTACTCAGGGCTCCGAAATAGTTACCGAGGTGCAGGTTTCCGGTAGCGCGTATGCCGCTAAGAACAATTTCTTTCTGACTCATTATATAAAAGTAGGTGTCTAAATTTTCAACAGTAAACTGCGTGCAAAATTAGCAAATATAAGCCTAATGTCAATAGTTGTTCAAAGGGAATTAAGCAAATCAAGTTTGCCGTCTGCTATAAGTTTGAGTATCAATTCGCCAAATAGAGTATTCTGCCATGCAAACCATGACCGTGTATAGTTATCGGAATCGTTCACATCGAAGCTCTCGTGCATAAATCCGGTTCCGGCATCTGTTTCCATAAGCATTCTGACACACTGCGCAATCTCGCTGTCGTCTGTAGATGTGAATGCTTTCATCATGATACTCATGGGCCACGCCATCGAATATCCGACATGGGGTCCGCCTATACCTTCGCCGTCTTTGCCTGAAAAGAAGTATGGGTTTGACTTGCTCCACACAAGCCTGCGTGTGTTCTGATAAACAGGGTCATCAAGGTCAACATCTCCCAGATACGGCATAGCGAGCAGCGACGGCACATTGGCATCATCCATAATAAGCCGGTTGCCAAATCCGTCAACTTCATACGCATAGACCTTTCCATACTCGGGGTGATCATAGACCGCATATTCACGCAAGGCGTTTTCCACCTCATCCGCAAGCGACTCACAAGCTTCTGCCCTGCCATTGTCGGCATTGACCGACTTGAGAATTTCCGACATTTTTCGCAGCGATGTCACTGCGAAGAAGTTAGACGGAACAAGATACTGCAAGGTTGTTGCGTCGTCGCTCGGTCTGAAACAAGACACAATGAGACCGCATCCGCTCACAGGCGCACCCCAGCCAACATTGTTGAGCGTATCGAGAGCCCGATCGGTTTTTCTAAGGAACCGGTACGGTCCTTTGGGGTCTTCCTTGCGCTGTTGCGTCTTTAAAGTATCAAAAATCAAGTCTACGGCTTCAAGCCAGCGTTCGTCAAACACCGAAGTATCGCCTGTCCGTTTCCAATACTCGTAGGCAAGCCGCACCGGGTAACACAATGAGTCTATCTCCCATTTGCGTTCATACACCTCCGGCACCATTCTGGTAAAGTCGCTCTGCCACTCCCCTCCTTTGGGTCCGTCATTGAAAGCATTTGCATAAGGGTCTATTACAATACATTTCAGCTGCCGCCTGATAGTACCGGCTATCATATCCTTCAAGGCGGAATCTTCATTGACAAATTGCAGATACGGCCATACCTGAGCGGCAGAGTCTCTCAGCCACATTGCATGAATGTCGCCTGTAATGACGAAAGTATCCGGCTTGCCGTCTTCCGCTTCGGGAGTAAAGAATACGGTTGTGTCAAGTGTGTTCGGAAAACAATTTTCAAACATTGCCGCCAGCTTGGCATTTTTAAGCAGGCTCTTGACCTTATTCACCTGCCGTTCTACCGCTTCAGATCTAAACAGGCGCTCTGCCACCGGCGGTCTTTTGCCAGTCACTGCAACATTGTCTGCCGGGCATTCCAAAGCTCTTGCCGGCACACATGGCAACACTGCCAGCACAGCTGCAATCAGATAGTTATTCATGGCATCGGTTTATTTGTGTTACAGCAGTATCCATTCAGTGATTAGCGACATAATCGGCAATCCAGTCGGCAACCGCTTGTGTTCCATAAGATTTTTCTCCCTCAATCTGAATATCGGGCGTGCGCACGCACCTGTCAAGCGACTCGTTCACGGCACGCCTCACAGCCGCAGCCTCCTGTGTCAGATTAAAATAGTCAAACAACATTGCCACCGAAAGAATCTGTGCCACAGGATTAGCGATGTCTTTTCCTGCCGCCTGAGGCCAAGAACCGTGAATAGGCTCGAACACTGGTGTACTTTCTCCGGTGCTTGCCGAAGGCAGCAGCCCCATGGAGCCGGTTATAACACTTCCTTCGTCCGTGAGGATGTCACCAAAGGTATTTTCCGTCACCATGACATCAAAGAACTTAGGGTTCTGAATCATGCTCATCGCGGCGTTGTCAACATACATGGAATCCGTTGTCACATCCGGATATTCCGCCGACATTTCTTTTGCGACTTTGCGCCAGAGACGGCTTGACGCCAAAACATTGGCTTTGTCAACCACTGTCAGATGCTTGCGTCTGCGCCGGGCGTAATCATATGCCACTCTCAGAATCCGCTCTATTTCGTGGCGGGTGTAGGCGCAGGTGTCATACGCCTCATCATCACTTTCAAACTTTTCGCCGAAGTACATACCTCCTGTAAGTTCGCGGATACACACGAAATCCGCGCCTTCCACCAACTCTGGACGCAACGGCGACTTATGAACAAGACATTCGAATGTTTCAACAGGACGGATATTCGCATACAAGCCAAGTTTTTTCCGCATGGCGAGCAAACCCTGTTCCGGACGAGCCTTTGCATCCGGATTATTGTCAAACCGCAAATCGCCAACTGCAGAAAACAGCACTGCATCCGCATCACGACAAATCTCATATGTCTCTTCCGGGAAAGGGTTGCCGGTAGCATCTATTGCCGCCGCGCCCACGAGCGCGGGTACGAATGTCACATCATGACCGAATTTGTCACACACCGCTTTCATAACCTTGACACCCGCACGCGATATTTCGGGTCCTATGCCGTCGCCGGCGAGTACTGCTATATTTAGTTTCATAATATTATCTGTTTTTGGATTCCCATGCCTCAATGTCGCCCTTGTGTGCCAGAAGATAGCCTATGTCGTCAAGACCTTCCATCAGACATTGTTTTTTATACGGATTGATATCAAAAGACTCACTGCGCCCGGTGACAAGGTTGGTGACTGTCTGTCCGGGAAGATCAACTTTCACCTCCGCCAAGGGGTCAGCGTCAATCGTATCGAACAATTCTGTCAGAAAATCCTGTGTCACAACTACCGGAAGCACAAAATTGTTAAGTTCGTTATTCTTGTGAATATCGGCAAAAAAACTTGATATTACCACCCGGAACCCGTAATCGGCAATAGCCCAAGCGGCATGTTCGCGACTTGAACCGCAACCGAAGTTTTTGCCCGCAACCAAAACGCACCCGCTATAAGCGGGGTTATTCAAAGGGAAATCGGCTATCGGATTATTATCGGCGTCAAACCGCCAGTCCCTGAACAGATTTTCGCCAAAGCCTTCGCGGGATGTGGCTTTCAGAAAGCGTGCGGGTATAATCTGGTCGGTATCAATATTTTCAATTGGCAGCGGCACACAGCGAGACTGCACTATATCAAATTTACGATTCATAAAAACACTCTCTTTTGACATTATTTACGCGGATCTTTTATAACCCCCGACACAGCCGCCGCCGCCGCGACAAGCGGACCGGCAAGAACCGTTCGCGCTCCAGGACCCTGCCTCCCTTCGAAATTGCGGTTTGATGTAGACACAGCGAGCTTACCAGCCGGCACCTTATCATCGTTCATGGCAAGGCAGGCTGAGCATCCGGGCTGACGCAATTCAAAACCGGCATCTTCCAGAATCCGGTCAATCCCCTCTGCTTTAATCTGTTTTACTATCGCCCACGAGCCTGGCACAAGCCAAGCTGTAACTCCGTCGGCTTTTTTCTTGCCCTTCACATAGCTGGAAAATACTCTGAAATCCTCCAGCCGTCCGTTTGTACAACTTCCCAAAAACACATAGTCTACCGGCGTGCCTTCAAGAGACTGTCCCGGCTCAAAGCCCATGTACTCAAGAGATTTTTCAAAGGAGGCACGCGCCGCCGGGTCTTCCGGAGGTGCAGGTATTTTTTCAGAAATGCCTATACCCATTCCGGGATTTGTGCCGAATGTGACACGCGGTTCTATTTCAGCAGCATCAAAAGTCACCTCTCTGTCAAACACAGCATCCGCATCTGACGGCAGGCTTTTCCAATACGCTACAGCCGCATCCCATTCAGCTCCCTTGGGAGCGTATTCCCTGCCTCGCAGATATTCTATGGTAGTGTCATCGGGAGCTATCAGACCACCGCGCGCCCCCATCTCTATTGACAGGTTGCACAATGTCATGCGCTGCTCCATGTTTAAGGCTCTTATTGCTTCTCCGGCGTATTCCACAAAGTATCCGGTGGCTCCGCCGGTAGTCATTTTTGCGATTAAGAACAATGCGATGTCCTTTGCTGTCACTCCCTCCCCGAGGGTTCCGTTCACGGTGATTCTCATTGTTTTGGGACGAGGCTGTAAAATGCACTGTGTGGCAAGCACCATTTCCACCTCGGAAGTACCTATGCCAAACGCCACCGCCCCCACAGCGCCGTGAGTAGATGTGTGGCTGTCACCGCACACAATTGTAGAGCCGGGAAGCGTGAGTCCGTTTTCCGGACCTATTACATGAATTATCCCATTCTTCTCATGCCCTATGCCGAAAATTGTCAGCCCGAATTCAGCGGCATTACGTTCGAGAGTCTCGACCTGGTTGCGCGAAACAGGGTCTGCTATAGGCTTGTCCTGACCGGCTGTAGGTATATTATGATCCGGCGAACATATTGTTCGCTCAGGTCTGAAAACACTCAGACCTCTGTGCCTGAGCCCGTCAAACGCCTGAGGGCTTGTCACCTCATGACAATAATGGCGGTCTATGTACAATTGAGTGGGGCCGCCGGCTATATCCGACACCGTATGCGCGTCCCATATCTTGTCAAATAACGTTTTTCCCATAGCTATCATCTAACAAACTTGTTAATGGCGTCCAGAAACGCCTCCGCACTTGCCGCAACAATATCTGTATTGGCTGAAAATCCGTAATATGGCTGTCCGTCATACTCGACAGTCATGTGTACCTTGCCCACATCGTTGGAACCTTTGTTTATAGCCTGTATGAGAAACTCTTTCACAAGCATGTTGCGGCGTATTATATTCTTTATGGCAGACAGCGCAGCATCCACAGGCCCGTTTCCGGAAGCACACGACTCGAATTTCTCGCCGGCTATATCAAGCCCGACACTCGCCACCGAATGTATGCCCACCCCGGATGTCACCTGCAGGTAGTCCAGTTTTATTCTGCGGTTGGCGGCAGTATGCTTGCCCGCAAGCATGAGCACATCATCGTCGTTCACCTCTTTCTTTCGGTCGGCAAGTTTCAGGAACGCCTCGTATGCTTTGTCAAGCGCGTCCTTGTCAAGGTCTACGCCCAGCACATGCATCCTGTGCTTGAGCGCGGCTCTGCCGCTACGGGCGGTAAGCACAATGGAATTTTCGTCAATACCCACATCCTTGGGGTCAATAATTTCGTAACTCTCCCTGTTTTTCAGCACCCCGTCCTGGTGGATTCCGCTTGAATGAGCGAAGGCATTGCGCCCCACGATAGCCTTGTTGGGCTGTACCGGCATATTCATAAGGCTCGACACCATGCGGCTCGCGCCTGTAATTTTCACTGTGTTTATATTGGTGTCTATGCCCAGCTCCTTGTGAGAGCGCAGCGTCATCACCACCTCTTCAAGCGAGGTATTTCCGGCACGCTCGCCGATGCCGTTTATCGTAACCTCCGCCTGACGCGCACCGCCGATAATTCCGGCTATGGTATTGGCTGTAGCCATGCCGAGGTCATTGTGGCAGTGTGTGGCAATGGTGACATTGTGTATGCCGTCAACATGCTCTACAAGATATTTTATCTTGGCTTGAAATTCCGAAGGCAGGCAATAGCCGGTGGTATCCGGAATATTCACTACCGTGGCTCCGGCTTTGACAACAGCTTCAATAACACGGGCAAGATATTCATTGTCAGTCCGTCCGGCATCCTCAGCATAGAACTGCACATCCTCCACAAATTTCTTGGCATACCGTACCGCCGCGACCGCCCGCTCTATGATTTCCTCGCGGTTGCTGTTAAACTTATAGCGTATATGCGAATCGGAAGTGCCTATGCCGGTGTGTATGCGTTTGTGCTTGGCATATTGCAGCGCTTCAGCCGCTACCTTGATATCATTTTCTACAGCTCTGGTCAGCGCACAGATAGTAGGCCATGTCACAGCCTTGCTTATCTCTACCACCGAATTGAAATCGCCCGGACTTGACACAGGGAAACCCGCTTCGATGACATCAACGCCAAGCTCTTCAAGAGTGCGCGCCACCTCGATTTTCTCCACTGTGTTAAGCTGGCATCCCGGCACCTGCTCGCCGTCGCGCAGCGTGGTGTCAAAAATATATAGTCTGTCGCTCATAAGGGTCGTTTTGATTCTATGTGTAATTATTTTTGCCTATGAAGCTACAAATTTAAAGTTTTCGCCACTCTTAGCCAAACAAATTAACACATTTGACCCAAAATTTACTCTAACAAGCCCGGTATCGCATCATCCACGCCAATCTATTATAGCCCCACGACCTCTTTTCAGTCTTCTGAACGGTCTATAGGAAGAGGACGACGAAACTCCTCTTTAAAAGATATAAGAGTTTCGGTTCTGCCCGCGCCCACAGCCTGAAGAGGCCCGTGTATCAGCTGAAGCAGATGGTCGTTGTTGCGCGCATACAGCTTTACAAGAAGGTCGTACTTGCCAGTTGTGAAATGACATTCGACTATCTCGGGAATCTTGTACAGTTCATTGACCACACTGCCGTAGCTGCCGGGGTCTTTTAGAAAAAAACCGATATACGCGCAGGTTTCATAGCCTGCCGATGACGGGTCTACAAGTGTCTCGAAGCCGTTTATAACACCGGAAGACGTAAGTTTCTGTATGCGCTGGTGGATTGCCGCGCCGCTCACCCCGCACTCTCTTGCTATCTCAAGAAACGGTATGCGTGCGTTTTCAGACAGCATCCGCAATATTTTTTTATCAAGTTTGTCAAACTGTATTCGTGGCATATTGCTAATTTTGTTGCAAAATTAAAAATTATTGGATTCAACGCCAAAAAGCGCCTCCGAACCGACATGGTCTGAACAGCGTTTAGATTATGTTCAACTATTTGTTCTCAGGTAAGTGAACGAGTTTCACTTACTATCGTTTAAATTTGATTACATACTTATTCATCCTCACTTTATATGCGTGCCAGTATTAAAACCATTATCGCTTGCCTGATGTCGCTTTGCGTAGCTACAATGCAAGCCGCCATGCCTGCCGACACAATCGCCTGTGGAAAGCCTCAGGCCGTCGGGCTCGTATTGAGCGGAGGCGGCGCCAAAGGCATCGCCCACATAGGCGTGATACAGGCTCTTGAAGAAAACAACATACCGATTGACTACATAACCGGCACATCCATGGGCGCTATTGTCGGCGGTCTTTACGCCTGCGGTTACACCCCTGCCGAAATGATGCAACTGATTAAATCCAAAGGATTCGCCTATTGGAGTACCGGAAAAATAGACCCCACACTCACTTATTATTATGCAACAGCCGACCCCACTCCGGCGATCGTTCATTTCAATCTCGGCGACAAAGGCGATGCCTCGGGGTTTCTGCCCACAAGCCTTATAAACCCGTTGCCGATGAACTTCGCATTCATGGAACTGTTTGCGGCGTATTCGGCTCAATGCCGCTACAATTTCGACAACCTGTTCGTGCCGCTGCGCACTGTCACATCAAACGTTTACTCAAAACGAAAAATTGTACTCGGCTCAGGCAGCCTCGGCGATGCCATCAGAGCCTCAATGAGCTTTCCGCTTGTGTTCCGCCCCATAGAAATAGACAGTGTGCTGGTCTATGACGGCGGCATATACGACAACTACCCGTTTAATGTCATGCACACCGACTTCGCCCCGGACATAATGATTGGCTCGAATGTGTCCGGACCTGACGGCAAGCCGAAAAGCAATGACCTGTTCCAGCAGCTTGAAGACCTGATAATACAAAATAACGACTACTCAATGCCTGACGACTGGGGTGTAAGCATGAACGTGCCTGTGCGCATGTTCGGAATACTCGACTTTGAAAAGGCAGACACCATATATAAAATAGGCTACAACACGGCTATGCAGATGATGGACTCCATCAAGACCCGCATTACAGCACGCACCCCACCAGAGGTACGCAACCTCCGAAGGCAGGTTTTCAAATCACAGACCCCATTTGTGCGATTCGACAACGTGACCGTCAAAGGAGGCACCGACTCGCAGAACGAATACATCAGATACCTCTTCACCCACAACAAACCTGACACTTTTGGGCTTGCCCGTGCTAAAGACTCTTACTACAGAGCCATAACCCCGGGAAAACTCGAAAACCTTGTACCAAAAGCTACATTAAACGACTCCTCGGGACTATTTGACCTAAGCATGAAAGCCACTGTCAAAGACAATATCCGCATAGGTTTCGGTGGATATATCTCATCCTCTACCTCCAGCATGCTGTTCTTTTCAGGCGGATACAACACCATGAGCTTCAACTCTCTTGACGCAAACCTGAACGCCTGGATAGGACAAAGCTACCTTGCCGGATTAATAAACACACGCATAAACCTCCTCACATCAGTGCCCTCTTCTCTCAAACTCAGAATAGGCGCGATCAGACAGAAATTTTACGAAAACGACCACCTGTTTTTCAAAGACAACACCCCGGTGTCAATATCTCATTCCGAAGCATATTCCCAGCTGATATATTGTATCGGAGCCGGGCGACGGGGAAAATTTGACATACAGGCAGGATACGGCTACCTGCTTGACAGCTTTTTCCCCGACAACAGAGCCGACTTTTCGGAAAATAACCGCGACAAAGCCACACAAAGCCTGTGGCAGGCGGCTATCGGATATGACTACTCCACTCTTGACTCCCACGCTTTCCCCTCCTCCGGAGCAGCCTACAAAGTAACGGTCATGGGTGTCAAAGGTCGCTACCATTACACTCCAGCACCCGAATCGCTATTTTCACCCGAAAGAAAAAACATGACATTCGGACAAATCGAGGCTTCTGCTTCCAACTACTTCCCGATTGGCAGACACTTTGTACTCGGCACCGAATTCAACGCGCTGTTCTCTTCAAGAAAGCTGCTTGACACTTACAACGCGTCAATTGTTCTCGCCCCGGCATTCAACCCCACCCCGGCGAGCTACAATTCTTTCAACCCGGCACTACGCGCAAACTCATTCATGACCGGCGGCATAATACCCATATGGAAACTGTCGTCAACAATGCAGTTGCGAGGCACCTTCCACGCATTCCTGCCATTCAGAAAAATTATAGCAAACACCGACCTGACTCCATGCTACGGCAAAATATTTGCCAACCCCGAGTTCTTCGGAGAAACTACCTTTGCGGTCACACTGCCGTTTGCCACACTTAGCGCATATGCCAACTACATAAGCTATCCCGCCCGCAACTGGAATTTCGGGCTGTCGCTCGGAGTGTTCATTCTCGCTCCAAAATTTCTCCGCTAATCACTTATTTTCAATTAACCGCTCTATGAACTTTCTCCTTAACATTCTATGGATTGTGCTCGGCGGATTTGCCATAGCAATAGAATACATTGTGTCAAGCGTGCTGATGATGGTCACAATCATTGGCATACCGTTTGGATTGCAGACTCTGAAACTGTCGGCTATGGCTCTCCTGCCGTTCGGGTCTTCCGCCATTCCCTCCCCCAACTCCATGGGCGGCTGTTTGAACCTTATAATGAACGTGATATGGTGGTTTGTCGGAGGTATACCCATAGCCCTGACACATCTTGCGCTCGGGCTGGTGCTATGCCTTACGATTGTCGGAATACCATTCGGCATACAACACTTCAAGCTGATGAATCTCGCACTGTTCCCGTTTGGCAAAACAGTCGTCCGCCCCTGATAAAACAGCTACGCCCCGGAGCCTGTGACACACAGACATCCGGGGCGCAGTAAACTCGTTATGCCCGAAGCTATTTAATCTCTACGCTCGCGCCGGGTGTATATATGAAATCTACTGTGGTGAGGCCCTCCGGTATTCTGCTTAAAAATACCTTGACCTCATCGCGTTTACCCCAGAAATGCATCGGAAAAAGATGACCGGTTTTCACTGCTTCTATGAAAGCCATCGCTCCCGAACCGAAATCTGTACCAAGACGCGGGTCTACTGGAAACATGGCAATATCAACTGAAGCATTCTCTGAAGAAATTCTGTCAAGAGCCTTTTTAAATGCAGCCTCGGCATGTTTCACCTCTTTTGTGTCGCTTTCGTCTTTCCAATGCCATTCATTTAGGTCTCCGGCATGAAATATTTTTTTACCGTTGGAAGCCTCTACCAAAAAGCTCACGCCGGTATCGGTTGACGGATAAGCCTTTACACTGATTCCTCCGGGAAGCCCCTCCACTCTGTCGCCAGCACTCATGCCTGCAACCTCAAGCGTAGAAGGAATCTCCTGCGCGGGTACATCGTTTGACATCACATAAACCCTGCGGTGATTCTGTGCAATCTCGAAAATACTATTGTTGAAATGATCCTCGTGCCTGTGACTCACAAAAAACACCACCGGAATCTGAGGATTGGCTTCAAGAATCTTCTGCAAAGCGTGCGAAGGGTCGCGATAATAGTCAAATACCAGCACCACATCCGGCATCTGCACCGCAAAGCCGCTGTGATCCAAATAAGTTACCTTAGTCATTATAATTGATTTTTAGTTAAGTAAACAAATTGTTTTTCCGGCATGGAATGCATTGGTGTCTCACTCCATGCCGCCTTATGCGTTTCATTTCATAAACTCTGACATTAAAACACTACGGCACACAATGCGGTTCACACCTTGCCTTACAAAAAGCAGAGACTGTCTAATAACCCAAGTTAGGCAGTCTCTATTTTTATACACAAAATCA
>ERZ778510.155-NODE-155-length-67958-cov-86.196044_pt1 | contig 67958 bp, 70 predicted proteins | sample MGYA00510348_ERZ778510 | MGnify/ENA primary metagenome ERZ778510 (study PRJEB29527, sample SAMN07138969) | mouse gut metagenome | material: feces | host: mouse | place: China:Nanjing | collected 2016-01-25 ... | reverse complement strand
CATTTGTATTCATAAATCTCACCCCGTTTCAGTATAACATAAAATTTATGAATATACAAAAGTTAGTGCGTATGAGCTTTTACCTCTGTGTTCTTTCTGTTTGCAATGTTCTTTTTCGGAATACGTTCCACTACTTATTTTTTTACATGCAGTTACCTATTCCGCACCCATCTGACTTTCAACAGGCAGGAGTCTGACACCCTTAATCCGGCTGTTGTCCGTTATGGGCGGGCCATTTACACTCCGTTATTTCCATGTTGGTAAACGTAGCCTTAAAAGATGATTCTTCCGGGCTGCAGGCATAAATACCAAACCAGATCGTTCCGCTTCCATTCCTCATATGACACACACGCATCTGTCTGAAAGTGACACCATTTTCAGAACACTCGATGCAGTAATCATCTTCCCTGCGGCTAAACCGATACCACATTGATTTTACAGAAGCATCTATTTCTGTTGTTGCCCAATCCGAATAGCCATTATTTGTAACAACACTTCCGAGATGCTGGAACTTTTCGTTTTCATATTCAATTGAACCTTTAAGCCAGTTTTCACTGTCAAGGTACATCACAATTCCGCACTGGTCAAATCTGTACTTACTTTCAAATTCTGTTTTCACTGTAAAAGAAAAAAATTTTTCGTCTGTCTCCATCTGCAAAACAGGTGCGTTGTCATTTCTGAAATGATAGTATGTCCTCTGCCATAAGTCTGTGTGCGGATTTGTTGTGATTTCAATTTTATCATTGGATACAGTGTAATCCGCAGGTTTTCTTGTCCATTTTAATTTGTTTATATCAAATTTCATTCTACTGCCTCCTCGAACCTTTCTTATAGGCTTAATTATATAATATCCGCTTTCCATCCGCAACGCATATTTTATAAGGCTGATTTTCAACAGTACTGGTTTTGCGAAAAAGAAAATTACTGTTTAACCCTCTTTTTTTGAATCTCACCAGCCGCAAAACGTATTACCTCTTCCGGTGTGGGAATTTCTCCCCTGCACGGAATCCTCTCCTGAAAGGCTGATGTCACACCTCTATCCTTCGGCGGGTTCTGGTAAGCCGCGTTGACTGCCTCCTGCATCCCGTCCCTCGCTTCTTTTACTATCACGCCATTCTCCCGTGCGATCTGCCAGTATATTTTTCTCATTCCCATGCTGCCCCTTCTTTTTCATCTCTACTGTAAATATATAACAAGCCTGATTATAGAGAATTATATTCTACATATCGATATATTTTGATAATACAATTCCCTAAATAGTGATTTCGTATGGAATACTATAATATAGAAAGGACGGTGTAATGCTATGGAAGATTTTTTTCGTCAGAGTCTGGTGCATCTGCGCATACAAAAAGGCGTGTCCGCAAGGGACATGAGTCTGACACTTGGACAGAGTGAAAGCAGATTGAAAACGGGAAGGCACTCCTGTCCATGCAGGTATTTTTCTATATCTGCGAGTACTTCGGTATCTCCCCGAAAGACTTTTTTGACGCCGGAAACCAGAACCCTGCCGCGGTGGAAGCCCTCACTGATAACCTGAAAACGCTGACGGACAGCCAAATTGCGAGCATCACGGATATTGTAAGGGGGCTGAAACGGTAGTGCGTAAAATAAAAAGCCCGGAACAATGAAGCCGTTTTCCTCCCTGCTCCGGGCTGACATGTTAAAAAATAAGGCTGTCATCTGGAAACTTATCATTAAATGCGCCTCCCCACAGCTCCATGCCCATTTCCTCCCATGTCACGCCATAAGGCGCACCACCGGACGTATAACCGGCAATATAGTAAAAGCAGTCGTCCGCGTCCGGGTAATGGTCCAGTATTTCCTGGTATTTTCTTTGTTCCCGTTGCTGCTGCTTTTTCTCCTGCCGCACCTGCTCTGCCTGTTTCATTGCTGCCAGTTTCTCAGGTGACAGCGCCCCGATCTCACCTAGGTCATTTAAAGCACAGACGGTATCCACATTAAATTTTTTTGGTAGGCGCGGACGATATGGCTCCCTTCATAAGTAACAGCCCACTGGCGTGCTTTGCATATACGCACCTCCCGTCTTTCCTGCTTTGTCAGTTTTTTCTTTTTTGACATGCCTGATCTTCCTTCTCAAAATCTTTTATTATCTTCCGCTATTGTAACATGCAGGATAAAAATGGACAAGCACTGCTTACCTTTCGTTCACTTTTCCGGCCTTTTCAGATATGACAGCCCCGCCCATATTGTGTACGGCTTCCTCCTTATGCCGCCTTAAATCTTCCAGAAGCGACGGGTATTCCCTTCTGCCAGACAGACGCTCCCTCTCACTGTCAGCCCTTGTCTGAAAATCTTCTTTCGCCGCTCCCGGCGTACTGAAATAATGCCTCCAGAAAAAATTTTCCTGCCCGGTCTTTTCATCTTCTGCCATGTTGCGCACCCACACCGCATAGGGCGAAGACGCCTTCTGGTTTTCTGCAATCACATATTCCTTACAGCCTACAGTCTCGCTTTCAAGAATGGTGTACCCATGACAGATACGCGGACCCTCATTATTTGAGATTTCGTCGATCATGTTTGTGTTCTGTTCCGTGGAAAGCTCCACTGTTTTCAGATAGTTTTCCTTTTCAGATAATGCGTCCGCCAATGTCTGTTTTAAGTCCATATTAACTCTCCCTGCTGTTTTGTACAGCTCCTAAAAAATCTGTCCTTTACGTTTTTCCTGTGTGAACCTGCTCACTTTTTCTGCTCAAATTCCAGTTTGAAATTTACATATTTCCCACCAGTGTCGTCCAGCACGATTGTTGTGTCATACAGGATTCCTTTTTTCTCCGAATAAAGCCCCGTCATCTTTACCCTCCCCTTTTTCAGCAGGGCAGAGGCGGTTTTCTTGGTCAGCTCCTTGTGCTTGCTCCTGAAATACGGGTTGTCTTTCCAGAGGGCAAAATTGCATGGCGGCTCATCCTTATAGGCGAAACAGTAAAAACTTTTCTTTCCCTCATATACTGGCTTCCCACAGCGCGCACATTTTCCAATCTCCTCCCGGTCAGTACCAGACAGGGAACCGGTTCCCACATTTATCTCTTCATAGGATTTTACAAGCCCGCACACCATATCCGTAATGCCTTTGAGAAAATCCTCTGGAAGCCGCTCACCGCGCTCGACCTCTTTCAGCGCTGCCTCCCCTTCTGCGGTCAGTTTTGCGGATTTTACGCTGTCCGGCAGCACCTTTGTAAGTTCCATGCCGCACATGGTCGGAACCAGCAACCTGTCTTTCCTCTCCACAAATCCGCCCTTTACCAGCTTTTCTATCACGCCCGCACGTGTGGCCAGCGTGCCAAGCCCCGTGCGCTCCACGTCCCTGATCTGCGCAAATTCCTCCGTGCCTGCATTCTGCATTGCCAGGAGCAGTGAATCCTCTGATAAATGGTGTAAAGTATTGACGTGGATTATTTCTGATTTTTTTCAAGGCACTCATTGATAATCAGTTTTTGCACTTTGTCCTTAAAAGTTTTGTCAGTGTCTTTACTGAAATGTACCTTGACGGTGTAAGTGGTGTTCCCCAACTTTCGCTTGAAACTGTGGGGCTGTTGCTCGTTTTTTGGTTTCTGTCATATTCTCTGCTCCTTTACATAAAAATAGAGCGCATAAACTGATTTCTATACGCTCTGACGCTGTGTTACTTATTCTGTTGTAATTGTGGTAATTGATGTTTAGACAAAACGGGAATATCTATTTCTTTTTTGTAATCTTTATGGAATATACAATGGTACTGATTAAGGCGCATAATATGAGAATATGCAATATAGTATGATATACATCGGGTATATATTTACCATCTATTTGTAACCACTGTATTGTGCCTGAAAAATACTCAATTTTTCTTTCTAATGTACCCATAAATCCATCATTAAAAATAGTGTACCATTCGTGGCAGATAAACTGTATCACAAACCACATCGAAAGCCATACAATTACAAACCATTTACCAATTTGTTCTTTAACAATGAATAATATCACAACTATTAAATAAATTAGAAAAAATATACCATCATCTTTATATGACCTCGAAACTAAACAGTTATTTCCAAAACACAATCCTGTCATATCCAAAAAAAACCATAGCAACAATATCAACTGTGCTATAATACAATATATTTTTTTCATGCTGATACCTCCAAATCCGATTTATACTTCTAACAGAATACCACAATCACACTCATATTTCTATCGGATTTTCATTAAATTTCTTCCTCCCTCCGCTTGGTCTTGCTTTGTTGTCTGTTATGCTGTCGGCTTTCGTTCTGAAGCTCCCTTTCAAGATTCTTCTTGTTATAGCTGATTGTTTCCGCATATGCTAATTCTGTGGCGGTCTTGGTCTGCTCTTTACTTATACTGTTACACTCGGATTGCAAGGATTGAATCTCGTCTTTCCACTGTTTCGGCGTCATCTTCTCGCCGTTCTGTAAAAGGCTCTGCATACGCTCCTTTAATTCGGGGTACTTCGATAAGCTGTCCTTATGCTCCTTATCGTATTTCATTTTCGCAAATCCTTTGAGTGACTGGCTCTCCTTATAGGTGGCTTGGATTGGCGCAAAGAGGGCATACATTTTTGACAGTTCCTTTAATCGGTTTAGTTTCTGCCCCTTTGAAAGATGTACCGTTTCCAACTGTTGGTATCTCTGTTCCTTATCCGCTGTGAATTTCGCAAGGCTCTCAAAGCTGTCTATCTTCCTTGTCGTGATGAATTTCTCCGCATTGTCGGCTGACTGCGAATCCAATGCAGATGCATTGGATTTGCGGTTACGGTCGGATATTTTTCTTAGGTGTTTTCCGCTGACAATCGGCAAGTCAAGTCTGCCTTTACGTTCTCTAATTTTTGCAATCATCTCCATAACTTCATTCTTCACGTTGACCGCTGTATTTTTAATCTGCGTATTATACGCTGCGTACTGTGCGCTGTGTACTTCCTGCTTGGCAAGCATGAGCATTTCTTTCGCCTGTTCCAACAGAATGTTGTTCTTGATGATTTCCCGATTGATGTTGCCCCTCTCGGTCAGTATTCCCTTGCGCTCTAAAGCGTTGGCAACCGCCCCGATATGGATTGTCGGCTCTCGGTCAATTCCCTGTTCCTTAAAAGAACGGTGTTCCCAATGTACCGCAATCCCTAACTTCTCATTGGTGGCATTGATTGTGTCGGCTAAATCTTTCCGCCACGTCTTGGCGTTTTCTTGGCTGTTCCAGTCAGTGCTTTCTACGGTCTGACATTTCCACTTTTTGCGGTTTTGCTTATCCACTTTCTGCTGACCTGTCTTTTTATCAATCACTGGTATCTTCTCGCCGTTTTCGTCAAGGTCATAAATCTTCTTTTGTTTTGCTCCCCATTTCCCATTTTCAGTGAGAGGGCGCATTGTGAGTAAAACATGGATATGGAGATTGCACTGTCCTTTGTCGTTCTCGCTGTCATGAATTGCCCAATCAGCACACATTCCCTTGTCAACAAAATTCCTCTGAACGTAATCCCTCACGACTTCCTCCGCAAGTTCATAGCTCCATTCGTTGGGGAGTGACGCTTTTAACATTCTCGCAAGCTGTAATTTCTGCCCTTTCTCTGACAGTTCAACAGCGTTCCATAAGGTGGTTCGGTCTGCATACTCTTTGGGCGGCGCATTGGGTGGGAGAGTGATTTCGCTATGCACTAAATCCTCATGGTATTTGGGGCGGTAGGTCTGCCCGTCAAACTCGCTGACAAGAATACTTCTGCTGATGTATGATGCTTTCTCGACTGCCGACTGCCCCTTGCTCCGCTTGACTATGGAGAAACGTGTGCTTGCCTGTTTCGTGACATTAGCCATGCGCAACACTTACATTCTGCCGATAAAGTAGTGGGGCGCACTCATAGACTTTGTGGGCAGATAAAGGCCGCACTTTGGCTTTTGTCTGAACGCAAATGTTCACAAAGCGAAGCAGGGCTTCGCTTAAGGGTAGCAAGCGCAGCTTGCGAAGGGGAATTGCGTAGGGCAGCTTGCTGACCTTTTCCCCTTTTGGCTGCCGCAAGGCAGACAACACCCTCCGCATATGCCAGCTTGCTGGCATTGTCCATTGCAAGTGAAACTTGCCCCTCGGAGAGCGCACATACCACCTCTGGTGGTATATCTGTGTGCACACCCTGTAAACAGGGGGGATATGTTACCTCGACTTTCCAGTGTCCCCGCCTTTGTCATTCTGTATCGCCCTCGCTTTCATTTTTGGCATTTTGTCAAGGGATAGCAAAAAACCAGTGGAGCAGCTAATGAACCGCTCCACTGATTTTCCCAAACGTCCAATTTACTTTTGTGTTTTTGTTAAAATTAAATTGCTTAACCAAAGGGAAATTTCCTCAAACGCTCCCTTGTTCAATCTGTATTTTTTATATCGCCCTAACCTTTCAACCGTAACAAGGTTACTTCGTTCTAACATTTGCAGATGATACGATATAGAAGCATGAGAAATAGTAAAATAGTTTGCAATCTCTCCCGCATTAAGCGGATAATCCCTGAAGAGTTCTATGCTTTTTAACCTTGTATCATTAGAAAGGGCATGAAATTGTTTATCCAAGCAATCGCAAGTCCTAATCATTTTATCTTTACTGTTCAAAGCTGCTTTTTATTGAAAAGTCGAATTGCAATCAGTAATCCCAAGAGGGATAAAATGACGGAAATGAAAGCGGGTATCATAAATTCTGCCGGAATGACTTCGCCAGAAATCAAATCTACATTTTTTGAGGTTAATATAAATGGATTGAATTTAGCAATCGGATCAATCATTCCAAGCAAAGATATAAAGGCAACAATGCCGCCCGTAAAGAGTATGCTTGTGAAAGTTTGCTTGAATATCACGCACCCTATCATCAGAATACTTAAATACAGAAAGCCAACTATCCAAAGCGAAACTGCGGCTAAAGCAACATTGGAAAGGTTGGTATCATTCCATAAAAAGATTGTATAGCCATATGTCGCTGCATATCCAATCCAATAACTGATTGTCATTAGTACGGCAGCTACCGTATATTTTGCAAGAATAACAGCTTTACGGGATAGCCCCTTTGTAACCATTAAAATTAAGGTTCCTTTGGAATACTCATTTGACATACAGCTTCCAAACAAAATGATAAATGCGCTGAAACCAACGCCGGAAATATTCTTGTAAAATTGTTTCCATGCGTCCAAAGTGACTGGTTCAGAAGTCATTTCCATATCTGCGGCTAAAGCGGATAAAATCTCCGGCGTAAATTTTGCAAGAAACGCGCTCATAATACCAAAAATCAAAAAGACCGCGAGCAGGATAAGAAAACGATAATTCTTCATATTTTCCGTAAATTCTTTTTTCACAAATGCAATATATCCACTCATTTCACTACCTCCAAAAACAGACTTTCAAGAGAAGGCTCCATAAGCTCTATTCTTACGGGACAAATCCCAGTTTCCGCAAGTACACGAAACAGGAATTTTTGCACACTTACCATATCGCGGCTATGTAAAATAAGTTCCCTGTTATTTTCTTCAGAATGAAGTAACAATGGCTCTATGAATTTTTGTTTCTTGAAAAGCTGTAAATCTTTATCTGTCAAAAATTCTAAAAGCAAGCTGTCGTGTCCATGCAAAGCCTTAATCTCTGTTAGTGTTCCAGTGACAACAATTTTTCCCTCGTTCAAAAAAGCAGCATGGTCGCAAATACGCTCTACATCAGAAAGAATGTGAGTGGAAAATAGCACCGTTGTCGTTCCACTGATTTTATAGAGAATATCCAAAATCTCTTTTCTTCCTACGGGGTCAAGCGCACTTGTCGGTTCATCACAAATCAGTAATTTCGGCTGTGTAAGTAATGCTTGTGCAATTCCCAACCGTTGCTTCATACCGCGAGAAAAACCGCCGACTTGTTTTGTTGCGCCGTTTAAGCCGACAAGGGAGAGAAGTTCTTCACTTCTTTTTGATATTTCGACTTTTGATAGGTCAATGACTTCTCCGCATAGCTTTAGATATTGTATGGGCGTCATATAGTTATAAAATTCTGGAACGTCTGGCAAATATCCAATATATTGATTTGTCCTTGTCTGCCCAAAGGAAACAGGCTCATTGCAGACGTGGATTTCTCCGTTATCGGGCTGCAATAATCCTAATACCATTTTCATGGTCGTTGTTTTGCCGGCTCCATTTTTCCCTATAAAGCCAAAAACACTTCCCTCTGGTACAGACAGATTGAGATTGTCAATGATTTTCTGCTTTCCAAAACTTTTAGATAAGTTTTGTATTGTGAGGACGTTCATTTGTTCTCCCCCTTTCCAAAGACAAAATAAATGATTGGCCCAAATAGCAATAAAACTACAGCAATTACAAGCCACATAATTTTGTTACCAAAACGATAATATGGGTGTCGCAGGATATGAACTACCGCTGCTGCTGCAAGTGCAATATCCATAATCAGAACGGGGATAAGCAAGGGCAGTATTTCAAATAGACTATTCATGTTTTTACCTCCTGTGTTATTTCAACATTTTTATCTTATTAATAAAATTATCATTTTGAGAATATTAAACCAATAAAAAAACATTCTATTCTCATATTTCATAAAGCCGATACTGTTGTAGTTGCTTATATAGTAGGAAAGAAAATATCAATAGCAGAATCATCTTCTGGTAAAAATGAGCCACTATCCCTACAAAAATCGCACTGATTAAAACGGACATTCCAACAAAAGCTAAAAAGTACAGCCAGTTTTGCTGTTCAACTGCTTTTGAAATAAGCCCGACCAGGGCATAGAGTTTGTTTGCCATGTTAGAAAGCATAATCCCAATATTCAAAATTTCATCACTGTCCATGCTCTGCGCTTTGGCAGAAGCTGCCACAATCAGCAATACAATCAGTGTACTTAATACCAATGAAAGAATATTTTTGTGTTTTGACCGGGAAGAAACGGCAGAAATCAAAACACCAAGCCCCAAAGAAACAATCATAGGGATTACAGGCAGAAATAAAAAGGACAGCAGAAACATAGTGTTTCCAGAAATTCCTACTTCTGAATTTATCCCAAAGATAACAACAGAGGGAAGCACTACAATAACGCTTATTAAGAGGTTCGTTAAGTAAACCATTGTCAATCGGCTTAAAACCACCTCTGGATTTTTTACTGGAAGCGACATAACCATATCGTAATCACGCAAGCCAATAAGTACACCAGAGCTTTTTAGAAAAGTCAATATCAATGTAATCACGGAGCATACCAATGCGGAAATTGTCGGTAAAACATTTACAGTTCCCATACTCGCTAAACTTATGCTGATAATCGTACTGTAAGCAATCATCAATCCAATAACGAGAATCCCGCCTAACGCCATACTACGCTGCTTTTCTTTTTTGCTGTGGGAATGGAGTATGCGGTTAATACCAAGCAAATTATAAAGCTGCATTTTCAAAAGAAGTAAATACCTATTTCTCATTTTCCACAACCTCCATGAAAACATCTTCGAAGCTCCCGGAACCGCGCACCGCTTCCATGCTCCCGCTTATCATCAAATTTCCCTGTTTGATGATAGAAACCTTGTCGCATAACTTTTCCGCAACGTCCAAAACATGAGTGGGAAAAATATACCACTTCCTTGATTGCACAAGTCCCGCATGATTTGTTTCAGATGAAAAGCCGCTTCGGGGTCAAGTCCCACAAAGGGTTCGTCTAACACAAGCAGCTTCGGCTCATGTAAAAAAGCCCCTATTAACGCCAGCTTTTATTTCATGCCATGAAAATAAGAGCTAACCAAATTTCCCAAACTGTCAGTGATACCGAAAAGCTCCGCATACTTTTTTATCCGTTCTTCTCGATGTTCCCTATCGACGGAAAACATATCCGCCATATAATTCAGATATTGAATACCTGTTATATAGTTGTATAAATCCGGGTTGTCGGGAATATATGCTGTCAACAGTTTGCATTTAACAGGTTCGTTTTTGGCAGAATGTCCGTCTATCAAAATTTCTCCCTTATTGAAGCCCATAACACCGACGGCAGCCCGGATAGTTGTTGTTTTTCCGGCTCCGTTATGCCCGATAAAACCATGAATTTCTCCATGCATAACAGATAGGGAAAGGTTATCAACCGCTTTTTTCCCTTGTGAATATTCTTTTGTAAAATTTTTGATTTCTAATACTGTTTGCATAGTATTTCCTCCTCACTATTTCATCTTGCGGCAAATTGGCCAATACAGGATAGCCGGACCATGTACGAAAATCAGTAGGCAGTATTTGCCTGCGACGCTGCCTGCGCCTGTTACTCCAAAGTGCAGCGGTATTGTGTCTGGCAGAAAGGAAAGTGCTGCCAGTACGCCAAGCAGCGTAACTAAAGTGAGGATAATCATAATGCTCCTTTGCTTTTTGCTCATAGAAAAGCTCCTTTCGGTTTTTGTTTTTGAGTATAGTGCGGCGCACATGTTCTCGCATAGATAATATTATTATATTGATAATAAAAAGTCAAGAAAAATCCGCTCCCTTTTTTAGTGGGAGCGGTAAATCATTCATTTTGAATTTTGGGGTGGGGATACAATTAACCCAAGCGTCCGTAATTTCCGACCTGCTTTGGGTTCGTTCTTTTCCGCAGCATAGATTACACTTGAAATACTTTTCATAAGTTCAGTCAATTCTTCATCTGATAAATAAATGTGTGAAAGAGAGAAACCCGACATATCATTTTTAATGTTGATGTTCGGAGATTTGCAATATTCCCGGAATTGTTTTGCAAATCCAAGAAAATATTGTGTAAATACTTGCATATAGAGAGTGCCAGAATTTTCAGCTAATATTGCTTCAAAATCTTCATTAAGATTAAAGGCAAGCGCATACGTTTTTTCTACTGTGCCGCGTATTTGTGTTTCGCCAACCACCTTCAAAATACCATCATTCAACATCTTTTTCAAATTGCGATATAAGGTAGCTTGTGGAATATCGCCAAAAGTATCTGATAAATGCTTTGCAGTTGCCTGTCCTTGCGAATATATTTCAAGTAGCAATTTACATTTTACCGGGTTTGTAATGCACTCCATAATTTTATCTGTCATGTTTCTTCCTCCTGATTTGAGTATATGAAAATATTATCACTTTGATAGTAAAAAGTCAATCGGCGGTTTCCGTTTGCTTTCAAAGTAGATGTTAAAATGCTTTTTCCTTTAATTGAGTATAAGAATTATTTTGGCTAACTGATAGAATGATATGCTCCCCTTATAGTAGACAGACAAAATAATAAAACTGTCACTGTAAGGAGGTTTCAACGTAGGTTTTTCCAATGTAGGTTTTCCCTGTGTTGGATTTTCCAATGTAGGTAAATCCAGCGTAGGCGGCTGCGGCTGCTCGAATATCACATAGTCCACGCCCCGCAAGCGTCCTTTCTCGTCGCGCTCCCTTGAACGGACGATATACCCGGCACGTTCAAGCTCCCGTATGGCTTCGCGGATAGCGTCTATCTTCTCCCGGTTGATAAGAGATAAGCCTTTCAAGGTGTAGTCCCAATCTTCGGGGAGTGACAGCATTTGCGACAACAGCCCCTTTGCCTTTAAGGAAAGCTCCTTGTTGCGTAGGTGGTGGTTGCTCATTACGGTGTAGCCCTTGTTCCGTTCCACTCTGAAAACTGCCATAGTTCATAGCTCCTTTGCTTTGGATTTGTTACGCAGTAGAAGCGCGGTTTCGGGGGATAAGGTATAAATCCCTTGCCGCGCCAGATACGCGCCCGCAAAACCGCTTGTAGCAAGGCTTTTTCTGCCTCTACTGCGTAACAAGGGCATGAAAAAAGCGGTCTTCCTGTTCTCCCCGTGTAGGGAGTGGGAAACGCCGCTTGTACGGTGCTGTATGAAATTTTTCAATCTATGGTAGGTCAGTACTGGTGTGCGCTGCCTGTTTGGTTTATCCGCAAGAGCTTCAAAGCATATCAAGGCTCAATCCGTAAGTAGTAAATGGGTAGTAAATTCAAGCTGCTGTCTTGTGGAAATGCCCGTAAACTGGGGATTTTTTTGAGATAATCATTTGATTTCTTCCACTTTGCATATTCATTCGCAGTGGCATTTGTTTTCCCTTTTATGGGAATCTATAACAGTAGCACCATGATTAAATAGTATTTGTTCCTATTTCTCAAAAATTACAAAACCACATTCGTAAGGATGGTCGCAATACACACTTTCTTGCTTATCAGTGTGGTATAGCATACTTTTCAGTATAATTAGAAAATCTCCGCCACCTGAAATAATCATAAATTCTGCCAGAATAAATAGCAGTAATTGATTTGTCATTACAGAAACCACTGCTGCTCCACCGCCTAAAACTAATGTAGGCATAGCAGTTCCCAGCAAATATTGCCACTTTTCCAACGGTTCGGAGCAAGTACAGTATGGAGAAAAACTACTCCAAATAAATCCAAAATCAATCGAATGAAAATGATTCTTTGAAAAAAAACCCCAAGTGACGCCATGTATTAATTCATGTAAAATAATTAGAGGAAGAAGAAGAAACGCCGCTACGACAAATCTCAAAGAAATCCCCCCTAAATCAAAACCATTCACATTATAGTAAAACAAAAATGTTAAAGCTATGAATGGAAGCATACTCAAAGGTCCTAAAAAATTCGCTTGTCGAATATTGATAGTCATATTCTTAATTTTATATCCTTTTTGTTGCATTTCAGAATTTAATTTTTCAAAGTCATTTTTACGTTTCAATTCTTTTTCTGTTAATTTTTTTTTATTGTTATCCATAGATAATTCCTCCAAATTTTATACGCTTATTCCATCGCCCACATTTGTTCAATCAGAGATTGTTTTTTCTGCCTGCGGATTGTCCATCAGTTCTATTCCGAATAGCACCGGAATAAACAGTCCCATTTCCAAAAAAAGTCCATGCCGGAACCGTCCGACAGGTCGAGATCACAGCAGATTACCAGAGGCATTTCCTCTTGGATGGCTGTCCGCGCTTCTTTCAGTGTAGAACCCATTTCTACCGGGTAGCCTCGCCGTTGTAAATATTTTTGCAGATACCATATATAGATGTCGCTGTCGCCGATCAGCAGTATCTTTTTCATGTGTCCTCTTCCCCAAAATATTGATTTACCACAAGCATAAACTACAAATGTTACACAAATGCCCGAGGTGCCTTTGATTTCGACAGAAAAACAGTCTAAATTGTTACAAAGCTCGGACATTTCAAAAATTTCTTTGAGAAATGGCAGAAAAAGCGGGGCAGCATACGCCGCCTCGCTGATCACATACGGTTATTCCATTGCCTTAATACGATCTACAAGAGATTGCTTATGGCAATAGCGAACGGCTAAAGTCGAATATATCAATGCAATTACTACGAGAATCGCAAAAAATAGAAGCACTTGCAAGAACGGGAAAGTATAATGCAATTTTCCAAACACTCCAACTTGATTAAATATCTGGCATAGAATAAAACCTGCTGCTGTGCCAAAAGCAAATGTTATCGCCATTGTCCCAAACACATAATGCAAACATTCCATTCTCAACATCTTATATAATTGCTTGTTTGATAGACCGATAGATTGCAATACTCCAAATTCTTGTTGTCCGGATACAAGGTTTGTCATCAAGGTATTGCAAAGGTTGATAATACCGAAAATTGCAATAAAAATAATTAACCCGTAGATAGGAATCTGATACCCTGTCATGTGCATTTTTATGGAAGATAGTGCATCATCAAAGCTATTAAATTGAATATCAGGATTGTCACCGATTGCATTTAAGACAACATTTTCTGCTGCAGAAAGTTGGTTCAAATCTACATTTATAACAAATTCAGTGTTAAAATTATTCTTCTCTGGATATATCTCGGATAGTATATTTTCCGGGACAAAGAAATATGTTCCGTTGTAGTCCGTATCGCTCATGTCAATAGTTCCGACAACAGATAATTCGATTTTCTTTCCAGAAGCAGATACTATTGTTACCACATCTCCTAAAGCCACACTATAATCTTCCCATGACTTTAGCATACCAGCTGTGTCGTCAATTAAGATACCATTTTTATCGACAAGTTCTTGGTAGCTTATTTCCTCTGATAGTAGGTTATTCGATAAGCCGGAAAATTCATCATCCGACAATCCTATAATTTCACGGAACGAGGACGGTTCTTTTTTATCTGGAAGTAAAATGTCTGCGGAACATCCCTTTATAGATTTAACCTCTGTGATATATGGAGAATCTGTCAGAAGATCCATCATGCCATAGTCCAGCGGATTATCTTTCAAGGAACTGCCACTATATTCATCGGAAAGAGCAATCAAAAATTCCTTATTACCAAATGACTGCTGGGTCATATCTTCTTCATCAATAGAAGCCAGAAATGTTGCTGCACTCATCAGTAAAATTCCTGAAAACTCCAATGATACTAAAGTCAAAATCACTTTTTATGGTTTCGCATAAAACCGATTTTAGCTAAATTTTCTGGAGTTAGTTTTCTCCTTAATTTTTTGGTGTTTAACTTTTCGTTATCAGTTGTCGTTGATATGCGTACAGCTTCAATGGGAGAAATACTTGCTGCAATTTTAATCGGCTTGCGAATTGATAGAACAACTGATAATTCAGTCAATATGGAGATAACAACGATAATTGCCAATGTATTAAGCCAATTCCAGCCTTCGGGTACAAGCACATATCCTATTAAGCAGCCAACTACAATCCCTAATGGAATTGAAGCGCGGGATAATTGCCAGCTTTCTTTTTTTACCATGCGTTTAATCTGTTTTTGGGTCATGCCAATTACCCTTAAGCGGCCATATTCTTTGACTTTCCCAACGACTGAAATATAAAATAGGTTGTATATAACGATGGAACAGGCAATCACAATTAGAATACTAATTGCCGCTACTCCCAGCATATCTCGGCTTGAGTTATCAACACTATCAAAGTAAGACGAACTATAAGCAATCTGTTCTTCTCTGATTCCATAAGGGATCAAACAGGATTTAATCAAATCTTTCAATTCGTCCTCTTTGAATGATCCGCTTCCCATTATCCGTAGTGTAGCATTATAAGGGATGTGATCTTGAAAATACGATTGCAGAAAAGAATCAGATACTAATACTTGATACCGCCTATTTGCACCATCGTTATGTAAAAGACCGCATACAGTGAAATTTGCATTTTCCCCATTTTGCAACGGTAATTCGATTTCTTGGTTCAATTCAACAGAGCGACCAATATGTTTCAAATAGGCTTCCGAAACTGCAACTTCATTTTCCTTATCAGGTAAGTTCCCAACAAATTCTGTGGAATACAAATACAGATTATTGCTGTCCCGAAAATTAACATTCAATGCATAATCATCAACGCGGAAACTGTCAACTAAAGCCTCTGTTCCTACTATTTCAATGTTGGAATCTTGCCTTAAATTATTGATTGTTTCCAAATCCACATCAATAACTGCCGCTTGGTAGCGCCCCCGTAAAAATGTTTTCAATTCATGCGATTTTCCAAATGTATAAAGTGCAAGAATAGTCATAAGGCAGGCAGCAAAAGCAATCGTTACAATAATAAACTCAAACTTCTCACTTGAATAAGTGCTTGTATGCCTTGAAAATTCAATAATTTCTGGCAAAAATATAGCATGAAACCTACTGGTTTTGGTATAATTGAGTTGCAAAAACAATTACAAACCGGAGGGCTCATGCTATGAATAAAAGTATAACACAAGACATCCAGAATGAAAAGCAGGTATCTGAATCTATTAAGAGGTTTTTTCACAGGTTTCATGTTTCTTCCGCATTAAAGCAGTCTAATGCCTATAAAAAGAAAGGTATTCCTGTTATTGAGGTATTCCAGTATCTATTTCTTCTAATATTTTCCAACAGGAGCATGTATATGAGCCTTGTCACTGGCAAAAATACACCTTCTTTTGCGAAGGATACCATATATCGTTTTATGAAGATGGTTCAGATTAACTGGATACGTTTTACAACAATACTTGCAGCACGCATTATTAAAAACGCCATAGTCCCCCTTGATTCTGAAGAACGCGTCAACGTCCTGACAATTGATGACTCCATGTTTGAACGCTGCCATTCAAAGAAAGTGGAACTGCTTGCAAAAGTATATGACCATGCAAAGCATGCATACAAATTTGGGTTCCGTATGCTTACACTTGGCTGGACAGATGGGAGCACCTTTATCCCGGTCAACAGTGTCCTGCTGTCTTCAGAAAACAGGAAAAGCCGCATTAACGATACTGCCAGTGTTGATAAAAGGAGCGCCGGTTATAAGCGTCGTCAGCTTTCCATGGAAAAAGGGACAACTGCAATGCTGGAACTTTTAAAAACTGCAAAAAACGCTGGCATTCCAGCAAAATATGTGGTTTTTGACAGTTGGTTCTCACCCTCCATGCCGTAAAAGCACTGGATTATGATGTGATTGGTATGGTTAAGAAAACACCAAAAATGTTTTTCAGATACAACAATGAGGATATGCCCCTGACATCCATTTACAAGAAAAACAAGAAAAAACGCGGGAGATCGAAATATCTTCTTTCTGTTATGATTGAGGTCGTAAAGGATGGGGGAGTCATACTGGCAAAAGTGGTGTATGTGCGGAACCGAAATAAAAAGAAGGACTGCCTGTGCCTGATCTCAACAGATATTTCCCTGAATGAGGAAGAGATCATTCGTATATATGGAAAACGCTGGGATACCGAGGTATATTGTTATCCATAGATAATTCCTCCAAATTTTATGCGCTTATTCCATCGCCCGCATTTGTTCAATCAGGGATTGTTTTTTCTGTCTGCGAATTGTCCAGACAGACAAGATCAGCTCCATTCCGAACAATACCAGAATGAACAGGTCCATTTCCAAAACCGGGAATTTGTAAGGCACTACCTTTCCGGCAAAAATGGCAATGCTCATTTTTCTGCAAGCAAATATGGAAGCCGAAAGCCCAACGATCAGCGTCGCCAATGTTGCAAAGAGCGCATAGCACAATCCCTCGCAGATGTTCATTTTACATAGCTGTTTTTGTGTTAGGCCGATGGAACGCAAAACACTGTTTTCCTGTTTTCTGGACATCTGGTTAGAGAGTGTCGTATTGATAAGGTTGATAACACCAAAAAGGAATACCAGCCATGAAAACACCTCCATACTCCCGAATGCCACCTGATCTTCCGACTTCATATATTCAATCCGTATATTTATTTCATCTAAAGCAAGGTTACTATGGCTGGCAACAATATTTTTTAAGCCAGCTTTTACGGTTTCCGTTTTTTTCGGATCGCTTACAATACTCCACGAAAAGTCAAATGAAGTAATTTCCGGGTGCAGTTCATGGAACAATACTTCTGGTGCAAATGCAACAGCCCCATTGATACCTAATTTCCCCTGCCCTGTATATATGCCCGGACCAAATAGCCCTGATATAGTAACAGGAACGGATGGCTGCCCCTCTCCGAAAGAGATTTCAACCGTCGAACCAACTCCCATATCTTCATAATAATCTGTAATCGAGCGTGAAATTACGATACTATGAGAATCTGTCGGCATCGTTCCCTCCGTCAATGCAGCCTCAATCTTAGCATAATTCTGGTCGGTCAGCATATCACAGTTTCCAGTGTTCTGATTGATGTCCCCCTTAAAAGTTGTATGAAGCGTTTGTCTGTTTACAATTACATCTGTGACACCATCAATAGATAAAATTTCCTGCTTTAATTCCTCGTTCAGTGGATTTCCCGCTGCCATAAGTTCTTCTTTTGGCACTTCTGATTGTAGATAAATTTGATAATCGCCATCTGGAAAATAAAGTCTTGCCCGCGCTTCCGGGGATCGCGTTAATACAATGGAAGATACCACGAGCAGGATAATTCCGCCCAAACTCAAAGACGCTATAATAGAGATTGTCTTTTTTCGGTCACGCTTAAAATTCGCAATTCCCATTGAAACCGGATTGAGCTTGATGTTCTTTTTCCGGCTGCGGACGTTCTTTTGTACCGAGGTGAAACGGACGGCTTCAATGGGGGAAATCCCTGCCGCAATTTTTACCGGTTTACGGATGGAAACAGATACCATGATCCAACTGCTTATGAGTGTCAAAATAACCGTTGCCACATAGGAAACAGCGTTAAATCCCTTGGAAAACAGGAGAAAACCGCCGCATACGCCCAGCACTGTGCCAATCAAAATTCCGATACTGCCGAGTTTGCGTCCCTCCCGCTTTACAATCCGCTTGATTTGCTTTGGCGTTGCACCAATCGTCCGAAGCTGCCCGTAGCTCTTGATTTTGTCATTGATGGAGATACGGAAGATACTCTGGATCACAATATAGCCGCCGATCAGAACAATGGCAGTCACACCAGCCATCAGTGCAAAATCAAAGGATTTAGAAGCATAGACAAAATACTTGCTGTTCATTTTGGGCATAGGAAGCTGATATTCCTCCGCAATCTCCCTGCAATAAGAGGTCATCAGTTCTTCGCCCAACTGCTCGCTATTTTTGAAATGGACATAGGCACGATACCCAGCCGGGTCAAACCCATTCCATTCTGTCAGGGCAGCTTTGGAAAGAATGATAGCACAGGCATTCGCTTCTTTTTCATTTACGCTTTCCATAATGCCGGTAACGACATAATCGCCATGAAAACTCTCTGTATCTAAAGTCACAGTGTCCCCAATTCTAGCATTGTTTCCATAGGTGGAAAGAAAGTATTCGCTTACGACAACTTCATTTGCTTTTTCAGGAACCCGACCCTCTAATAACTCCATCTGTGCCTTGGTAATCTCCATCATTTGCGCGTCGCAATACACATAGGATGCATGATAGCCCTGTTCCGAAAGTTCCTCACCGAGCACATAGTAGCCGCCTACGTGCTCAAACTCCGGCACTCCTTTCAGAGTTTCAATATCGTTTTCCTCTATGCCCATCCAAACCGCCTCATAAGTATCGACAACCTGATTGCGCTGCATTTGTATCAGAGAAGTAGAAACAATTCCCGTAAAACAGATCAGAAACGCCGCCAGCGCAACGGCGATCACCACCATTAGATTCCGGCGCTTCTCGCTTTGTAAACTTTTCTTTGCCAGCTTCTTTGTAATGGCGCTGGTATCATTTTCAAAAGGCCATGTCATAGCCTGCCACCTCCTTATTCCACAATCCTTCCGTCCTCAATGCGGACAATCCGATCTGCAAGGCGGGCAATGTCGTTGTTGTGGGTAATCATCACGACAGTTTGCCGGAACTCCGCGCTGGTGCGCTTGATAAGCCCCAGCACCTCGGCGCTGGTCTTGCTGTCAAGGTTGCCGGTCGGCTCGTCGGCCAGCACAATAGCCGGTTTGGTAATCAGGGCGCGGGCAATCGCCACACGCTGCTGCTGGCCGCCGGAAAGATTGTTCGGCATATTTTTCAGTTTATCTTCCAGCCCCAGCAGGTGAACAATCTCGTCCAAAAACTTCTGATCCACCGTGTCCCCGTCCAGCTCCACCGGCAGGACGATGTTCTCATACACATTCAGGATCGGAACAAGGTTATAGTTCTGGAAGATAAAGCCGATGTTGCGGCGGCGGAAGATGGTGAGCTGTTCGTCGTTCTTCTTTGCCAGTTCTTCGCCTCGGACAATCACGGTTCCGCTGGTGGGAGTGTCCAGCCCGCCCATCATGTGAAGCAGGGTAGACTTGCCGCTGCCGGAAGTTCCCACAACGGCCACAAATTCGCCCTCGTCTACGGAGAAGTTCACGCCGTCAAGGGCGCGGGTAATGTTCGGCTCTGTGCCGTAATACTTTTTCAGGTCGATAGTCTGTAAAATGCTCATACTCAAAACTCCTTTCAAGGCTTTCTGCCTGTTGATAAGGCTATTGTAAAACCCAAATGTCCGCGAAATGTTACAGCGGCCAAAAAATTTCATTGAAAATCGGGGTGAAATGTTACAACGCTCGGACATTTCAAAAAAATTTACGGCGGGCAGCCGGAAATGGCCGTCCGCCACAAAAAATTTCCATTATTCCGAAAGCCTTAAAACTTTATCTGCGATAGCCGCCATTTCTTGATTGTGTGTTATGATAATGCACATTTTTTCTGCAAAGATAGAGTGAATAGACTGTTTGAGTAAATTACTTGTAGCGACATCTAAATTTGAAGTTGCTTCATCAAAAATCATTACATCTGGATTTTTAACAATCATCCTTGCAAGTGCGATCTTTTGTCGTTGTCCCCCTGATAAATTTTTTCCGTTTTCATTTATTATAAAATGAAGTCCACCTGCAAACTCTGATATGTCAAGTCCTGCTTTTTCAAGAGCGTTCATAACTTCCTGCTCACTCGATTTGGGCGAAATATATCTTATATTGTCTAGTAATGAGCCTGAAAACAGAAAAATGTTTTGAGCCACAATACCAATTCTGTTTCGCAAATCGGTAACAGAAATATCGCGCAATTCAATTCCGTTAATCTGAATTGAGCCAGTGTAGTTTTTGTAAAACCCAATCAAAAGTTTTGCAATCGTTGTTTTGCCACTTCCATTTTTACCAAACAATACGATTTTGTCATTCTTATGGGATTGCAAATTAAAGTTTTGAACAACTGGCTTTTCTGTATATGCGAAAGAAACATCAGAAAAAACAATATCCTCAATTTTTCCTGTTTTTTTGTCACCTGATACTTCATCTTCTGTTTTAAGTTTTAACAATTCTCCAATTCTTGATAGTGCAGCAAGTCCCGGCTGTACCATAATGCTGATACTGGATAAAAGCTGCATGGGTGCGAATACTAATAAGGCATACTGTGAAATTGCCCAATAGTTTCCCAAAGACATTTTTCCGTTCACAATCAGTAATCCAGAGCAAACAATAAGAATTACTGATGAAATATTAGAAATTCCTAATACTCCCTCCGAAGCTAAATTCATCATCTTGCCACGCTGAACAGATTTATCGGCAACATTTTTTAATTGTTTAGAAATTTCTGAAGCACGTTGCTGTTCTATTTTCATTTCTTTAACAGCAGAGATACCGCCTATATTTTCTTGTACCTTTCCAGATGTTTGAGCTGTTGATTCCAGCAATGCTTTTGATGCCTTTTTAATTTGGATGCTTGAATAATTTGTAAAGTAATATATTAGTGGCAGAAAAATAAGCAAGACAATCGCCAATTCCCATCGAATAGAAATAATGAGCGCCAATGCACCAACAAACGAAAATACACTGGTTATAAATTTCAAAAATACTGGTGAGAAAAATACATTCAATGTATCAGCTTCTTTAATGCGTTCCAAAATATATCCTGTTTGTTGATTGTCGAAAAATTCCATAGGTAATTTTAGAATTTGCGTAAACAAATCATTTTTCAAGTTTGCAATAAAATAGCTACTGGTTTTAGTCAGCGTTTGGCTGATAAAATAATTGACAGCAAAACTACCCACATATATACATATCAGAAAAACGCCACCTCCAATAATTATTTTAGGAGACATTTTAACAACACCATTATCCAAAATGAAGCTGATGATATAAGGTGGACATAGAGCCAAAACAGATGAAAAAATCATCAAAAGAACAAAGGATAGCATTTTCTTTTTTTTGAAATACGAAAGTGCAAAAAAGTATTTTTTCATACGAACATCCTCCTATTGTAAATCGTTTTACAGTTTCCCTATGGGCTATTGTAAAACCCAAATGTCCGCGAAATGTTACAGCAGCCCAAAAATTTCATTGAAAATCGGGGTGAAATGTTACAGTGCTCGGACATTTCAAAAAAATTTACGGCGGACAGCCGGAAATGGTCGTCCGCCGCGTTCTATTTTGTCGGCAGCATAATGGAAAATTCCGAACTCCTGCCCAGCTCCGAAACCACTTTGATATAGCCACCCTGCCGCGTTACAATCTCGCGGGCCAGATACAGGCCAATGCCCACGCCCTGTTGTTCGTGTACTTCTTCCTCACGATAGAAGCGCCGGAAGATGGCGGCCTGATTGCTTTCGGAAATGCCCTTGCCGGTGTCGGCTACTTTGATCTCCACATACATTTCCCACAGTACCACTGACACAGCGATTTTCCCGCCTGCCGGGGTGTACTTCACCGCATTGTCCAGCAGGTTAAAGATGGCTTCGGATGTCCACTTGCTGTCATGGGAAACGGCCAAATCCTCCGGGCAGTCCACGGACACAGCGATTTCCTTTTTCTCCGCTGCATACACAATCCCACTCATAGCCTGCGCCACGGTATCAAAAAGGCGGTCCGGTTTCTTATCCAACTGGATCACGCCCGTTTCCAGCCGGGAGGTTTTCACAAGGACCTGAAAGAGAAAATCCAGCTTATCCGTCTGGCTGCGGATTCCCCGGATAAAGTCAGTGCGCTCCGCCTCGGTCATGGGCTTTTCCAACAGGGTGTCCGTCGCCATTTTCAGATTGCTTACCGGCGTTTTCACCTGATGGGAAATATCCGATACAAGGGTCTGTAACTCCTGTCGTTCCTCGTCCACAAGACGGCGGTTCTCCTGCATGATCTGATAAAGCCTTGCCAGCCGGTGTCCGATTCTGGCAAGCTGGGTTTCACTGTCCTCTGGCCGCTGGGGCGCTTCATTCCCGGCGATCATGTGGTCTAAAGTCTGGCACAGGTCAGCGGTAAACTGTGACAGCCGCTTTCCAAACGCCTGCGTCAGTACAAAAATCCCCACAAGGGCGCACAGCAGCAGCGCCCCGCCAGTCAGCAGCACCGCTGCCTGTTTTGTCACAAAAAACAGGACTATGGTAATCCCGGACATAGAGAGGACAAGCCCCATTGCTACCCGACCAAACAGCCGCTTTACAGAGAGGTTTTGAAACTTCATTTTGCCTCGCCTCCCGTCCACTGATAGCCCATGCCGTAAACGGTCTTGATGTAGGGTGCGCCGCTGTCGGATTCGATCTTGCTGCGAATCCGGCTGATGGAGGTTGTCAGGGTGTGTTCATCCACAAACTTCTCGTCTATATCCCACAGCTTTTCCAGAAGCTGCCCACGGGTCAGCACTTGCCGGGGATTTTTGCGGAACAGGTTCAGCATTTTGTACTCCATCGGGGATAGGGTCAGGGGCTTGCCGTTTAAGGAAGCCGTCTGCTCCGAGAAGTCCAGAAACAGCCGCCCGTCGTCGTAAATGTCCTTGGCCGGTTTGTGGTGTTCCAGCATGGCGAACATGGCTTTGATTTTCCGCTGCAAGGCCCCGATCACAAAGGGCTTTGTGATGTAGTCCACCGCGCCCACCTCATAGCCCCGTATCTGGTCGCTCTCCTGATCGTTGGCGGTCAGGAAGATTACAATGGTGTCCGGGTGCTGGGGCTTTATCAGCCTGCACAGTTCAAAACCGTTGCCGTCCGGCAGGTTGATGTCCAGCAGCACTAAATCAAATTCCCGCTGGCGGATGGCGTCGGCTGCGGTTCTGGCATTTAGGGCAGAAGTCACGCCGTAGCCGTCTGCGGTCAGGTTATAGGCCAACATCTTACTCAAAAAACTGTCGTCCTCGACAATTAAAATCTGCTTCATATTCTCACTTCCTTTGCTTTTTGCAGATAGTATAACAGGCAAATGTCCCGTGTTGCAGAAAACATATTTTTCTGATAAAGGCAAATTTACTCCATCGTTTTTATACGCTCAATCACAGGATGTCTTTTGCTATATCTTACAGAGAAAACGGAGTAAGCTGCCAATATAAAGAAAAGCACCGCAAAATATATGCTTATTTCTAAAACCGGAAAATGATAAGTCAATGTCCCGAATGTCCCAACCTGATTGAAAACTTTGCAGAGTATAAATCCTGCTAAAGTTCCAATCGTTAAAGTTAGAATAGCCGTGCCAGCAACATAATAGAAGCATTCTGTTTGCAGCATTTTGGAGAATTGCTTACTGCTCACCCCCGCAGACTGTAAAATACCAAATTCCTGCTACCTTGATATAATGTTTGTCATTAGTGTATTGATAAGGCTGATTAGCCAAAAAACAGCAATGAAAAATACCAATCCATATAACGGCATTTTTATATTATCCATTTCCTCATGCAGATAAGTAATAATATCGCTGATACTGAAAACTTCTATCCATCCATGATTTTCCGCCAACTGAAAAATCTTATTCTCAACTTCCGTAAGCCGATCCCTTTCCACATCTACAATACAGGTCATGTTGAAGTTGGAAACATTTTCTTTCATCATAGGTAATAGTTCCTGCGGAAAATAGAAAAATGCTGAATCCCCACCGAGATCAGAGGGCTTCCCGATCCCCATTACAGTAAATTCTTCCCATTGTCCATCCGCTGTTTCCACTTTGACTATATCGCCAATTTGAGGGGTGTAATTATAATAGTCACTTAACAGCTTGGTTGAATTATCAACGATAACTCCTTTTCCATTGATAAGTTTCTGGTGGTCTGCGGTTCCCTCAATCAGTCCTTGTGAAAAGGTCTCGCACTGATTTTCGGGGATTCCAATTTGGGTAAAGAAATGGCTGTTACCATTAGGCAATTGCGAAACAAGTTCAAAATCTTGATTCCAATAGGACAAAGGTTCGGGTGTCGCACTCATAACCATAAATGAATTTACCAAAATCAGTTTTCTGCAGATTCTTCACATAGTCAATGATATCCGCTATGGCCGTGTATTCACTTTTGTTTTATTACTGTGCGCTGCCTGCTGCCCGGCGTTTTTATTCAGGCTGTCACGCACGGACGGTTTCTGCTCCTGGACCGGCGTACATTCCCGCCTGGCCTGGGAGAGAAACAGGTCGGTAAGTCCGAAATTGCAGCGGTGTACAACAAAGTAAACATTCCGGTCATATCCGAAACCGTCCTTATCCTCACAGACCGGGACCGTCTGCGCCCATGCCTTATTGTCCCGTGAAATGCGCCCGTCATAATCTTTCTGCCGGACCGTATTGGCAAGGACATTTCCAGTCGTTCCCGTTCGCTTTTGGGGATCACCCGCCCGGTTCTTGAAAGCGCTGACCTGTTCCACGGAACCGGCCTCGCCGGACAGAAATGCCTCTTTAAGAACTGTGTAGATTTCCATCTGTTCCTCATTGCCCTGCCGTTTCAGGGAACCGAGCACCGCCGAATCCAGCCAGCCTGCCACATTTTTCCGGGTACGCTCTGCCTGCGCTTTGGTGCGGACTGCCGCCTGCTCCGGCGTCTCCAGCTTATATTTCATGGTTTCAATCAGCTTCTGGAACGGCGCATAGAGTCGGGGGCTGTTCCGAGAGCATCCCATTCGCGCCCATCTTCGTGTCCAGGTAATCATCAAATCCGTGCCACCAGGACAGAGTGTCGGCGCTGTGCCTGCCGTTCCAGCCCTTCCAGGGCAATGATTACCTTTTCAGCCTATTTCTTCATGGCGCCCATGCACGCACGACTGCACGGTAGGGAGCCTTGACATACAGGTCTTTTGGAGCGAGGCTTTCAGGGAGCGGTCCTGCATTTTCTGCAGGTCCTCCCGCATGGCCACCAGCTCGAGGACCGCTATGGAAAAGCGGTCCTCCATCCCTGTGACAGATTCGATCAGTTTTGCGAAGTCTGCATACAGCCATAACAAAAACCTCCTTTCTTTTCCTCCGGGCTATAAGGCGCGGTCCCTGCGGTCATAGTGCAGATGGTCGCCCGGTGCAACCTTCGCATGGTTTTTCAGTTTGACCTCGCCCTGTTCCTGGCTGTCTAAAAATTTCTGGTAGCCGGCATCCGTAAGGAACAGGCGCATCTTGTCGCCTTTATCCCCGACAGGAGCATTCCCTGAAAGCACGTCAAAGACAATTATGTGCTTTACTTCTGGGTCAAAACGTTCCAGGGCCATGATGTCATGCCCCTTCAATTTCTCGCGCCGGATTTCTGCCTAGCCTCTGCCAGTAGTTCCCCCATCGTCTTAGGGCCTGCCGGAATCCGGTAATTTTTCCGAATATCCTATATGAGCGCCAGACAGTCTTTTTTCCGGCATGGCATTCAGCTTTCGCACAAGCTCCGCCGCCGTTTTCCTCTTTACCGGGTCCGGTATATAGGGGAGGCACATGCGCAGCTCATAAGTAACATCTAATTTCCCATAGCCTTCCATCTGGAAGATCAGGCGCTTTTCCATTTCGTTCAGTTCCATGTGAATCTCCTTTCTTCTGAAAATAGGTGCAAAAAAAGGCATAGGGATATGATTAAGGATTATGAGGAAAAATATACCGACATGACACTGTCCCATTTTGAGGGCATGCAACACGAAATGCAACACAAAAAATAATAAGCCTAGATTTTCTAGGCTTAGGAATTGTAGGAAAATAAGTGATGCAGATTGCGTAGGCTATTTCTTCGAGGAGGTATGTCAAAAAACGTAGGCGTAGCGGGCTACGGCGAGGCTTTTTGGCATGCATAATCGGAGAAATAGACAAGTCAAGATGCGTCAGTTATTTTTCTACAGTTCCTTATCTAATGGAGTAGACGGGAGTCGAACCCGTGTCCAAAAAACCATCCCATGTACTTCTACAGGCTTAGTTGATTTTTTCAGGTGTAACCTATTTCCCTTCTGAACAGGAGAATCAACGCTCCTATACAGTCAGTAGCTTCATAATACGCCCACATACGCAAAGCTTTGCATGTGTCGTTTCCTACAAAATCGATGCCTGGGTTCTAATGTGTAGGTGCACTAGATCAGACAGCAGCTCTTAAGCTGCGAATGCTAAATTATCTTCAGCGTTTAATTTTAATTTTGGATTTAACGTATACCTACGACCTGCTTCTCCATCTTCAAGCTCCCTGTCGAAACCTTTACTACCCCTTGATTTATCAAGGTTAATTTATTTTATCAGTAAAAAGACATTCTGTCAAGAATCAATAAATCAGTTTTTTACTATTCTTTTGGACATGACTTCTAAAATCTGATATACTATTTGTTGTAAAATAGGTTAAAATATACTTTAGGCTTACGATACAATTATTTTTCTACAGTTCCTTATCTTTAGAAAGAAGGATAATCACAATGAATTATGATGAAATAAAAAATCACTTTTATGGCACTTTAGGTTTTATACAATTGCTTGATATGAGAATCACAGAACTCTCAGAAGGTTACTGCAAGGGAGAAATGCCCTTAAGACCTGAAATACTTAATCCTCTAGGCACAGTACACGGTGGCTGCACTTTTGCTTTGGCTGACACCATTGGCGGCAGTGCTGCACTCACACATGGAAAGAGTGTTGTGACAGTCAACAGCAACATTCATTACCTAGCACCTGCCTGTAATACGGAAAAGTTAATTGCAGAAGCAAAAGAAATAAAATATGGTTCTTCTATTGCTGTTTATGAGGTAAATGTTTACAAAACAGATGGCACTATGGTTGCTGCTTCCACCCAATCCTATTTCGTTTTTCAAAATAAATAATTTTCACCTGTGCAATTGCAATCCACTCTTTCAGGAGCAAAAAACTGCCGCGTTAGCAGGCGTAAAAGTATGATAGCACGATTTTTGCAAATAGAACAATAAGTTGAATCATTCTCAGAATTTCTCTAGGAATTGTAGGAAAATAAGTGATACAAATTGCGTAGGATATTTCTTCGAGAAGGTATGTCAAAAAACGTAGTCGTAGCGGGCTACGGCGAGGATTTTTGACATGCGTAATCGGAGAAATAGACAATTCAAGATGTGTCAGTTATTTTTCTACAGTTCCTAGCTTTGCATCGATTGTACTTTTATAAAACAGGACAGGCAATGTACTGCATTGCCTGCCTGTATTTTTCCTCTTATTACTATTGATAGATGCGTTTTCAGTGCAACGAATCAAACAGGAAAGATTACTTCCTTCTATTTGCCGCACTGCCAATACGCCATGTAATGGCATATTTCCTCTATATCGGTATGCGCATAAAAAAGATTTTTTCTCGCAATTATTTGTTGTATAAGTTTCTCTTATCTACCACACGCACTGCCTTACCTTCACTTCTGGTAATGGTCTTTGGTTCAATAATTTTTACATCTACTTTAATACCAAGCATTGACTTCAAACCTGCCACTATCGATTTCTCGCGTTCTACAACATTGAATCCGGCATCTGCTGCCATCTCAGGCGTCTTTTCCACCTGAACCTCAATCGTATCATTATTACCAATACGGTCTACAAAAATCTGATAATTTGCTTCATACCCTTTGTTTAACAGAACAGCTTCAATCTGTGATGGCCATACATTGACCCCCTTCACAACCATCATATCATCACTTCGTCCCATCGGTTTATGCATGCGGATATGTGTTCGCCCACAAGAGCATTTTTTTCTTGTCAGATAGCAAAGGTCACGTGTGCGATATCTTAAAAGTGGAAACGCTTTTTTTGTAATACAAGTAAATACCAGTTCTCCAACCTCACCTTCCGGTAAAACCTCACCAGTGTCAGGATTAATAATTTCTGGAATAAAATGGTCTTCCTGAACATGCATTCCCTGCTGTTCCTCACACTCAAAGGACACACCCGGACCAGAAATTTCTGTAAGTCCATAAATATCATATGCTTTGATTCCAAGCGATTTTTCAATACTTTTACGCATCTCCTCTGTCCAAGGTTCCGCGCCAAATATTCCTGCCTTTAACTTAATCTTATCCCGGAGTCCTCTCTCATGAATTGCTTCGCCAAGATTCGCTGCATAAGAAGGCGTACAACAAAGAATCGTGGAACCAAGATCTGTCATAAATTGAAGCTGTCGCTCTGTATTTCCTGATGACATTGGAAGCGTCAGACAACCTACTTTATGTGAACCGCCATTCAATCCCGGACCTCCTGTAAAAAGACCATAGCCATAGCATACATGACACACATCATCCTTTGTGCCGCCTGCTGCTACAATCGCCCTCGCGCAGCATTCCTCCCATACATCAATATCTTCCTGCGTATAAAATGCAACTACGCGGCGACCTGTCGTACCACTTGTCGATTGAATGCGCACACATTCTGATAAAGGTACTCCTAAAAGCCCATATGGATACTGATCTCTCAAATCATCTTTGCTGATAAAGGGAAGCTTATGTAAATCCTCAATTCCCTTTACATCCTCTGGTTTTACGCCTGCCTCATCCATTTTGTCCCGATAAAATTTTACATTGTCATACACATATTTTACTTGGCGAGCCAACCGCTCACTCTGTAGAGCCTGAATCTGTTCTACAGACATTGTTTCAATTTCTGGTTGAAAATACTTTTCCATCAAAAATTCTCCTTCGCTTTAATCTTTTAAAGTAATGCACTATTAAAGTTTATCACACTTTTTCCAAAATGTTAATAGACTTTTTATAATAAAAAGAGACTATCCCATGAAAATTTCATGATGATAACCCCTTTCTGCATGTTCCTTATTATCAACTATGCGTTCTGCTTTGCAAGTTCTGCAAGTGTCTTAAAACCTTCTGCATCATTGACAGCCAACTCCGCGAGCATCTTTCTGTTAATATCAACTCCTGCAACCTTTAACCCATGCATCATCTTACTGTATGACAAGCCATTTAATCTTGCCGCCGCATTGATTCGTGCAATCCAAAGCTGTCTGAACTGACGTTTTCTCTCTTTTCTGCCAGCATAAGAGGAAGCCAATGCCCTCATAACGGACTGCTTTGCCACTCTGTACTGCTTTGATCTTGCACCCCTATATCCTTTTGCAAGCTTCAACACTCTATTATGTTTCTTCTTTGCGTTTAAACCGCCTTTAATTCTTGCCATTTTTCAAATCCTCCTAACAAATAATCACTCCACCGCTTCTTACAAATACGGTAAAATCTTCTTCATATTCTTAACATTGGTTGCATCTGTAATCGCAGCCTTTCTGAGATTTCTCTTTCTCTTTGTGGTCTTCTTTGTCAAGATATGGCTCTTATAAGCTTTTGCTCTCTTTAACTTACCTGTTCCTGTCACTTTAAAGCGCTTCGCAGCCGCTCTGCTGGTTTTCATTTTTGGCATAACTGTTTCCTCCTATACTTCAATATTGCTTCTATCTTTTAACTGACCCAAGCCGTGTTATCTCTGATAACTGCTTATCGTTTCTCAGCTAAAAACATGGTCATACTTCTACCCTCTACCTTGGGCTCCTTCTCCACCACTGCGATATCATTTAAACGCTCGCCAAACTCTACTAGAATATGTTTGCTATTTTGCATGTGAGCCATCTCACGCCCTCTAAATCGCAATGTCACTTTTACTTTGTCGCCTTTGGTAAGGAATTTTCGGGCAGCATTTATCTTCGTGTTCAAGTCATTAGTGTCAATATTTGGAGATAAACGAATCTCTTTCACGTCAATTATTTTCTGCTTCTTCTTTGCTTCCTTCTCTTTTCTTGTCTGTTCATACTTGAACTTCCCATAATCAACAATCTTACACACAGGCGGCTTTGCTGTGGGCGCTATCTTCACAAGATCGACTCCTGCTTCCTCCGCCAATCTCATGGCTTCCCTGGAGGACATGATGCCAAGCTGTGCCCCATCCTCACCAATCACGCGTACCTCTCTGTCCCTAATTTGTTCGTTAATCATTAAATCGCTAATAACCTTACACCTCCATAAAATAAATCATAAGAAAATATTAAAAAGTGGATAACCGCAAGATTATCCACTTCACTTTTATTTTTATCCAATATATGCGCAAAAACACACTAGAATAAAATCAAAAATATAAACGCCTATAAGCCTAATTGCCATAGGGTGAGAGTGGATACTCTGCTTTCCTGTATCTGTCTGAGCTGCCTCAAACATTAATACTTTATCACAGTATTCTCTCTCTGTCAATTATTTTTTTAATTTTATTATTTCTCGCGGAACGTCGCGCAGAGTGTCTCTCCGCTTGTACCTGCATGATTTCCCTTGATATCAACATGTTCTGCACTACAACGATAATCCGTATTGTAAACACACTTTACTGCCTCACAGTCAATGCTAATGTGCTGACTCGGGTGCGAAACAGCACTTGTAAAGCTGTCACCACTTCTTTTATGGAAACTCTCACAGCAGGTATCTTCACAATCGCAAGAATGCTTACCCCCCACCATAATATCACCTTTACAGCAGCAATGGTCTTTGTTATAGGTACAATCACATACTCCACAGGTTAATTCAGCCATAATTCCCTCCTATTTTGTCACACCTTTAGTTCTATAATTTGACAGCATTAAATACTGTCAAAAATGCCTCGGAACTATTCAAGTATTTCTCTACGCAGTTCCTTACAGTTAGTATGGCTGATTTTATCCTGTGTTATTCTTATTTTTTATTTAAAGTCCTTATTTCTCTTCTACTTGCATTTCCGCGCGAATTGTCTTGTTTTTGATTTCCTCTGTGATATCCGCAATAAAACTATCGAGAGATTTTGCCCCCTCATCACCCGCAAAACGACTTCTGACAGACACAGTATTATCTGCCTCCTCCTGCTGCCCTACCACAAGCATATACGGCAATTTGTCCAATCTTGCCTCACGAATTTTAAAGCCAATCTTTTCTGAACGACTGTCAACCGTCGCATCAATCCCTGCCTTTTTCAGTTCCTTGCAGACTTTCTGTGCATAGACTTCATACTTGTCAGAAATAGGAAGCACCCGCACCTGCTCCGCGCAAAGCCACGTTGGAAATTTTCCAGCATACTTCTCAATCAACCATGCTAATGTGCGCTCATAGCACCCCATAGAAGTTCTGTGAATAATATAGGGACGCACTTTATCGCCGTTTTGGTCAATATAGTACATATCAAACTGCTCTGCAAGCAATGCATCCCACTGAACTGTAATCATTGTGTCTTCCTTGCCATATACATTCTTTGCATTGATATCCACCTTTGGACCGTAGAATGCAGCCTCTCCGACATCCTCCACAAATGGAATGTCCAGTTCTATCAGAATATCTCTAATATGCTGTTCTGTCTCGTTCCATACCTCTGGCTCGCCAATATATTTTTCTCTATTTTCAGGGTCCCATTTTGATAGATGATAGGTTACATCATCATTGACACCTAGTGTCTCCAGACAATATTTTGCAAGAGCAAGACATCCTTTAAACTCCTCTACCATCTGGTCTGGTCTGACAATCAAATGTCCCTCAGTAATGGTAAACTGACGCACTCTGGTCAGTCCATGCATTTCCCCTGAATCCTCATTTCTAAACAGCGTAGAGGTTTCACTGTATCTGCATGGAAGGTCCCTGTAAGATTTTTGCGAATTTTTATATACATAATACTGGAATGGGCAAGTCATTGGACGGAGTGCATAAACTTCCTTGTCCTTCTCCTCGTCGCCAAACACAAACATACCTTCCTTATAGTGATCCCAATGCCCTGAAATTCTATATAAATCCGATTTTGCCATCAATGGCGTTCTCGTTCTCATATAGCCCCACTCGTTATCCTCAAGGTCCTCTATCCAACGCTGAAGTTTCATAATCATCTTCGTTCCTTTAGGAGTAAATAATGGAAGTCCCTGTCCAATCACATCCACTGTGGTAAATAATTCCATCTCACGACCAAGTCTATTGTGGTCACGGCGTTTTGCATCCTCCATGCGTTCCAAATGCTCTGCAAGCTCTTCCTTTTTGTTGTAGGCTGTTCCATAGATACGTTGCAGACGTGCCTTGTTAGAATCTCCTCTCCAATAAGCCATGGACGAGGAAATCAGCTTAAACGCCTTCACTCCTTTTGTGCTCATCAGGTGTGGTCCCGCACACAAATCTACAAAACCACCCTGATCATAAAAACTAATGTCAGCATCTTCTGGCAAGTCTTGTATTAACTCAACCTTGAACGGTTCGCCTTTTTCTTCCATAAACTTAATAGCCTCTGCTCTTGGAAGCGTAAAGCGCGTAATTTCGTGGCCCTCTTTGATAATCGCCTTCATCTCCGCCTCAATTTTATCCAAATCTTCTCTTGAAAATGGATCAGAATCAAAATCATAATAGAAGCCATCTTCTATAGCCGGCCCAATTGTAACCTTCGCATTCGGAAACAAACGTTTTACTGCCTCCGCAAGCACATGAGACGCGGTGTGGCGAATTACATAGAGTGCTTTGGGGTCCGTCGCTGTAATAATATTGAGTGCACAGTCGTTGTCAATGATAGTTCTAAGATCCACCAATTCACCGTTCATCTCACCAGCGCAAGCCACGCGCGCTAGTCCCTCGCTAATATCTTTTGCAATATCAATAATTGATTTTGCTTCGCTGTACTCTTTTACAGAGCCATCTTTTAATGTAATTTTCATTTCTCCCTCTCCTTTTTCTTCTATATAATTAATAATTATAAAAAATGTTTATCAACAATTATTTTTAATAATATTTTGCTTTTTTGTACTGTCAAATACAAGAACTGCAATAATTAGCACAACACAAACTGCGGAAATAACATATGCTATATTCCATAAAATGGGAAACTCATATATTACGCGAATCTTGCCCTCAAAATGTGCTGGAACCACAATACTCACCCTGTTATCCGCTCCATTTACAATGTGAAACTCACTGTTTGACTCCATATCACGCGCATGATAATTGTCATAATTCATAAGTGGTATCTCCACTGTCATTTCTGTTTCTGATGTATTGGTACAGTCAAATGTTGTGACACCTTTCTCATACTGATAATTTGAAACCGTAACAAAATTTTCATCAGTAAAAATTTTGCGCCAGCGAAGATTTCCTTCTATCGTATCGTCAAGAATATATTCTCCCCCACTCACCGCTTTTATAACATCCGCATCACCATAAACCCGCTCAATATTGATACCATTCGTATAAATCGACATAAACAAACTGTTTGCGAGAATTGTGAACAGGCAAAGTCCTCCTCCCAAGAGTTGCATACTGCGCACCCCTTTCAGTTCTTTCACGCCATAAAGTCCTACGACGGTTGCAACTGCCGCAAAGATTGTTGCCATAGAAAGATATCTCCATGGAAACTGTACCATACACAACAATTTTGCAAGTGTTCTATTTAGATTTTCAAGACTATCCCAAGGAAAAAAGCGCAGCGATAAAATAACGCTTACAATTGTAAATATCGTACAGATACCACCAATCTTCATCTCATTGCTTTTCTCTATTTGCTGCTCTTTTTGAACACAATAATACACAAGAAAAACGATAATCCCAAACACTAATGCACTCCCTAATGACAAAGGCATTTCCGCATTCATTCCTCTGCGGCTGTCGCCAAGAGAAACCTGAAATCCGCTAAAAACCTGCTGCAAATAAGTTCCATGCACCTGCATTTGATTAATTGGCTCATTGTTCACTCGTATATTCATCTGCATGGAATCCAAAAAGGGAAGAATAAAAGCCATATTTACCAACAATGTTAACACTGCTGCCTTCACAAGCGCAATAAAGCGCTTTAACGCAAAAGTCTTTTTATAATTTACCAGACACAATACTACGATAAACAATGCCGATAGTTCACAAGAAAGCACGTGGCTCTCAATCAATCCAGTTAAACCAACAACAATTGGCAGATACACACGGATTCCCAACTTTGTATCTTCTTCTGTATAGATACGCACAAAACCATATACAATCAATGGGAAAAACGCCATCGCAGTATACTCCCCTACTGCCGCTCTAATAAACAAATTCGTAATTCGATATGGTGAAAGTAAATACATCAATGCGCCTGCGGCAGCAATCTGATTATCCCGCGCAATTCCTTTAAAGCTATAATAAGCAATCCCACAAGTCAGAATATTTACAAGAATTGCATAAATTTGATAACACATCTGAATTGGAACTGCCAGGTTATATAAAATTGCAGGCAAATATAAAAACAACTGGCTGTAAAACAATGGCGAGGCGTAGCCATAACCATTTAATACTTCTGTCTGAATCGGTACAAAAACATGCCCTGCTTTCAATCCATTTGCAAGCGCTATAATCCGATTCAAGTGAAAATCCAAATCATGTCCCCAGAATAAAGAGTCTGTGAGCAGCGGCAAACTTGCAAAAAAAGATGCAAAGATAAGAATCGCTATAGCAGGCTTATTCGTTGCTTTCTTGCTTACAAAGAAATAAACGTAGCTCATATCTATTGTCAAAAATCCTAGAAACCATGCAAAAAACTTCATGATACGCCACATGGAAAGTTCTTGAATCACAATCCTATCAATGCGAAGTTCTCCCATTCCATGAAAATTAACCATAAGTTGAAGTCCCTTTTCACCGCCAATATTACGAATCCATAGGCGTGTCTCTTGATGTGTATGCCCATCTTGAAATGTAAGGTCATTATAACAAAGTTTATCATCTGTAATATTCGTCCTCAAAATCTGTAGCGTTCCAGTAATATCCTCACAATTACCACCTACTTCCGTATCATACAAAAGAGACCAATAATCAAGAGAAATTTCATACATCCCCTCTTTCAAATCAAAAAGCTCTGTACCTGTAATCCATCTACCAAAATTTTCTTCATCATTTTTTCCAGTAATATAAAATGAGTTGTCCTCATTCACAACGACCTTTTCATCCCTAATATTCATATTTCCTGCATCAAGTTTTATTGTTACAGGCTTTCCAAAAATCCCTGCAAATACACAACATAATATCAATATCTGAAATATGATAAAAACACAAAAGCCTTTGTGTGCGAATCCTAGTTGTCTAATCTTATCTTTTGTCTCAATCTTCATGTTTCAATACACCTCTCTAATTTCATTTGTCACCCTGCCTATATCCCTGTTTCAGAGAATTTTCTGAATTGCTTTTTGTCCTGTATAGACGTGCGCAGATGCACGTACAGGCAAATACACTTGTCATTAATCCTCTAAATGTAAACCAGTGATGCTCATAGGAATGCTGCTCTGCAAAAGTGTACCAAGCAAATGGCATTGCTGCGATAAGCATAAACGGAAAAGTATCAACAATAACATATATTATCATTTTCCTATTCATATAAATTCCTATTATTGCAACAATAAAACATATGACAATTAAAATTAGATATGGTTTTTTAAAAAAGAACTCCAAATTGCGAATCCATGTGTCCATCGTTGAAATTTTCTCACCGTTTTGTACATGGGAAGATCGCAATAAAATCTGCGATATTGCATTTGCAATCACATTGTCCTTTAAAACCAATGTACTCAACACCCATTTTCCAGCCCACATTGCGCTATATCCAAATCCCCAGCTAATGGAAAGATAAATTAATTTTCTAATCTTTAACCAGAGTGTATTGTCACTGTCCAGCAAAAACAAACACACCATAGGAATACCAAGACTAGCGATTGGATACGTCAGAAAATCAAAATAGCTTGCCGCCATTCCAATCATCTGAAAATATAATATCATACCCTTCTTTTCCACAATCTGATTATATTTTTTTAATAGAATCCACAATGCAATATTGGTGAGATAAAACATGCCAGAAAATTGTATGGAGAGCGGAATTACAACTGGCACAATAAAAAGAACTGCTACAATATAACCCCAAGCTTCTCTCTCAAAACCCATATCTTTCAATGTGTTAAAAACAACAAACATTAGCAAAATATCCAACATCATATTAAGAACACGCAAATCTGCATAATTAAAAAATAGCAACAATGGCTTCAATATGATAAGATAACCATGCCAATATCGAGTATATTCTATCTCTCCATTTATACTCCCCCGTTCTCTTAAGTAATGTACAAGCCCATTTAACGGTCCCTCACCATAATCTGCACTTGTACATTTAAGTGCTCTCTCCCATATTGGAAGAGAATTGTTATAGACAGCAATTCCTAACATCCAAGAATCCGTAAAATTATCAAGTTGTGTACTATTATATCCTGGAATCACTTTATGGTACTCCTGTTCTTCTGTCAAAACATCTATAGATTTCAACAAATTTTCCTGCATTTTTTCCACAGGCAACAGATATGCCATCATTAGCAACAGATAACCAGCCAAAATTCCCACCAAGAGCAGAACAACCGACCGTAGTATCTGATTCATACAATCCTTCAGTATAGTATCTTTTGAAATCTTTTGTTCCATCTTATCAATCTCCTTTTGCGATTAATAGAAACATGAGATGGTCAACTGCCAAATATAACGCCTTAACCATATCAGGCAATTTGATGCCGAGTCTGTTTTCCGCCTTTTTAATGTCTTGCGCAACATTTTCACTCTTCTTCAAGTCAAGCATTTGAGCGGCTATCTCAATAAATCTTACCATATTCTCAATCTTTTCCTGACAATTGGCATAATTTTGATAAAGCTGTGGTGGTCTTACGTCATTATATCGTTCATTTAAAATCTCAGAGAGAAAATATTCTCCTTCAAAAACCTTTCCGCCTTGCATATCTACTGTATATTTTCCATACATAATCCTCCCTCTACTCGCCACGCTGAACACCCGTCAGCTTGCTGACATATTTCATTTGGACACTTGTATGCAATCGAGTAGGGAAGCCTCTTCCCTGCTCGTCGTGCGACCCGTGCGCCGCTTTAGCGGCATACTTCCTCTGCACGTGTCTGCGCATAAAAAATCCCACACACTACAATTTCTGTAATGCATGGGACGTATCAACGCGGTTCCACCCTGCTTGTCTGTACCAAAATCAAATAATAACAGACCGCTCATCGATTATAACGGAATCACCGGACCGGATTGGGGTCACTCCGAGGTAGTTTTCAAATATCTCCTGTAAGAGTGCTTCCAGCGCAAACGGCACCCCTCTCTGGTACATTACAATATCTTACTCGTCTCATCAACGTTTTGTGTCATTCATTTTTGTTACTACTATATTATTCCTAAAAAGCACATTTGTAAAGAGTTAATTTTGAAAAGCTTTAATGCACGCTCCATTTTGGGAGTGATCTAATACAGCATGAAAAATAGAATCAAAATGCTGCCCCATTCCTTCATCCTCAAGTAACTCCTGCCACCAGGCAGCAATCAGCTTTGGATCGTTGCGAAACACACCACATCCATAAGCACCCAACACCAGATTCTTTGCCCCCTGTTTTGCAAAAATTGCCAGCGCCAGTTTCATTCTGCGCCGCATAACACGCTCTGCCTCTGCACAGTCCTCTCCTTTTAACAACACCTGCCCCATATTCACTGCCGGAAGCGTCAACACAGATGCTTTAAAAGGCTTTTCTACCAGTTGAAATCTGCCATCCCTAAAAAACACAACATCCGGCGAATAAATTGCATGATTTGTATACATCATAGAACGCTGTGCACGATTCTTTTGATAATACTCCTCATGTACTATCAATGTCTTGTACAAAGTGCTTGACGCTGCCAAACTCTCCTCCTGCGCCATAGCGCCATTCAGAAAACCACCACCTGGGTTCTTCGCGCTGGCAAAGTTCAGCACTCCAATATTCTGTTTTCCTTCTTTTACAAGTCTGAGAATCGCATCTACTGTAGAAATATTCTCCGCATCTACGGCAGACGTTTCAGTGCTCTCAGATTTACTGTACCCTTCAAGCAACATATCCGCCTGCTGTGGCGTAATCAGAAAACTATCGCGTATGGAATGCTCCATATCCGAACCAATATCAATTCTCTTGTCCTTATATTGATAATATCCCTGCTCCATAATCGAGAGAGTCTGTCGTGCAACTGCCTTTCTATCCATTCTTTCTCCTAACTCTTTTACACAACTATTTTCTTACTTATTCTTTCCACAACACTTCTTATACTTTTTGCCGCTTCCGCATGGACATGGATCGTTTGGATAAATTTTCGTCTCCTTAACAACTGTTGTCGAGGACTTTTGTTCTTTATAAAGTGCCTTTTTTGTCCCCTCATCAAAAATTGCATCCCACTCTTCAAGATTATACAGCCAATCCGCCTCCGCTGCCACCATGTTTTTGTAAAGATTCACTTTATCAAATCCAAGGCTTACCTCTGTATCCTCATCCATTTCCTCAATTGGATTCTCTGTCTTTAAGCTCTCATTGATGCCATCAAGGAACCCTGTCATTGTCATAATATCCACATCATACTTTTCCGCAAGCTCTTTTACTGTCCCACGCACTTCCTCGTCAGGATTCTTTAAAAGCTGCTGATAGATTTCTTTTTCTTTCTGGAAATAATCAATCCAAAGCTTCTGGAGTACATTCTTGTCTGTCTGCTCATTGTACGCCATACCTCTCCACTGTTCTAATAAAGTCTTTTCGTCTGCCATGATCTTTAACACCCTTTCGTCTTTCATCTTATATTTTTAGATATTTTTTGTACCATGAAGTCTTCTGCGATATGTGTTCACACTTGTACAATGACGCTACAGACAAGTAATTTGGCAAGTTCCTTAGGGATTAGGTATTGTACAAATGTGGTATTCCAAACGGTTCCATACCAATTCGCATAGCAACAGTATATACTAAACTTCATAGAAAGTCAAAGGTTACTGTGCTCACCTAATGATTTTTGACAGCCCCTGTTACAATTCACACCCACGCCAGATTTCGTATTGATTTATGATGATTTGGTGTGAATTGCAACAATTGATGCACGCAAAATGCCACAAGGCAGGCATTTTGGTGCTGGCTCCGACACCATGCAGCGTACATAGTGCGGGTGTGAAAAGTAACTAGTATACCGTTTTTTAATTCCTCATATACCAAGCACTCGCTATTTGTATACGAGGATTAAAAAAACGGTGTACTAGCCACTTGCATTTTTCTTTCTTGCAGGCTATAATTACGTTTGTATCCCTTACTTTTTCATAGAGTCTCAGAGTCTTTTTGTATCTGCTTTTACGGCAGATTACAAGAAGTTATTTCATTGGTTATAGAAAGGTTTGGTATCCAATTATGAAAAAAAATCCAAAACGGCTTACTGCCATCGCCGCACTTATCGCAATCATCGGTTTGCTTATCGCATACGTAATCTCCGCATTTACAGCCACTCCAGGGGAAGCCGGAAATCGGTTTATGGCACTTTTATTTGGAATTATCACAATTCCTTTGTTGGCTTGGATTTTATTGTTTTGTATTGGACGAATGCAAAACAAACATACCATAGCAGAACTTTTTCTAGAAGATAAAAAAACAGAAAAGATCACGGAGAAAGAAAATATTTAAAATGATAGTAGACATGTTATCTATGTTGTGCTATAATTTTTCTACTAAAAGAATATCTATCTTGTAATTTGCATGAAATATTTCGTAAAAAATCAAAAAGCACAATTAATTTTAAACAGACAGTTCGCAACCATCCTGTCTATAAACAAAACTATGGATTTTATTTTTAATGAAAGTATTACAGGCTCTATGCCTGTTTCTTTCTTGTAAAATTCGGAGCTTTGTGCTCCTTTTTGTTTGTATGCGCGACGTTATGGGAATCTGCTAACTGCGGATTCCTTTTACATTTTATGCATATGAGAACACGGCATGGCAAACAGAGGAAGGAATATTCAATTTATGGAAAACAATTCATTGACAAGATATGCAGAAATAAAAGAAAAAAATAAGCGGGAAATTGTACTATTGCGCGGTTCTGGCTGTAAATGGCGGCGCTGTACATTTTGTGATTACCATCTTGATTTCAGTTCTGATGAAGATAGCAATTATACGTTAAATCAGGAAATTTTGAACAATGTTACTGGAAAATATAAACGACTAGAAGTTATCAATTCAGGAAGCTTTGTCGATCTTGATGCAAAGACATTTCAACGGATCATTGACATTTGTGTTCAAAAAGAAATAAAGGAAATTCATTTTGAATGCCACTGGATGCATCGAGATTATGTCGCAACTCTGCGCAATACTTTTGATTCATATGGGATTCATGCCAACATAAAAATTGGCGTCGAAACTTTTGATGCATCGTTTCGCGAAAAAGTGCTTCACAAAGGGATTGATGAGACATCACCCACAAAGATTGCTGCTTGTTTTGACGAAGTCTGTCTACTTTTTGGACTGGAAGGACAGACAGAGACTTCCATGCGGTATGATGTCGAGACAGGACTTGCAAATTTTAATCGTGTCTGTATTAATATCATGGTCGAAAACACGACAAAGATAAAACCAAGTCCGGCTGTTATCGAAATTTTTAGCCGCAAAATTTATCCACTTTACCAGGATAACGAACGCGTCGATATCCTGTTTGAAAATACAGATTTTGGCGTTGGGTAAACCATTATTTTAGATGCTCAAAGCCTTTTTCTATCTGATACAAAAGAGATTATTATTTTAGGAGGAAATTTTTATGCGCAATGAATTTTTATTAATACTCAGTCTCGTTTTCATTTACACCTGCGTCGTGCTTTTTTATCGTTTTCTTGGGAAAGCAGGACTCTACTGTTGGACGGTACTTGCAACAATTGCAGCAAATATCGAGGTTCTAATAGTTGTAAATGCTTTTGGCATGGAACAGACGCTTGGCAATATTTTATTTGCCTCTACGTTTCTGGTCACCGACATTTTAAGTGAGACAGAAGGAAAACGCGCCGCAAATAAAGCTGTCCTAATTGGCATTCTCACTTCAGGGATTTTTATCTTAATCTCACAATCATGGATGCTTTACACGCCAAATGCAAACGATTGGGCTTCGCCTGCGATTGCTTCCGTCTTTGCCAACACTCCACGGCTAATGCTCAGCAGTATCATTGTCTATGCAATCGTACAGGCATTCGATGTTTTTGCATACCACGCAATTTGGACTAAGACAACTAAATTGTGCAATGATTCTAAGAAATTTTTGTGGCTGAGAAATAACGGCTCCACACTAATTTCTCAATTCTTCAATACTTTTTTGTACACCTTCGCTGCATTCTGGGGCGTTTACGAAATAAAGACTTTGATGAATATAGTGTTTTCAAGCTATGTAATCTTTATCTTTACAAGTCTCTTGGATACACCGGCTGTCTATATTGCAAGAAAGCTGTCAACTGTGGACAAAGAGACTCATACAAAAACAGCACAAAAATTAGCATAAAAAAACTTCATGTTCCTTTTATATGACTTATTTTTGCAGCTATTCTTTCAAGGATTAACGATATTGTTATAACTATAATCAGCGACAAGAATATCGCTACACAAGAGGTTAAATTGTGTACTTTCAAAAAAGTAAGAGCCTGCACATGTAGAATGTATATGTATAAAGAACATTCTCCTATTTTAACTATAGGTCTTAAATTTATATGAAAAGGAAATACAGCATATGCAAACCATACGAATCCTGAAAAGCATAATGCAGCTGCTATTTTAAATAAGTCATGTAATATTACTCCCTCTAACTTGGGATAAATAATAGAAGTAAGAACAAATCCAACAAAACAGAAAAGAGTTTGTGTTCCAACTCTTTTCTGTTCACTTTTCTCATGAAATGCAAAATAAACTCCTATACAAAAAACATAGTTTGTCAGATACCACCATTCCTCACATCCCATCAAAGCGAACAAAATATTTAATCCAGTGACTAATATAAATAAACCTATTTGTTGATATTGTTTAATATATCTCATAGAAATATAAAATAAAAAATAGAGTGAAAATATCACTATTATATACCAATAATCAATACCTACAAAATAGAGAATCCAATCTTTTACTGTCATTTCATTATGCGGAATCCCTATAAATATAAGCGCCAAGAATTGCATACAGATAAATGGCACATAAACTGTTTGTACTCTTCGCAATAAAAAAAGATAATTCAGCTCTTTCCCCTTTGTGGATTTTACCAATCCATAACCAGAAACTAAAAAGAATATTGCAACTCCATATCTCCCCAATTTATTCAATAAATTCCAAATCTTATGCCCACTATCATCATATATTAGATTAGAATAATGTGCTATAACCACCATCAAAATAGCCACTGCACGAAATAACATAGAATCCTGTTTATTAAAATCCTTAATTTTCACTTTATTTATGCCTCCCTGTTTTCTCATCTCTTGCACACATTTTTATACGTTAATCAATTATACATGCTTTCTCTCAAAATGACTACTCTTTTATTTTTTATTTACCTCCTTGTTACTCCCACGCCTATAAAAATACACCCCAACGGTATCAGCAAGAATCCACCCAATTGGCACAGACATCCAAATACCAGTCACACCAATCGCCTCGATAGATGACAAAATATATGCCAACAGCACACGCATTCCAAGTGATATCACAGTGAGAATAACCGAAATTCCTGGTTTGTTCATCGCACGGAAATATCCATAAAACAGAAATAACAGACCAATACCAAAGTAAAAAGACGCCTCAATGTGAAGATAACCCACACCAACCAGTACTGCATCTGCGCTGCTCTCATCTAAAAACAGCGACATAAGCGGTTTCGCAAATCCCACCACAAAAATAGAAATCACTGCACAGAACACAAACGCTCCAAGTACTGCATCTCGCATTCCCTTTCGGATTCGTTCCCTTTTTCCCGCACCAAAGTTCTGTGCTACATACGTCGAAAACGCATTGCCAAAATCCTGTACTGGTGCGTAGGCAAAAGAATCAATCTTCACGGCCGCCGCAAAAGCTGCCATCACAACAGAACCAAAACTGTTAACTAACCCTTGTACCATCAAGATTCCAAAATTCATGACGGACTGTTGTAGACATGTCAGTGACGACAGACTAAGCAGTTCCTTTAAAATACCAGGATTCCAATTCCTGTTTTCCTTTTTAATATGTACTTCAGGATATTTTTTTAAACAATATAACAGAATGCCAACACCTGCAATATACTGCGAAATCACAGTCGCTGCCGCTGCCCCGCTGACACCCCACATTAATACCCTGATAAAAAATAAGTCTAAAAAAATATTTAGCACAGCCGAAATCCCTAGGAAACATAGTGGTATAAGTGAGTTGCCAAGAGCACGCATAAAATTCGCCGCAAAGTTATACAAAAAAGTTGCCGCAATCCCTGCAAAAATCCACAACAAATACGCCTTCATATATGGAATGACTTCCTCTGGCACACGAAGAAAGGCAAGAATCCCATAAATTCCTATATAGACAAAAATGTTTAATACTAAAGTGACCGTTCCTATCATCAAAAATGCCATATAAATTCCCTGTTCTAGTCGTTTCTGATCTCGTCTGCCAAACTGCATAGAAAAAAAGGAACTGCTGCCCATGCAAAGTCCTAAGATAATCGACGTCACAAAAACCATCAGTGTGTAGGAAGACCCTACTGCCGCCAGTGCATTTTTACCTAGATACCGCCCAACAATCAATGTATCTACCACATTATAAAGTTGCTGAAGGATATTGCCAACCATAATTGGAAATGAAAACTTCAACAAATTTTTCATAATATTTCCCTGTGTCAAATCATAATTCATATGCTTCTCCGTATTCTTCCAATCGAGTCGTAAAGGTCCTCTGCACATAACAAAAATCCTCCAACCGCAATTGGAGGACTTCTGTTATTTTTCTATTGTATCTGTTGTCTTGGACCTTCTTCATTCTCTAAATGCAGAATCTTGCAATCTTTTCGAGCAATTCATCTGCATGGTCTGCGTGGATATCCATTCGCATCATACGGCGGAATCCCTTGCTTAGCATCCCGAGAACAGATTTTGCATTAATCACAGAGTCATCTACAGCGATGTCCACATTATAGGAACATTTCTCTACCTGATTGACAAACTCCATAACTTCATCGATGTCTGTTAAAAATATGTTTCTGCTTATCATATAGATTCACCTCCTCTATTATTTCAGATTTGAATTTTATCCACGGAAAATAGAATACATGTATACAGCAAAAGAAACAATTGCCAAATCAACCAAAAACTGACTTTTTACACTTTTTTACCATCTATTTTTATTGACATGGAAAAGAAAAACCGTTACACTGTATGTTACAGCACTGACGACGTTCTACTTTGGAGGTATAATAATGATTATTGTAAGCAACTGTGGATTTGATTCCAGACATCGCACTGGTTTTGATATACGACGTCCAAACGGAAATGGTGTCTATACACTTATGTTTATAAAAACAGAGGCATTCTTTGAGATTGATGGAAAACTTATTGGTACTACTCCCAACACAGCCATTTTATACGATAAAAATGCTTATATTCATTATGGTTGTTATGCGCAGTCTTACAGTGATGATTGGATTCATTTTGACTTTTCAGAGGAAGAACATCTAATGGAACAACTAGCCCTTCCACTGAACCATCCATTCCCACTGACAGATACAACCTTACTGACAGAATACGTCAAAATAATTGTTTCTAAAAACTTATCCTCTCATTTATACAAAGAGCAAATTATTGATGCCCTAATGCATGCCCTTTTGTACTCTCTTGCAGGACAATTCCATACCAGCAAGGACGAACGGCTGAAAAACAAATATTTTCAGCGCTTAAACCAGATTCGTATGAATATTCAGAATGCCCCACACAAAAAATGGGACGTTACTTCGATTGCACGGGAAGTGAATCTCAGCCCGACCCATTTTCAGCGTCTCTACAAAAGTTTCTTTGATACCACTTGTATTCAAGATATTATTCAGTCCCGCATTAAAAACGCACAATTCTATTTGCGGACGACCGACATGTCTATCCAGGCATTGTCTGCCTTCTGCGGATATGACAATGAATTACATTTTATGAGACAATTTAAAAAATATACAGGAATGACTCCCAGCGAATATCGCAAAATGCATCTGTCAATCAAGTAGGGGAAATTTATCTTCTTCTATTCCCGCACTGCCGATGCGCCATATAATGGCACAGTTCCTCTGCATCGGCGTGTGCATAAAAATTAAGTGGATAGATCAATGTCATCCCATGCACAGCGCTCGTCTATCCCTGCAAGCCAAAACAAGGAGCGGTGCCTCTCTACAACAACACCTGCATCCAATTCAGCAGGTGCTTTCATGCCCATCACACGCGCATCGACACAAGCCCAGTCTATCCGATAAATTAAATCCGCTGCATCAAGCAGTTCCCTATATGGACGTACTGATACGTCTTGCTCAAACTCCTCAAGAGAATCAAATGGGTGCAGTATACGAACCGTCTTGCCAACATCACAAATATTATCAGGATACGGAAGTTCATCGACAAGACCAAGTGCCCACTCCATAACCAACAAATTTTCATATTGCCATGAATATTGAATTTGCTCTTCTCTAGCAGACTCTGGATTTTCCAGATAAGTTTTTTCTTTCGGAGAAAGAAACTCCTCTACCATAAAACGTTCCATGACAGGAGCGATAAATTCTTTCGCCTGTTCATAATCCATTCCTTCTCCAAGACGACATTCCGAGTACAGGGAAATGGCTAACAGTGCAGCCGCTCTGCCGCAGATTTCTCTTGTGGTGCGTGCAGGTCCATTTACTTCTATCTCAGAGAGAAAAGGCAGCCATGGCGAGACATAAATTCTTCTCTCTTTCAGCCATGCCATAGAACGTTCCTTTCGGTCTAATGTCTCCTGCGGCATATCTTTTCCCCAGTCTTCATCTGGCTGAATCTCTGCCGGCATATAGTAATCTAATTTTGTATTTCCTTTTTGGTCCAGAATCAGCTGCCCTTCACTATTCAGAAACGCCGTTCCATCTCCAAAAGTCAAAACTCCCTGTAATTTTTCTGTAACCATTAGAACAGGTGTAACCATCTTCTGCAGTTTCTCTTCTGTTTCCTGCGCACTTACACTGTCAAAACGAAAAATAACCTGTACAATTCCCTTACATTGACGCAGATGATAAAATAAATTACGCTTGATATCTACATGTTCTGTTTGAATAGAATACACAAATCCCTGTACGCCTCCAAGCTGGTCTTTGGTATAATCTTTTCCTTCCTTTTCCTCTTTCAGTCCAGAAACAAAAACAATCTCCATATCACCATTATGCAGGGTATAATAATTTGTCTCACTGTTTTCTTTTTCAATGCTATCTGTCTCACTGACATTCGTTTCTTCGTCAGACTTACTGTTAAATAACATTTCAATCTGGTCGATTATTTTTGTGTAATTGCCTTCTAAGCAAAATAAAAGACCATACTTTTCCACACGCTTTGGTTCTTTGTTTTTCTTTCGGTGATTTAAAAATCCCATACTATATTTTCCTATCCTTTCTAAACTTTTATCCTTATCTTAATCCCTTATCATAAGGTATTCCCTCTGCTTTGGGCGCCCTTGACTTTTTGGAGACAAACACAAGAACAATCAGAGAAATAATATATGGAAGCATATTGTAAATCGTACTAGGAAGCTTAAGCGCTACCAGCGCGTCAAAGCCCATATAGACATTGGAAAGTGCACGAAACATTCCAAACAACAGTGCTGTAAGTCCAATATTGACAGGTCGCCACTGTCCAAAAATCATTACTGCAAGCGCAAGAAAACCAAATCCCGCAACGCCATTTTCAAACTTCCACTCACTCACACCAGCAGTAATGTAAACAAGACCGCCTAACCCGCCAAGCGCACCTGAAATCAGCACGCCTGCATAACGCATTTTGTAAACATTAATTCCAACCGAATCCGCTGCCTGTGGGTGCTCGCCACAAGCACAAAGCCGCAGACCAAATCGGGTTTTATACAATACAATATACGAGGCAATTAACACCAGCAGAGCAATCAACATAAACCAATTAAATTCAAAACTGCCTATATTGACCAGAAACGCTTTCTTTGCCTGTCCATAGACTACTGTAGAAGAAACATTATCTACGCTCTCAGCAGTATTTACTGCCCGCACAAGAACAACTGCAATTGCAGGACCAAGAAGGTTGAGCGCTGTTCCAACAAGCGTTTGGTCAGCATTGAACTTAATTGCAGCGACACCCAACAAAAGAGAAAAAATCATACCGCTGATGACACTCGCCAGCACGACAAGTAAAATGACAGCAAAAGCAGGCATTCCAGCCGCAAGATACCGCATTGTCAGTGCACCTCCAAGTGCACCAATAACCATAATGCCCTCCAGACCAATATTGATAACGCCGCTATGTTCTGAAAAGCATCCGCCAAGCGCCACAAGTATTAAAACTGAGGCAAATATTAATGTGTATTGCACCAATAACAACATTACTTCGCGCCCCCTTTCTTCTCATCCCTTTTATCCAAATATCTGTTCAAACGGATTTTAAAGAAAAATACAAAACCACATAGATAAATAATAAATGCCGAAATCAAATCTGAAATCTGCGAACAGTACATTGTCTTGTCAACATAAGTACCACCACTGGTAATGTGCTGAATAAAATAAGAAGAAAAAATCGCTCCTATCGGATTGGAACCTCCAAGGAAGGCTGCCGCAATCCCATTAAATCCCATTGCTGGAACAGAAGTCTGTTGTACCATCCACTGTTCAATTCCTGTCAGATAAAAAATGCCCGCACCAAGTCCCGCCAATCCTCCAGCGATCATCATTGTGAGAATAATGTTTGTTTTCTCGCGCATACCACAGTATTTTGCTGCATTTTTATTGAGTCCTGTCGCCTTTAACTCATAGCCAAACTTTGTTTTTTCCAACAGAATCCATATGGCAATGGCAGCAACTACTGCAAGCAAAAGCCCAATTGTGACAAACTCATTCTTAGAAAACAGCTTGTCCAGTCCCATATTGGGTAGCAATGCACTCTTATTCACACTAGAGAGTGGTCTAGTATATGGGGTGGTCTGTTCTTTTACATTTGACAGCAACATATTTACCACATATAGTCCAATCCAATTTAACATAATACAAGAAATAACTTCATTGACGTTAAAATATGCCTTGAGTGCTCCAGAAATCGCTCCGACAAGCGCCGCTGCAATAATTGCGGCAAGCAAGCATACATACCATGGCATGCCAAATTTTAAACCACAGTACAGGCAGGCACCTGCGCCAATTACATACTGTCCTGCTGCCCCAATGTTAAACAAACCTACCTTCCATGCAAACAGCACAGACAGCGAACACATCAGCAATGCAGATGCCTTTACCAGTGTTGTGCCAAAGTACTTTTTTGCTGCGGCTGCACTTGGATAATAGAGAAAATTCTTTAAAATCGCGGTGATTGCCTTTCCTGCGCCTTGTGGATTAATCATTAAAAGCACAATATAGCCAATCAAAAGACCTATCACTATGCAAAGCAGTGAACCGATAATGGTCTGAAATCCGTTATTTCTAATACACTTTTTTAGAAGGCTGTTTTCCTTTTTCTGTTCTGTGCTCATTTCACCGCCTCCTTTCGTTTCGATCCTGCCATATAAAGTCCCAGTTCCTCAACTGTAACTTTTTTTGGATCAAATTCTCCCACAATTTCCCCCTCATACATCACAAGAATTCTATCAGATACATTCATAACCTCGTCAAGTTCCAGACTAACTAGCAAAACACCTTTTCCGGCATCCCTTTGTGCTACCAACTGCTTGTGAATATATTCGATTGCACCTACATCAAGTCCTCTTGTTGGCTGGACGGCAATCAAAAGTTCCGGATTTTTATCAATTTCACGCGCAATAATTGCCTTCTGCTGATTACCACCAGACATGGAGCGCGCCTTTGTCACTGCCCCTTGACCAGAACGCACATCATACTGCTCAATTAATCGATTCGCGTACTTTCGGATTTCCTTTCTTTTTAGAAATCCAAATTTATTCGTAAATTGCGGCTCAAAATACCGTTGCAAGACAATATTATCCTCAAGGGAGTAATCCAAAACAAGTCCATGCTTATGTCTATCCTCTGGAATATGGCTCATACCCATTGTCAAACGTCTGCGAATTGGCAAATGTGTAATATCTGTGCCATTCATTGTAATGGTTCCGCTCTTTAATGGTTCCAATCCTGATAAACCATAGACAAATTCTGTCTGCCCGTTTCCATCAATGCCTGCAATGCAGACAATCTCTCCTCTATACACCTGAAATGACACATTGTTAACAGCGTTGTTCTTATGATGCTTAGAGGCCACTGTCATATTTTTAATATCAAGGACAACCTCTTTCGGGGTCGCAGGTCTTTTCTCCACAACAAAATTGACATCGCGCCCCACCATCATTGCGGACAGCTTCTCAGGCGTAGTATCTTTTACGGAAACTGTACCAATATATTTTCCTTTTCTGAGTACACTACATCGGTCTGCCACCTGCATAATCTCAGCAAGCTTGTGTGTGATAAACAAAATACTCTTTCCCTCTGCCGCAAGATTTTTCATAATAGTCAAAAGCTCTCTAATCTCTTGTGGTGTTAACACAGCAGTTGGCTCATCAAAAATCAGAATATCATTATCCCGATAAAGCATTTTCAAAATTTCTGTTCTTTGCTGCATTCCCACTGTAATATCTTCCACAATTGCATCTGGGTCCACAGAGAGACCATATTTTTCGGATAGCGCAACCACTTTTCTGCGCGCTTCTTCCTTTTGAAGCAATCCGCCCTTTGTGGTCTCCACTCCCAAAATAATATTATCGAGAACTGAGAAACATTCCACAAGCTTGAAATGCTGATGAACCATACCAATTCCCAGTGCATTGGCATCATTTGGATCACTGATTGTAACACGCTTTCCATCTTTGTGTATCTCACCTTCTTCTGGCTGGTATAGACCAAAAAGCACACTCATAAGCGTCGATTTCCCTGCGCCATTCTCGCCAAGCAATGCATGAATCTCACCTTTTTTTAACTGTAATGTAATATTGTCATTTGCTATGATGCCCGGAAATTTCTTGGTGATATTCAACATTTCAATCGCATACTCCGCCATCTGTAATACCTCCCTCCATATGATACTAATCTATTACAATAATTTTTTGTAATATCAAATCAAAAAATTCTAAGTATCTATTACAAAAAAAGGGAGTTTTTATGCTCCCTTTTATGAAAAATAATTCCCTTTATTACTTAATGCTGCCATAATCTGTCACTTTTACTGTTGTTGATGGCATTGCTGAAATATCGCTAGACACTGTAATCTCTCCGTTATACATTGCCTTGACAAGTGCACGATAATCATCTTCGGTAAAAGTATCGCTCCACTGTGTTGTGCTAAGTGGTAACTGTACATAATTTTCCTCTGGATTTTCTGAGACAAGCCCAAGATTCTCAATCTTTCCTGCATATTGACTCCAATTTCCGTCTCTGATATCTGTAAGAACACTGTTAACAGTTGCTGAAAGTCCTTTCATTGCAGATGTAACCGTCATACCCTCTCCATACTTTCCATCAATAATCGGTTGCTGATCAGAGTCAACACCAATCACTTTTCCGTCCACTTTTCCTGCTGCCTCTGCCGCTGAAGTATAGATACCACCTCCACATGCAAACACAACTTCCACGTTCTTCGTTCCGTACCATGTGTCCATAGCACTTGTGATATCGGCATCGCCATAGAACTGTCCGCCACAAACATACTCTACTTCCACATCACTTGCAATGCCAAGTTCTGTCGCTGCCGCATCAATTCCCTGCACATAACCATATCCAAAACGAGTAACTGCTGGAACAGACATACCACCCAAAAATCCTAGATGCTTATAACCAGACTTTACAGCCGCATATCCTGCCATATATCCTGAAAGTTCTTCCTGATACGTACAGCAGTAAACGTTCTCCTCATTGTAATAATCTGTAACATTATAGTCTGCTGGATTATAAGTATAACCTTCACCTACTCCTTTTTCACAGATATCACCTGCACTGACATCCAACGCTACAAACTTGACATCTGGATACAATTCTGGCTGAGCAACAACTGCTGCTGCAAACATATATCCTGGCAAGACAATGACATTCGCCCCTCCTGCCACAGCCTGATCAATGCTGGCATTTCGTGCCTCGTCAGAATCACTGTCTGGCTTATAATATGTGAATGGCACATTATTAGTCTCTGCCCAACTTTTGCAGGATTCATAGGTTGTCTGGTTAAAACTTTGATCGGTAATATCACCGGAATCTGTAACCATTGCAATATTCATATCAGACACTGCTGTTTCTACTGAATCTGCTGAATCTGCTGAATCTGCATTTTCTGTCCCTGTTGCCTCCGCATTATCTACTCCCGCCGCATTGGTATCCGTTTTCTCCGCCTCGGCATTTCCTGTGTTTGCATCTCCGCCTGCATTCTTGTCTGAACCACATGCTGCCAATGACATTACCATTGCAGCCGTCAGTACCAGTGACAATACTTTCTTCTTCATAAATTTTTCCTCCTTTGTCATATACATGACGAACTTGTGCGCAAAAAATTTGCTGCATGATTTGTTTGAAGACGTTCACAGTATAACATAATTTTCAAAATATATCAAGAAATCCTATCTATTTTCAAAATTAAGTAAAAAATTTTCAAAAAGAATCGTCGCAATCTGATTGATACAGTTTTGCGACGATTTTCTCAAATAGACTTTATTTTATTAAGGTACTTTTTCTATATATAATGTCATCTCTAGCAGGTCCATTGCTTACAAGCGTAATGGGATAGCCAATCTGCTCTTCAATAAACGCAACATATTTACGACAATTTTCTGGCAGATCCTCATAGTTTCTAATGCCTCTAATATCTGATTTCCATCCAGGTAGTATGGTGAACACTGGTTTTGCCTTATCAAGTTTTGCTGTAACAGGGAACTGTGTCGTAACTTCACCGTCAATCTCATACCCAGTACACACTGGAATCTCATCCAGATATCCTAAAACATCAAGCACAGTAAAGCAGACATCTGTTGTGCCTTGCAAACGACAACCATATTTAGAAGCAACACAGTCAAACCAGCCCATGCGTCTCGGACGTCCTGTCGTTGCGCCGTACTCTCCGCCATCTCCGCCGCGGCGTCTAAGTTCATCTGCCTCATCACCAAAAATTTCAGATACAAAAGCACCTGCACCCACTGATGACGAATACGCTTTACAAACAGTATAAATTTCCTTAATTTCATAGGGTGGTATTCCTGCACCAATCGCACCGTAAGCCGCCAGTGTTGATGATGACGTAACCATTGGATAAATTCCGTGATCGGGATCCTTTAAAGTGCCAAGCTGTCCCTCCAAAAGTATATTCTTTCCAGCCTTTAACGCCTCGTCAAGATACACAGAGACATCACACACAAAGGGTTGAATTAAATCTCGATAAGTGTGTAGTGTGTCGAGAAGTTCTGACGGGTCTATCGTCGGTTTGTGGTACAGATGTTCCAGAATCACATTTTTCTGAGCTGTTACACTTTCAATTTTCTGTTTCAGCAATTCCTCATCAAAGAGTTCACTCACCTGGAACCCAATTTTTGCATATTTATCTGAATAAAAAGGTGCAATGCCAGACTTTGTAGAGCCAAAAGACTTGCCGCCCAGACGCTCCTCCTCATACTGGTCAAACAGAATATGATACGGCATCACAATCTGTGCCCTGTCTGACACCAAAATCTTAGGCATTGGCACATTTCTGTCTGTAATTGACTTAATCTCCTCCATCAAGATAGGAATATTCAGCGCTACACCATTGCCTATAACACTTGTCGTATGATTATAAAATACACCTGAAGGCAGGGTGTGAAGTGCAAACTTGCCATAATTGTTCACAATTGTGTGTCCTGCATTTGCGCCCCCCTGAAAACGGATAACAATATCTGCCTCACGCGCGAGCATATCGGTAATCTTACCTTTTCCCTCATCGCCCCAGTTCGCTCCTACTACTGCTTTTACCATTGACATACCTCCGGTTCTTCCTCTTTGATTGTATTGATACTAAATTAGTATCAGACACATTGACTTAAATGTACGAGTGCATTCAGCACCGCTAACTATAATACAACTTTTTGACAAAGAAGTAAAGAACAATTATACATTAATTTCTGCCTTGATACCCAGCTCTGTTTTGTTTGCCTTTAATATTGGTTTTACCACCTTGTCCAAGAACACATCGACCTGTCTTGGCGCTCTGCCGACATACTTAGCTGGGTCCATCGCCTCCTGCAATTGTTCCAAAGTCAAGTTAAACTCTGGCTCCGCTGCAATCAGCTCCAACAAATTATTGTCTCTTCCCTCTTTCTTAACCATCTTTCCAGCCTCCATGGAAAGTGTGCGAATCTTCTCATGAAGTTCCTGTCTGTTCCCGCCATTTTTCACAGCATCCATCATAATATTTTCTGTCGCCATAAACGGAAGCTCCGCCATAAGATGCTTTGTGATTACTTTGTCATAGACCACAAGACCATCCACAACATTGAGACATAAGTCCAAAATTCCATCAATTGCTAGAAATCCCTCTGGAATGGAGAGCCGCTTATTCGCAGAGTCATCCAATGTCCGCTCAAACCACTGTGTCGCGGAAGTAATCGCCGGATTTAACGCGTCAATCATGACATAGCGGGACAGTGAGGCAATGCGTTCAGAGCGCATTGGATTTCTCTTGTAAGCCATCGCGGACGAACCAATCTGATTTTTCTCAAAAGGTTCTTCCACCTCTTTTAAATGCTGTAACAACCGAATATCATTTGACATCTTATGTGCGCTTGCAGCAATTCCAGCAAGAATATTTGCCACTCTCGTATCCACTTTCCTGGAATACGTCTGCCCTGAAACTGCATAACACTCTTTAAAACCCATCTTTGCAGCAATTATGGGGTCAATCTTGTCAATTGTCTCCTGGTCGCCATCAAAAAGCTCCAGAAAGCTTGCCTGTGTGCCTGTTGTTCCTTTCGATCCCAACAGTTTGAGACTTCCCATCACATACTCCAAATCTTCCAAATCCATCAAAAATTCCTGCATCCAGAGCGTGGCGCGCTTCCCCACAGTGGTAGGCTGCGCCGGTTGAAAATGGGTGAAGGCAAGCGTTGGAAGATTTTTGTATTTCTCCGCAAACTGCGCAAGCTCATCAATCACATTCACCAGTTTTTTGTGCACAAGCTTCATCGCCTCATGCATCACAATAATGTCTGTGTTGTCACCGACATAGCAGGAAGTCGCTCCCAGATGAATAATGCCTGCTGCCTTTGGACATTGCTGGCCATAAGCATATACATGACTCATCACATCATGGCGCACCACTTTCTCGCGCTCCCTTGCAATTTCATAGTTAATATCCTCCGCGTGCGCTTTCAGCTCGTCAATCTGTTCCTGTGAGATAACTGGCTTGCCATTCTCACTCAATCCAAGCTCCATCTCTGTCTCCGCCAAGGCAATCCAGAGACGCCTCCATGTCTTAAACTTCATATCTTGTGAAAAAACATACTGCATTTCCTTGCTGGCATAACGCTCAGAAAGGGGACTTGTATATCTGTCTGTACTCATATTTTTCTCCTCATTATTATTTGTCAAAATCGCCGCGAATATCCTCCGTTGGTGGTTCCATTGGATAATTTCCGTTAAAACAGCCTGTGCAGATTCCCAATCCGTCCACCATCTCCCGCAGCCGCTCAATATTGAGATATCCCAGTGAATCTGCGCCAATTATCTCCTGAATCTCATGAACAGTCCTATTGTTGGCAATCAACTGATCTTTCTCCGGCACATCTGTACCAAAATAGCAGGGCCACAGAAACGGCGGTGAACTAATGCGCACATGAACTTCCTTCGCCCCTGCTTCGCGGAGCATCCGCACAATCCTATCCGAAGTTGTACCGCGCACAATCGAATCGTCTATCATTATAATCCGCTTCCCATTTACCGCCTCTTTGAGAACATTTAGTTTTACTTTTACACTGGACTCTCTGCTGCTTTGTTTTGGCTTGATAAAGGTTCTGCCAACATAACCATTCTTTACAAAAGCTGTGCCATACGGCACTCCTGATTGCAGCGAATACCCAAGCGCCGCTGCATTTCCAGACTCAGGCACTCCCACAACAAGGTCTACATCTACAGGAGAATCTATTGCAAGGAAACGCCCCGCTCGGATTCGCGCGGCATAAACGCTCACCCCGTCAATTTGACTGTCAGGACGTGCAAAATAGATGTATTCAAAGATGCATCTCGCCTCCTGCTCTTTTGAAACTGCACGCGATAAATCAGAAAGGATTCCACCGTCCGGCGTGATGGTGACAGTTTCTCCTGGAAGCACATCACGCACAAACTCCGCACCAATCGTATCGAGTGCGCACGTCTCTGAAGTAATAATATAACTGTTTTCTCGCTTGCCGATACAGAGTGGTTTAAAGCCATACGGATCGCGCGCTCCAATCAATTTTCTAGGACTCATAACAACTAAAGAATATGCACCTTTAATCTTTTGACACGCCCGATTTACCGCCTCCTCAACCGTCTTGGAATTGAGTCGTTCACGCGCAATATGATACGCAATCACTTCTGAGTCAATCGTTGTCTGGAAAATCGCGCCTGTATATTCTAGATCATGCCGAAGTTCTGCGGCGTTAATCAGATTTCCATTGTGTGCAAGTGCAAGCGTCCCCTTCACATAATTTAGGACAAGCGGTTGAGCATTCTCGCGCGTGGACGCCCCCGCTGTCGAGTAACGCACATGTCCTACTCCAATATCGCCTTTCATTGTCTCCAAACTATCCTGTGTAAACACTTCATTGACAAGCCCCATTCCCTTATAAGATACAACCTTTCCTTTGGGACCGCTGGTTTCACTAACTGCAATGCCACAGCTTTCCTGTCCTCTGTGCTGCAAGGCAAAAAGTCCATAATATATTGTAGATGCGACGTCACGCGCGTCAAAATCATAGATGCCAAAGACGCCGCACTCCTCCTTTACGCCTGTCTTGTCAAGAGTTCTATCTATCTCTTCCCCATACATAAATTTTTTTCATACTCCCCTATATTTTGTATTATGCAAAATCTTTTCCTGTAAGTAACGCAAATGCTTCCTTATACTTGTCAACTGTTTTGACTACAACCTCATCTGGCAGCAAGTTTTCATTGTCTGGATTTGCTTTCAGCCAATCTCTCACATACTGCTTGTCAAAAGAAGGCTGTCCCTTTCCTGCCTCATATCCCTCAAGCGGCCAGAATCGAGAGCTGTCTGGCGTGAGCATCTCATCGCCAAGCACCAAATTACCATCTTTATCAAGTCCAAACTCAAACTTTGTATCCGCGATAATAATTCCTTTGCTCAACGCATACGCAGCACATTTTTTATAAAGGGCAATTGTCGCGTCTTTAATCTTGACAGCATATTCCTCACCTTTTCCAGGAAATTTTGCTTCCAACACCTCAATACTGTGCTCAAAGGAGATATTCTCATCATGCAGTCCCAGTTCTGCCTTGGTGCTCGGCGTATAAATTGGCTCAGGTAATTTCTCGGACTCTTGCAGCCCTTCTGGCAGCTTTATACCACACACAGTACCATTTTCCTGATAGCTTGCCCAGCCGCTTCCTGTGATATATCCACGCACAATACATTCTATTGGAATTATCTCAAGTTTGCGGCACAGCATACTCCTGCCCTCAAACTGCTCCTTCTGGAAAAATTCAGGCATATCCTTGACATCTACAGAAATCATATGATTTGGTACAACATCCTTGGTGAAATCAAACCAAAATTTTGACATCTGTGTAAGTATCGCGCCTTTGTTTGTAATTTTATTCTTTAAAATCACATCAAAAGCTGAAATCCTGTCTGTTGCTACAATAATCAGAGTGTCTCCATTGTCATATATCTCACGTACCTTGCCCTCTTTAATTGGTGTAAATTCTCGCATTTTATTTTCCTCCTGTTTTTTCTCGATATTTTTTAACTAGACTATGTAAATTTTAATAAGCCCTATGCAAGCGCTTTTTCATAAATGGACACCATATCTAAAATCTTCTCAGCATATTCTGGATAATTATCCACAATATCCTTCACTTCATCCTGCGCATCCTGCGCCACTTTTGCATTGTACTCCATCTGTTTTCTGAGTTTCTGGCGCCGGATAATCAATCCATGCCGAATCTCAACCATCTCCTTGTTGTCAACAAGCGCTGCCGCCTGATGAAGCCAAATGTTCGGATCTGCAAGATTACAGCGGCGCAAAAGCTTAATGAGTGCTGCCTCATTGAAATCCATATCCTGTTCCATCTGCTTCTCCTGCTCCCGATGAATATTCTCTTCCAAATACTTATCCCACAACTTCTTAAGCTCATTGGAACTGTTCACATCATATTTCACATACAAGTATTCCAAAAGATTTGTGTTATTTACATAGCGAATTTTTACGGTATTGTGCAGTATTACAAGCTTGTTAATCCCCTTTTCAACGCGCACTAACTCCCGCTGCGATTCGTGGAATTTTACAAACACAAAAGCCAGAGTTGTTGCTGCAACCAACACAGCAATCGCATAGCCAAGTGAAACATCAAGATGCCATGCTGACCCAATAATTGTGAGCAATATAACCAAAAACATCATGGAACCAACACACATAAAGGTAATCCCCTTCATATTCTGCATTGCATTCTGAAGTTCATTCTTTCTAAAATAATAGGCATGCCGCTCTCCCTCAAGCCTTCCCAAGTCTTTCTTAACCAAAACTTGATAGTCCTCGGCTTCTTTTAATCTGCGGTATCCTTCCGGCATATATTGTTCGATGCGCTCCATGCGCAGATAATCCTCCGGTTTCATAACACGCCGTTTTTTGTCGAGCTTCTCCCGATTGCTCTCCAACTCCAAAATTTTTCCAGCATAGGTCTTTAACTGCTCTTTTACCTCATCTGTCTGCGCCTCAATCTCCTCCATATCCGTCAGATAGGAAGTCACAAGATTGTACTCCCCGCCGAGAGCATCCAACTCCTTCGACGCCTCCGACATCTGTTCAAGACACGCCTTGACATAATGTTCTCGCTGTATTTTGTCATGCATGTCAATGTTGTCGCGCTTTAAGCGTTCCTCCTCCCAATCCGGCCGATACACATTTTCGTCTTCCTCTTGCTGACGATTAAACAGTCCCTTAATCTTTCCCAGAAATCCCATTTTAAAAAAACCCCTTTCGCTAACTCATTGTCTGGCGCTTGTAATCCTTTTTGAGTTGTTTGATTAGCGCCTGTGACTGCTGACGGTACAACTCCATCTGCCCGCTCGCCTTCAATTCTTCCAGCTCTGTCACCAGTTTCTTTTCCCGCGAAGCAAACCACTTTTGATCCACCTGTGCACACAGCTGCTCCACCACCAAGAAATCCTCCTCCCAATCTGGATTATCTCGTTTGAAAGCGCCATATGCATAGTCTGTAAGTGCCTTTCTGTTCGCGAGAATATAGGCATATCTAGTCTGTTTGTCAGGATGCAACAAGTACGCCTCATAATACAGATCCGCTGCCTGTCTATAGGCAAAATCCATAGCGTAGATAGATGCCATATTATAGTACAACAGTGCTCTTCCTGTATTATCCCGTGAAGGTATGTACTCCACCAGCTCCCTGTAAATAGCAAGTGCCTGCCGAAATCTTCCCTGCTGATACAAGTATTCCGCCCTTTTTCTGTACTTCTCAATAATGGTAAGGTTTGACTGCTCTTTCAAGATACGGTCTACCTGTTTTATTGTACTGCTGTCATACATGCCTGTTCTCTCAAGTATTGTCGAGACAAAGGCGGCAACAGACACACGTTTCCTGACATAGACATCGAGTTCATCTGCAAGTTCCGCAAGGCCGCACTCCTGACGAATCCAATTCACAAGCTCCTCTGAAACCACTGAGTCATCCAGCAGATGCACCCTTTCCATAAAATAATAACATAACTCCTCTATAGAATACAATGAAATGTCAGAAAATTTTAAATAAAATGGATTTTTTGCATAATTTCCAGTACAAAGACAAACATTATTCATTTACATAACCTCTTTATTTCCTATGTGATGGCCTCCAATGGCAGGCACTCCCTCCAAACTTGACCTGTAGATGGGAAAAATTCACCAAATCCTTTGTCTGTTATCTGAATCTGAACAGCATTTGCATCTTCCATATAAAAACGAAGTTCCACACGGTTTGTCTTGTTTCCCCTGACTTTTAATCCTTCCAGAGAAATACGCGCAATCCGCGTCTTTCTTCCATCTACAGGCGCTATATTCAGCGTGATAATATTGTTCTTTGCCAAAATCACATCAAAAACACTCTGCGCCTCATACCAGTTTGTACCGGCATCGAGAATTGGATAATAAACTTCATTTTGTCCTCTGTTACAAGTCATGCCAATATTTGCGCGGAGCTTATCCCCCGACAGATATACGTAAGAGGTGAACAGCGTAGATGGATAAATGCGTTCCCGCGCGCCATAACATGCTCCTTTGCTAAAAAGATTATTTCCCTGAAAAACACGTCTCCCCCGACACATATATTTGAGCGACTCTCGACACCAATCCTTAGAAAAAGAATCCCCCAATAAGAAAACAGACGTTATGATTCCCCGTTCACAATTTCTCCGCACAATCTCAAGCAATGTGGCGTCCAACTGCCTGTAAAAGACACTCTTTGCAGTCTCACTTTTATCTGACAAGTCTGAAATTTTCATCTGTGGGTAATGTGTAGTATCAATAAAACACGCCACCGGATTTGTCTTTCGATTCATGGAAAGTCGATAACTTTTAATACCATCACTTCGATAATCATACAAAAGCACATCATGAACCCACATCTCTTCTGGCTGATGAATCATATATTGAAAAAAACAGTCTTCATGGCTTAAAAAATAAATCTCTGTTTTTCGATAGACAGCATGTTTGGAAATATTTTTTAGCATTTTCAAAACATCTGTATTCATGTCTTTCATTGTAAATGCCACCGCCGCAATATCTTCTGACACAATATAGGCAGACAACATTGCAAGCGCTTTTTTCACAAAAATCTCAAGCAAATATTCTCCTGTCAACTCCTCCTCATTCACTTTGATGCTTGTATTGTCTCTTGCCAGCGCCACAAGATTCTCCACTAGCACACCTTGTCCTTCTCTGGCCGTCTTTAGCGCCTCCTTTCCAATCAGCCACGCAGCGTTTTCTTCCACACCATTTTTCTTGCAAAGGAGCGTAGGTATATTATATTGCTCCTCACCCATCACCAGACTAATTGTGTCAGGCATACTCTGATTCTGCCTGCAATAACTGATTTGTGAGTAGTCATTTCCCAAGTCAAAACCGACTACTACCTTGTTTTTCTTCGTTATTTCATCCAGTGCCCTGTCAATCAACATCTTTCATACCCCTCTTTCAGAGAGCCAACTTTAAACTGTTCATAAAATCCTCTCTCCAAACAGTTCCTTGCGCTTTCGCTCATAGCACCTTAAACAGCTCTCTTACACAGAAATCCTGATACAGATAATCTTCTGTCAACTGCTGCGCAGTTGTTTCATCCTGCAAGCTAACACTCAGCAGAATATCATTTAATATGTTAAACCTGTCATCTGTATCAAACTGACTTTTTCCAGATGCATAGCTTCCTGTACCTGCCTCTGATTTGCCGTACAATGTACCGCTCTGTGTCACATGTTCCTGCGGATATCCCCCGTCTTCCGCATAGTTTTCTGTAATATAATACTGAATCGTCTCCCCGTGAAACAATTGAAACATGGTCACATGAATCCCCTCATACATTTCCTTCATTTCACGAATATCATAACTTCCATAATCAACAGTCTCCTCAGTCTGTTCCTCCACTTCATCGTCCTCTGAACGCTCTGCATTGCGTTCTAGCAAAGGCTGTTCCGCGAGAGAGCCATCATCAAACGCATAGTGTATATACACTTGGCTGTGTGGCTGTGTGCGATACTCAACAAAAATGCTGTCCTTAATATAGTGCAGTTCTGGCACTAATGGGACAAGCTTCACGTAAAATGGAAAATAAACCTCCTCATTCAATAGCTCCTGTACAAACTGCCGAATTGCATCCTCTGGTATCTCCGCATTATTTTGCATATTTTCTGCCCAGAACTTTAACAGTGCAAACTTACAGATTGGTTCCGTCAACTCCCCATTGGTATATCTCTGATACAGCATATCAAAAATCTGCGGGCACAAAATAGCCTCATAGACAAAATATTCATAGGACATCTCCAACAAAATTTTCTTTACAAGTGCTCTGTCCTGCTTTTCGCCCCGCGCATAGGAAATCAGCAGATTGTCCCTATCAGGAATCAACACCCCTGTATATTCTGTCTGTTGAAGAATCCGCTCCATAATTCGCTGTACGTCAAGCTCCAAATCCAAGGCTGATTTCCACAATTTTCTAAGTTCTGCAACCTTTCCGTTATAGTTTACCATTAAATAACACAGGATATTTTCATCATATTTCATATTTTTGTAAATGTAATGCGCCACATTTACAAGAAATTCCTCATATTCAAAATCCTTGCTGACAATCCGTTTGCTGACAAGTCGCGCTACAGATTTGGGGTCCACATCTGCCACTCCGTAAGATTTCAACCAACAGTACGCCTTGTCAAACATCCCCCGCGAAATCATATATCGGATAAACTCTGCCCGTTCAGAAGCAGCCATCTCATCGGCCTCAATGTCCTCCAAAAAAGCATCCAGATCGCCAATCATATCATTATCATAATAAAATCGCAAAAGCTTTGTACGGATTTCTTTTTTGAAGCTCTCCACCACCTGGGGCGACTCCGCAAGATTTTTAAAACGCCTGACATTATCATTTGTAATTGTTATGTAATTCTTGTCCACTTCACACAGATAAATATCAAAACTAAGGCGTCCCCTCATATATCCGCTAATATATTTCACCTGCTTCTTTGGCTCCATAAGCTGTTTATTTTCATAATGAATGCTCTTCGTAAACCGACTGCCGTTTTCATCTTGCAAAAACAGTTTGTATTCGCTCCCGTAAATCGGTATCATACAGACACAGTTTACCACAGGATACAAGCTTTCTCCATTCACTTTCTCATGAATGACAACAATATTTTTTACCTTTGGATTATCCACATATATCCGATGCATAAAAAGAAGCGGCGTAAAAGCATAGGCAGTATCGTCCATAATCATCTGCGGCGCCAATCTATTTTTGTAGAGATACGCAAGATTTTCATTGATATGCCCTAGTTTAATCTGGTCCACAATAAACCGCTCAATCGCAATGCGATAACTCTGCTCCAAATCTGGATATTTGTCCTTGTTTTTAATGATATAAGCATACAAAAAGGCGTTTAACTCATAGTCAAGACTGCTCTGATAAGCAAAATACATCAATACCATTTTAGGAATTTCCAAACCTTCTTTTATATCCCCGTATTTGTCAAGCTCCAGCGACATCATATAGTATTCGTAGAGTCCAGTAACCCTTACGGAATACTCCACGCCAATCTTATACCACGGATAGAAATAAACCCCCTTTTTATCTCCCAAAATCAGAATATGACAGATAGATGTCACTGTCTGCAGTGATTTGTACACACGATACACCTCACCCAATATCCGAATCAACAGTGTAGAGTATGTTTTCTTGCGGGCAGCAAGATACTGCAATTGCTCGATTAACTCTGTTTTGAGCATCTGCCGCCTTGCCCCATGCCACAGTACACTTTCTTCAAACGCATCTAATTTCAACAGAAAAGTTGGATTGTCTTGCAACAACAAAACCGCCTCGCACAAAAGCATTGGACTTGTGCATCCGTTTTCAAACATTTCCTCCATAAACTTCCATCGAAGCTCCCGATTCCGCAACAAATCTTCATTGAGCTGGAGAATCAGCCAGCCAAGCCGCCATTCCGTAGGATTATTGGCATAGATTGTCTCAATCTCGTCGCTGACCTCCTTCACATACTCTTCTGCACAGTTAATTAATGTGGTCAGATAGAGATAGTAACAGTTTTGAAAAATATTCCCCGCTTCTTTCGCCAAGCGCTGTTCCAACATATCAAGATACCACTTCGCCTCGTTAAAACGTTCCTTTGTAATCAAAAGCTGCACTCTATAAAGATTAAAAAGAATACTATCCTCATTCAAATCCAGTAAATTTCCCACCCCTTTTTCAAATTGATTTATCCACTGGTTTTGTGTCAGACAGTTCAGTCTCATATTGACATAGCCATTTACCAAATCGCATAACGCTTGTTTTTGTTTTCTGCTATCTGTCCTTCGCTCTGGTTCTTCCTCTATTAAAATATCAAATGGAACGGTGTATTCATTGCAGGCATCAGAAAAGATAACAGCTCCGCTGTTCACACCATCATGCAATTTTGAGGCATCAATATAAATATTAAAATTACATTTGTTATTAATAAAATCCGCACTTGTGAGTTGCTGCCTGTCCGTGCTGAGAAATTCTCCGACAATCCAAATATTGACACAACTATATCCCCACCCACTCTTTGTAATCACTATGCTCTTTACGGTGCTATCCTGAATATCCTCAAGCAAAAAGCCTTCTATATCAAAGCTGTAGATAATTGGGGTTTTTTTGCTGACTTCAATCAGAAACTCCTCTACATTCTGCTCGTTTCCCTCAAAACGGGACTGACCTGTATAGGCCATATGCGCATTTTTATCACTTCTCTGAATAATAGAAACAAAATTCTTGGAATAGAACAGCGCAACTGCCTCTTCCCAGTTCGTCTGTGCCAGATTGGTAAAGTGAAACAGATTCTTAATCACCCCCATAGAACTTTGAAGCTGTGGCTTTACAATGCTGACTTTATAAGGAATCGTATATTCACCGCGATTGCTTATAATCACAAATTCTCCCCGAACGCTTCCTCCTGCCTCAGCAGTAGTTCCATCAAAGTAATATGGGATTTGTGTCTCCTCACCGCGAAATTCTGTCTCATATGTTCGCATCCTTGTATCAGATGAGTATATTTTTCCCTCTGCGTATTTGTCCGCGGCATGTATGGTAAAGCTGTCCTCGATCAGTTCTCCTGGCTCTACACTTAACACAATCTCTTGACAGGAAAATTCGAGATATTCCGGCTTCTCCCTATTGTCCCCCATTGTTTCACTTCCTTAAAAAATTCATTATCATCTAGTATACCCTATCAAGTAACATTATGTAAATGTATATTTCGAGCGAGTATAATGTCTGACGACATTATATCATATCATTTATCAATTTAGAATAATGAAATGAAAGAAAGCACCAAAAAAGAAACAATTCTTTTTTTGATGCTTATTTCATGAGCTTTTCTATATTTTAACCCCAAAGCAAATCTCCTGCCCCTCCTCTCGCTCTAACAGCTCTACAGTAATCTCTCCCTTGTGGCGCTTTGCAATCTGATTTGCCTGATACAATCCAAGCCCTCTGTCCTCTCGGTTCTTTTTGGTTGTAAACCCCTTTTCAAAAAAATGAGAAATCTCCCCCATAGTTAAATTTTCTACTTGATTTTTAATCATAAAAATCAACTTGTCATTTTTTGCATCCAAGACCATCTCCACCCTGTTTTTTTGTGGTGTTGCTGCCTCAAATGCATTGTCAGTAAGCGTTCCAATGATTTCAACAAGCGCATGTTCTGACACAGCGGTCACAATTTCCTGACTCAACACTTGTATATCAATATCTATATAACTAGGCGCACTGATAATCTTACTATATAAAAAACCAGCCAATATCTTGTCAGAAATGCGCAGCAGCGCCGGATTACAGCGGGATTTATCCCCATAAATATCTTTGCAGTACGCTGACTGCGCCTTGACTAACTCATCATAATTGTCGATAGTCACATGCATATTTAAAATCGCATTCATGTGATTGTCAAATTCATGCTGGCGCGCCCTGATATCCTTTGTCAGTTCTTCCATCGGCTTTATGTACAGCTTGTAAATTTTTAACTCCTGCTCCTGCCGTCTCAAAGCCGTATAGTTTTGCGTCCAGTCAAAAAAGCCAAAGATTATCACAGAAAAAACAATACCAAACAACACCATCACTTTAATATCAAGCGTGTGGCTCAAATACAGATCGATCAACAAATACAGTGCAATTAACAGTGCAACTACGCAAAAGATTCTGTATAAAAATTTTCTGCCAAGTTCAGCCATTATAACGCACCCCTTTGTCTTTTTTATGCTTGTTATTGATATAAAATAGCCTACATACACAATCTTTTTTTAATATCACTCTTATAGGTAATCCCTATTTCCACCTGCTCTCCATTGTTCATGCGCATAAATCCGTTCACTGTATCTATATTATCAATATAATCCTGATTCACAACACACATGCGATGTACTTGCAAAAACTTCTCATTTGGTAGTTTTTCCAGTAATTGCTTTATGGAAAGATACGGAACTTTCATTTCCTCTTTTAAGAGTACAAACAAAACGCCTCGCGGAACAGCCTTGACACACACAATATCCTTGCAAAATATCTTGTAATTAATGCTGTCCTTTTTCACTACCACAAACGCATCTCGCGTCTCCCCTTGCTGGGACAAAAATAACAGCTTTCCTGCAAGCTTTTCAATATCTTGTTCATTATACGGTTTTATAAGGTATTGATAACAATGTAGCTCTCTATATGCGGTCAGCTCCATATTGGCCAGCGAGGTAATCATTACAATCGGCGTGAATGCATACTCCCTTTTCATGCGCACTTCTCGCGCAAAGGTTATCCCTGAGAGATCATCTTTATCATTAATATCCAAATTAATGTCCAATAAAAAAGCCTGAAAGGGCGGCTGCGCTTTCTCTTCAAGCGCAGCTCTTGCCTCCTCCAGACTGTTTGTAGGAACGGCACACACCCTCTCAGATACCCTTTCCAGCATCGCAGTAATCGCATTTAAGCAGTCCTTACTGTCCTCTAGTACTAATATCCTTGTCATGCATTTGTTCCTCCTGACTTAGTTTACTTCAATATTTCTCCGACAGACTTTGCAAGCCCTGCCACCCCTTGGATTTCCGAAGGAATAATAATCTTTGTGGCATTGCCATTTGCCGCTTTCTCAAACGCTTCCAGCTTCTTGATAGTAAGCACCGCCTCGTCAGCGCCTGCATCCCTCAAGAATTTAATCCCTTCTGCATTTGCCATCTGCACAACGCGGATTGCCTCCGCCTGACCTTCCGCCTCGCGAATCTTTCTCTCCTTCTCAGCTTCCGCGCGGAGAATCGCCGCCTGTTTTTCTGCCTCCGCCTCAAGAATCGCGGACTCCTTCTGACCTTCCGCCACCAAAATTGTGGATTTCTTTTCGCCTTCCGCACGGAGAATCGCCTCACGACGCTCACGTTCTGCCTTCATCTGTTTCTCCATTGCATTTCTAATCGCTTCTGGAGGAATAATATTCTTTAACTCAACACGATTTACCTTGATACCCCACGGGTCCGTCGCCACGTCAAGCGCAGAACGCATATTTGTATTGATAATCTCCCTTGATGTCAACGTCTGGTCCAGTTCCATCTCACCAATAATATTTCTCAGTGTTGTCGCTGTCAGCTTCTCAATCGCCATAATTGGATTATCCACGCCATATGCATACATTTTCGGATCGGTAATCTGAAAAAATACAACCGTATCAATTTGCATTGTTACGTTATCCTTTGTGATAACGGGCTGCGGTGGAAAATCAACAACTTGCTCTTTCAGGTTTACTTTTTTGGCAACTCTGTCAAGAAAGGGAATCTTGAAATGAAGCCCTACACCCCATGTAGTATCATATCCGCCAAGCCGCTCTATTACATATGCATACGCCTGCGGAACAATGCGTACATTTGTCGCCAAAATCACAATCACAATAAATAATATGACCAATAAAATTTCTATCATACGAAAAACCTCCTCCTCATACCTTTTCGAGCCTTTTTAGCTCTCCTCATACTTCTCAACAATAAGCCTCACACCTTTAATGTCAACAACTTTCGCAAGACTTCCCATTGGAATTTTACTTTTGTCCTCCGCGGCGCGCACGGTCCATTCCTGACCATTTACAACGGCACTGCCTTGTCCTGCAATATTGTCTACCTCCTGTGTGATTCTTACTACTTTTCCGATAATACCCTCATAATTTGTCCTTGTGCGCGTATTGTTTATGTACCTTATCGCCAAGGGTCTCGTGAATATCAGCATTCCGAGTGATACCAACAAGAATACCGTCATTTGAAGTATAATTCCGCCGTCTAGCATTGACACAATAATTGCAAACAGTGCACCGATTGCAAACCAGATGGTTGTAAGTCCTACTGTGACAATCTCAATGATTATAAGTACGATCATAGCAGCCAGCCACACCATTGTGTTTGTCATGATATCTCCTCCTCCTAATATATAAGTGTAGGGTTTCAGTACCCAACAACCAGTTGGGACTT
>ERZ778510.145-NODE-145-length-70467-cov-8.485883_pt1 | contig 70467 bp, 58 predicted proteins | sample MGYA00510348_ERZ778510 | MGnify/ENA primary metagenome ERZ778510 (study PRJEB29527, sample SAMN07138969) | mouse gut metagenome | material: feces | host: mouse | place: China:Nanjing | collected 2016-01-25 ... | reverse complement strand
CAATCGGCAGAAGGCTTCAGCTCAGATTAGAGACACATCTTTTGGCGTATAACCCAAATTCCTGTGGGGGGAACACGAAAGAGGCCATCCGGATTCGGCTGGCCTCTTTTCATTGTTCAGTGAGACGGATGGCGCAGATCGCTCAGGCGATCTTGTTGCCGTAGGTGTCTTCGCCCTTTTCGGCGATTGCGGCGGAACGCTGTGCGATTGCAAGCTCTTCGTTCGTCGGGACGACGGCGATGATCACCGAGGAATCCGGCGTGGAGATGATGCGCGGTTCCTTGGAACGGGTGTCGTTCTTCTCCATGTCGAGCTTGACGCCGAACGGGGCGAGCTTCTCGCAGACCATGCGGCGCACGATCTCGTCGTTTTCGCCGACGCCAGCGGTGAACGTGATGACATCGAGACCACCGAGCTGGGCGGTGTAGGCGCCAATATAGCTCACAATGCGGTGCACGTAGACGTCGAGCGCGAGCTTGGCGTTCTCGTCGCCTTCGGCGATGAGGCGATGGACTTCGCGCATGTCGCCGAAACCGGTCATGCCCATCATGCCGGACTTCTTGTTGAAGAGGTCATCGAGCTCATCCACATCCATGTGCGCATTGCGGATCAGATGGAAGACAGCGGCCGGATCGATGTCGCCGGTGCGGCTGCCCATGACCAGGCCCTCGAGCGGGGTCAGGCCCATCGAGGTTTCAATCGGCTTGCCGTCGATTTCGGCGGAAGCGGAGGCGCCGTTGCCGATGTGCAGCACAATCTGCTTGAGGCCTTCAGCGGGCTTGCCAATGACCTCGGGGACCTTCGAGGAGACGTACCAGTGCGAGGTGCCGTGGGCGCCGTAACGGCGGATCTTATACTTCTCGGCGACTTCACGGTTGAGCGCGTAGGTGCTGGCGGCCTTCGGCAGCTGCTGGAAGAAGGAGGAATCGAACACGAAGATCTGCGGTACATCCGGCAGCAGTTCGCGCATGACCTCGGCGCCCTTGGCCTCAGGGCCGTTGTGCAGGGGAGCGAGCACCGCGAGGTCCTCGACCTGCTTGATCGTCTCGTCGGTCACGAGGGCCGGGTCGGGGAAGGTGCTTCCGCCCTGGACCACGCGATGGCCGACGGCCACGATGCCGGCGCTTTCGAGGCTCGGACCGTATTCCTCAAAGAAACCGAGCACGCGCTTGAGGCCCTGCTCGTGGTTGTCGATGCGCTCTTCGAGCTCGTGCTTTTCGCCGTTGTATTCGTACTTGTAGTGGCCGTCGATCGGCTCGCCGATTTTCTCAACGAGACCCGAGGCAATACCTTCGCCGGTTTCAAGGTCGACAAGCTGGTACTTGATCGAGCTGGAGCCGGAATTGATAACAAGGACGGTTTTTGCCATTCTGGGCATCCTCCATTGGTGTTTTGTGTTCACCGCTGTTGCGGCTTTCCAGAAGTACAGGGTACTCGCCGTTTGCTACAAAAAGATGACGGGCGACACGATGCGGGCGTTGCGGCTCCGATCCATAGGAGAGTGGAGCCACAACGCCCGCATCGTGTTCATGGTTGTGTGGCGTGCCTCAGTCGTTCTGCTGGGCTTCGATGGCGGTGAGCGCGATCGTGTTGATGATGTCCTGCACCAGCGCGCCACGGCTCAGGTCGTTCACCGGCTTGTTGAGTCCCTGCAGGATCGGTCCGATGGCCACGGCGCCAGAGGAGCGCTGCACGGCCTTGTAGCAGATGTTGCCCGAATCGAGGTCGGGGAACACGAACACAGAGACACGGCCCGCGACGGGATCGCCGGGCGCCTTGACCTTGGCCACATCCGGCGACCATGCGGCATCGAACTGAATCGGGCCCACAAGTGCCAGATCCGGGTTCTTCTCACGCACAATCGACGTGGCCTGGACGACCAGATCGACATCCGGGCCCTTGCCGGAACCGAGCGTGGAGTATGAGAGCATGCCCACACGTGGTTCGATTGAGAACGCCTTGGCGGTCTGGGCGGACTGCACCGCGATGTCTGCCAACTGCTCCGGATCGGGATCGAGGTTGATCGCACAGTCAGCGAACACAGACACATGGTCTTTGAGGCACATGAGGAACGCACCGGAGACGGACTTCGTGCCCGGCTTCATCTTGATGAGCTGCAGGGCCGGTCGCACCGTGTTGGCGGTCGAGCTGATGGCACCAGAGACAAGGCCGTCGGCTTGCCCGAGCACCACGAGCATCGTGCCGAAGTAATTTGGGTCGCGCAAGGTCTTGCGGGCCACATCAGGGGTCATGCCCTTCTTGGCGCGCAATTCGCACAGCTTGTCGATCATCTCAGTGAGCAGCTGCTCGTCCTCCATCGACTGGAACCGTGCTTTGTCGAGCGACTTGAGGTCGAGCTTCTTGCCACGCTCGAGGATCTCGTCACGCTCGCCGATGATCACGATGTCGACCACATTCGATTCGAGCAGATAGTTCGCGGCGGTGATGATGCGGTCGTCGGTGCCTTCGGGCAGCACGATCGTCTTGCGGTTCTTCTTGGCGCGTGCGAGGATGTCGTATTGGAAGGCGTACGGCGTGGTCGGCGGCACGAAGGGGGAGTCCAGGGTGCTCAGCAGTTCGTCTGCGGGCACATGCGCGGCAAAGGAGCCAATGGCGTCGTCGGGGGTGGCGTTCTCTTCGAGATCGAGGAACGGCACTGTCCAGACGGGCACGTCGTAATCATGGAAATAGGTGCGCAGCGAAGTGCACTGGTTCTCGTCGCAGCCGGTGCTGAACACGCCGATGACCTTGGTGCCGGCGTTGACGATGACCTCGGTGCAGGCCTCAATCGTCTCATGCACCTGCTGGGGTGTGCGGTGCAGTGTGCAGACGGTCAGCAATACCGGTGCCTGCAGATCGGCGGAGACGTCGGCGTTGAAGCTGAATCGTTCCGGGTCGCCGACGTCATTGCGGTCGCTGCCGACGATCACGCGCACCGCGGGATTGAGCTGGGCGTTCGTATCGATGAATTTGCTGACGATCTGCGCGCGAGCGCTCTGCTTGTTGATGCGTGCATCGCGCAGGGTGACGCCGATGGCCTGTTCACGGGTCTGGTGCGCGTTCGCATAGTCGAGCAGTGTGTCGGTGAAAGTCTCCGTGCATGAGACAGCCGGGCGGAACACGCTCGTGACGTTGGTCTTGGCGAGCAGGGCAACAAGACCGAGCGCGACTACGTTGCGTCCATTGCCTGGCTCGGGACTGATGATGCTCACATTCTTGAGGCTCACAATGACTCCTTATGATGCATGCTACGTTGCGTGCATGCGGGGTGGTGCATGGCTGCGCGTGCGGGAAAGGCACGCACTCCTCCATTGTACGCATTGGCGGTCACGTGGCAATTCACCCGGCCGCGGGTCGTACCTGTGACAGAGAACGCATGCTCAGATGATATGAAAAGGGCGTGTGGAAACGAATTTCCACACGCCCTGATTCCCCGTATGCTGATTACCGGGAAGCGTTAACCCTTAGGCTCACTCGTTGTCGCCAGCGGTCGCCGCGGTCGCGGAGAGCATCTGCGTCTCGTCGACCTTGACGTCCGGGTACACCCAGTCGGTGAACTCCGGGATGTCGTAGCCGTTGTCGACTGCGAACTGGAACGCCTTCTTGCGGAACGCGTTGAGCTCGTCGATCTTGTCGGCATACTTGTCGGCGTCGATCAGCTCGAGAGCCTGAGCTTCGAGCGCGTAGCGATCCATGTCGTTGACGCGGACCATGTCGAACGGCGTGGTCGTGGAGCCCTGCTCCTTGTAGCCGACGACGTGGAAGTTGTCGTGGTTCGGGCGGTCGTAGATGAGGCCGCGGACGTCCTGCGCATAGGAGTGGTACGCGAACAGGACCGGCTTGTCGGCGGTGAAGAGCTCGGCGAAGTCCTCGTTGGACATGGCTTCGTCGTTGTTCTCCGGGGACTGCAGCTTCAGGAGGTCAACGACGTTGACGACCTTGAACTTGATGCCTTCCTTGTTCAGGGCGTCGGAAGCGGCCATGATCTCCTGCGTCGGAACGTCGCCGGCGGCGGCGAGGACGATCTGGACCTCGTCGTTGCTCTTGGCGTTCGAAGCCCACTTCCACTCGGCGGCGCCGGCCTCGAGCTCGGCGCGAGCCTCGTCGAGGGTGATCCACGTCGGAGCCGGCTGCTTGCCGGAGAAGATCGCGTTGATCTTGTTGGTCGACTTGAAGCACTTCTCGGCGATCGCGAGCAGCATGTTGGCGTCGGTCGCGAAGTAGATGTTCGTCACGTGGTCGTTGTTGAACGTCTTGTTGATCAGGACCGAGGTGACACCCGGGTCCTGATGCGAGAAGCCGTTGTGGTCCTGACGCCACACGTGCGACGAGATCAGCAGGTTGACCGACGAGATCGGCTTGCGCCACGGGATTTCGCGGACGGTCGCCTCAAGCCACTTCGCATGCTGGTTGAGCATCGAGTCGATCACGTGGGCGAAGGACTCGTAGGTGCTCCACATGCCATGGCGGCCGGTGAGGATGTAGCCCTCGAGCCAGCCTTCGCACTGATGCTCAGAGAGCTGCTCGACGACCTGGCCGGTGACGGCCATGTTCTCGTCGACGAGGGCCGACAGATAGCCGTTGTCCCACTGCTTCTTCGTGACCTCGTAGGTCGCGTTCAGTCGGTTGGAAGCGGTCTCGTCCGGTCCGAAGATGCGGAACGAATCCGGGTTGTTCTTGATGATGTCGCGGCTGTACGCGCCCAGCGAGCGCGGAGCCTCGACCTGGCCCCAGCCATGGCCGTACTCCTTGACGCCGGTGACCTCGTACTGGTCGAGCTCAGGGAGCTTCAGATCCTCACGGATACGGCCGCCGTTGGCGTTCGGGTTGGCGCCGATGCGCAGCTCGCCCTTCGGCATGAACTCGGTGACGTCATCCTTGATGGAGCCGTCGGCGTTGAAGAGCTCTTCCGGCTTGTAGGATTCCATCCAGCCCTTGAGGACTTCGAAGTGCTCTTCGGTGTCGCGGGCGGAAGCCAGCGGGACCTGGTGTGCACGCCAGGAGCCTTCGGTCTTCTTGCCGTCGATGAACTTCGGGCAGGTCCAGCCCTTCGGGGTGCGGAAGATGAGCATCGGGTAGAACGGACGCGTCATGTCGTCGGTCTGGGCCGCGGCCTTGATGTCGCAGATCTCGTCGAAGATCGTCTCGAACAGCTCGGCGAAACGACGGTGGATCGACATGTGATCCTCGTTGTCGAAGCCGGCGACGAACTCGTACGGGTGGTAGCCCATGCCGCGGAAGAAGTCATGCAGCTCTTCGTCGGAGATACGAGCGAGGAGGGTCGGGTTGGCGATCTTGTAGCCGTTGAGGTGCAGGATCGGCAGCACGATGCCGTCGGTGCGCGGGTTGACGAGCTTGTTGGACTGCCAGCCGGTGGCGAGCGGGCCGGTCTCGGCCTCGCCGTCGCCGATGATGCACGGCACGAACAGGCTCGGGTTGTTCATCACGGCACCGTACGCGTGGGAGAGCGCGTAGCCAAGCTCGCCACCTTCGTGGATCGAGCCCGGGGTCTCCGGGGCGAAGTGCGACGGGATGCCGCCCGGGTAGGAGAACTGGCGGAAGAACTTCTGCAGGCCAGCTTCGTCCTTGGTGATGTTCGGGTAGTACTCGGTGTACGTGCCGTCAACGTAAGACTGGGCGGTGCCAGCCGGGCCGCCGTGGCCCGGGCCCATGATGAACACGGTGTTCTGCTGGTGGTCAGCGATGAGGCGGTTGATGTGGGCGAGAAGGAAGTTCAGGCCCGGGGTGGTGCCCCAGTGGCCGACCAGGCGGTGCTTCACGTCGTCGCGGGTGAAGGGTTCCTTCATCAGCGGGTTGCTACGCAGATAGATCTGGCCGATGGACATGTAGTTGGTGACGCGCCAATACTTGTCCATGCCTTCGATGGCTTCTTCGGAAACCGGACGATCCAGCTTCTGCCACGGGGTGCCAATAACAGGATTTGTCATGTGTACTCCTGTACTCCTGCACAATATGTGCGATTGTTTGTTCCAATGTGGCCACGGGATCCGCATGTCCTCCCACTGGGGAGGAACCCCGTGTCCAATCGAGAATCATGTTACGTGTACTCTCTGACTTTTTGCTTCTTTTTGGGCATGTGTGTGCGTAAATGTGATATTTCTTACCTCTTTTGCAAGCTTTATCAGTTGAATTGTGCATTCCGGAATTACCTCTCAACCCTCGTGGAACGCTGCAATAGCAATGATTGCAAGCGTATGTGCATGGTTGATCCCGTTCGATTGGACACAATGTACGGCGGCGTGTTGCAGTAAACCGCACATTGCGAGGAATCGGGCGTCGCAGTAGTCCTGCAATCCGATGTCGGTCCTGTATGGGCCGGCTTGTCTACTTGCATGCCCACAATGGAGTATGTCAATTACACGCCACAGCATACCTATGTATTAAGGGGTTCAACTTATGGCACAAGGGCCTGTACTCGTCGTTGATTTCGGCGCCCAATACGCGCAATTGATTGCCCGTCGCGTGCGTGAGGCCAACGTCTATTCGGAGTTGGTACCACATTCCATGCCGGTCGAGGAGATGCTCGCCAAGGACCCGCAGGCAATCATTCTTTCCGGTGGCCCCGCCTCGGTGTTCGAGCCCGGCGCCCCGTCCATCGACAAGAAGGTGTTCGAGTCCGGTGTGCCGGTGCTCGGCATCTGCTATGGATTCCAAGTGATGGCGCATGAACTCGGCGGTGATGTGGACAAGGCCGCACTGGGTGAATACGGCAAGACCGAAACGGTCATCGACGATCCCGACGGCATCCTTGCCGGCTCGCCATCGGAGCAAACCACATGGATGAGCCACGGTGTGGCTGTCAAGGAAGCCCCCGAGGGCTTCGAGGTGCTCGCACACACCGAGGGTGCGCCGGTGGCCGCGATGCAGGACCCGCTGCGCAAGCTCTACGGCGTGCAGTGGCATCCAGAGGTCAAGCACACCCCGAGGGGCCAGGCGCTCATCGAACGCTTCCTGCATGATTGTGCTGGCATCGGCCGTGACTGGGACGCCGCGAACATCATCGACGATCAGGTCAAGAAGATCCGCGAGCGGGTCGGCGACGCGCAGGTCATCTGCGGCCTGTCGGGCGGTGTCGATTCCGCCGTCGCCGCGGCTCTCGTACACCGTGCGATCGGCGACCAGCTCACCTGCGTGTTCGTGGACCACGGCCTGCTGCGCAAGGGCGAGGCGGAACAGGTCAAGCACGATTTCGTGGCGGCCACCGGCATCAAGCTCATCGCGGTCGACGCCTCCGAGGACTTCCTGAATGCGCTCAAGGGGGTGTCCGATCCCGAAACCAAGCGCAAGATCATCGGTGAGAAGTTCATCCGCACGTTTGAGAAAGCACAGCGTCAGGTCATCGAGGACGCAGGCAGCGAAGGCAAGGAAGTGAAGTTCCTTGTGCAGGGCACGCTATACCCCGACGTCGTCGAATCCGGTGGCGGTGACGGTGCGGCGAACATCAAGTCCCACCACAATGTGGGCGGCCTGCCCGACGACCTCAAGTTCGAATTGATCGAACCGCTGCGCTCGCTGTTCAAGGATGAGGTGCGCGCGATCGGCACCGAGCTCGGCCTGCCGGACGAGATCGTCTGGCGCCAGCCGTTCCCGGGCCCGGGCCTCGGCATCCGCATCATCGGCGATATCACGAAGGAACGACTCGACATTCTGCGCGACGCCGACGCGATCGCCCGTGAGGAACTGTCGAAGGCCGGTCTGGACCGCGACATCTGGCAGTGCCCGGTCGTGCTGCTCGCCGACGTGCACTCCGTGGGTGTGCAGGGTGACGAACGCACGTACGGTATGCCGATCGTGCTGCGTCCCGTGAGTTCCGAGGACGCGATGACGGCCGACTGGTCGCGCGTGCCGTACGACGTGCTCGCGACGATCTCGACGCGCATCACGAACGAATGCCGCCAGATCAACCGTGTTGTGCTCGACTGCACGTCGAAGCCGCCGGCGACGATTGAGTGGGAGTGAGTGCGACCCTCTGGGCATGACGAGGCCTGCCGAAGTACGTTCGGCAGGCCTTTCTTTTTGGATGAATGCGCACTGTGACAGGCACCGTCTGGAATGGGAATTATATATTCGTCGACGGCTTGGTGCGGTCGGTTGCCGGTGCTTCATCGGAGGAGGCATGGCGTTCCAGAAGTGAGAACAGCACGGTGCAGCATACCGCGAAGAGCACACCAATCATGTTGTCGTAGATCCGCAACGTCACAGATCCGGAGACGCCGTAGACGCTCTCGGCAAGCAGGAGGGCGCCGAAACAATTGAGGGCGTTGTTTACCATGTACTTGCTGGAGAATCCCATACAGATGCCTGCGATGGGGCCGAACAGGATGCGGGACCCGGCCGGTACCACAAGCGAGAATCCGGCATATAGCAATGATCCCACGACAACTCCGCCTATGCGCTGCAGCGCTCGCATTGGCAGGCTCGTTCCCGCTTCGCCGAAGGGGAGAAGCACCGACATGCAGGCATAGCCCACCCATACGCCTCGGGGCAGTCCTGCCAGTTCCCCGATGAGCAAAGCCATGGCCACCCCTGCGGACAGTCTGATCTGCCAGAGTCCCTTTGCACTGGATACGCTGAATGCAGCCAGCATGTCATACAGACGAACATTCTGGAACTTCCCGTGGTGCTTGTGCAGGAGCACGGCGCTGCATGCCAGCCACAGCAGCAACGCCAGCACACACCGGCTTGCGAGCGCTTCCCCATTCACAGGCGTCTGGCTCACGAACAGGTATCCGAACACATAGAGCCCGGCGTTGCCCATCAGTGGCTCGTCGGCAACGAGTATCAGGATGACGGTGATGAGCAGGAAGTTCACCATCAGACAGGGGACTGGCGGCCATGCCTGGGCCGCCAGTCCCCCACACACCATGGCCGCTAAGACGAACGCCAGAGCGATGACACTGTCCGTGGCGCGGTATCCATAAGGAACATGCTTGATGCCGAGCAGGATGCAGAATCCCGCCACGGCCAGCCCGGAGTTATCGGGGCCGAACACCGCCGACAAACCGCCGATGAACACGACGGCGAAGGAGACGAGCAGAATGCTCCTGATTGACATGGCGAAGATGAGACGAGCCTTTGTTCGCGGTTCCGTGGTCGCCTTCACTTTCGCCCATAGCCCATGGGCATCCATCTGAAGAAGCTGATAGAAGGATGGTTCGTTGATGGCGCATCTCCTGTTCCGGGTGATTTTTCAGCTTCATGATAGCAGCCGCATGCCGCCTGCATGGACCGGGGTGGACAAAAGGCCATGGCATAGTAGGTGATATGAGACGCGTACTTGTCATCGGATGCCCCGGTGCGGGCAAAAGCACGTTCGCGCGCCGGCTGCGCGATGCAACCGGATTGCCGCTGTACTATCTGGACATGCTGTGGCATAAGCCAGACCGCACGACCATCACGCGTGAGGAATTCGACATACGTCTGCAGATGATCCTCGAGCAGGACGAGTGGATCATCGACGGCAATTTCGCCCGGACGTTGCCGATGCGACTTGCATATTGCGACACTGTGTTCTTCCTTGATTTCCCTACCGGTGTGTGCCTTGAGGGCGTCGAGCGGCGTATTGGCATAAAGCATGAGGATATGCCGTGGGTTGAGCATGAATTCGATGAGGAGTTCCGGCGGTACATCATCGGCTTCCCCACCCGGCGGCGTCCGCAGATGATCGCCGCACTGGACGAGGCCGCTGCGCATCACGATGTGCGCATCCGCACATTCACGTCGCGGGAGGAGTTGACGCAAACGCTTGCCGACATTCCAAGCGGTTTTGAAACGGGAGACGGGAAAGAGCATGGCTGGCGCGTCCATCATGTTGCCTCTATGCGGCATACTGGGCGTCATTACGAATGAACCGGGAGGGGAAACGGAAGATGCGGGAGGCCGAGGGGATGGGAGCACACCGCGCCGGTACGATGGAGGAAGATGGCTACTGGAGAATCCTAGATGGGTTGGCCGCCACGTCGACGATCGTGATTGATAGGCCGAAAGGGACAAGCCATCCGCGATACCCCGACTCCATCTATCCGGTTGATTATGGGTATCTGCGCGATACGGCGTCGATAGACGGAAGCGGAATCGATGTCTGGGTGGGAACAGGCTTGTGCGGCATCGATGCGATCATCTGTGTGGCGGATCTGGTGAAAAGGGATTCAGAGATCAAGATTCTGATCGATTGCACCGAGGAAGAGAAGCGGCTCATCTTCGGCGTGCACAATGAGACAGAGAATAGGAAAGGCGTTCTTGTTCGTAGGAAGCCGCCACGGTCATAAGATGGCATGGACGCGCCGTTGCGTGATGCGATAATATGGGCGGTCATACAGAAGGCGGGCATGATGATGAAAGAGACGGGGCATGACGGATATCAGGGAAGCACACGAAGGGGACCTTGACGCATTGCTCGAGCTGTACCTCGACCTGCATGAACAGTCGATTCCAGAACACGACGGGCGTCTGCGCGACACGTGGGTGCGCATCCTCGCCGATCCCGACCATCATCTCATCGTATGCGAGCACGATGGGGACATCGTCTCCTCATGCGTATGCGTCATCATTCCGAATCTGACGCGTGGCGTACGTCCGTATGCGTTCGTTGAGAACGTCGTGACGCGCGCCGATGCGCGTGGTCGCAGCTATGCGACCGCATGTCTGAACCATGCGAAGGCGCTGGCGCAGCAGGCCGGCTGCTACAAGATGATGCTGCTCACCGGCTCCCATGATCCGAAGACCCTCGATTTCTACCGCCATGCCGGCTACAACAGCACCCACAAGACCGCGTTCATCCAGTGGCTGTAGGATGGGGGCGCGTCAGCCTATGGAATTTACCAATGCCGATATCCGTTTGGCATCGCTCAACGGCGCGATGATGTGGCTGTCAACTGGAAGTGAACGTAGGATGCGCAGCTCCCGCTCTCTGCGCTCTTCAAGGCACGCGATGTACCCTTCGTATCCGCGCAACCCATGCGCTTCACCGTACCCTTGTGCCGTGTGGTAGTCGATGACGGCATTGAGCCAACCATCGCCGCGTTCGTCGAGGACACCATCAATAGCCGACTTCGCGTCCGGTTCGTCGATGTAGATGATGACGGGATGCAGCGGCGCGATGATCGCCGTGATTTCACCGATATACCGTCGTGACTCATCCTCGTTCATGCCGAACCGCATCATCGTCTCACACATCGGATTCTGCAGCAGGACGCAATTGAATACATAGGTCGTATCAGTTTCGGCTTGGGCCGCGAACGCGCGCCACGTATCGAGTATCGTGGCGCGTTCACTCGCGAAATCAGGGAAGTCGTAGTCGCCGACGTCGGCGGGGTGGTTCGCGGCTCCTTCGTCGACGCAGACGACGTCCTTCCCCCGCGCTTCGAGTTCGGCGGCGACCATTGCGGCCGTCGTGCTCTTGCCGCTGCCTGGCAGCCCTTCGACGATGATCAGACGGGTGTTTATCTCATGTGCGCTCATGATGTCATGGTACAGCGATGGATATGTGGTGTGTACAGACATCCACGAATATACGTTGATATAACCGAATACAAGGTGATATATGGTGATATATCGAAATGAAATAACATACGACTCGGTCGAGAGTATGTTGTTGTCTTTCATGAATTCATGATGGTCCTGAGGGAATCGTTGTTTTGAGTCCAAGGATGGTCGATGCACTCAGGCGCGCGTCGCCGGCGCGTGTCGAACCATATGAGACCGGCGAATGATATGCTGCGTGCCGTTTTATGCTTCAGCGGGTGTCGGTGATGGGCGGTCATGGAACTTCCGCACCTTTGCGATGACCACACGGGGGATTCCGGAATATAAAGCAATGCATGTCGATATAGATCGCTATTCGATAATATAGGGTGACATTACCCATGAAGCGATATGCAATGAGGGCAAGCAGAGATGCTTCGATGCCCCGGAGAACAGTTGGGCGTCCGAAGCAGACGGCTGACGAGGCGGGAGGCAACGATGGGTTTGGATGCAAGGGTGCGATGTCGATGCTTTGAGGATGGCAGATTGAAGCCGGGGCCAGTGCCGGTGACCGACTTGTACATCGATGAGGATGGATATCTGGCGTCCCGCACGCTTGACACTGCTTCGATACGATACGATTGGCGTCGTTATCACGCACGGTACGGAAAGCTGAATGAGGAGTTCACCCTGTGGTTGGAGGATTGTTGTGAACATGAGAATGGTGAGTATTGCTCCGAATGGATTGGCACGTGGGGCATGTATGGGGTGTTTCAGGATGCGGTTGAAGAAGCTGGTGGCAAGGAAGTCCTTCCGCTACTTGGTCATATGCTCCCTACAGCGAATGGTGGCCAGTATCCCGTAGAGAAAACCGAGGCAACATTGGTCGAGGTCGAACAGTTCATTCGGATCACACGCGATGAATGTGCACGTGGCATGGCTTGCTCCTTGCAGCGGCTACTGCTCGCATCCTTGGAAACCCGCAATCCCATACTATGGTGCTGAATCATGACAAATCCCAATATTCTTCCTGATGATACGTCATTGCGCATTCCTCCCATGGGATTCGATGATGAAAACGAGCTCAACGGCCAGACCGCGTATAACCGAACCATAGTGGAGGGCTCTGCACGCTGCGGTTGCTTTCACTGCGGTGGCATATTCGCGGGGAATGAAGTATCTCGATGGCTGCAGGAAGACGACGGGGAGGACGACACTGCATTGTGCCCGTATTGTGGCGTCGATGCAGTGATTGTGGGCAATGAACGATACCCGGTATGCATGATGGTGCTGAGCGGACTGTATATGCATTGGTTTGACCAAGAATACAAGCAACGTCTCGAGGAGGCCACTGACATGCCCACATGTGGAGATTACGAGGATTATCTACGCAAAGGCATTCCTTTCCTGACCAATCACGACAGGAAAATCGCGGTGGTCGGGGAGATCGAACTGTTCCCATTGTCGGTATACGGCCGAGCGGAAGAACTGTGCAATGATGGCCATCCTCCACAACCAGTGGAATATGATGATAGGGACATCTACATGGGCGGCGTGGTGACCGTGCATGCGGGATTCGATGAACACCGGTATTATTACTGTGATTTCATCACCGGTGATGGCATCAAATTGCCTTACGATGCCTGGAGCGGGCCACAACAGGGTTTGGTGCTGAATCTCAGCAGGCAATATGGTGATGCACTGCGCGGAATCATCACTGACGCATCGATGCATCACATGAGATTGTTCATTGATGCCGCTGCAGAGGAATGATCAGAGTCCACGCTCCATTTGCCATACGGCGAGCTCCGCATGGAGCTGCGCCTTGCGCCCATCCGAAGCGAACGACGCGTCGATCGAGTTGCCGGCGAGCGCCGCCAATTCCTCCATCGACATGCCGATGGAGGCGAGCGCGGCATAGTTCGCGGCGACATAACCGCCGAAATACGCGGGATCGTCCGAATTGACCGTGCACATGAGTCCTTCGTGCAGGAACTCAGGGATCGGATGCTTGCGCATATCGTGCACGACCTGCAGCCTGAGGTTCGACAACGGGCAGCAGGTGAGCGGGATCCCATCGCGCACGACGCGCTCGAGCAACTCATGGTCATCCTGGATGTGGATGCCGTGGTCGATGCGCTCGGCGTGCAGCAGATCGAGCGCATTGCGGATGTACGCCGCGGGCCCCTCTTCGCCGGCGTGCGCCACGCAATGCCAGCCAAACGACCTTGCCCGCTCGAACTGGTCGACGAAACGGTCCGGCGGATAGCCCACTTCCGCTGAATCCAGGCCGATGCCGAGAATCTCGTCTTTCCGCGGCTGCGCCAGATCGAGGATCATGTCCGCCGAATCGATATCCATGTCGCGCACAATGCTCAGAATCAGGCCACCGGTGATGTCGAAGCGCTCGCGGCCTATCATCATTCCCTCAAGCAGACCGTCGAGCACCGTGTTGAAATCCAAACCATTCGTGCACACATGCACCTGCGGATCGAAGAAGATCTCCGCGTGCTTGACCCCATCCGCGTTCGCCCGTGTGAGATAGGCGACCATGAGGTCTTTGAAATCATCCTTCGTCTTGAGCGTCCTCATCAACGCATAGTAGAGGTCGAGGAACGACTGCAGGTCTTCGAACTCGTATTGCGCGCGCAGTTCGTCGATGCTCGCCCACGGCAATGCGACACTGTTGCGTTTGGCGAACGCGAATGCCAGATCCGGTTCGAGTGTCCCTTCGATATGCAGGTGCAGTTCGCATTTCGGCATCGTCGCGAGCGCCTGTTCCATTGCCTCATCCACCATGGTTCCTCGTTTCCTGACAGCATTGGATACGGATCCCTTATTCTACCCGTTCCGGGCTCCGCGAGCATGGCACCGAAGGCTCATCCACGTTTCGTGAACGTGGTGAGAAACCTGAGCTTGTCCAATGTGACGCGCGGGCGCCACCAATCGCGGGCCTGCGCGAAGGCCTCCGGGTAATCGGTATGCCACTGCCAGCTGATGTCGAACCCACCGTCCGGAGCCTGTCGTGCAGGCAGTGTCTCAAGCTCGGCCTGAATGAGCGGCATGAAGGATGCCACGAGGAACGGTGAGTCGGCACTGCGGAAGAACGTGGAGGGCATTGTCACGTATTCGGTGCTGTAGCGTGTGGTGTCTCGGCAGACGGTGGCATCGATTGCGCGGATGATCGCGGTGCGCGACTGGTCGACGTCAATGATGCCTTCAATCTGTTCACGGTTGAGCAGTTCCCATGCGAATATGAAGCAGGTGAGTTCGTCGCCGGAAGACGCGCCGGACTGCTCCAACGTGTCGAACGCCTCGGCGAGCAGTGTCTCCCAAGGGCCTTCCGCATGCATGCAGACGAGGAACGCGGCCAACGAGACCGTGGGATTCCACCCGAAGATGCCATCGCCATGGCGTTCCCACCAGATGGCATGCGGATGGTCGATGTTGCCACTGACCGCGAAGCGCCAACGCATGGCGTGAGGGTCGAATTCCGTTCCCGACAGCAGATACTGCGCGATGCGCTTGGCGGTATCCGAATTGAGGTCGAGCGCTCCGGCGTCGTACAGCCGCAACAGCGCATCGTTCGTGGTGATCGGTGTGGAGTCGGGATTCCAATTGTCCGGTTCGAGGGCGTGGCCGAATCCACCGTCGGCATTCTGGAATGGAAGCAGCGCCTTGACCACTTCATTCGGGTCATCTTCGGCAAAGAAGACGCGGTATTGCGCGAGTTCAAGTGGACGGGCGTGCTGTTCGACGAAACGCGCGGCTGCCTCGCGCATCGGTTCCTGCTGCGATGCTGTGGATTCCATGCCCATAGGATACCGGGTGTGGCGGGAATGATTCATCGCACTATCCGAAACAGGGCTGTAATCGGCTCGTCACCGGCAGTATGCCGAACCCGGATAGGTTGGGACGCGGCTGTGACAATTCGAGCATGAGGAGGATGTGGATGAAACCCGTGATCGCCGTGATGCCGCTCGTCGACGACGAACGTGAAAGCCTGTGGATGCTGCCCGGGTATATGGATGCGCTGCGCGAAGCCGGCGCCGTGCCGTTCATGCCAGCATTGACGACGGAAGATGATGAGATACAGCAGATTTTCACGATGTGCGACGGGCTGCTGATGACAGGTGGCCATGACGTCGAGCCGCGGCAGTATGGGGAGGAGCCAAGGTTCGACAACGTCGTGCCGAACGCCGAGCGCGACACGATGGAACTCGCGTTGCTGCGCCTCGCGCTCGCGCACGACAAACCGGTGTTCGGCATATGCCGTGGTCTGCAGATCATGAACGTGGCGTGCGGCGGCACGTTGTACCAGGACCTGCCGAGCGAATTCGATTCTGGCGTCGACCATCATCAGCGACCACCATACGACCGTCCCGTGCACGGTGTGCACATCGAAACAGGAACGCCACTGTTCGCTGAACTCGGCGTCGACGACCTCGCGGTCAACAGCTACCATCATCAGGCGATACGCGAGTTGGGGGAGGGTCTTACCGCGATGGCGGTGAGCGAGGACGGCCTCGTTGAAGCGATCGACAGGCCGGCGGCCACATACTTCCGTGCCGTGCAATGGCATCCCGAATTCCTCTACACAGTGGATGAGCCGAGCCGGCGACTGTTCCGTTCGTTCGTCACCGCCTGCGCGCGGTGACGCGCAGAACCAAGCTACGGGCGTAGCGGCGTGTGCCGCGGCTAGCATGGAATCCGATGGGGCACACACAGGTACCGACGAATGGACAAACGGATATGACGGCTGGCACGGCGAAACACGAGACGATGCTGCAATGCTTCGAATGGTATCTGCCTGACGACCACGGGTTGTGGAATTGGATTGCGGCGCAGGCGCAGGACCTCGCCGCCGCCGGATTCACGATGGCATGGCTGCCGCCGGCGTACAAAGGACAGGCGGGTGACGCGGACGTCGGCTACGGCGTCTATGACATGTACGATCTCGGCGAATTCGACGCGAAAGGCTCGGTGCCGACGAAATACGGGTCACGCGGCGACTATCTGGGCGCGATCCGCACATTGCGCGGCCACGGCCTGCGCGTGCTCGCCGACATCGTCTTCAACCACAGGATGGGCGCCGACGGTGAGGAACGCGTCACTGCGCACGTCGTCGACGTCGACGACCGTACCGTGAACGACAGGACGGCGATCGAACGCACACTCGACACCGTCTACGATTTCCCCGAACGTGACGGCGCGTATTCGACGTTCCGTTGGAACTGGCGAGACTTCACCGGGACCGACTACACCGCCAACGACGGCAGCACCGGCATCATGCGCTTCGCAGGCAAGCAGTGGAGTGACAACGTGAGCCACGAATGCGGCAATTTCGACTACATCATGGGTGACGATGTCGATGTCAACGAACCCGAAGTCGTCAAGGAACTGACCGATTGGGGGATTTGGTACACCGAGACGACCGGCGCGGACGGCTTTAGGCTCGACGCCGTCAAAAGCATCGACGCGAAGTTCTTCAAGCCATGGCTTACGACGATGCGCGAGCATGGCAACCATCCCGATTTCGCGGTCGGCGAGTACTGGTCGGGCGATGTGGATGAACTGGCCGCATACCTGCATGATTGCGGCCATTGCATGACCCTGTTCGACGTCGCGCTCCACTTCCGCTTCGAACAGGCCTCGAACAACCCCGACGACTTCGATCTGCGCGGATTGAGCGGGGCGACATTGCTCGAGCGGGAGCCGGACTCTGCATGCGTGTTCGTCGACAATCACGACACCCAGCCGGGGCAGGCGCTCGAATCATGGGTGCAGCCTTGGTTCAAACCGCTCGCCTACGCATACGTGCTGCTCCGCGACGCGCAATACCCATGCGTGTTCTTCGGCGACCTGTACGGCGTGCCGCACGACCGCATCCGGCCGATGCCGATGCTCAACGCGATGGTATGGATCCGCGCGCATCTTTTGGGCGACCGTGTCGAGGAACAGCCCGGCGACAGCGCCCATTCGCTGTGCTGGTGCGTTGCGGGTGAGCACCCCGTCTGTGTCGTGCTCAACACATCCGACACGCCGATCGAACGTGAGGTCACCAGCGAGGCGCTTGCCGCACGGACACTCGTCGACATCTGCCATGCGGGTGCCCCAGCGGAGATGGGCAAGGAAGGACACGGGACGCTGACATGCCCCGCAGGAACCTGCAGCATCTACATCGACGCCGCCGATGAACAGGAGATGCGCGATGCCATCGCATAAGGAGTCCTTGCAACGGATCGCCGTACACGGCGACTACTTCGGATACGACGGGCTCTCCCGGCGGCGCGCATGGCGCACCGCGAACGCCGTCGCGATCATCATCCTCGGATTCGCGATCGGGCATTTCCTCGCATTGTTGCCCGAACGCAACACCGCGGACGTGCAGGAGATCATCAAAGGACTCGACAAACTCGTCGGGCTCATGACGCACGAACTCGTCGAACTGCCCGAAGTGCAACGGCACCCCGAATCGTTCATCGTCGAAATCATCGGTGTGCTCATCGGCTACACGATCCTCAGGCACACGAAGGAAGATCTCCACGACTACCAGCGCACGTTCCGCAGGATCGAGCAGTTCTACACGCCAGACGAACGCAGGCGCGGATGGGTCGTGTGCGCGGCGTGCGCGTGCGCGGCGACCGCCATCATCGTCGGCATGCACGCCGTGCTGCTCACGCTCGGCACGGCATGGAGCCCCGACTGCACGGCGGGACTGTCGCAGACATCGCTCGCAATCGGCTGGTGGCTGTACGTCTACGGATACATGTTCGCCGCGCGCACGAACCTGTTCCGCTACAACTTCCGCGCATTGGGCCGCATCAACATCTACGAGCTCGGCGTCAACGAACCCGACGGGCGCCGCGCGACGCAGCTCGCTGAAAAACGGCTGTGCGACCTGTCCGAATCGCTCACGAGTTTCGCAGTTGCGTTCGGCGTCATCGGCGCGCTCGCGTTGTATTTCCTGCCGTCCGTGCGCACGACCTATTTCTGGGTGCCGTTGGTGGCCATGCTTGCCATCGTCATCGTCAGCAAGGAGCTCGTGCTGAAGTACGCGAAATCGAAGTATGAGCCCGACTTCGACTGACGTCGTTCAGGCCTGTGCGTATGCGCGCGCCGCGGATGAGACGGTCCGTGCCGGTGATGTCGCGTGATTCCTTTGCGTTGGTGCGACCTTGGACATGTGCTGTCCCGTATTGTATGGCGATTCGGTTGGGCAAAGGGAGTGGGTGTTGCCTGCGGCTGGCTCATCATCGGCACGCGCATTGTTCACGTAAAGAACAATGCGGTCGGCTGGTGGCCACGCCATACGCGTGTGGCCACCAGCCGACCGCATGGGGATGCGTCAGGTGCGCCTAGTCCTGCGGCTGTTCGCGTGGCATGGCGAGGAACCGCTCCTCGCCGGGCAGCACCAGATTGAGCACCACGGCCACCACGAACGCCACCGCGATGCAGTTGTGCGCGAAAATCGACTGGAACAGCGGCGGGAAGTGCACGAAGATCGCCGAGACCTGTGTGAAGCCGATGCCGATGGTCAGGGAAAGCGCGGCGATCGTGATGTTGCGCTGCGTGTACCCGGCGTCAGAGATCATCTGGAAGCCCGAGAGGATGATGTTGCCGAACATCATGATCGTGCAGCCGCCGAGCACCGCCTGCGGCATGGAGTTGAAGACCTCGGACACGGCCGGCACGAAGCTCGCGAGCACGAGCAGCAGGCCGCCCGAGAGGATCACCTTGCGGTTGACGACCTTGGTCATGGCCACCAGGCCGATGTTCTGGGCGAACGAGGTCAGCGGCAGGCAACCGAACAGGCCGGAGACCGACGAGATCAGGCCGTCGCCGGCGATGGCGCCAGCCGTCTCCCTCTTGGTGGGGGCACGGTCGAGGCCGACCTTGGTCAGCGCCGCGGTGTCGCCCAGCACTTCGACGGACGAGACGACGTAAAGCAGGCCGATTGAGATGATGGCACCCCAATCGAATTCCGGCTTAAAAGGCATGAACGTGGGCAGGCTCACCACTTGCAGGTGTGCGAATCCGCTGAAATCCACCTTGCCGAAGCACAGTGCCAGCAGGTAGCCCACCACTAGGCCGAACAGCACGGAAAGCTGCTTGGCCACACCTTTCATGAGCAGCTGGAACGCAAGGCATGCGACCAATGAGACCGTGCCGAGCGTGAGATTCTGCCAACTGCCGAAATCCGGTGCACCCGAGCCGCCGCCGAAGCTTTCGGCGCCCACGGAAAGCAGTGAGAAGCCAATCGACGTGACCACCACGGCGGACACCACTGGAGGTACGAACCGCGCCCAGTACTGGGCCGTGAGCCCCAAGGCGACTTCGAGCAGGCCGCCGACGAGCACCGCGCCCACCACGGCCCCATAGCCTTGCTGGCCCACGATGGCGATCGCCGCGGCCACATAGGTGAACGAGATGCCGGTGACCATCGGCAGGCGCGATCCGATGCGCCATATGCCATAGAGCTGCAGGCAGGTGCCCAAACCCGCCACCAGCAGGCCGGATTGGATGATGCGCGCGGAATCGGTGGCGCTCATGTGGCCTGCTGCAGCCACGAGGAAGATAGGGGCGAGATTGGCCACGAACATGGCGAGCACATGCTGCAACCCGAACGGTATGCCGCGCCAGAACGAGACGGGTGCGTCGAGCGACGAAAGCGTGGCGAATGAGACCTCACTGCGGTGCTGCTTCACCTTGGACTCCTCCTGTGCGGTCAGTGGCGGAAGGTCACGGTGCCATTGTCGGCATCCATCGACTCGACGATGGCCAGCGAATCAAGGTCGAATCCCGCTTCGCGCAGACGGTCGCCGCCACCTTGGAAGCCCTTTTCGATGGCGATGCCGATGCCTTCCACCGTGGCGCCGGCATCCTCGCACAGCTCGATGAGCCCCTGAAGCGCCTTGCCGTTGGCAAGGAAGTCATCGATGATGAGCACATGGTCGTCCGCCGACAGGAATTTCTTGGCCACGATCACGGGGAACTCACGCTGCTTGGTGAACGAATACACCTGCGTCACGTACTGTTCACCGTCGAGGTTGATCGATTGTGCCTTCTTGGCGAACACGACCGGAACATTGTCGAAATGGCGTGCGGCCACGCATGCGATGCCGATGCCGGAAGCTTCGATGGTCAGGATCTTGGTGATTGGCTTGCCTTGGAAATGTTCGGCCCACGCCGCGCCCATGGCGTCGAACAGCGCCACGTCGCACTGATGGTTGAGGAAGGCGTCCACCTTGAGCACATTGCCCGGCTTGACCGTTCCCTGCTGCCTAATCCGTTCCTCAAGTTCCAGCATCTGCGTCCTTCCGTTTGGGAATGCGGCACCGATGGCGGCACAGGGTCTCCAGTGTGGTGCGCGTGTTGTTGGGTGATATGTCGCATCACTGTACGCCGTGCAACTGACCGCGGTGTGCAGCGCCGACGCGTGCCGCCGGGGCGTGACCAATCGGTGTGCTAGATATGGTAGCCGGCCTGTTTCCGGGGCCCATGGCTACGAAAGGAAGCGACGTGCAGCAAGATCCCGACGTCATCGCCCGACCACCAGAGGCGCTGATTGGCGATTTGAACCCACAGCAGGCCGAAGCGGTCCAATACCGCGGACCGGCTCTGCTCATCGGCGCGGGCGCGGGCTCCGGCAAGACGCGCGTGCTCACCCGTCGCATCGCCTGGATCCTCACACAGTTCGGCGCATGGCCGAGCCAAGTGCTTGCGATCACCTTCACCAACAAGGCGGCCGCGGAGATGCGCGAACGTCTCGAATCACTCATCGGGCCGGTCGCTTCCCGCATGTGGGTCTCCACGTTCCATTCCGCGTGCGTGCGCATCCTGCGGCGCGACGGCGAGCGCATCGGCCTGAAATCCGGCTTCACCATCTACGACACCGCCGACTGCGAGCGCCTCATCAAGCTCATCGCCAATGATTTCAACTTCGATGTGAAGCGTTATACGCCCCGCTCGATCCTTGCGCGGATCTCGGATTACAAGAACAACCTGACGAGCGCGCGCGAGATGCTCGCCCAGTATGCGCCCGACTTCAAACCCGGGCAGCGCGGATACCGTGTGGGGCGCATCGGCAATCCGGAGGAGCTGTATGCGGTCGTCTATGCGGAATACCAGCATCGGCTCGCCGCCGCGAACGCCGTGGATTTCGACGACCTGATCGTACGCACGGTGGAGCTGCTGCGCGCCTGCCCAGACGTCGCGGAGTACTACCACCGCAAATTCCGCTACATCCTCGTGGACGAATACCAGGACACGAACCATGCGCAGTATGTGCTCATCCGTGAGCTCGCAGGCGTGGACGCCGGCGAACACGCGGACATGGGCGCCGTCGGCGCGGGGCGCGTGGGGCCGGCGTGGATCACCGTGGTGGGTGATTCCGACCAGTCCATCTACGCGTTCCGCGGAGCCGACATCCGCAACATCCAGGATTTCGAACAGGATTTTCCCAACGCGAAGACGATCATGCTCGAACAGAACTACCGTTCGACGCAGACGATCCTCGACGCGGCGAACGCGGTCATCGCGCACAACGAGGGGCGCAAGCCGAAGCGCCTGTGGACCGCGGCGGGCGCGGGGGAGCAGATCACCGCATACGCCGCGGACACCGCGCAGCTCGAAGCACATTGGATCGCCGCGCAGATCAAACGCCTGCACACGGACGACGGCGTGCGCTACAGCGACATCGCCGTCATGTACCGTGCGAACGCGCAGTCGAGGTCGCTCGAAGAGGGGCTGATCCAGGCGCGCGTGCCGTACCAGCTCATCGGCGGCACGAAGTTCTACGAGCGGCGTGAGGTGAAAGACGCGCTCGCCTATCTGCAGGCGATCGTGAACCCGGCCGACGACATCAATATGCGGCGCATCCTCAACGTGCCCAAGCGCGGCCTTGGCGCGCGCGCGGAGTCGCAGGTCACCCTGCATGCCCAGCAGATCGGGGGCACGTTCTGGGACGGCGTCGCGCACGCGGACCAGATTGAAGGCATGACGGCGCGCACGCTCAACCCGCTCATGCGCTTTGCCCAGATGATGCAGGAACTGCGTGAGTTCGCCCAAGAGCATGATGCGAGGCCTTCGCAGATCGTGGCCGAAGTGCTCGAACGCAGCGGGCTGCTCGAGGAACTCAAGAAGTCGCAGGATCCGCAGGACCAGTCGCGTGTGGAGAACCTGTCGCAGCTGCAGTCCGTTGCCGCCGAATACGAGCAGAACACGCCTGACGCGACGCTCGCCGGGTTCCTTGAGACGACGGCGCTTGTGGCCGACTCCGACCAGCTGCCCGATGAATCGCAGGATTCCGGCAAGGTGACGCTGATGACGCTGCACACCGCCAAGGGCCTCGAATACCCGATTGTGTTCCTGACGGGCATGGAACAGGGCACGTTCCCGCATGCACGCGCCATGGAAGACACCAGTGAGCTGTCCGAGGAGCGCCGTCTGGCGTATGTGGGCATCACGCGCGCCAAGCGGCACTTGTTCGTCACGCGCGCCGCCGTACGTGCGCAGTGGGGGCGTTCGGCCGAAATGATGCCGAGTCAGTTCCTCGACGAGATCCCGGCCGACCTGATCGACTGGAAGCGCAAGGAGGCTGGCATGGAGCGCATGCGCTCCGGCTGGCGTGCGAACGCCTCGCATGACTTCGGCGCGCACGGCGGCTGGAACGACGACGAGTTCGACGCCCCGAGCTCATTCGGCGGGTCGTCATATGGCTCGCGCTCGTCGTACGGATCCGCGTCGTCGTACGGGTCGCGTTCGACCTACGGGTCCGGTGTACGTGGCTCCGCGGCGCATGCCGGCAAGGTCACCACGCGCCGGGCCCCGGTGCGCCAGCCGGCGCAGCCCGCGTCGTCGCTGAAGACCGACAACCACTTGCTCATCGAGGACTTCGCCGTCGGCGACAAGGTGACCCACGACAAATTCGGCTTGGGAACAGTGGTGGACGCGCAGGACAAGGGGCGCAACTCGGTGATTACCGTGGACTTCGGGTCGAGCGGCGTCAAGCGGCTCATGCTGCGTGTGGCACCGATCGAAAAGCTCTGACGGGCCCACGTCCATAGGGCCAGTGTAGAATACTTCGCTGGTGCCGATTCACACAGGACCGGCATCGTCTGGAGCCTTAGCCCGTCGATGGGTCGGCGGCGCGATGAGCGCCGTTCGTGCACGGCACGACGAAGCATCGGAGAGGCTGGCTCAACACAGCGCCGCAGGCGTTGTGTTCCGTTCAGACAACGACAGAACAACCAAAGGAACAAACACATGACGAACGTTCAGCGTTCCCGCCGTCAGGTGCGTCTTTCGCGCGCCCTCGGCATTGCACTGACCCCCAAGGCTCAGCGCCTTTTCGAAAAGCGTCCGTATGCTCCCGGTGAGCATGGCCGCACCCGCCGCCGCGCCGAATCCGATTACGCAGTCCGTCTGCGCGAAAAGCAGCGTCTGCGCGCCCAGTACGGCGTGTCGGAGAAGCAGCTGCGCGCTGTGTACGAGAAGGGCACCCACACCGCCGGCCAGACCGGCAACGCGATGCTCACCGACCTCGAGACCCGCCTCGACGCCCTCGTGCTGCGTGCCGGCATCGCCCGCACCACCGCGCAGGCCCGTCAGTTCGTGGTGCACCGCCACATCCTCGTGGACGGCAACATCGTCGACCGCCCGTCCTACCGCGTGAAGCCGGGCCAGACCATCCAGGTCAAGCCGAAGAGCCAGACCATGGTGCCGTTCCAGATCGCCGCCGAAGGCACGCACCGCGATGTGCTGCCGCCGGTCCCGGGCTATCTCGACGTCAACCTGGCCTCCCTCAAGGCCACGCTGACCCGCCTTCCTGAAGCGGAGGAGATTCCGGTTCAGGTCAACATCCAGTACGTGGTCGAATTCTACGCCCGCTGATCTGGATCCACTTACTGTACTGATACAGTTCAAGGACATACACAACGAAGCCCCGCAATGTGCGGGGCTTCGTTGGTTGTGGGGAACCGTGCGGCAGCGGGGAGCGGCTCACGAGCCGATCGCGGCGCTGACGATCCCGGAGACGATCGACATGATGATCGAGCCGAGCACGGCCCACCAGAACCCGTCGATCGTCACACCCACATCGAACAGGCTCAGTGAAAGCCACGATGCCAGTTCCATGAACAGCCAGTTGATCACGAGCGCGAGGAAGCCGAACGACAGGATGGTGAACGGCAGCGCCAGCGTCTGCACGACCGGCTTGATGGAGGCGTTGAGCAACGCCATGAACAACGAAAACGCCGCGATGCCCAGAATGGGCGGTTGCCCTACGGCATGCATGCCGGGCAACAGCAGCACCATGACGGCGGCCGCCACGGTGAGCACGAGCCACCGGATAAAAAATGAAGCCATGGTATTGATTATGCCGGTGCGGTGCGATAATCGTGAACCATGATCATTCATCTTCATCTTGTGCGCCACGGGCAGACGTTCTTCAACCGGTACAACCGCCTGCAAGGGTGGTCCAATTCGCCGCTCACCGAAGCCGGCCTCGCCGACGCCGACCATGCGGGATCGCTGCTGGCGGGCATCGATTTCGCCGCCGCCTATTGCTCGGACACCACACGGGCGCAGACGACCGCCGAACGCATCCTCGACGCCAATGAGCAGGCGGGTCATAGACGCCCTGCGCTTGTGGCTGACATGCATTTCAGGGAACAGTTCTACGGGTATTACGAAGGCCAGGACATGTCGATGGCATGGCTGGCGGCCGGTGGCCCACACGGCGCCCAGACCTACCAGGAGATTGTGTCACAGTACGGTCTGGCGGCCACACGCGACTTCCTCAAGGAGGCCGACCCGTTCCACGACGCCGAGTCGGATGACGAATACTGGCGCCGTATCGCGGGCGGGTATGCGCTCATCGCCTCCAACACCGGCCTGCACGACGGCGACCATGTGCTGCAGATATCGCACGGCAACACGTTGCTCAGCCTCATGCAACGCTTCGCGCCGGCCGGCTACGACCTGAGCGAACGGCCCGCGAACGGTTCGGTGACCGTCTTCGATTTCGATACAAGCGAACCATTTGATTCCGCGCTGCGGGTCGTCTCATACAATCAGCGTTGAGCTTGGCTGGTCTGGGTGATTGGTTACGCTAATGCGGGTAAGAGTCGTCGTGGCGTATGCCGTGACCAAGAAAGAGGTGCACATCCATGGGTGCTGGTGAAATTGCAGGACTAATCGCGGCGATCGCCTTCGCCATCCTTGCCGGATTCCTGATCTACCCGTTGATCCGTCTTGGCAAGCTGTTCGACCAGATCGCCGACACCGTCAAGGAGACCGGCGACCATGCGCTGCCGGCGCTCGATGAGGGCGTGACCACAGTGCAGCAGGTCAACAAGTCGCTCACCGACGTGAACAAGATCTCGGCAGCTGCGTCGAGCACAGCCAACAACGTCGGCGCATTGACCAACCTCTACGGCTCGTTCCTGGGCAAGCCGGTCATCAAGCTGGCCTCCACGTTCTATGCGATGAAGGTCACCGCGCAATCGTTCCTGCATAAGAACCAGGCCAACAAGGCCTCCGTCGTCGTCGAAGAAGCCAAGGGGGAGTGATGTTCAAACGTCTGTTCTGGGTGGGGCTCGGTGTGGTCGCCGGAGTCGTCGCCGTCAGCAAGGCCCAAGCGTATGTGAAAGCCAACACGCCCGACAAGGCGCGCCAGTTCCTGCTGGGTCCCGATCAGGAGAACGTGGGCATGCGCACGCTCGAAGGCCTCGTCAATGAGTTCACGCAGGTGCGCCGCACGCGCGAAGCGGAGCTCAACAACCGTTACATCGACAAGCTGCAGTGACCCCAACCGCAGCCAACCCACAACCACATAGGACATACCAAGGAGCGTCCCCCTACATGCGTACCGCGCAGATCGCACAGACCTATCTCAATTATTTCAAGAAGCACGACCATCTGGTGGTGCCGTCGGCTTCGCTCATCTCGCCGAACCCCACCACGCTGTTCACAATCGCCGGCATGGTGCCGTTCATCCCGTACCTGATGGGGGAGCAGACCCCGCCGAGCCACCGCATGGCGAGCAACCAGAAGTGCGTGCGCACGCTCGACATCGAAGAGGTGGGCAAGACCACCCGCCACGGCACCTTCTTCCAGATGCTGGGCAATTTCTCGTTCGGCGACTACTTCAAGGAAGAGGCCATCCACTACGCCTACGAGCTGCTCACCCTGCCGGTGGAGCAGGGCGGCTACGGCTTCGACCCCGAAAAGCTGTGGATGACCACCTACACCGACGATGAGGAAGCCCGTGCCATCTGGCGCAACGAGGGCGTCGACCCCGAGCACATCCAGATCCTGGGCATGGAAGACAACTTCTGGACGACCGGCGGCCCCGGCCCCGGCGGCCCCTGCTCAGAGATCTACGTGGACCGCGGCCCCGAGTACGGCAAGGAAGGCGGCCCGATCGCCGACGAGAACCGTTACATCGAAATCTGGGACCTCGTGTTCGAGAACTACATGGTCGACAACGTCAAGTCGAAGACCGACCTGCACATCGCTGGCGAGCTCAAGCACAAGAACATCGACACCGGTGCTGGCCTTGAGCGTCTGGCATACCTGCTGCAGGGCAAGCAGAACATCTACGAGACCGACGAGGTCTTCCCGGTCATCGAGGCCGCGGAAAAGCTCGCGGGCGTCAAGTACGGCGAGAACGCCGACGCCGACGTCAAGCTGCGTGTCGTCGCCGACCATGTGCGTTCGGCGCTGATGATCATGAGCGATGGCGTGCGCCCGAGCAATGCTGGCCGCGGCTATGTGCTGCGCCGACTGCTGCGCCGTACCATCGAGGCGATGCGTGTGCTCGGCGTGATGACGCCGGTGATGCCGGAATTGCTGCCGGTTTCCGAAGCCGCGATGGAGCCGAACTACCCCGAGCTCGCCACCACGTTCCACGATGTCTCCGAAGCCGCGTACGGCGAGGAGGACGCGTTCCGCCGCACGCTGACGAACGGCATCGAGATCTTCGACGTCGCCGTGAAGCAGGCCAGGGAGCAGGCGGCAGGCAAGCAGGACGCGCAGCCCGTGGTCTCCGGCGACGCAGCGTTCACGCTGCACGACACTTATGGCTTCCCGATCGAGCTGACCCTCGAGATGGCGCAGGACCAAGGTGTCAAGGTCGATGAGGCCAAGTTCCGTGAACTGATGAACGAACAGAAGTCGCGCGCCCGCCAGGATGCACTGAAGAAGCGCCACAACGTGGACCTGAGCGAATATGACGACTTCAAGAACAAGATGCAGGCGCCGATCGAGTTCCTCGGCTACACCGACATGACGTCGCGCAGCCGTGTCATCGGCATCATGCAGGAAGGCGTCGGCTCGGTGCCGGCGGTGTCGGCCCCCGCCACCGTCGAGGTGATCCTGGACCGTACGCCGTTCTACGCGGAGGCCGGCGGCCAGCTCGCCGATCAGGGCGACATCGTCTCCGATGATGGCGCCGTGCTTGAGGTGGACGACGTGCAGAAGCCGATCAAGGACCTCATCGTGCACCAGTGCCGCCTCATCGAAGGCACACTCGTCGTCGGTGCCGAAGTGACCGCGGAGATCGACGTCGAACGCCGTGGCGCGATCGCGCGTTCGCACACCGCGACGCACATCGTGCACAAGGCTCTGCGTGAGGAGCTCGGCCCACAGGCCACCCAGCGCGGTTCCGAAGACGCGCCGAACCGCCTGCGCTTCGACTTCCAGTGGCCCAAGGCCCCGACCAAGTCGCTCATGAGCGCTGTGGAAGCGCGCGTGAACGACCGTCTGCGCGACAATCTGCGTGTGTCTACGCAGGAGATGAAGTTCGACGACGCCATTGCGCTCGGCGCCATGCACCTGTTCGGTGAGAAGTACGGCGATGTGGTGCGTGTCGTGACGATTGGTGACGACGGCTGGAGCCGTGAGTTGTGCGGGGGCACGCACGTCGACTACGCCGGCAAGATTGGCATGGTCAACATCCTGTCCGAAGCCTCGGTGGGTTCCGGTGTGCGCCGTGTGGACGCGCTCGTGGGCCAAAGCGCCTACGATTACAACGCACGTGAGCATGCACTCGTCTCGCAGCTGTCCGACACGCTCAACGCGCGCCCCGATGAGCTCGCCGAACGTGTGAACACGCTGCTCGCCAAGCTCAAGGATTCCGACCGCAAGCTCGCGTCGATGTATGAGGCGCAACTGGCCGCCTCGGTGCCGCAGATCATCCAGACCGCCAAGGAATCGAACGCGCCGGTTGTGGTGGCCGCGAAGAATGTGGGCCATTTCGGTTCCTTCGACGTGCTGCGCAAGACCGTCATGGACATCCGCAACCGTCTGGGCGACGACAAGCCCGTGGTGGTGGCCCTCGCCGGCGTGAACGAGGACGACCGCCCGATGGTGGCCGTGGCCACGAATGAGGCTGCGCGCAAGGACGGCATCAAGGCCGGTGACCTGGTGCGTGGCGCATCCAAGATGCTCGGCGGTGGTGGCGGCGGCAAGCCCGACTTCGCCCAGGGCGGCGGCTCCGACGCGACGCAGATCGACGCCGCGCTCGAAGCGCTGCAGCGTGAGGCCGTGAAGGCCTGAGCGCGTATGGTGTGGCTTGGCGTTGATCTGGGGAACGCACGGGTCGGACTGGCATTGTCCGACCCGGAGCTCACGCTGGCGCATCCCGCCGGCAACATCACAGTCCGGCGGGATTATTTCGAGGCGTTCGATGACGTGCTCAACGTCATCGAAGACAACCGGGTGGATCGTGTTGTCATCGGCCTGCCACTGGATATGGATGGGACCGAAGGGCGTAGCGCGAAAAAGGCGCGCCGCTGGTCCACCAATCTGGTCACACGGCTTGAACATGAGCGGAATGATCCACAATCTGGCATCACATGGACGCCAGATGTTATGCTCATAGATGAACGGCTGACGACGGTCGACGCCCATCGGCGGCTATTCGATGCCCAAATCGACAGTCGTCACCACAGGGCGGTCGTCGATCAGCAGTCCGCGGTGACCATCCTCCAGATGGCGCTCGACCGACCATGAGCATAGATGAAGTTATGAGGAGCAAGCGTGTCAGACGACATCCATGATTTTTTCAATGACGATGATTCATGGGGGAATGCGCAACAGGACGATGCGGGGGCACCCCCTGCACCACCCCGGTCGCGTCGCGACATGCGCATGAAGCGCAAAAGCAAGCAACGCCATAGGATGGTGAAACTCATCATCGCGATTGCGGTGGTCATCGCGCTGATCGTCGGTGGCATCTACGCCTACCGTGCCGTCAAACAATGGCGGCACAACACCCTTGCGGATTCCTCGGTCGTCGAGGATTACCCGGGACCGGGCTCCGGCAGTGTCGCGTTCACGGTCACCGCCGGGGAAGGCGTGACGCAGATCGCCGAGCATCTGGTGCGGGAGGGCGTGATCAAGTCCGTGGACGCGTTCACCGGCGTGGTCTCCGCAAACGACATGACGTTGTATCCGGGCACCTATGAGCTCAAACACCAGATGAAGGCGTCGCAGGCCGCGCGGATCCTCTCCGACCAAGGCAATGCCAAGGGCTTCGTGGAAGTGCGGCAGGGCGAACGTCTGCAGGCGGTGCTCGAACGTGCATCCGAGGCGTCCGGCATCGAACTGAAGGACTTCGAGGCCGTCACCACCAACGCCGAAGAGGCGTCGAAGATCCTGCCGGCGGAAGCCAACGGCAATTTCGAAGGCTGGCTTGAGCCGGGCGTGTACAACGTCTCGGCGGACCCCAGCGCTACGCAGATTCTTACCGATATGGTCAAGGCGCGCATCAGCAAGCTCGACGAGCTGGGCGTGCCGCAAGGCGCGGACCGTGAACGCACGCTGATCATCGCTTCCATTGTGGAAGCGGAGGTCAATTCGCCCGAATACTACGGCATGGTCAGCCGCGTCATCCAAAACCGACTCAACGACGACATGTCGCTCGGCATGGACAGCACAGTGGCCTATGGATTCGGCATCAACGGCACCGAATTGACGAACGACCAGCTCAACGACGGCAGCAATCCATACAACACGCGCGTCAACAAGGGACTGCCTCCCACCCCAATCAGCAATCCGGGCGATGACGCCGTCGAGGCGGCGATGCACCCCAGCGACGGCAATTGGCTGTACTTCGTGACGACGAACCTCAAGACCGGTGAGACCAAGTTCACCGACAACTACGACCAGTTCGAACAGTACGTGCAGGAGTACAAGCAGAACAACGACGGCGCGAACTAACCCAGGAACGCAATGGCGGCGACTCCCGCCGCCACGATGACCGGTGCGAACGGCGCTTTGCCGTGTGCACCGGTCATCTGCATATGCCGCAGTGCCTGCCATGCCAGGATCCATCCCGCGCCGATGGCCGCCATGCACATCCACCACAGCACAAAGGCGGTGGGGGAGTGACCGCCGACGGCGCACCCCACGAGCGCGCAGAGTGTGACATCGCCCAGCCCGACCGCGCCGGGGCGAATCAACGCGAGCGCCAACTGGATGCCAGCGCCCGCCACCATGCCGGTGAGCGCTCCGGCGAGTGCTTCCCATCGTCCTGCATATGCCGCGGCCACGATGAATGCCACCAGTTGGCATAACACACCGCACGCGATCCATGCGCGCGGAATGCGCCGCGTGCGCACATCGTGCGCGCTTACGGCGATTCCGAAGAGCAGACTCGGCAGGTAGCAAAGGTACGGCATACCGTTAAGATAGTCGCAGTATTCACCGAGATAAAGGAGCGGGCATGTTGCGTTGGCAGACGGCGGGCGAATCGCATGGCGAGGCGCTTGTGGCGATGATCGAAGGGGTTCCGGCCGGGGTTGAGGTCACGAGCGACGACATTCGTGGGGCCCTCGCCCGCAGACGGCTGGGGTATGGCCGTGGCGCGCGCATGAAATTCGAACAGGACCAGGTGCGTCTGCTCACCGGCGTGCGCCACGGCAGCACGCTCGGCTCGCCGATCGCCATCGAGATCGGCAACACCGAATGGCCCAAGTGGACGGAAGTGATGAGCGCCGACCCACTCGATCACGAGATCGCGCGCGAGGGCCGCAATGCGCCGTTGAGCCGCCCACGCCCCGGGCACGCCGACCTGACCGGCATGCGCAAGTACGGTTTTGATGACGCCCGCCCGGTGCTTGAACGGTCAAGCGCACGCGAGACGGCTTCGCGCGTTGCCTTGGGTGAGGTGGCCGCACGGTTCCTCGAGCAGGTGGCGGGCATCCGCACCGTCTCCCACGTACTCTCCATCGGTGGCGCAGGTGTCGAGGGACAGTCGGTGGACCCGACCCCCGACGACGTGGAGCGATTGGACGCCTCGCCCGTGCGCACGCTCGACAGTGATGCCGAAGCGCGGATGATCGCGCGCATCGATGAGGCGAAAGCCAATGCAGACACCCTTGGCGGTGTCGTCGAGGTGATTGCCTATGGCATGCCGGCAGGCGTCGGCACCTATGTGGAATCCGACCGCAGGCTCGACGCCGCCTTGGCCGCCGCGGCCATGGGCGTGCAAGCCATCAAAGGCGTTGAGATCGGCGATGGGTTCCTTGAAGCGATGCGCCCGGGCTCGCAGGCGCACGACGAGATGGTGGTGGGCGATGACGGCCATATCGACCGTCTGACGAACCGTGCCGGCGGCATCGAAGGCGGCATGTCCAATGGGCAGCCGATCCGCGTGCACGCGGCGATGAAGCCAATCCCGTCAATCCCCAAGGCGCTGCGCACCGTGGATGTGGCCACCGGTGAGGCGGCCCAGGCGATCAACCAGCGTTCCGACAGCACCGCGGTGCCGGCGGCGGCCGTTGTGGTCGAGGCCATGGTGCGCCTCACCTTGGCCCGCGAACTGCTCGAGAAGTTCGGTGGCGACAGTGTGGACGAGACACGGCGCAACCTTGAAGGCTATCTGGCCTCGTGGCCAGAGCACATGCGGTGAGTGCCATGGCCACCACAGCACATGATGGGGCGGTGCGCCCCCTAGCCGTTATCATCGGCATGATGGGTGCGGGCAAGACCCGGCTCGGCAAGGAAATGGCGCAGATGATGGGCCTGCCGTTCCGTGACGCCGACATCCAGATCGAACGGCGCATCGGCATGTCGATCCCACAGTATTTCGCACAGCAAGGCGAGCCCGCGTTCCGCGACGTGGAGCGTGAGGTGATCCTCGAGACGCTCGAAGGCTTCGACGGCATCTACGCATTGGGCGGCGGCGCCCCGATGACGCCGGCCGTGCAGCAAGGACTGGCCGCATACGCACGCGCCGGAGGCAAGGTGATCTACCTGCAGGCGGACCCGCATGAGGCCATGACCCGAGCACGCCGTGCCGGCGGCCGGCCGATGCTCGACGGTGACGCCGATGCGCGCTGGATGGTCCTTTACGAACAGCGCGACCCGACCTACCGCGCCGTGAGCAACGTCGTGGTCCGCACCCACGGCATGACCCCCAAAACCGCAGCGAGGAAGATGATTGAGATGACAGACGAAGGCATTGTGCATGTAGACGGTTCCGGCATTGAGCCCTACGACGTGCGTATCGGCGAAGGCGTGTTGAACCACCTGCCGGACGTGCTCGGCGAAGGTCCGGTGCGCGTGGCGCTCATCCATACGCAATCCGTGCAGCGGCACTCCGACCGCGCCCGTGCGATCCTGCGCAAGGCAGGCTACGAGGTGAGCGACATTGTGGTGCCCGACGCCGAAGCGGGCAAGACCGCGCACGTGGCCAACGGCATCTGGGAAAGGCTCGGCAACGAAGGCTTCACACGGTCCGACGCGATCGTCGGCCTTGGCGGCGGCGCCTGCACCGACCTCGCCGGGTTCATCGCGGCCACATGGATGCGCGGTGTACGCTATGTGAACTGCCCGACCTCGCTGCTGGCGATGGTCGACGCGTCGACGGGCGGCAAGACCGGTATCAACACGCCGCAAGGCAAGAACCTCGTCGGCTCGTTCTACACGCCCGCTGGTGTGCTCGCCGACCTGCGCACACTCACGTCGCTGCCGAACGACATCTTCATCGAAGGCCTCGGCGAAGTAGCGAAATCAGGCTTCATCCGCGACCCCGAGATCCTGGCGATCCTTGAGGAGCATGCCAGCGAACTGCGCGCATTTGACGGCGAGACATTCCTCGACTCGTCCCTCAAACCCGTCGTCGCCGAACTCATCGAACGCACCGTACGCGTCAAGGCGCACCATGTGTCCGCCGACCTCAAGGAAGCGGGCCTGCGCGAGTTCCTCAACTACGGACACACGTTCGGCCACGCGGTCGAACAACTCGAGCATTTCCGCTGGCGTCACGGCAACGCCGTGGCCGTCGGCATGATCTACGCCGCCGAACTGTCGAACCTGACCGGGCACCTCGACCGGCAGACCGTGGAATACACCTACGACCTGCTCGACCGGCTCGGCCTGCCCACGTCTTGGAACGGCGCCGATTTCGACGCGGTGCTCGCCCTGATGCACCGCGACAAGAAGGCGCGCGGCAATACACTGCGGTTCGTGGGGCTCGAAAAGATCGGCAAGCCGTTCCACCTCAACGACCCCGATGCTCAAGCGGTGCGCGAGGCGTTCGAACGCGTGCGCCAACAGGCGTGACGCGCAGACGGTATTATCATGGGGCTGGGAAGCCCGCAAAGGATTGGAGTGGATATGGCCGAAGCTGAGCCAGTCAAGGTGATCGTCGTCAACGGACCGAATCTCGGGCGCCTCGGCGTACGGCAGCCGGACGTGTACGGCAGGCAGGACCTCGAGCAGCTGCGCAGGCTGTGCACGCAGTGGGCGCAGGATCTGGGTCTCGACGTGGACGTGCGGCAGACCGACGACGAAGCGCAGATGGTGCAGTGGATGCACGAGGCGGCCGAGGGGCAGAAGGCGGTTGTCATGAACCCGGCCGCGTTCACGCATTACTCGTATGCGCTCGCCGACGCGGCGCACATGGTGCTTGATGCGGATATGCCGCTCATCGAAGTGCATATCTCGAACCCGGCCGCGCGCGATGAGTTCCGCAAGCGTTCCGTGATCAGCCCGGTCGCCACCGGCACGATCACCGGGCTTGGCTTCTTCGGCTACAAACTCGCGCTTGAGGCGGTGGCCGAGCTGACGAAGGCGTGAGCGGAATACATTCCGACACGGATACGATGAGGGGCCCCGGAACCTGATGTGGTTCCGGGGCCCCTCATCGTATCAGGGGGGAAAGGACGCCAGACGATCTGTCAGTCAGTGCCGGCATCCTCTCCTTCACCGGTATGGCGCCACTGGAGCTTGGAGTTGTAGCCATGGGGGTGGTCGGCCTTCTCATTTCGCACCGAGCCAAGCGTATCCATCCACCAGTGCTCACGTTCGATGATCGTGCGGTCCGCCACACGGGGGTCGAAGATGTCGAGGATCGAATATTGGAAGTGCTCCTCGATGTACGACACCCCTTGTTCGGCGACCAGGTCTTTCAATAGCTTGTTGCCGCCGGTGTGGTCGCCTTGCGCGTATTCCTGCCAGCGTGACAACAGGCCACGTTCGCCACCATGGCGGCTGTAGGCCGAACCGACATAGTGCCAACCGGTGAGCGTGTCGGTCTGCAGATACACGGCGTTGACAGCTCCCAGTGCGCCGCGCCATTCGTCGTTATGCACGGCGGCGACGAGCTCTTTGAAGGACAGACGTACGTTGTCGTATCCGGGGAACGGCATCGCGGACACAGGCGATTGCGCGATCTTCTCGACGATCATCGTGTCGAAGAAGCGCGCCCGCAGCCCGGCATCGGCCATGTCGTTCACCATCTGTATCGCGCCTCGCCTCTTGCGGTAGACGACGACGGTGCGCGCTTCGAAGGGGCGGAAGCGCTCGATCGGTTTGCGTTGATAGACCTCGTTGCCTCCGCGCATCACCGTGTCACCAACCTCATAGCCGCCGATGAACAGCCAATGGGTTGCCGGTTTCTCACGGCTGTTGAGCTGGATGAACTGCAGCACCTTGCGCCGCCGTAGATTGCCACCGGCCCTGCTGCCGTTCCACCTGCGTGTGAACACCCAATCCATCAGCGCATCGTGCCGCTCATAATACATTGCCATAGCATCGAACCATGCGTCGCTGCTCTGATTCAACCTGATTGAATACTCCGGGAGCTCCTTCTCGGTGATGCCGAGCATCTTGAAGAATCCAATCGGTGAGTTGTCATGCTCCATGATCTGTTCCTTTCTTGCAGTGTGTGGTCATTGCTGCACGCGGTGTTGGCCCCGGGCGTCGGCGAGGCCATGGCGCTGCGCGTGCCAATAGGCGTCGTCCAATGCGGCGGCTCCTTGGGACATCATGTCGAACCATCCATCGTCGACCGTGAAGTTCGCCGTTTCGAACAACGTGAGATCCGCCGGCCAGACGGGGCGCAGCTTGGAGCGGAAGGTGTTCAGGGAATCTGGTAACCGGGGGATTTCGTCAAGGCACAACGGGGGGAGTGACGTCGTCCCCTCCTCGGCAAGGGCGATACGATGCCTGCCGATATCGATGACGGCGCCGTCGTTGTGTGCCGCATCTGTGGTGATTTCGAGCAGCTGTACGGTCTGCCACAACCGGTCGATGGCTTCATCATAGATGTTCGTGCCATGTTCGTCATCGATGAGCTCACGATAGAACGGCTTGCCGTCGAAGGCCATGATGTTGAGCTCACGGAAGTCGTTCCCGGGGGCACCGGCGGACTGCAGCCGTGCGATGGAGGTGAATGGCACGGCGAGGGCTGTCGTTTTGTCCTCCGAGGGTGAGGTGACCGTCCAATCCGACCAGGCGAGCGTGGACAACCATCCGGTGACCGCTTGTTCGAGGTTGTCCGCGCGCACCGAGCGCGGAACATCGGTGTTCTGGCGAATGCGATAACGGAACCCAAGCGTGGTCATAGGTGCCTTCTTCGATGCACGGACAGTATCTTTGCATCATGATAACTTATATAAAAGATAAAATGATGATGGACGCGTCCCGTTGCGTGTTCCAGCCGGTTTTACTTGCTGTTGAGCGTCGTCGTCTCCGTGGTGACCACCTCGGGTGGGATGATCGCGCGCTCGTCGAAATAGGCGATAGGGTTTTTCGAATCGTTGCGTTCGAGTGTTTTGCCGATCCATGGGTCGTAGCGCTCGCCGGCGAGGTCACCGAGGAACCACATGCGCATGTCGTCGCGTTTGACGATGCCCTTGATTTTGGCGACGCAGACGACGACGTTGTCCGGGTTGAGGATGATGCCGATATCACATCGCACCGCGCGCCCCGGCTCGAGCTTCCACCAGCCGGCGCTGCAACTCCAGACGTCTCGCTGGGAGAGGCCCGGTTGCCAACCGATCGCGGTGATCGCATGGTTGTCAGGGTCTTGTTCGTCGTAGTCCAGGATCTTTCGCGGTCCGATCTTCATGGTGACGATTTCGGCCATCATCGTCCTTCCGTGCAAAGTACTTCATTATCTTTTTACCAAGATAGAGCAACATTCGGGCATGTCGGGATTGCCGTGGGCTCCGTACGACGATTTGACAGGTCGCTGGGCGTGGATTACAGTTCTAGCTACTTTTATCTTCTATAAAAGATAAAAAGATAAGGAGAAGCGATGGGGCGCAGGAAGATGGAAACTGGTGACATCGTCGTTGTCGATGCACGTGGCGTCAGGGCGCTCGGCATCGTCGAGGAGATATCCGGCGATGCCGAAAAAACCGGTGGCCCGGGGAATGCCTCCCAAGGCAAGTGGGCGTATAGGGTACGCATATTGTGTGGTTCCCGTCATGCCGATGGGTCGCCTGTGCCGGCGGATACGGACATCTGGATCAACGATGACCCATGGGATGTGCGGGTCGATGGCGAGGATGGGTATGCGCTGCCGGAGCACTTCCAAGGTGAGGATGTGGCAAGGTTGCTGGCGAAAGCCGGCGTGGCGCGCAAAAGCATGACCTCTGATGAGGAGGGGGCATGGAACAGGCGGAAACGGCGCACGGCCATCATCAAGTGGATTATCGCGGTGGTCTGTGTGGTTGCGGTCGTGCTGGGTGCGGGTGTCATGGTGAAGCGTCACCGGCAGCAGGTTGCTGAACAGCAACGGCAGGAACAGTTGGACAACCTCATTGACAGTACTGATTCATATGCACTGGGTCTACTGAGGCAGTGCGGCGATCTGCAGACGATCAGCACAGGGCTCGGCGCACAATATGCAACGGTTGCCCCCCGTACCGATGGGCTCGATTCAGCGACATTGGGGTGCATGCTTGAGTCAATGGGCGAGCAGGATACGGGAGCCAATGAATTGTCGCTCTGGCGAGCACTTATCGGCGCCTCCGTCGGAAACCTCGTGACGAATCCCAAACAATTGGAATCGTTGCCTTGGCAAACGGTGGTGGATATCAAGATTCGCTGTGGCATGGGTTTCGACAGTGTGGTCATGTGTGATGTCCGCAGTGGGGATGAATCATTCGGCGAGGGGGATACGAATGGTGGCGCCTCCTCGGATGATTCGGCGTCGAATGGATCGGCTTCCACAGATGCATCAACATCATCCACCAACAGCTCCGAGGAAGCCGGAGCGCAATCAGGGGAGGGTGAGTTCGATCCGGATAACGTCCGTGGCAGATGGTGCCGGAAGGATGGTGTCACTTGCGTCGTCATCACGCCACAGACCGAGGGGCAGGCGATGCCGCTTGTGATGGACACCTCCCAGATGGGTGATGCGAACCCGTTGCCGGACGGGCAGACGTCGACCCTGATGGTCCCTAATTATCAAAGCCAGCAGGATCACGCGACCCTCAGGCAGCAATTCCACATGGTCACCGAATACACCTACCGCATCGACTGCAGCACCCAAACGGATGCAAGCTCATGTGACGGCGAGACAGTGCATAAGCCGGCATATGACCAGTCCACTGGCGCTCCTGCCTCGGCCGGCATCATCATGGTGCAGAAGCCATTGGAAGTGGTCCGCGTGGGGCCTGACAACACATTGCCCGTCGATGGGATCGATGCATCGAACCCACCGGCGCAAGTGGCGTATCTCATCATCAAACCGTACGGCGAAGCGCAACCCAACAGCGTCTCTGACGATATGGTGTTCTACTCGCGCATGACTTGAATGGAGGATGGCAGATGACCCGCAGAGCCATGAGATTGGGTGATATCATCGTCGTTGACGGTGCTGGACTGGATGCGCTTGGCCTGGTGGTCGACGTCTCAACCGACCCCGCGCTGACCAAAGGCGTCGCCTACGATGGAGTGCCGGCGTACCGGGTGCGCGTACTGCATGGGAGGCGGCGTGAGGGGGTGCCGTATTGCCCGTGCATGGGGATCTCTGGATCCGTGACAATCCATGGGATGTGCACATCGATGGTAAGGATGGCTATGCATTGCCGCATGTGTTCCAAGGTGTGGATGTCGACCGCATGCTGTCTGCGTATGCCGTTTCCAGACGTCCCCCTGAACAGGCTGCCACGCGCCGTTCCATGGCGAGCATCAGCGCGTCCCCAAGAGTATGGGCCATCGTAGCGGTGATTGCAGTTGTTGCCGTTGCACTGCTTGTGCGCATGAATAATCGCCCTCATCCGGATGTCTCGATTCCATTGGCGCAGGCATACGCCACGCACTGTGATGCATATCCTGATCTACCGCCAATCATGCTGTCGAACAATGGGTTGAATGTGTGGAGAGGTGCCGAGGGGACCGTCTCGGAAGCGGATGAACCATGGACTTCCGATGCCTTTGCATGTTTTGTGGCGCAGATTGGCTACACGAAAGGGGAGAGTGCTTTCGTTGAGGAGATGGAAGCAGCCGTTGGGCTTAACCAATATGTGATCAATAAGCACTTCGTGATGTTCTGCCAGCAAGTGCAATACGTGGATGAGGTGTCCTGTGGCGTGTACAACAGGGCGTTCATTGGCTAGGTTTCGTTGTTCCCGCACTTGAATATCGCATATGCCTGAATATGCGGCGCCGCTGGCCATCAGTGCTATCACCGGACTCGGGTTCTTTGGGTACAAACTCGCACTCGAGACGGCGGCCGAGCTCGCCAAATGAGCTGCAATATCCACTTGTTGAACAGGGGTAAATCCCGCACAACCGTGTACAACCTTGCGAATCCCCTTCGTCTCTTTGGGCGGAGGGGATTCATTGTGTCGCACAATGTGAACGAAGTGTGGCAGATTCGTGCAGAAATAGTGTAGAATATTCCTGATTTCACTGTAAACGTGTGCAAAGCTCGTGGCTGAGCTCCTCGGAAATCCATGCAAGAGAAGCATGTGAGGCTTTTGCATACTTTGGCATGCTGGCTCGTTGATGGAGTGGTGGAGGTTTTTACAAAGCGCTTCATGGATGGGCCAGTCCAGGGAAAAGAGAAATGGAACATCTATGGTGATTCAGCAGGTTAGAGACTGCATGCGCCGCACCACAGGCATCGGCGTCGCCGTTGCCATGGTCGGCACGGGCGCCCTGCTCGCAGTGCCGATGGCGGCGAACGCTGCGGAGGACACCGGGCAGACCACCCTCCCCGCGAAAACGGACGTGCAAGTGATCGCATTCCAGCAGACATGGAATTCGATCGCCAAGGAATGCACGAACACGTACGGCCCGCAAGGCGTGGCGTACGTCGAGATCTCACCGCCACAGGAATCGATCCAGGGCACCGAATGGTGGACAAGCTACCAGCCGGTGAGCTACAACTCGATTCGAAGCTCGGCACCGAAGCCGAATTCAAGAACATGATCACGACATGTGATGCCGCGGGCGTCGGCGTCATCGCCGACGTCGTGCTCAACCAGACGACCGGTTTGGATGTCGCTGCAGGCGAGCAGACCGGTGTGGCGGGCACGAAGTACAACGGCTTGACCGGCGACTATCCGGGCTTCACCGGCGAAAACGGCCAATATCCGCAAGGTGTGACCGCTGCCGACTTCCATGACTACAACAACGGCGCAAGCGTCTCCGATTACAAGAACCAGCAGGAGGTGCAGGAAGGCCGCCTGAACTCGATGTGGGACTTCGACACGTCGAGCGAGAAGGTGCAGGACATCCAGTCCGACTATCTCGCCAAGCTCTACAAGATGGGCGTCAAGGGCTTCCGCATGGACGCCGTCAAGCACATCAACAACGAGGACATCAAGGGCATCAAAGACAAGATGGCCCAGAAGGTCGGCAAGAACGCCAACGACATCTACTGGATCCAGGAAGTCATCGGCAATGCGAGCGAAGCGCCCGGCATCCAGCCGCGCAATTACCTGGAGACCGGCACCGTGACGCAGTTTGACTACAAGTCGGACCTCAACGCGAAGTTCAAGGGCAAGATCGCCGAACTCAAGGACCTCTCGACGCGCATCGGCGACCTGTCGTCGAATCCGAACGCGATTGCGTCCAAGGACGCGAACGTCTTCGTGACGAACTGGGACACCGCTCGCAACGACGGTGCGATCACGTACAAGAACGATTCGATGTACGCGCTCGCGAACGCATTCATGCTCGCCTATGACTACGGCACGCCGCGCCTGCTGTCGGACTATAAGTACGACGTTAACGACAACGGCGCCCCGGGTGCGATCGCGACCGAAGTGCCTGACGTGGACTTCGACGAGGCGTGCTCGACGAAGGACGGCGAATGGAACTGCCAGCAGCGTTGGACGACGACGCGCGGCATGATCGCGTTCCACAACTACGTGGACGGGACCGCCGTCGAGCAGTGGCAGGACGACGGCGCGAATAACATCGCGTTCTCGCGTGGCGACAAGGGCTTTGTCGCGATCAACAACTCGACCGAAGACAAGACGGCCGAATACGCGACATCGATGCCTGACGGCGAGTACTGCGACGTCTACGGAGTGCAGGACTGCTCGAAGACCGTGACCGTCTCCGGCGGCAAGGTCAAGGTGACCGTGCCGGCGATGCAAGCCATCGCGATCTACGGCGGTGCAACGAAGACGACGCACCCCGTGTCTGACGTGGCCGTTGACCCGAGCACCCCGGACGTCGTCATCCCGGACAACACCGTCAAGCCGGACGACCAGACGACGACCGTGTGGTACAAGCCCGTCAACACGTGGGACAAGGTCTTCGTGCACCATGGCGTTGGCTCTGATTGGACAGCCGTTCCCGGCGAACAGATGGAAGGGCCGGACGCGCAGGGCTACTACACGAAGACGATCGACACCAAGGGTGAGGATCACCAGATCTGCTTCAATAATGGTGCCAGCGAGTGGGACAGCAACGGCGGCCAGAACTATCTGATCCGCAAGGGCGTCACGCATGTCGCGGTCGAGGACGGCTCGCTGTCGGTGGGCAACCCCGAGGCGATCGGCGGCCAGTCCCGTGTGGTCATCCACTACAAGGAGGCCCCGGGCGATCCGGACTATTCGCTGTGGACGTGGGGCACGACCAAGACCGGCGACGGCCTTGACGGCGCACGCTACCAGTTCACCGGTGAGGACTGCTATGGCAAGGTGGCCGAACTGACGTTCGACAAGGAACTCTCCGACTTCAGCTTCATCATCTCCACCGAGGACTGGTCCAAGAGGGTCGCGGTCAGCGACGATCCCGAGGACGGCAACCGTGACGTCAAGTTCACCGAGAAGAACGGCACTGTGGAAGTGTGGGTCGACGGCGTGAACTCGCCGCGTGAGACCCAGCTGGAAGCGCCCAACGACTACAAGTGCAGGGCCGACAAGGTCGACGTGACCGTGCATTACATGCGCAATGACGGCCTGTACTTCAACGCCGACGACACCGAGACGAAGGCCCCGCAGTGGGATCTGTGGATGTGGAACTCGAACAGCAATGGCTTCGCCTCGAAGTTCACGGGACATGATGACTGGGGTGAGCTCGCCACCGCATCGTTCTCGAAATACACCTACCAAGCGTCCAATGGCGAATCGGACTTCGGCCTGCTGCGTCGTTACGGCGTCGATGAGTGGAAGAAAAAGGACGGCTCCGACGGTGATATCAAGATGACCGCCAACGCCCTCGTTTTCAACAACGACGGCACCGCGAAAGCCGAAGTGTGGCTCATGCAGGACGACCCGACCGTCTACACGGCGCGTCCGGCGCTTGGTGCGCGCATTTCGACGGCCGAGATCGCCAAGAAGAACACGATTGACGCGAAGCTGACAAAGCCAGCCGACGTCAAGGCCGGGGATGTCAAGGTGACCGACGCCGACGGCAATGCCGTTGAGATCGACAATGTGAAGACCGACGGCACCGTCGTCACGATCATGCTCAAGAACGATCTGGACTTGGCCGCGAAGTACACGGTCAAGATCGAGGGATTCGGCTCCGCCGACGCCGTGGCTGGCTCCGTGGTGCGCACTGACGAGTTCGATAAGGAATTCGCCTATGACGGCGATGACCTCGGCGCCACCTACGCCGCTGACGGCACGACTTTCAAGCTTTGGGCACCGACCGCGAGCAAGGTCGAGCTCGTGACCTTCAAGGATGCCAAGACCGCCGACGCCGAAGCCGCCGACACCATCGCGATGGACCGCGGTGAGAAGGGTGTGTGGAGCGCCACGGCCAAGGTCGCCGACGGCACCGCCTACATCTACCGCGTGTCGTTCGCCGATGGCACCGTCAACGATTCCGCCGACCCGTACGCCCGCGCGTCCGTGGTCAACGGCAAGCGTTCCGTGGTACTGTCGCCGGCCAAGACGACGGTCGAGGACTCGGGCCGCATGGCGCCGTTCTCCAAGAACACCGACGCGGTGATCGCGGAGACGCACATCCGCGACCTCACGAAGAACGAGAACTCCGGTGTGGACGCCGCAAAGCGCGGCAAGTACCTGGGCATGATCCAGAACGGCACCACGAACTCCGCGGGCAAGTCCACCGGCGTGGACTACCTTAAGGAGCTCGGCATCACGCATGTGCAAATCCAGCCGATGTTCGACTACGCGAGCGTCGACGAGACGAAGCCGCTCGATGACTCCAACTACAACTGGGGTTACGATCCGCTCAACTACAATGTGCCGGAAGGCTCCTACGCCTCTGACCCGACCGACCCCGCCAACCGCGTGGTCGAAGCCAAGCAGATGGTGGACGGCCTGCATGTCAACGGCCTGCGTGTGGTCATGGACGTGGTGTACAACCACGTTGCCGATGCCGCGACGAACCCGTTCGGACTCACGGTGCCGGGGTACTACTTCCGCTACCAGAACGGCTCGCTTGTCAACAACTCGGGCTGCGGCAACGACACCGCCTCCGAACGTGCGATGATGCGCAAGTACATCGTGGATTCCGTGGCCTACTGGGCGAAGGAATACAACATGGACGGCTTCCGTTTCGACCTCATGGGCCTGCATGATGTGGAGACGATGAAGCAGGTGCGCTCGGCCCTCGACAAGATCGACCCGTCGATCATCATCGTCGGTGAAGGCTGGGATATGAACACCACGATGGACAAGTCCGCGATGTCGATCCAGCCCAACGGCTACCAGCTCGATACCCCGAACTCTACCATTGCGTTCTTCAACGATTCGATCCGCGACGGCCTCAAGGGCTCGGTGTTCTCCGATGAGGACAACGGGTTCGTCTCGGGCAAGCAGGGCATGGAACCGCTCATCATGAACAACATGCTCGGCTGCCGCAACGTCGACGGCACGGCCGAAGGCGCGTTCTGCACGAATGGCAACGCGAACGTCAAGTACGCGAATGCCGGCCAAGTGGTCAACTATGTGGAGATCCACGACAACCTGACGCTCAACGACAAGCTCGAGAAGTCGCTGTTCGTGCAGGGCCGCAACGAAGGCCTTGACGAAGCCGGGCAGAAGGCGAAGGTCATTGAGACCTCGAAGCTCGCCAACTCCGCCGTCTTCATGGCGTTTGGCATCTCCGAGTTCCAGGTGGGTCAGGAGTTCCTGCGCACCAAGGGCGGCGACGAGAACAGCTACAAGTCCGGTGACGCGGTCAACGCCGTGGATTGGGACCGCATGAACGACGCCGACTACGGTGACCACGCCCAGTATGTCAAGGACCTCATCGCGATCCGCAAGAAGACCTCCGCGCTGCGTGTCGAGAGCTATAAGAAGATCTCGAACAGCACGAAGGAACTCAAGGCGGCCGACAATGTGGTGGCGTACGAGATCGCCCGCGACAACGGCACCTACGTGGTGGCGCTCAACGCCGGCGACGAGGCCGCCGCCGTGCCGGGCGTGACCGCCGGCGACTACGGCGTGCTCGTGTCCAACGGCCATACCTACCTGCATCCGGTCCAAGCCGTGGCCCAAGCCGACAATGCCGATGGTGTGGACGCTTCGGTGGCCGGCGCCGCGATCGCGGTCAAGGATGGCCAGAACGTGGTGGTGCCCGCCCATAGCGCGGTGCTGCTCGCCCCGGTCGCCGACCTCGGCCAGCCGGATACCCCGGATCAGCCGGACACCCCGGACCAGCCGACCAAGCCGGATACTCCGGCCAACCCGGATGAGCCCGGCGACACCGACAAGCCGGCTGCCAGCGAACAGCCGGGTAGCAACGCCGCGGGCTCGCAGTCGTCCACCGGCGCCGCGCAGCAGGTTGCCGGGGTCGCCTCGACCGGTTCGGCCATCGCGCTGCTGGTCGCTGTGGCAGTGGCCTTCGTGGCCGCGGGCGCCGGTCTGCTGATCGTCCGCCGCCGTGACTGAGACGGCAACGGTGCAGGCGCCATAACGGCGCGCATCAGCTGAATCCCGAGGAGGATGCCCCACAAGGCATCCTCCTCGCGTATTATCGGGGCGCATATGCATGGCACGCGAAACAACGGCGTTGCGCCGCGCCATCGGCGATTACAGTGGGAACGGGCGCCGGCGCCGCCGCCGGCCCGGGTGATGATTGAGAAGGAAGGACAACGGTCCGATGACAACGAGGACACCTCACACCGCACCATCCATACTGCGTGGGCCCGTTGGCGCAGTGCGCCGCACAGTGGTCCGGGCGTGTGCCGCATGCGCCGGCATGGCGTTGGTGCTCGCACCGCTCGCCGCATGCGGGCATGCCGACACAGGCAGCACGGCATTGCCCCGCAAAACCGATGTGGAGGTGATCGCGTTCCAGCAACCATGGAATTCCATCGCCCGTGAATGCACCCAGACCTATGGTCCTGCCGGCGTGGCCTACGTGGAGATCTCGCCGCCGCAGGAATCGATTCGCGGCACCCAATGGTGGACCTCATACCAACCGGTGAGCTACAGGCTTGACTCCAAACTCGGCACCGAGGAGGAGCTCGCCCACATGATCGAGGAATGTTCAGCGGCCGGGGTTGATATCATCGCCGATGTCGTGCTCAACCAGACGACCGGGGCGGGGGAGGACAAGGAGCTCACCGGTGTGGCCGGCACCCGGTACAACCCGGGCACCGGAAGCTACCCCGGGTTCACCGGCAACGAGGGGCAACACCCCGAAGGCGTGAACAGCCATGATTTCCATGACTACAACAACGGCGCCTCGATCAGCAACTACCGCGATCAGGATGAAGTGCAGCAGGGCCGGTTGAGCGGCATGTGGGACTTCGACTCATCCAGCGCCAAAGTACGCGACCTGCAGTCTGATTACCTCGCCAGGCTGTACCGGCTCGGCGTGCGTGGTTTCCGCATGGATGCCGTCAAACACATCGATGCCGAAGATGTGAAGGCCCTCAAACAGGAGATGGCGAAGAAGATCGAAGTGCCGGAACAAGACATCTACTGGATTCAGGAGGTCATCGGCAACGCCGGTGAGGCCAAGGGCATCCAACCCTCCAACTATTTCGACACCGGCACCGTGACCCAATTCGCGTTCGCCGGCGCCATGAAATCGAACGTGCCCGGTTCGCTCAACGCATTGTCGGACCTGCGCGAGCGCCTCGGTGACACCAAGCGCAACCCTTACGCGATCCCGACCGACAAAGCGAACGTGTTCGTGACGAACTGGGACACCGAACGCAACGGCCAGGCGTTGTCGTATAAGGACGGTGCCGCCTTCGCGCTCGCAAACGCGTTTTCGCTCGCCTACGACTACGGCACGCCACGGCTGATCTCCGACTACCGGTTCACCGACAATGACGCGGGCGCGCCAGGTGCCACCAAGACGAGCGTGCCCGACGTGAATTTCAACGAGGCGTGCGCCACGAACGACGGCCCGTGGAATTGCGAGCAGCGGTGGACTCCCACGCGCGGCATGATCGCCTTCCACAACTACGTGCACGGCACCGCCGTGGACCATTGGCAGGAGAGGGCGGATGCCGCCGTCATCGCCTTCTCTCGTACTGGCAAGGGATTCATCGCGATGAATGGCGGCGACGAGGAGGCCGGTGTGGAATTCGAGACCTCGATGCCCGACGGCGAATACTGCAATGTCTACGCGGTGCAGGACTGCTCGCAGACGGTGCGCGTGCGCAAGGGGAAGGTACGCACGTCCGTCCCCGCGCGATCCGCGGTGGCGTTGTACGCGGGGGCCACGGCCAAGGCGCATCCGTCGTCTCCTGTGGCTGTCGATCCGAGCACGCCACGGCAGGATTGATTGTGCGGATTTCCTCTACAGTGCGGCCGGTGCTTCTCGCCAAGCACCGGCCGCACTGCCGTATCCGTGGCGGTTTGGTGAAGATGGAGGTGTTGCAGAAAAAGACACGCTTATAATTCGCTCGTTGCGATATTATATACTGGTCAATGATAGCAGGAATGTCGTATATAACTGTATGGTTGCGTCGGCATCATTGATGCCGCGCACCACATCGATTAGGGAGATAGATGAATACGAAGGCCTTCAGGCGAAAACTCACCGCGGCGATCGGCGCCATCACGGCGTGCGCCACACTGACATGTGGGGGCGTCGGCGCAGCGCACGCGGAAGAACGGGACACGCTCGGCGACTCCGTGCTCAACGCCTACAACGCACTCAACGGCAACGGCATGCGTTTCGAGAAAGTCAGCCACCCGCAGGCCGGGCTGCGAGCCGCGGACGGCGTAGTCGACTACATCGGCAACGGCATGATCACCGAAGCGGACAAGGGGCAGGGCGACCGCGGACAGTCCTACAGCTACGCCGCCGCATCGCACGGTGACTGGGTGTACATCGGCACCATGTACGGCGGCCTTGGCGTGCAGGCGATCCTGAGCCACGGCATGGCGTCCAACATGGGCATGTCCGCCGAAGCGGCGAAAAACCTCATGCAGACGATGTACGCGGGGCACATGTATCTGGGCGAACCCGACGGCAAAAGCGCCGGCGGCATGCTGTTCAAGTTCAATGTGAAGACCGGCGAGACAAAGATTCTCATGTCCAAGAGCGCGGGCATCGAAGGCGGCAAGGGCATCATCCCCACATTCCGCAGCGCGTTCGAGATGAACGGCAAGCTCTATTTCGAGGGCATGGTCATGGACACCGCGAACCCGGACCTCGACCAGCGCGAGATCCAGACCGCCATCGCGATGCAGAACGGCTTCCCGTGCATCTACGAGATCGACCCGGCCAACGGCGACAAGCTCACGCTCGTGCACAACAGTGTGGACACGGCAGGGTTCCGCACGCTCGTCAACCAGAAGGTGTTCACCTCCACGCGAGCGATTGGCTCGTTCAAGGACACGCTGATCGCCGGTGACCTCAAGATCGACGCCAACGGCAACGGAGCGGCCTATCTGGTGGCGTCGAACACGCCGTCGGTCCCCGGTTCGTACAAGGTGATCGCCGACATGGCGAGCTTCGACAACCTGCCGGCGATCCACCGCTCCGATGTCAACGGTGGTGGCGGCATCTACCAGGTGCTCGAATTCAATGGCAAGCTCTACGTCGTGGTGTGCACCGGCAACGCGGACACGCGCAACGAGCAGACCGGCACACTGCGTTCCTTTGCCATCTATGTGGGCGAGAACAACGGCGACGCGACGAACAAAGCCGACTGGAGCTGGCGCCCGCTCGTCGGTGACACCGCCAAGGGTGCCAAATACGCCTATGGCCTCGACGCCAGCCGTGTGAGCGCAGGCGCCTGCACGCTGCAGGTCTTCGGCGACCACCTCTACATCGGTGACTACAACGACGTGTCGAGCGCGCTGCAGGGATTCGCGATGAACATGGACTTCGTGACCCAGGCCACGAACCTCGAACAGTCGATCAACCTGTACCGCATGGACGCCAACGAGAACGTCGAGATGCTCGTGGGCGACGCCAACAAGACCTTCCCTGACGGTGGCAGCACCGGCCTGGGCAGCGGCTACGGCAACAACATGAACCAGTACACGTGGCAGACCGCCGTGCACGAAGGCAAGATGTACCTGTCGACGATGAACACGACGACGCTGCTCGAACCGATCGCCCAATTCACCAACGGCGACATCCTGCACATGAGTGCACAGGAGTGGAAGACGACGGTGCAGCATCTGCGCGCGTTCCTGGAAATCGTGCTCAAGCGCGATGACGCCGCCACGTTCTCACGCACCCGTTCCGTACGGCCGTCGGCGGACAATCCGGACGCGCTTGTCGATTGGGCATGCCAGCGGGCGAGCGAGCGCGCCGCCGCGGATGCCCCTGCCCAGACCGATGGAGACAATGACTCCCCGGAGGAGGTCACCCTGACCGACGCCCAGCGTGAATCGCTCGTCAAGGGCATCAAGGACGGCAGCATCGTGCCGGAAAGCCTTGACGACGCCGAGACAGCCGGTGAACTGTTCTCCATCAACAGCGCGCTGAGTTCCCTGACCCCGCAGCTGGACGAGCAGGCATCCGAGGAGTTCGTGGACGCTTACGGCGACATGCTCGCCGCTCTCACTGCGCTGCCGAAGGTCCCCGAGAGCCTCAAGAAGCTCTACGAGACGCTCCTCAAGCTCGCCTCCAAGCAGAACATGCAGGCGTTCTTCAAGTCCCTGCCGTACCTGGCCAAGTCGAAGCGCGGCTTCAACCTGTTCGAAATCAGCGAGGACGCCAAGGGCGGCGTGAAGGTCGAGACCGTGGCCGACGACGGATTCGGCGACCCCTTCAACCACGGCCTGCGCATCTTTAGCAACACCGACGACTACATGCTCATCGGCAGGGCGAATCCGTTCTACGGCACCCAGCTGTGGCGTGTGGCGAACACACTGTTCCCCGTGCATGTGAGCGCAGGGGAGGGCGGCACCGCGTCCGCGGACAAGATGGTCGACGTGGCGCCCGGCGCCACGGTCACACTGACCGCCACACCCGATGACGGCTACCGCTTCGCCGGATGGAAGGTGAATCAAGGCGGTGTGGTCATCGCCGACGACAACACCTTCACCATGCCCGCACACAGCGTCTACGTCGAGGCCCAGTTCGAGCGCATCGATGCCGCGCCGGATACACCGGGCACCGGCGACGAGGGGCCGGACTCGCCGGCGGCGCCGGACGGGAATGACCCGGCCGGCGCCCAGCCGGGGTCCACCACGACCAATGGGACCCATGCGGGAAGCAGCCGGCAGACGGTCGAACTCGCGTCCACCGGCGCCTCGACCATCGCCCTGATGGTGGCCGCAGCCACCGCGATCGCGGCCGGAGGTGCGATGATCGCCCTCAAGCGCAAGCGCGCCTGACGCCCGCACCCACATAGGGTGGCAACACGACACGCCGACACCACATCGTTGGAATTCCGCCGATGCTACGGAACGTAGCATGGAAATCCCGTGGTGTCGGCGTTCGTTGCTTGTGGGCGCTGGACCCACCCCGTACGGTGGCCTCATCGACGCGGCGCCACCCGGCCGCCGCCCTGACCAGCGAGGAGCAGCCACCATGGCACACAGCCGCCCGCCGACCGGCATCGCAATCATCAGCGCCCGCGGATTGACCCAATCGTTCCGTACGGCCGACCGCGAACAGACCGTGCTCAACGGACTCGACGTGGACATCCGCCGCGGCGACTTCACCGCGATCATGGGCCCCTCCGGCGCGGGCAAATCGACCCTGCTCTACGCGCTCGCCGGTTTGGCGCGCCCCACCGCCGGCATTATCGAGTTCGACGGCGAAACCATCACCGACATGCGCGACGATGCGCTCGCCGTGTTCCGCCGCGCGCACTGCGGCTTCGTGTTCCAACAACACCAGCTGCTCGAACGCATGAGCCTCATCGACAACGTGATCGTCGCCGGTGCGCTCACGATGCGCTCCAAGCCGCGCATCACCGCCAAAGCGCGCGAACTGTTCTCGCTCGTGCACCTCGACGAACGCGCCCAAGCGCGCACAAGCGCACAGGTCTCCGGCGGCGAGGCCCAGCGTGCGAGCATCGTGCGCGCCCTGATCAACGACCCCGAGCTCGTGTTCGCCGACGAGCCGACCGGCGCGCTCAACTCACACAATTCCCAGGCGGTGCTCGACGTGTTCTGCACACTGCACGCCAACGGGCAAAGCATCGTCATGGTCACTCACGACCGGCACAGCGCCCTGCGCGCCAACCGTGTGCTGTACCTGCGCGACGGCGCGATCGCCGGCGAATGCACGCTCGGCGCGTGGGACGGAGGAGAGCCGTACGGTGAGCGCGAGTACACGCTCGCCGTGTTCCTCAACAAGATGGGGTGGTGACCCGATGCGCACACTCGCCCTGCACCAATGGCGCCGCAACAAGGGGACCTTCCTCGGATTCGGCGCGATCATCCTCATCGCCGCCTGCATGTTGGGCTCCGCGCTCACCCTGCTGTGCACCGTCGGCCCGCGCTATACCGCGCTCGCGGACGAACTGCACACCGCGGATGTGGACATCGTGGTGCCGCGTACAGCCGCCACCGCCGATGTGCGCGACGTGATCGACCGCACCACCGGTGTCGCGGCCGTTGAACCCCACGACGTGCTGCTCATGGACGCGCAGATCCATGATTTCCGCGGCACCGACTTCGCCATCCGCACGATGATCACCGACGCCGACGCGCCGCGCACGCTCAACCAGACACGCGTGTTGGCGACCGCCGCCGGAGGCGGAAATCTCACCATCGCGCAGTACACGGCGCAGTTCGGACAGTTCGCACCGGGGGAGCGGATCGAACTGCGGATCGGCGGCCATGACGAGTCGTTCCGCATCGCCGGCGTGGTCGAAGAGATGGAATTCGGCAACGCCGGATCGCAGATCCTCGCCTTCAGCGCACCGGCCAAGCGCTTCGCCCAGCTCGAGCGCGACCATCCGGAATCACGCATGACCGAATACGCGGTGAGCGTAAGCGCCGGCGCCGACCCGCGCGCCGTGCGTTCACACATTGAGCGGGCGCTCGCCGACGCAGGCGTACCCGTGGCCGCCGCTATCGACTGCGACAGTGTGCGCGCAACCCGTACGATGGTCAGCCGGCTCATCATCCTCATCCTCGTGGTGTTCGCCGTGCTTGTCACCGTGGTCAGTCTGGCATTGTGCACGTTCCACATCAGGAACATCGTGGAGACCGACCGTACCGACATGGGCGTGCTCAAAGCGCTCGGCTACACCGGACAGATGATCTCGCACGCGATGATGGCACCGTATCTGCTCGTGTGTGTGGGCGCCACGGTAATCGGACTCGCCCTGTCCACGCTCGCCACACCGGCGATCGGCTCACTGATCGCGCTGCAGGCCGGCTTCACGTTCCATGCGCAGGCCGACATGCGCGCCTGGGCCATCACCATCGCCGCGCTCGCCGGCGTCACACTGCTGTTCGCATGGATCGGCGTACGTTCCTTGCGAGCACTGCAGCCGATCGAAGCGATCCGCGGCACGGACGCGCGAGGCCGGCGCCACGCGATGCGCGCGCTGGGCCGCATACCGGGCAACGCGCGCACGGCGGTCAGCCTGCAGCAGGCCGCCGCGTCCCCTGCACGCAACCTGCTCGTGGGGTGCATGGCGTTCCTGATGACGCTCCTCGTCAGCTTCGCCGCGACGCTCACCTACAACGCCGCGGTCACACCCGACAATCTGTACAACACACTGTCCACGGAGACGCCGCAGGTCATCGCCACACCGGCCGCAGGGGGCAATGTTGAGGCCGCGCAACGCATCCGCGCAATCCGTGGCGTGCAGAACGTGATCGCATACACCACGGCGCGCGTCGGCATCGACGGCACCCAAATGCCCGCCTTTGTGAGCGACGACTTCGACGCCACGCGCAACGACATCCGGTACGAAGGCAACCACCCCGCCACCGCGCATGAGATCGCCATGGGATCGGCGCTCGCCGACGCGCACCCAATCGGCTCGAAAGTCACGGTGAGCCACGGCGGCACCGCGCTCAGCTACACCGTCGTGGGCTACATCCAGAGCGTCAACGACGGCGGCACCGTCTGCGAACTGACCAACGCCGGCTATACGCGCCTCGACCCGGACTTCGCACACAGCCCGCACACGCTCTACGTGTACTGCGACGGGGCCGACACCGCGCGCGTCATCCGTGCGATCGAAAGCACGTGCGGCGACCTCGTGACGCACACCACCGACATGGAACGCATGCGCGAGACGAGCCAACAGATGTACGGATCGATCATGTCGGCCGTCAGCCTCGCCATGCTCATCCTCGCAATCGGCCTGACGAGTCTGGTGCTGATGATGGTCGTCCGGTCTACGATCGTGCGCGAACGCCGCCGTTTCGGTATACTCAAAGCCCTCGGCTACACCAGCGGACAGCTCATGCGCCAGATCGCCGCAGCACTCATGCCCGCCACCGCGGCCGGCGCCGTCCTCGGCGCGCTCGTCGCGGGCATGGCCGCGCGGCCTGTGACCGACGCGCTGTTCGCGACAGTGGGCGTCATGCGCAGCCAATTCGACCACCCAGCCCTGCTGCCCATAGCCGCTGCGCTCGCCCTGACCGCCGTGCAAGGCGCGTTCGCCCTGGGCTTCGCCACCCCGATCCGCACCATCAGCCCCTACCAGCTCATCACCGAGTAGGAGACCACCATGGACGAACAGACAGCCACACCCAAGGCGCGCACAATGGAATTCTCCACACGCCTCAAGGACCTGCGTGCACAATCCGCGCTCTCGCAGGAACAACTCGCGCGGCGCATCGGCGTCTCGCGGCAGGCCATCACCAAATGGGAAAGCGGCGCCGGTCGGCCGGAACTCGAAAGCCTCGTCGCGCTCGCCGATGTCTTCGCGGTGAGCATCGACGCCCTGCTCGGCATCGACGACGCGCACGCGGGGCCGGCGCGCGGCGAATACCGGTACGAAAGCGCCACGAACTACGACGTCGACGGCGGCAAGCATTTCGACATCGACTGCGGGTCGATCTACGCGTGCGTGATTCGCGGATATGACGGCGAGCAGCTGCATGTGCGCGTCGTGTCGAACACCGTGGCCAACCTAGCGCGCCACTTCAAGGTCTCGGTCGACGACAGGCCCAAACGCCTCGACGTGCAGGTGCGCCGCGGCACCGGCATCAGCGAGACGCTCGCGAAAGACGACGTGACGGTGATCATCTGGGTGCCGCAGCGGTATGTGACGACGGTCGAATGCGCGGCGAAGGCACAGGAGGCGCATGTGCGGGGCCTGACATGCGACAGCCTCGAGCTCGACGTGCGCACACCGCGGCTCAGCCTCGACGACGTGCACGCGCATGTGGAGGTCAACTGCAATCTCGACATGGAGATCGACTGCGCGTCGATCGACGGGCGCGTCGACGTCAACCAACTGTCGTCGACCTCGCGCATCACCGTGCCGAAGGACGTGCCGATCGCCGTACTGACGCACGGGCTGCGCACGCGCACGATCGTGGGCTCGGGTGTGCGACAGGACGAGGATTCGCCCAACATCGTCGAGCTCAACGGCGTGGCGAGCGAGCTGATCATCGAGGGCAGGTGAGGGGTATCGCTCCGCCGTGCCATGTCACGGCGGAGCGATACCATGAAGACCCATGGTTAGAAGACAACATGGCAATGCTCAAGAACACGTCACCAAGCACATTTTCGTCACCGGCGGCGTCGTTTCCTCCCTTGGCAAGGGTCTTACCGCTTCCTCCCTCGGCCGTCTGCTGCGCAGCCGTGGCCTGCGTGTGCTGCAGCAGAAGCTCGATCCGTACATCAACGTCGACCCGGGCACGATGAACCCGTTCCAGCACGGTGAGGTCTATGTGACCGAGGACGGCGCAGAGACTGATCTCGACATCGGCCACTACGAGCGTTTCCTCGACGTCTTCCTTTCGCAGAAAGCGAATGTCACGACCGGCCAGATCTACCAGGAAGTGCTCCGCAAGGAGCGCGCCGGCGAATACCTCGGCCAGTGCGTGCAGGTGATCCCGCACATCACCAACGAGATCAAGTCGCGCATGCGCGCCCAGGCCTCCGACGACGTCGATGTGATCATCACCGAGATCGGCGGCACCGTCGGCGACATCGAATCCCAGCCGTTCATGGAGGCCGCGCGCGAAGTGCGCCGCGACCTGGGCCCGGAGAACTGCATGTTCATCCACGTCTCGCTCGTACCGTACATCGCGGCCGCCCATGAGCTCAAGACGAAGCCGACCCAGCATTCGGTGATGATGCTGCGCCAGCTCGGCATCTCGCCGGATGCGCTCGTGCTGCGCAGCGACCGCCCGCTCAACCAGTCCATCAAAGACAAGATCTCGCTCATGTGCGACGTCGACGCCGAAGGCGTGGTGAACTGCGTGGACGCCAACAGCATCTACGATGTGCCGAAGGTGCTGTTCGACGAAGGCCTCGACGCCTATGTGGTGCGCGAACTCGGCCTGCCGTTCCACGACGTGGATTGGGACGAGTGGGAGGACCTGCTCGAACGCGTGCACCATCCCAAGCACGAAGTCAACATCGCCATCGTGGGCAAGTACATCGACCTGCCCGACGCCTACCTTTCGGTCACCGAGGCCATCAAGGCCGGCGGGTTCGCCAATTGGGCCAAGGTCAACGTCAAGTGGGTGGCGGCCGACCGTTGCGAGACCGAGGAAGGCGCCGCCGCGGCGCTCGACCAGGTGGACGGCATCGTGGTGCCCGGCGGCTTCGGCATCCGAGGCATCGACGGCAAGATCGGCGCCCTGCGCTACGCCCGCGAGCACGGCATCCCGGCGCTCGGCCTGTGCCTGGGCCTGCAGTCCATGGTCATCGAATACGCCCGCGACGTGCTGGGCATCGCCGACGCCGGTTCCACCGAGTTCGACCCGGATTGCCCGAACCCGGTGATCGCGACGATGGAGGAACAGAAGGACATCGTGGCCGGCAATGGCGACATGGGCCACACGATGCGCCTGGGTTCCTACCCGGCGGATCTGCTTGAGGATTCCCTCGTGGCCGAACTGTACGGCACGACGCATGTGACCGAACGCCACCGCCATCGCTACGAGGTGAACGTGGCCTACAAGCAGCAGCTGCGCGACGGCGGCCTCGTCATCTCCGGCCAGAGCCCGGACGGCGAACTCACCGAGTTCGTGGAACTGCCACGCGAGGTGCACCCGTTCTATGTGGCCACCCAGGCGCACCCGGAGTTCAAGTCGCGCCCCACCAAGCCGCATCCGCTGTTCGCGGGGCTCGTCAAGGCCGCGCTCGAGCACAAGGAGGAGCGCCTCCACATCGCACAGTAAGTGTGCAAACCCCGTGCAATGTGGCATACACCACATTGCACGTGCACGTTTTGTAGGTATCATGGCCGTGAGCACTGTGGCGTTCACGGCCATGTTGCATAATAAGACTCGCATTATCAGTATCTGAACAGCACAAGGAAGCCAATGTCTTTGCACGATGGAAACCAGCCGTTGCCCCAGAGCGGCGGCACCACGCCGAATGGACCTGTCCACCGCACCGAGGGGGAGCGGACTCAGGCGTTCACTCCATTGCCTTCCGTCGAGCCGATCGACGGGTTCAACGCGACGGCGGCCCCCGCGGCGTCTGGCAAACGGCATCATGTCTGGCCGTGGATCGTGCTCGCCGTGGTCGTGCTGCTTGTGGCGGCGGGGTTTGGCGCATTCGCGTTCTTCCAGAACCGTGCGTTGCCGGGCACCACGCTGTGGGGGCACGATGTGGCCGGCAAGACACAACAGCAGATCGCCACGATGATCGACGACCAAGTGAACGCCACCAAGGTGCCGGTGGCCTACGGCGACAAGACCGCCGAAGTGAGCGCCAAGGACCTTGGGGTGAGCGTGGACGCGCAGGCGATCGCACATGATGCGGTGGACGCCAAGCGCAACGACCCCGTGTGGGACCGTTACGCGTTCTGGGACAAGAAAGACGTGGCCCCTTCCATCGACGTGGCACAGGCCGATCCCACCGTGCTCGATGAACATCTGGGCACCAACAGCGTCAAGCCAGTCAATGCGGAGCTGACTGTCAACGAAGACAGCGGTGAGGTCGAGGTGACCCCCGCGGCCAACGGCAGTGGCGCGGACCCCACCGAGGCCGCCGAAGCCGCGGTCGCGGCCATCGAATCGTTCGGCGCCACCAAGCCGCAGACGGTGACGGTCGAGCTCAAGGACATCGAACCGCAGGTCACCGATGCCGTGGCCACGCAGGCCAAGCAGACGGTGGACGAACTGGTGGCGAACAAGGTGGGCGTCTCGGTCGGCGACCATGAGATCGCACAGTTCACCGCGCCGATGCTCATCGCCTCGTCGCGCATCGAACCCGACACCGAGGCTGCGCTCGACGAAAACGAAGCACGCAACGGCGTGCTCGTCTTCAGCGCCGACAAACTGCAGCAGCAGTACGACGAAACGATCAAGGGCTCGCTCACCTCCACCAAGGAGGACCGCGAGGTCATCGTGAACGGCAACGGCACCGAGACGGAAGTGATCAAGGAAGGCCACGACGGCGTCAAGATCACAGACGGCGCCGACGCCTCGATCGGTGTCGACGCGCTGCCGGTGCTCACCGAAGGCAAGGGCACGGTCAAAGTGGCCGGCGAGGTCGACCCGATGAAGGTCAAGCAGATCAAGCGCCATGTGGTCGTCGACCTGTCCGACCACAAGGTCTACGCGTATCAGGACGACAAGCTCGTCAAGTCGTTCTCGATGTCCGCGGGGCAGGGCAACGACTATGCGACCGGCGCATGCAACCCCTCGGGTGACATGTGCACGCCGCTGGGCGATTTCGAGATCTGGCTCAAGTACCCCACGCAAGACATGTCCGGCACGCTCACGCTCTCCGATGGCAAGAAGGAAACATGGGACGTCAAGGGCGTCGGCTTCGTGAACTACTTCTCGAAGTCGGGCTGCGCAATCCACCGCATCGCCACGAGCTCGCCGTATTCCGACGCGCAGATCGCCGCGATGGGCGCGAACACGTCGCACGGCTGCGTCGGCATCGGCTGGGACGTGGCGGAGTGGTTCTACGACTTCGCCGGCATGGGCACGAGCGTGCATGTGCAGCAGTGACGTGGCGGCCTCTGGCGTGTTTGCGCGTCGGTCTGTTACGTTAGGTCAGGAATTGGTATTGTCCGGTAGTTTTGTGAATGGAGGCGGCGACCTGTGGCGGAACATCCTTTGCCCAACGCAGCGTCTGACGTGGAGATGAACCAGTATGTGGCTGATCGAGGACGCGTCAATGAAGACAAGATAAGACAAGATGACGAGATCATCGAACAATTCGGTGAATACTCGTACGGCTGGCATGATTCGGACGCCGCCGGCGAGGCCGCCAAGAAGGGCATCAGCGAAGAGGTGGTCCGTGAGATCTCGGCGGACAAGGGCGAACCCGCATGGATGCTCGACATGCGCCTGCGCGGGTACAAGGCGTTCGTCGAACAGCCCATGCCAAAATGGGGCGTCGACCTTTCCGGCTTCCATGCGCAGGACTTCAAGTACTACGTCAAGCCGGTCGGCAAGCAGGCCGCCACATGGGAGGACCTGCCCGACGACATCCGCGAGACCTACGACCGCCTTGGCATCCCCGAAGCGGAGAAAAGCCGTCTCGTCTCCGGCGTCGCGGCACAGTACGAATCCGAGGTCATCTACAACTCGATCCAGGAGGACCTCGCCAAGCAGGGCGTCATCTTCGTTGATACCGACACCGCGGTGCGCGAATACCCCGAGCTCGTCAAGAAGTACTTCGGCACCGTCGTGCCGCCGGAAGACAACAAATTCGGCGCGCTCAACACCGCCGCATGGTCGGGCGGCTCGTTCGTGTATGTGCCGAAGGGCGTGCACGTCGACATCCCGCTGCAGGCCTACTTCCGCATCAACACGCCGAACATGGGCCAGTTCGAACGCACACTGATCATCGCCGACGAAGGCTCGTACGTGCACTATGTGGAAGGCTGCACCGCGCCAATCTACTCGACCGACTCGCTGCACGCCGCGATCGTCGAGATCATCGTCGAGAAGAACGCGCGCGTGCGTTACACGACCGTGCAGAACTGGTCGAACAACGTCTACAACCTCGTCACGCAACGCGCCTATGTGCGCGAAGGCGCCACGATGGAATGGGTCGATGGCAACATCGGCTCGAAGGCGACGATGAAATACCCGGCGTGCATCCTCGCCGAACCGTATGCGAACGCGTCCACGATGTCGCTTGGCTTCGCCGGCCAAGGCCAATACCAGGACACCGGCGCCAAGATGATCCATCTGGCCCCGCACACGAGCTCGACAATCGTGGCCAAGTCGATTTCTCGCGGCGGCGGCCGCAGCGCCTACCGCGGTCTCGTCAAGATCGTGGACGGCGCGGAGGGCGCCAGCTCGAATGTGGTGTGCGACGCGCTGCTCGTGGACGATTTCTCACGTTCCGATACCTATCCGCATGTCGACGTGCGCGAAGACGACGTGTCGATGGCCCACGAGGCGACGGTATCGAAGGTCTCAGAAGACCAGTTGTTCTACCTGATGAGCCGTGGCATCGAAGAAAAAGAGGCGATGGCGATGATCGTGCGCGGGTTCGTCGAACCGATCAGCCGTGAGCTGCCGATGGAATACGCGCTTGAGCTCAATCGCCTTGTCGAACTGCAGATGGAAGGATCGGTGGGCTGACCGATGGCAGACCGCAAAGAAATCAACATCCCGGTCGCGGATCCCAACGACCCGTACGCTGTGCCCGCGGCGATGCCGTCGAGCGCGGACACCAACCCACGCTCGTTCGACCTGGCCGATTTCGCCATGCCGACGCGCAAGCAGGAAGATTGGCGCTTCACGCCGGTCGAGCGCATCGAGGAGTTCTTCGACGTGTTCGAGCCGAGCGGCGCGACAAGCGTGGACGTGCGGTACATCGACGGCTCCGTGATCGATGAGTCGGTCGTGCAGGTGCGCCGTGTGGACATCGGTGACGATCTGAGCGGCACGGTGAGCGAGCCTAACGACCGCGTGTCGGCCGTGGAATGGAACAGCGTGCGCACGGCCACCGTCGTGGACATGCTGCGAGAGCCGGACCAGCCGGTCCTCGTGCAGGTGCATGGCAATGGCCTCGACCTCGACGCGCTGCACCTTGTGATCAATGCGCGCGACCGCGTGCACGGCGATGTCGTCGTGCAGCACGACGGTCAGGCGCGCTTGGCCGAAGGCGTCGAGATCGTGACCGGCGACGACGCGCACATCAGCACGACGTTCGTGCAGGAATGGACCGCGGATTCGAAGCATGTGGCGTCGCACCGCATCCATGTGGGCAATGAGTCGTCGCTGCGCCATTCGGTCGTCACCCTGGGCGGTGAGGTCGTGCGCATCCGCATGGATCAGGATTTCGGTGGCGAGCATGGCGACCTCAACATGCTCGGCATCTATTTCGTCGATCCGGGCGAGCACATCGAGCACCGCACGATGGTCGTGCACAACCACCCCGAATGCCGTTCGCGCGTCGTCTACAAAGGTGCGCTCAGCGGCAAGGGCGCGCACTCCACATGGGTCGGCAACGCGCTCATCGAGCCCACCGCGCCGGGCACCGACTCCTATGAACTCAACCGCAACCTCGTGCTCACCCCGGGCGCCGTGGCGGATTCCGAACCGAACCTCGAAATCGAGAACGGCAACATCGTGGGCGCCGGGCATGCGAGCTCGGTCGGCAGGTTCGACGACGAGGAGCTGTTCTACCTGTGCTCGCGCGGCATCCCCGAACGGGAGGCGCGCAAACTCGTGGTGCGTGGCTTCTTCGGCGAACTCGTCGAAGAAATCGGCATCGAGCAGATCGCCGGCCACCTGATGCAAGCAATCGACCGCCGTCTGGCGCGCGGCGAATCCAGCGCCATGCAGACCGTATTGGAGGAGAAGTAAGCGATGTCCACTCTTGAAATCAAAGACCTGTACGCCTCGGTGGAAACCAAGGAAGGGCGCAAGCAGATCCTGCGCGGCGTGAACCTGACCGTCAATTCGGGCGAGACGCACGCGATCATGGGCCCCAACGGCTCAGGCAAGTCGACGCTCGCCTACACGCTCGCCGGCCACCCCAAGTACGAGGTCGATTCCGGGCAGGTGCTGCTCGACGGCGAAGACATCCTGCTCATGACGCCGGATGAGCGCGCTAAGGCGGGCCTGTTCCTCGCCATGCAGTACCCAGTCGAGGTGCCGGGCGTCTCGATGACGAACTTCCTGCGCACCGCGAAAACCGAGATCGACGGCAAGGCCCCAGCGATCCGCACATGGACCAAGGAGCTCACCGAGGCGATGAAGCGCCTCAAGATGGATCCGAAATTCGCCACCCGCTCGGTCAACGAAGGATTCTCCGGCGGTGAGAAGAAGCGCGCCGAAGTGCTGCAGCTCGAACTGCTCAAGCCGAAGTTCGCGATCCTCGACGAAACCGATTCCGGCCTGGACGTCGATGCGCTGCGCATCGTGTCCGAAGGCGTCAACCGTGCCAAGGAAGCGAACGATTTCGGCATTCTCATGGTCACGCACTACACGCGCATCCTCAAGTACATCAAGCCCGACATCGTGCATGTGTTCGCCGACGGTCATTTCGTCAAGACCGGCGGCCCCGAGCTTGCGGATGAGCTCGAGGAGCGTGGGTACGACGAATACCTGCCGGAAGGCTCAGATTCCGAGTCCGCCCTGGCCTGACCTTTGGAGCGCGCGATGGCAGATTTCGAGGCGATTCGTCGGCAGTTCCCAATCCTGGACCAGCAGGTCCATGGTCGTCCGTTGGTGTATTTGGATTCGGCGGCCACGGCCCAGAAACCACAGGCCGTGATCGATGCGGAAAGCGGGTTCTACGAGTCGATCAACGCGGGCGTGCACCGTGGCGCCCATGAGCTCGCCGCGCGCAGCACGGTCGCGTTCGAAGACGCCCGTGCCACCATGGCCCGCTTCGTCGGCGCTTCGGCCGAAGAGGGGCATGAAGAGCTTGTGGTGACCGCCGGCGCCACCGCGGGCCTCAATCTGCTCGCCACCGCCTTCGGCTATGCCTCGATGGGTCGCGGGCCGGCCGCCGCACGGCGATTCGCGCTCGGGCCGGGCGACGAGATCGTCGTCTCGCAGGCCGAACACCATTCCGTGCTGTTGCCGTTCCAAGAGCTTGCCGCGCGCACGGGCGCCACGCTCACATGGTTCGCGCTCGACGACGAGGGGCGTATCCGCACCGACACCGCCGACGAGGTGATCACCGACCGTACGAAGGTCGTGGCGATGACCCATGTGGGCAATGTGACCGGCGCCATCACCGATCTGGCCCCCGTCGTGCGTCGAGCGCACGAGGTGGGCGCCGTGTTCGTGCTCGACGCCTGCCAGTCGGTGCCGCATCTGCCGGTGGACTTCCACGCGCTCGACGTCGATTTCGCCGCGTTCAGCGCCCACAAGATGTACGGGCCGACCGGGGCCGGGTTCCTGTATGGGCGCCGTGAGCTGCTCGAAGCACTGCCCCCGGCATGGTTCGGCGGCTCGATGGTCGAACTGGCGTGGATGGACAAACCCGCGCAATACATGGATCCGCCAGCCCGGTTCGAGGCCGGCACACAGCCGGTGGCGCAGGTCGTGGCCGCGGGTGTGGCCGCCCAGTGGTTGCAGTCCATCGGCATGGACGCCGTCGCCGGACACGAGCAGGCCTTGACGAGCGAACTGCTGCGGCTCGGGGACATCCCCGGTGTGCGCATCCTCGGGCCCATGAGCGCCACTGCGCGCATCGGCACGGTGGCGTTCGAAGTCGAAGGCGTGCATCCGCACGATGTGGGGCAGTACATCGACGCGCAGGGCATCGCGATCCGCGTCGGCCACCATTGCGCGCAGCCCGTGCACCGGCATTTCGGCGTCTATGCGTCGAATCGTGCATCACTCGGTGTGTACAACACCATGGACGACGTGCATGCGTTGCTCGACGCCGTGGCCGGTGTGCGCCCGTTTTTCGGGGTGGGCGGCACGCGCGCGGAATAGTGCGGCGCGGGGCCGGTTGGACACAATGGAACAATGTTGCATACAGGAAAGGCGGGCATGATGCCAATGGCACAGGACGACGGTTTGGAACAGATGTACCAGGAGGTCATCCTCGAAGCCTCGAAGCACCCTTCGGGCCGTGTCGCATTCGCCCCCGACCTCACGGATGAGGCCGTGAGCGCGGGGGAGAGCACAGTCATGGCCCCCCATGAGGCATGTGCGGCTGGCGAATCCCACCAGTTCAACCCGACATGCGGCGATGAGGCGACGATCCATGTGGACGTGTCCGACACCGTACCGCACCGCATCGAACGGGTGGTGTGGGATGGCCACGGCTGCTCGATCTCGCAGGCGAGCCTGTCGATCATGGTCGACCTAGTGGAAGGCCGCACCGTGGACGAGGCGATGGACCTGTTCCGTACGTTCCACGCGCTGATGGAGTCGCGCGGCGCCGGGCTGGCCGAGGACGCCAAAGCGGATGAGCTTGGTGACGCGATTGTGTTCCAAGGTGTTTCGAAATACCCGATGCGCATCAAATGTGCGTTGCTGGGGTGGGAAGGCCTCAAGGATTCGATGGCCAGGGCATTGGCGCAGGCGTGACGCCTGCTGTGAACTTCGATAACTCAACCATGTGGGCGCACCATGCACCGGTGCGCCCACGGTACAGGAAATGAGGTGCGCGATGAGCGACAATCTGGTGCCAGGTCCGCAGGCGACGATTTTCGATGCGGTGAACAGTGTGGTAAACGACGAGCAGGCGGCGCAGGCGATCATGGCCAACCCGTCGTTGGCGAAGGACGTGGATGTGAATGGCGTGCGCGGCCACGGCAAGGACGACGGCTGTTGCGGCGGCCAGGGGTGCGGTTGCCAAGGGGATGGCGAGATTCCACTCAAAGCCGTCGATGAGATCGGCCGTGCCACGGCCGCCGATGTGCGTGAGGCCCTCCATCAGGTGATCGATCCGGAGCTCGGCATCGACGTTGTGGATCTGGGCTTGGTCTATGGCATCGAGATCGACGAGCTGGGACGCGCGATCATCACGATGACGCTGACAACGCCGGCATGCCCGCTCACCGACCTCATCGAGGACGAATGTGCGAGCACACTGGCCGGCCTTGTCGAGGAATTCCGCATCGATTGGACGTGGACGCCGCGTTGGAGCGTTGAGAAGATCACGCCCGAGGGCTGTGAACAGCTCGCCGCACTCGGGTTCAACCTCGACTCGATGCCCACGTACTGATCAGCCCTGCCGCACGCGGGTGCTGTAGAACGCCACGGCGCTCGACGCGGCCACATTGAGCGAATCGACCCCATGGCTCATGGGGATGCGTACGGTGAGGTCGGACTGGGCGATCGTATGGTGCGACAGCCCGTCTCCTTCGGTGCCGAAGATGAGCGCAAGCCTGTCGACCGCATCCGGTGCGCCCATGGGCAGGTGCAGCCGGCGCACGAGTTCGTCGAGGCTGATCGAATCGTCGTCGAGCGCCATTGCCGCCGTGGTGAAGCCCAGGTCATGGAGTTCCTTGAGCCCCTGCCATGGCCAGTAATGGGTGTCATCACCGCCGATGCGCGTCCATGGCACCTGGAACACGGTGCCCATCGACACGCGCACCGCACGCCGGTACAGCGGGTCAGCGCAGGACGGCGTCACGAGCACCGCGTCCACATCAAGGGCCGCAGCGGAACGCATGATGGCACCCACATTGGTGTGGTCCACGATGTTCTCCAACACCGCGATGCGCTTTGCATGCGTAGTGACCTCGGCCACGGACGGCAACGGCCAGCGGCGCATCGCGGCGAGCGCGCCACGGTGCAGCCGGTAGCCGGTGAGTTGGCGCAACTGGTCGGGGGAGGCCACGAACACCGGCACGTCGGGCCCCCAATGGGCGTCGATGAACGCGAACGTGTCCGCCATGCCTTCAAGCCAAGGGCGTTCCACGAGCAGTGACAGCGGTTCGCGGCCTGCGGCGAGCGCCCGGTCGATCACCTTGGGGGACTCGGCGATGAAGATGCCCTTTTGTGGTTCGAGCCTGTTGCGCAGCTGCAGTTCGGTGAGGTTCGTGTACGCCGCCACGCGTTCGTCGTCAATCGAATCGATGTCGATGATCTGCATGATGTATGCCTCCCGGGGCCCATGGGTGTGGTTCGAATGCCACGGCTCACCGTATCACGCAAAGCGCCCGAGCGTGCGTGACAGCAGGCTCAATGCCACTGGGCCTGCGGTGGAGGCGCGCAGGATGTTGGCGCCGAGGATGCAGGCGTCCGCACCCGCCGACGTGAGCGCCTCGATCTCTTGGTCGCTGATGCCGCCTTCCGGCCCGACGACGACATAGACGGTGCGTGTCTTGCCGTCGGCGAGGCTGCGCTCCATGAGCGCCTCCACACGCTGTTCCACGTCGCTCCAGCCCACGGTGGCGTCCTGATGCAGCACGATGACCACATCGCCGTTGACGGCGGCGCGGCGGCATTGCGCCAGCAACTGCTTGCTCGTCATGCAATCGTGCAATGCCGGCATGAACGCGCGGCGTGACTGTTCGGTGGCGGCGCGCAGCGTCTGCGCCCATTTGCGGTCGGTGCGCCCCGCCTTGTAGCGGGCGATCGCACGGTCGGACTGCCAGGGGAACACATCATCCACGCCGATCTGCGTGGCCGTGTCGATGGCCTGCTCGTCATGGCCGTTCTTGGCGAGGGCCTGCACAAGCGCCAACCGCACCGTTGGTGCGTCCTCTTGGGTGAATGACTCGACGAGGACCGTGCCGGCGCGTTCGTCGGCCACCGTCGCGTCGATGCGCAATCCGGCCCCGTCCGATATCTGCAGTGCATCGCCCTCGTGCAGGCGCATGGATTGGATCGCGTGGCGTTTGACGGCATCGGGCAACGCCATCGTCCAGCCGGAGCGCAGCGCGTCACGGTTCAACGGGGAGTCATCGGTGCTGGAATCCACGATAAACAACGGTTGTGTCATGCCTACAAGGCTACCGTACCGGGCGCGACACGCCGAGATTTGCGTATTCACGTGAAAGCCCTTATAGTTTCTTTCTGTTGCCAAGCAACGCACCTGTCCGGGTGGCGGAATGGTAGACGCGCTAGCTTGAGGTGCTAGTGCCTATTTTATACAGGCGTGCGGGTTCAAGTCCCGCTCCGGACACCGGTAAGACCGGTTCGCATATCGCGTGCGGACCGGCCTTTTTGCTATCCGTGGCCCGGCGCCTGCGCACACGGCATGATGCACGCCGGGGCGCGGCCATGTGTCGAGGAATACGATGCCCCGCCGCGCTGTTTATCCTAGCGAGGCAATAGCATGGAGCCGGTGCGCCGCACCGCGTTCCAACAGAAGACCGAAGCAAGGAGAAGGCGGGAATGCAGGATTCCGAATGCTTGTTTTGCAAGATCATCAATTGCGAGATCCCCAGCGAAAAGGTGTATGAGGACGCGACCACCTATGCGTTCAAAGACATCAACCCCAAGGCGAAGGTCCATGTGCTGGTGGTGCTGCGCGACCATTACGCCAATGTGGGCGAGCTCGCCAAGGGCAACCCGGCGCTGCTGGCGCACATGGTCGAAGTGGCACAGCTCATCGCCAACCGCGAATACGACGGCGCCTACCGACTGATCTTCAACACAGGCCAGGAAGCCGGCCAGACCGTCTTCCACGTGCATGGGCATGTGCTCACCGGCGAGCCGCTCGACGAGTAAGAGACCCCGCCTCTGGCCACATGCAGCCATAGCGGTCAACAGCACTGCAACAATCGAACACACAACATAGAAGAGGTGTGGTGGCAACTACAACCAGAACGGTCCGCATTCCCGAACAGCTCGACACCGTGCGGGTCCTGGGGCCCAACGACGAGGTCATCCGCGAGCTCGAACATGCGTTCACGCACATCACGATGCACATCCGCGGGCTGGATGTGACGATCAGGTCCACGTCACGTGCAGGGGAGAGCGAGGCGAGCGAAGCCGAAGACATGCTGCACACAATCATTGACGCGGCCTACCGTGAGCCGATGGATGCGGTGACGGCGCGCCGCATGCTCGACCAGCGTGTGCTGTCGAACACGGTGCGCGACGAGGCCCCTGGCCATGGCGCGGCAACCGACAAGGTGCGCCGGGTGCGCGCCCTGCGCCGCGACGATGCCCGTGACGCGCGCGGCACCTACCGCAAACCGCATACGCCCGGCGTGATCACCTATGCCGCCGGGTATCCGGTGCGTCCCAAGACCTTGGGGCAGGCGGGCTATGTGCAGGCGATTGACGAGCACACCATCACGTTCGGCATCGGCCCTGCCGGTACCGGCAAGACCTACTTGGCGGTGGCCAAGGCCGTGCGCGCGTTCCAGGAAGGCCAGGTGCGGCGCATCATCCTGACACGTCCCGCCGTGGAGGCGGGAGAGAACCTCGGATTCCTGCCCGGTTCGCTCAACGAGAAGGTGGACCCGTATCTGCGCCCCCTGTACGACGCCCTGTCCGACATGTTCGGTCCGGAGCGCATGCGCGCGCTGCTCGACGACGGCACAATCGAAGTGGCGCCGCTCGCCTACATGCGCGGCCGCACGCTCAACGACGCGTATGTGATCCTCGACGAAGCGCAGAACACGACCGCGCAGCAGATGAAGATGTTCTTGACGCGATTGGGATTCAACACGAAGATGGTGGTGACCGGCGACATCACCCAGGTCGACTTGGCCGCGCCGCGGTCGGGACTGGCCACAATCGAACGCGTGCTCCGCGGCATCGACGACATCGCGTTCGTGCATCTGGGCGCCGCGGACGTGGTGCGCCATGCCCTCGTCGGCCGCATCGTCGACGCCTATGAACGGTACGACGAGGCCCGTGAGGCCCGTGCGGCGCAACGCGCGGCCGGAGCGACAGCGCAGCATGAGGGGAAGGACGGCGCGCAATGAGCGTGGAAGTGACCAATGAGACCGAGTGGATCATCGACCCCAAGGTGTTTTCCGACCTAGGGGTATGGGTGCTCGACCAGATGCGCGTGAGCACCCAATCAGATCTGGCGATCATGTTCGTAGATCCAGAGCCGATCGCCACGCTGCACGAACGCTGGATGAACCTGCAGGGCCCCACCGACGTGATGAGCTTCCCGATGGACGAGCTGCGCCCAGGCGACGGCCGCACCGTCGTCGAAGGCGTGCTCGGCGACATCGTGATCTGCCCATGGGTGGCGGCGCAGCAGGCCGCTGCCGCAGGGCACAGCACCATGGAGGAGATGATGCTGCTCACGATCCACGGCATCCTGCACCTGCTGGGCTACGACCACCGCACGCCGGAGCAGGAACGCCAGATGTTCGGGCTCCAGCGCCAGCTGCTCCTCACGTTCTTCGCGCTCCATCAAGGCAACGCATGGGTGGCGCTTGTGCCGCAAGACGCCACGGACGCGTTGGCCCTCTACGAGCAACGGTATGGCACCGACCGTCAACTGGGCCACTGATTGGAAGGAACTATGTCAGAGGAACTGCGCATTTGCACAATCGTGGCCATGGTGGTCATCGCGGTGTTGTTCGCTTGGCTCTCGCTCATGATGGCCGCGCTCGAAAGCGCGGTCTCGCGCGTCACCCGGGCCAATCTCAACAACCTCATGATCGAGACGCAGACCGACGGTGAACTCACGCCGTTCACACGCGCCAAGAAGATCAAGCGCATCCACACCGTGCAGCAGCTCATCGTGCACCGGTACCCCACGGCGAGCGCATGCGCGTTCTTCCGCATCTCGAGCAATGTGCTGATTGGCGCGATGGTCGTGTGCATCATGTCGTTGCTGCATTACCCGTTCTGGGCGCAGTTCGTGTCCGGTGTGGGCGCGGCGCTCATCATGGCGGTCGTCTCGGTGCTGATGCGTCCGCGTACGGCAGGCTCGAGCAAACCGCTCGAAATCATACTCAGGCACGCCACGCTCGCCTCGGTGGCGACGCATCTGACGCCGTTCATCCGCAAACGCGACGCGGACGATCTGCAGCACAACCGCCGCGCCTCCGAACTGTCCGACGACGAGGAGCTGGAGAAGATCCAGCTCGAGCAGGGCAAGGCGGCGATTGACCGGCTCGTGGAGAGCAACCGGTTCGACCCCGAGGTCTCGCAGATGCTGCGCAACGTGCTCATGCTCTCCGATACGCTCACGCGCGAGATCATGGTGCCGCGCACCGACATGATCTGCATCGAGCAGGGAGACACGCTCGAATCGTTCCTCAGGCTGTGCTCACGCTCCGGTTTCTCCCGTGTGCCGGTCATCGGCAGCGACATCGACGACCTGCTCGGCGTGGCGTATCTCAAGGACGCCGTGCGCGCGACCGCGTTCAACGCGGATGCGCGCACCCGCGCGATCGAGTCGATCATGCGCAAGCCGATGTATGTGCCGGAATCCAAACCCGCCGACGACCTGTTCCATGAGATGCAGCAGACGCGCAACCATGTGGCCATCGTCAGCGACGAATACGGCGGCATCGCCGGCATGGTCACGATCGAGGACGCGATCGAGCAGATCGTGGGCGAACTCGACGACGAACACGACCACGCGCAGCACGCGGAACCCGAACAGATCGGCCCGCGCACATGGAGCATGCCCGCGCGCACACCGATCACCGAGCTCGAGGAGATCTTCGAGATCGACCTGGACGAAGACGATGTGGACACCGTGTACGGCCTGCTCACCAAACTGCTCGGCCGTGTGCCGATCGTCGGGTCGACCGCCACCACGCGCGGACTGCGTCTGACCGCGGTCGATTCCGCCGGCAGGCGCAAGAAGGTCTCCACGATCGTCGTGGAGCCCATCAGCGTCGAGGGCACTGACGAAACTGGCACTACCACAACCGAAGACGAACCCGAGACGGGCGACGAAGACAAGGACACCCCGCATGACGAACAATGACCCGCAGGACATCACCGCACGGCCGCCGTACCGCTCAGGATTCGTGGCCGTGGTCGGCCGCCCGAACGTCGGCAAATCCACCCTCATCAACGCGCTGATCGGCACGCAGATCGCCATCGCCTCGTCGCGGCCGGAGACGACGCGCAAGGCGATCCGCGGTGTGCTGACGCTCGACAACGCACAGATGGTGCTCGTCGACACCCCCGGCATCCACCGCCCGCGCACACTGCTCGGCCAGCGCCTCAACGACGTCGTCGACGAGTCGCTCGCCGACAGCGACGAGATCGCGTTCCTGCTGCCTGCCGACCAGGAGATCGGCCCCGGCGACAAGCGCATCCTGAGCCGTCTGCGCTCCCAGTTCGCCACGAAGAACGCCGACGGCGGGTTCACGTGGAAGGTGCCGCTCATCGCAATCGTCACGAAGATCGACGAGCTCAACCGCACCGAACTCATCGACAAGCTCATCGAAGTCAACGAATTCGCGCAGTTCGCGGACATCGTGCCGGTGAGCGCGCTCAAGGACGACAATCTGCGTGAAGTGAGCAACGTGCTCGTCGAGCATTTGCCCGAGGGTCCGCAGATGTACCCGGCGGAGCAGATCAGTGAAGAGCGCCCCGAAGAGACGATCGCCGAACTCATCCGCGGCGCGTTCCTCGAGGAGCTGCACGACGAACTGCCGCATTCGCTCGCCGTCGTCGTCGACGGGATCGAGTACCCGCGCGACAACGAGAGCGGGCAGGCGTATGACGGCAAGGCGCGCGTGCTCGTCTCGATCTATGTGGAGCGTGATTCGCAGAAGCCGATCATCATCGGACACAAGGCCGAGCATCTCGTGCGCGTCAAGAAGAAGCTGCGCACGGCGGTCAACCGCATCGTCGGCACCAAGGCGCAGCTCGACCTGCACGTCAAGGTCGCCAAGAACTGGCAGTCCGATCCGAAGAAACTCGACCGTCTGGGGTTCTGACCAGTACCGCGACGCGTTCACGCATATAGGGGTGGGCCGCCATGCATCACGATGTGCAT